>Ga0182030_10017450_pt1 | contig 13855 bp, 12 predicted proteins | sample 812S3MmetaG_FD_121299 | JGI IMG/M metagenome (GOLD analysis project Ga0182030, IMG submission 121299) | Permafrost microbial communities from Stordalen Mire, Sweden - 812S3M metaG (Illumina Assembly) | ecosystem: Environmental > Terrestrial > Soil > Wetlands > Permafrost | place: Sweden... | reverse complement strand
CTACTAGGGGAATCACTAGTTTGTTTTATTTTCCTCTCGGTACTAAGATGTTTCAGTTCCCGAGCTTACCTCGCTATAACCTATGTATTCAGTTATGCGTCACCAGACATTACTCTGGCGGGGTTGCCCCATTCGGAGACCCGCGGATTGTAGACTATAACGTCTCCCCGCGGCTTTTCGCAGTTTATTGCGTCCTTCATCGGCTGCTGATGCCAAGGTATTCACCGTGCGCTCTTTGTAGCTTTACCATTTTGTAGCCGCTCATTCGCTTCCACTCTCAAACTTCACCGCTTTCGCGGATCCACCTGCAGTGGTCACTCCAAGTCATCAGGACAACGCTTGGTGGCGACTACACATCATTGGTGTAATTACGGACCTCAATATGCAGTTTTCAGGGTACAGGACCGGAATTATGCGGCCTCTCGGTCGGCCGACGGGTTTTATCCCGAAACTTTTATTGCCCGCTTACGGCTTTGATTCCGTAAGTTGGGTTTGAAATTCTACCAGACTTATTCGTTCGACAACAACTACATTTCTGAATTGTTTATCAGGGGCTGCTGCGGTTCTGGTGACCTGCCCCGTTCGTTTAAACATCATATCGCACTCGATTGAATATCGCATCACGTCCTAAGCATTTCCAAACAATTCCCAATAGTCCGCTCTGGCTGGGCGATCTGATCAAACCGTTCTGAATACTGGGAATCTATCATCACTTGCCATCAGCAAAATGGGCTTGCAAAGTGCAGTTATCGACCTGTATGCAAAAGACTTCTCTGGAAAAAGGGGCTGAAAGCAAGATTTTGGGTTTCATCCAGAAAGCCTAAAGAGTTATGTTCCATGCGGCTGTGGCATAAATTGAAATAGCGCCTGACAGTCCAAACCAATCTCATTTTTCTGACAGAAACCGTTCGAGAAGTCACGCTTACTGGTTTGCAGACTCACGATTCACCTGCATTTGTCCGAGGATACCGAATGAAGCGCACTTTGACCTTCTTGAAAAGTGGGATATTTTTTGCCGCCTCCCTCATGGCTATTAGTTGTCTCACCACCCTAAATCAATCGATTGCCTTCGCCGCCGAGACGGAGCAGCCGAATATCATTCAGGAAATCGTCACACTTTACCGCGCCGGTAATGATGCCAGAGCAATGACGCTTGTTGAAAGTGCCCTGACTAAAGCACCTCAAAATGCGGGGCTGCACTATCTGAAAGCAAACATTCTTGTTGCCGAAGACCGGCTCGGACCTGCAATTAGTGAGTATCAAGAAGCCTTGAATCTCCATCCTGATACCGCTCTAAGACAATATTGCACTATGGAATTGAATGTCCTGACCCAAGTTAAGAGCCAACAGCCAAGAGCAAGCGCTACCATCGCAGCTCAAGCAAACGAAGCGGCACAAGTTCTTCAGCAACAGAGCATGAATGACGCCCAACACAACACATAGCAGCCGAAACCGCTACCTATAAAGGAAACCACGAAGACAAGACTGCTAAGAAAACGAACTATATGACAAATGCTGGCTCGTACGACAAAGACGGTGACTGGGTTCCGGCATTTAGCTCCGCTGATATAGCTAATATGCAAACAGCTCGCGCAGCGCGCGAACAACAACGTATCAACATCTACAACCGGTCAAGCGCGGACATTCAGAATGCTGCACAGGAAAAAGCGATGGCTGCAGCAAGTTCGGCGGAAGGACTTCAGTCTGTCTTACAAGCACCAGTTGGGGCCGGTGAGTCAGCACTAAATCCCGCTAATTCCAACCTCTATATTAGGAATTACACAACGACTAACAGCTCGCCACCCACTCCTGGTGCTAAAGGCTCATTCAAAATTAGCGCGGGACGCAACGAATAAATTGCGCATGAACTTAAATGAGGCGGAGTAGCTGTTAGGGAGTAGTGTTAGGGATTAGCTGTTAGTAAGCGAAATACCCAGCAACTCCTGATAGATCTTCGAATCCATCGTTGCGAGAAACTTTCGACCATCCTTTAGTTCGCAAAGAGCACAAACCTGTTTTTTGTTACCACCTAACAATACCCCAGCGAGCAGACCCACTGGTCCCAACAAAACTGATCCAGCCACGCCCCAGGCGGCCATTTCCGGCAACTTCTTGATCGACTCCTCAGTCTGCAACGCGATACTTTTAATATGGCCATGCATCTGAATCTGATCGAATGCTCCCCACAGGACACCAGTCTCATATTTCCACTCTCCCGGCGTCAGATCTCCGCCTATAACTTTGACACCGGTATTCGAGAACAATTTATTGAAATCTACCATCGGTTAGCCGCCTCATTTGTGTAACCGATTTATACCACCGGGCAACCCTTAATCTACCTTTGCAGTGTGTGATAGTTCAGGACGTCTAAAATTTCTACGATCGTTATACTGGATACAGGAAGTAGCAGTAAACAGCAGCAAAGAAAATAGTAGCAATCGAACGTTAAATTTAAAAAGAACGCGAACATATTCAACATAGCACCATATACGGTATCATCAAATCGCCATGCAAAGAACTTTCAACTTTATTAGTGATCCGAGCCCATGTGCATTTTTGCCGGAGCAGCTCAGCCAGATGGAATACACATCAGCGAAAGGCATCAGCAAAATCCAGCTGCAGGAATGCATTCAGCAGGGCTGGCGACGGCAGGGTGCCATGCTTTTCAGAACTGCCTGTAAATCCTGCAACGCTTGCCAGTCCTTGAGAGTAATTCTTTCAACTTTCGAGCCAAATCGAAGCCAGAGGAGAGTAATCAAAGCGAATCAAAATACGCGTCTGGAAATTCGAAAGCCATCACTATCCATCGATAAAGTTCTTCTGTCTGTACTCCACCACAATCATCACTCCGAGCAAAAAGACTGGCCGGCAACCACGCCAGCATCGGCTATCAGCCAAGTCAGAATGTTAGGCACAGAACAACACATCGAAGAATGGTCTTACTATATCGATGAAACACTGGTCGCGGTCAACTTTGTAGATGTGCTTGAAGAGGGACTTTCTGGAGTTTATTTCTTCCATCATCCCGATTACAGAAAATACTCACTTGGAACATGGTGCGTTCTGAGCATGATTCTCAGAGCAAGAGAACTCGGAATGACTTATGCATATTTAGGCTTTTATGTTGCTGGATGCCGCTCGATGGAATACAAGGGACGCTTCGGACCAGCTGAGATTTTGACTCCGGATAGGCGATGGATACCGTTTGAAAGTCCCGAAGACAAGTAATTACGGTTGACAATGTGTTATCAGTACAACGCACTTTCGTCAACTTTGGGTATATGATAGTAAGCGACTCCAAGCCCAAGTGGTGATTACCAGTGGTTAATACCAGCCCGTCTAACAAAAATCGAATTGGCTCAAACTCTTCTAAGATTGGCAGTAAGGCTACCGCGTCGGTGGTACGACCCCAAGCGTCCCAGCCAGCCGTGAAGAACGTGCCAAATGCAAAATTGCGTGCGGCGATGGCTGAAGCTGATGAAATGGTGCGCGCACATCGTGCGCGTTACGACAACGCTGACGACCAATAATCTTGAAACGAACAGCTGCAAGTAAGCGGGCAATCCTTCCGCGCGTTGCCGAATATACTAAGGTGTTTCTAAAGGACTGGGATCGGCTATCGCGTTCTGGTTTGTACGACATGAACAGGCTCAAAAAGGTGATGATCCTATTGATCGCCAATGATGGTCCTCTCGGTGCTGAATGGAAAGATCATTCGCTCAAAGGTCCTTGGGTAAGATATCGGGAGTGCCATGTTGGTGGTGATTTTCTGCTTGCTTACAGAGTTGATGATGAAAGCAAGGTGCCGCTCGTGTTCTTTGTCCAAGCTGGCACTCACGCCGAACTATTTGAATGAGATATTCCGGCAAAGTCGGTTTTGGCATTGAAAAGACAAGTAATTTCACTTTTAATGCTGCATTTTATTCTATCGCTAATACTTTGCTTTTCTACTTTCTTTTTTGCTGCTCCTGCAAAAGCAGCTAACGTTCACACTCATAGTTTTTCAATCGGCGAAAAAGACTTTTTGATTGATGATTCTCGATTTCAAATTCGCTGTGGTGAAATTCATTTTGAACGTATTCCTCGCGAATATTGGCGCAGAAGATTGAGACTGTGCAAAGCGATGGGATTGAACACGGTTTGTGCATATCTGTTTTGGAATTCCCATGAATGGGAGCAGGGTAAGTACGACTGGTCGAACGAAAAGGACGCTGCAGAATTTTGCAGAGAAGCCCAGGAGGAAGGTCTATGGGTGATCCTTCGACCAGGACCGTATTCGTGTGCAGAGTGGGAGATGGGCGGCTTGCCCTGGTGGTTGTTGAAAGACGATCACATTCAACTGCGCTCTCGTGACCCGATTTTCATGCGAGCAAGTCGAGCCTGGCTGAATGAAGTTGGACGAGTTTTGTCACCGCTGCAGGTAACAAAAGGTGGTCCGATTCTAATGGTGCAGGTTGAAAACGAATACGGATTCTACGGTTCGGATGTAGATTACATTGATGAGATGCGCCAAGCTACGCTTGATGCCGACTTCAACGTTCCGCTATTTCAATGTAATCCGCCATCGACATTGCACAATGGATTGGATAAGAACTTGTTTCAAGTGGTGAATTTTGGAAAGGATCCGGAGAATGCTTTCAAAGCGTTGAGGGAAGTACAAACTACCGGACCTTTGATGTGTGGTGAATTCTATCCGGGTTGGTTTGATACGTGGGGATTTCCTCACCATCGCGGTGATACTGAGACTTACATAAAGGACCTTGAGTACATGCTCAAGTTGAATGCTTCGTTCAGCATTTATATGGCCGATGGTGGCACATCGTTTGGGCTTTGGGCTGGAGCAGATATACCATTCAAACCGGATACAAGTAGTTACGACTACGATGCGCCTATAAGCGAGTCCGGTCGGACCGGAGAAAAGTATGCTCGGACACGAGCTCTCATGAGTAAGTATTTGTTAGCTGGCGAAACTTTGACTGAGTCTGATTTGACTGGGCCAGACAGGGCTGCCGAATCGATAGTGGTGCCTCCTTTTCGTTTATCTGAGACCGCAAATGTGTTCGACAATTTGCCCGTTCCGATCACAGATAAACAACCAAAAACAATGGAGCATTATGACCAGGGTCGCGGATGCATGTTGTACCGAACTGCTCTGCCGCCCGGACCGGAAGCTATTTTGTCCGTAGATGCCGTGCACGACTTTGCGTGGGTTTCAATAGACGGGAAACAAGTTGGTGTGATGGACCGCCGAAGCCGTCGCTTTAAAATGCGAATTCCGCAGCGAGTGAAAACGACTCGACTGGATATCCTCACCGAGGCGATGGGACGTGTCAATTTTGGCAGAGAGATTCATGATCGCAAGGGCGTGCATGGACCGGTTGAGCTTGCCACTATTGATGGTGATTCACATGAGTTGACGGACTGGGAAATTTATAGGCTCCCATTAGACGAGCATATGACCTCAAATCTAATCTGGAAAAATATTGCTAGACCAGGTGAGCCAGCCTTTTGGCGCGGAACATTCAATTTAGACAAAACAGGAAATACATTTCTAGACCTTCGTACCTGGGGTAAGGGAGTGTTATGGATAAATGGACATTGCCTGGCGCGCTTCTGGAATATTGGTCCGACTCAAACAGCATTTGTACCTGGTGCCTGGCTTAAGACCGGTCGAAACGAAGTCATAGTGCTGGATTTGCTCGGACCGCAAACACCGATTTTAGCTGGACTGAAGGAACCGATCCTCGATCAATTGCGACCAGAATTAGATTTTTCCGACACCCGCAGGTCTAACGGAAAACTGCAACTGGCAATGAAGATCCCCGCGTTGGTTGGCAAATTCGACGATGAACCGAAACCTCAAGAAGTGCATTTGCCGAAACCCTCAAAGGGCAAGCAGTTCTGTCTCGAGATTCTAAGTAACTACGGAGATAAAGCTTCCGTGGCAATCGCGGAACTGGATCTGCTGGATCCACGTGGTCAAAATATTCCTCATGGTCAATGGACTATCGCCTACGTGGATAGTGAGGAGAGATTGAAGGAAGACGGCTCTGCTATGAATGCTATAGATGGCCAGGTAAGCGATTGCTGGCGTAGCAAACGAAGCGACACGAAATCAAATCCTCAAACACATTGTCTGGTAATAGACCTCGGTTCGGAGCAGGACGTTGGAGGTTTCAGGTACACACCAAGCTCAAGCGCCCCGATTTCTCGGATCGAAAATTATCGCGTTTTTATAGGCAATGATCTTGTGGCACCGCGGCTTCCTTAGCCGACTTCTTGTTGTTTCTATTCGATATCAATGTCACACAATGATTCTTCAACGTTCGACATTAAGTTGATCGAAAGTCGAATACGCCCTCACTTTGTTGGTGTAGTCAGACTGCGGACAGCGGCTCTGGAAAGATTTTTAGCGGACGTAAAAGTTGATTGAAGTTTGAACATAGTAAGCGCTCCTCTCTTGCTACTTTCAAAACGATAACTTTCAGGATTTTTCCAGTCCTTTTTTGATATATTCTTCGTATTTTCTTTTCGGATAGGCTCCGCACAATTCGTGAATCGGATGCTCATTTTTATCAAAAAATCCAACACAAGGAAACGTGTCAGCGTACATGTTGAAAAAAGCGGCCAAACGGAGCGATTTTGCGAGTTGCTTTGATTTCGCTTTTGCTTTGTCGTCTGTAACATCCAGATAAACGAAGCAGACACCCGGCTCGTAAACCGCAGCCAGTTCCTGAATTATCGGTCTCACTTTGGCGCATACGGGACAGACTCGAGAGTGAATTAAAACTACAACAGATTTTGGTTTTTGTTCGACCGACGGTCCGGACGGCGATTTAGTTTTAGCATCGCTATCCTCGCTCGCTGAAGCAAAAGTTGAACACGCAATCGCGAGAATCGCAAAGCCGAAAGCAGCAATTTTTTCTTTGAGTGAGACTAACTTCATCTGCCCTCATTTCGCTAACACTAAAAGGGTCGGCGGCCGCGAACTCTAATCCCTGCTAAATTCAATCTCCGGTGTGTTGATCATACCAACGTGAAACTCTAAGAGCATTTCTTGCACTGACTGATATCGATTATCAGGCGCCTTTTCAAGCGCCTTATAAACCAAATGGATCAACCATGCAGGCAAGCGCAGGTGAGACGAAAGTGGAGGGGGCGCTTTGGATATCTGCAACTCAAGCGCCTCATATATGTTTCCAGTCGCTACGGCTGGTTGACCTGAAAGGCAATGGTATATCAGAGCGCCGAAAGAGTAGATATCGGTGCGGTTGTCGACTGGCTCCGCACGACACTGTTCAGGACTCATATAAGTCGGTGAGCCGATGAGTTCGCCTGTCTGAGTGAGTCGCAAGTCACTCGTATCAGCTGTCTTGGCTAAACCAAAATCAACGATCTTAACGACGTCACGCTTACCGTCGCCTTCATCAGTCAACATGATATTGGCAGGTTTTAAATCTCGATGCAGCACACCCTTCTGGTGCGCGTAGCTCAATCCCTCACAAATGGCGATGAAAGTAGGGACAGCCTGTCGCCAGGGAATGCACCCGGATTGCGCGATAATATCTTCAAGACTTAATCCTTGCAAAAAATCCATGACGATGTATGGTTGTCCGGCAAGCGAAATGCCGAAGTCATGCACCGCAATAATATTTGGGTGAGCCAACTGGCTAGTCGCTTTCGATTCACGTTGAAACCGTTGCACATATTTTGTTTCGGTTGCAAAATTCGCCCGCAACAACTTCAAAGCGACTTGCTTATTCATCAACATGTGCCTGGCTTCGTAAATGATCGAACAACCGCCGGCACCGACATAGGAGGTTATCTCATAACGATCGGCAAACACGCTGCCGATTCTTAATTTGTCCGCCAGCTTACCAAGCTCGGAACCGTCCTCAGGACATAAGGTCATACTAGTGTCATCGTATTCTTTAGCGCATTCCAGACACACCAATTTAAAGGTGGAATCAGCCTCAGGAACAAATGATGTTAACGAATCTCTCAACAGCTGCAGGGCGACGTTCTTTTCGCCTTCTATTACTTCGACTCTTTTGACACCCCAGGCGATACCAAGCAGAAACAACCCGATTATGGAAACAACCATCATCCCGAGCGATATAGATTGATCGTACAGTCCATGTCTTTGTCCAAGCGTTAGCAAACCAAAGATTGGAATGCAGGGGGTCAATGCGAGCAAAATGCTTCGCATCAGACGACCGCTTGCAGTATTGTATGTAAAGGGTGCTGTAAAACCCTGATCTGGAAAAGCGAAGATGATGGAAAGACCTGCAAAAATTAAAGCTGAGGACGCATACAAATTAGGTTTTATACAACCGAAAAATGTACAAATGCTTTGTAATCCGGCAAGTCCGCTGCCAAGAATAAGTAAGTTTGGCACGAGCAGCAGGAGCGCCAATGCCTTATAGATATTCGGACGTATTTGCTTGAAACACATCAGCCACGTTGCTGTTGCTAAGCAGAGAAAATCCAATGCTGTGTCAACGAAGATTGGTCCTGGAAAAGTCAAAGGTGAATCGCCGCGCGTATAAATCGGATTGGTGAGGCCGACATCGATATCGAAGACGGCATTAGCGATGTTCAGTATTGCAGTTACGGCGATCGCTCCAATTGCTAGATGACCAGCGATCCTTTGAGCGCGCAGACCGGCTTTTGTAAGAATAAAGAACCCTGAGCACCAGAGCAAAAGTTCTAGTGCGACACCACTGCTGATGAGAAAAGTGTCTCTTTGTATGAACCAAACAGCGATACAGATAAACGCCATTAAAGCCACAACGGTCGCCAGGCTGTATGCTAGCAGACGCAGATAACGGCGTATTTCGATATTGATTCTTACGTCTGGTTCCGGCTCAGAATTTTTTGTAAGAACGTTCGCTTGAGTGACTTCCATGTCCTGGCTTCTATAAAATTCTTGTATGACATGCCGGCAGATGAATGCCGATATCTACATCCCCGGATTGCCACCATATAAAACATTACGAACCTTGCAGACAAAAGAAGTGTCCTTTTCGCCGCGGAACTCGGGTGTTCCGCTTACAATAGGGCGTGATCGCCTGCAGTTAAAAATGAGTGCTTCCGCTGATATGGTTTCTTTTTTTGCCGAACTGAGAAAAAGGCGCACTTGATGCAATCCGATCAGCCCACCCATTCGACATCAGTAGCACAAGGCGAGGATGCGCCCCACCTTCTGGCATTTCTCAAACCGCGATTTGCTATTGAAAAGATCAATATCAAATTTGCGCTTGCCCGCAGCCAGGGAAACGCCTCAGGGTATCTGCCACAATCGATTCCTAAAATTCCCTACGTTTCAGTCGCCGAGCACTACGCATTGGGAGTGTTGGCGCCGCAATCGGAAGCGCAAGAAAATGTGCCGGTATCGACCAGCGCGTTAGAAACACAAGGCGCCCCCAAAGCGCTTTCAGAAATTGCACCAGTGCGGCAAGACCAGTTGGACAAATGTGGTATGACCCTCTCCGTGGCACTCGAGCTGGCTCTAGAACAGCTGAGAGACAGCATGCCGTATGCTCCCTTCGAACTGGCAGTGCCTGGTGTGTATATGGCAGCAGCAGGCAATCACAACCCGGCTTCCTTGCTGTTAGCAGATTTGATCGGCCGCTTGCCGATGTGCGGAAAAGCAGTGGCAATTGCGGCGCACGAAAACCAAGTTGTGATGACTGGTTCTTCCGATCCGATTGGGCTGAAAGCCTTGCTGGAAATCACAAGAGAGCTGATCGCCTCTCCCGGAGGCATGCTCGCTCTACCGATGATACTGGAACCAGATGGCTGGGCGCCCTTTTGCCTGCCCCTCAATCACGAATTGTTCGAAGAGTTCGATCGGCTGCGTTTAAGCGTTATGTCTCAAATGTACCTTGAACAAAAAGGGCTGCTAGAGCAGCTTTATGCAAATCGACGCGAGACGATGTGGGTGGCGCCCTATGAGACGCTGGCAGGTGCCGACTTCATATACAGCCAGTCCACGCTGCCGGAAAGAGTTCTGCCCTGTCTTTTACCTTTAGCTGATAGCTTCCAATTTGGGAGAACCGATCAATCCGGGCACTGGCACAGCCTCGCCGCTGCGCGACAAGATAAATGTCTCGAAGCGATTTCCGCACTGTTGTCGCCCATGGCTATGTATCCCGAACGCTGGCTGATCATGCACTTTCCCAGCAGTGAACAATTACAAAAGATCGGCTTATCTGATGCACAACGATTGCATTCAGCGAAAAAAGCCGTGGACGAAGACCCGATTAAAATAATCGAGCAGGTGCTGATGATGCCTGTCTATCCTTTTGCTCGCCCGAAAGGTGAGGCAAAGGAACCCGAAGGCACATACTCGATGGATTTCCAGACCACCGAGAGCCCGGTGCGAGTAGCAAGATACTATCTCGGGCTGTTCAATCAGCGCGTCACTACCTCTGTATTCGACCACGAGACTTGTGATTTTGTAGTTCCTGACCATTTAGCCGACGTTTGCACTACTTTGGTGGGTGAAATGGTCAAAGAGCACTGGCGAGGTAAAAGCGCTCGGAAACCTTCATATGACATATGGTCCTCGCGCTTTATGATTATCGACGAATCGCAATCGATATCGCGGGCGGTATCATTGCTGGCCGCAAAACAAAATAGCACGGTATTTTCCCTCTCTAGAAGGTCGTATCCTCTGGACGTATTGCAGAAGCGGCAGGTGATCCCGATTAGCGATAGGTCGGAACTGGGACGCCTTTTGGGCATCGACATTCATTCATCGGCAACCCCATCTGCGCGGCTTGTCAAAAATGGTTCATCGCTTTCCCAGCTGTTCGAAGTGGAAGGTGCAGAAATCGACGAAGTCGTCGATTTTTACAAGCGCCACCTCAATCAAGGCAGCCATCTGAAATCAACTTCTGGTGGGCTTATCGTTGAGGCCGCGAGAAGTTATGAAAATATCAGCATTCATATCGGGCGCGGTATACTCGATGAGATTTTCATGGAAGTGACTCGCACGAAAGTTGTCGCTCCAAAATTTGACGGCATGAAGAATCCGCGAGTCACGAGCGTAGAGAAAAAGTTGGGGGTGACAGTCTATCCGGGGTGTCATTTCGATGGTCAGCTGGATACGAAAGGTGAAGGCACCCTCGACCAGCGGTTCACCACTCGCGACCCGGCAGAGCAAGTCGCGAGATTTTACCGGGCGGAATTTCCCGACACTGTCTACATCCCGCTTCCCGGGCTCGATCCCAAGGCATATGTCATCATCGCATTCAAGGAAGGTCGACCGTCACATGCGGTGCTGGTGAGCGGAGCCACGGGCAGCCAGACTAAAGTGGCTATCCGCACATTTCTCGAAAGAGTTTAGGAAGAATAAAATGACGTTGAATCATTCTCAGCTGGAGTCCATGGCAAGAGAGGCATTTGATGGCGTTCCAGACGAATGAAGGCGCCGTTAAAATCACAGATGGTTTAACACTGGCTTCAGTGCCTCGATGATAGTCACTACAGCCGGACCAAGCATCGGGCAGAGAATCAGCGGCATGACAAAGAGCATGATAACGGGCACCATCTTAACGGGCACTTTTGCGGCCTCTTCTTCTTTTTTGCGCTTCAATCTATCGCGCAATGCGTCTCCTTGCTGTCTCAATGGATAACTGATATCGGCACCCTTTTGTTCGGCGGCAATGAGAGCTGACGCCATGTTGATTAACTCATCTACCCCGCAGCGCTCCCCCATCTCGCGCATGGCAACAGGAACCGATTTGGCGAACATCTTCACGTCTTGGATAAGCTGTTGCAACTCTGTACAAAGGATGGGCGCTGATCCCCCGACTTCCTTGCTGACCTTATCTACCCCCATCAACAGCCCTAAGCCCGCCTGGGCGCATACAATGAGCAAGTCGATGACAGTCGGCAACTCGCGAAGGATTTGATTCTGGCGCTCCTTCACTCTGCTGCTAAGGAAAAAATTAGGCAACATCCAACCAAGCAGAGCGGTGAATGGCACCAGGAAGAACATCATGGGGTTGCTCGCCGCGCCCATCAATCCCAGCAAGACAGCTGCACCGGCTACAGTCGATTTAATACCGATGTATATAGCTAAGTGGGCTTGAGTTCGATAGTTTCCCTGCTGTAGAAGATTAACAGTTCGCAGGTCTGCCAAGCCGGGGAGAACAGCCAGAACCGTTTCGCCGAGCGTCCTCAAGACAGCAAGCAATGCCGAATCTTTCGGCTGTTCGCAGGCATCATCCTGCAACTCTTTTCGCGGTCTGACGCGAATGGCATACGTGTCCATATGCTGCGAAATTACGGGCTGAACAGCTAATAGACCCCCTCCAGCAACAAGCGCGAATACTAAAACGGCTAGCAAAAATAGAGACATGAATAGTTGAACCTCGTCGAAAGCGTAAGTGTCTGGTGATGCTGAAATTCATGCTACCGATTTGGCGCTGTCGTCTTGCTGCCGATTTGTTGTGAATTTGTTGTGGTCCGTCAAAAGTCAAAGGGCTGAGGGGCATAATCTTTCTAATGGCAGGATTTAAACCACCAAGAATGAAAATTATGCAAATGGGATTGTGTTTGATCGCAATTCCACTGGTCTTTGGATTTGCCTTCATTCTTATCCTGGAAAATCTTATGCAGACATATAGACACGTTCGCAACCAGTCTGTTAATGCGATCAATGTCTGCGATCAGATTTATCGGGTTTGCGACTCGGTACACGCACTCGAATATGCTTTGTTCACTCAATCTGCAACTAATGCGCTTTTAGAAGATCGCCGAGCAACCGTATCAAAGGAACTAAGTACGCTCAGAGACGTAGCCGAGACAAATCATCAATCGCCACGCATCGGGGAAAATCTCACAGCAATCAGGCAAGACTGGGCCGCGTTCGAGTTAGCGCTACACCAGGCTAATCCCACCGTCCCAGCAGAATTTGATCATCAGGGTGCGAACGTAAAAGCTGCGCCAACCGAAGCACTGCATATGGCACTACAGAAACTACAACTCGATCTGGATAATGCTGGAAGAGGAGAATTAATTTGGAGTCTGAATGGCAACAAAGATGCCAGAGAAGTTGACAGCTATATGCAAGTCGTTCTCGTTTGTGCGTTGGTAATGAACGTGTTGTTGTGTCCTTTCGCGGCATTCTATTTCAGTCATAATCTATCGAAACGCCTTCAAGTTCTGATCGACAACAGCGAACGCTTTGCCCAAGATCGCGTACTACTGTTCCCCCTGGGTGGTGCAGATGAGATAACGCAGGCAGATCAAGTCTTCAGAGAGATGGCGAAAACTGTTACCGAAGCTAAGCAGGCACAGAAGGAATTCATCGCGATGATCAATCACGACATCCGCACGCCACTCACTGCGCTGCAAGCCACATTTGCCTTAATTTCGGAAGGGATTTACGGCGAGCTTTCGCCTGAGGGCGCTGAACGAGCGCGAGCCGCAGAGTTGACAGCACTGGAGCTGGTCTCCCTGATCGGTCAGCTGCTCAATCTGGAGAAAATCAAGAACGGTAACCTCGAGTTGCAATTTGCTCCGGTCAGGCTGCGATCACTGATCAACCGAGCTAGTGAAACGCTATACGGTTTTATCGATTTTAAGAACATAAGATTGAACGTGTCAGGGGACGATCTGGAAGTTGCTGGTGACGAAGTTCGTCTCACGCAACTCCTGGTCAACCTGCTTGGTAATGCCATAAAGTTTGCGCCAGAGGGAAGCCAGATAGAAGTGTCGATAAGTCGTGTGCAGAATGATTGGGTTGAAGTTGGCATCGAAGATTCGGGAGAGGGAATTCCTGCAGGCATGGAGGACGCAATTTTCGAGCGTTTTTCACAGCTCGAGACTGAGGATGCTGGTG
>Ga0182030_10017449_pt1 | contig 13855 bp, 16 predicted proteins | sample 812S3MmetaG_FD_121299 | JGI IMG/M metagenome (GOLD analysis project Ga0182030, IMG submission 121299) | Permafrost microbial communities from Stordalen Mire, Sweden - 812S3M metaG (Illumina Assembly) | ecosystem: Environmental > Terrestrial > Soil > Wetlands > Permafrost | place: Sweden... | reverse complement strand
GTCCGTCCACGGACCTATCCGAAATGCCCGTAACCGTCCCCCCGCCGGGAACACGCAAAATTGCCGCCATGGACGGACGATTTCGACGCGGCGTTGGCAAACGTTGTCGGGCCGTCGGAATGAAATACCACGATGGAGCACGATCAATCGGCGATGGCGAAAGCCGACAATGGATGGGAAGTAAACCGCGAAACACTTCCCCGTGCGCTGGCGTCCGCGAGCTTGCCAGTTCACATCGTTCCCTATATGTTCACGTTAGCCGGTCGCCGAATTCATCCTCCTAGTCGAGCCCGACGTGACCGAACAGATTGTCATCACTGAGAAAACCAGCCAGGCAAAAGACGTCCGCGCTGCCGTCGGCTCTCGCTTCGGGGATATCCTCCCGGCCGAGGGCCATCTATTCGACCTGCTGGAACCTGAGGATGTAGTGCCGGCCTGGAAGCGCTGGTCACCAATACTTCTGCGGCCTGACGGCCTTTACGACACTCGCCCGGCAACGGGCGGAAACAAAGCCGCCAAGCTCAAAGCCATCCGCGAGGCCCTTCGGTCCGCCAAGCGGGTTTGGCTCGCCACCGACTGCGACCGCGAAGGTCAGCTGATCGGCCAGGAAATTCTTGAGCATTACAAGTATCGCGGCGAGGTCATGCGGGTGCTGTTCACCGCGCAGGACTCGCAAACCATCCGTGACGCATTCGGTCGGGCAAAGCCGAATACCGAATATGCGCGCCTTTACGCCGCCGCCGTCGCTCGCCGGCAGGCCGACCAGATCTACAACTTGTCCCTTACCCGCACGGCGACAGTCATCCTGGGTCGGGGCGCGCGTGGTGTGATTGGCGTCGGCCGGGTCAAGACACCGACGTTGGCAATTGTGTGCAAACGCGAATTGGAAATCCGGAACTTTGTTCCCCTCGCCTTTTTTGAAGTTGTCGCCACAGCGAAGGTCGCGGGAGGCCAATTCCTGGTGCGGCACGCGCCGCAGGACCGGATCGTTCGACGCGAGATTGCCGAGGACGTCGTCAAAGCAGCCGAAGGCTTCGAGGGCGCGCTCGCCGTGCGCGTCGAAGATAAGCGTCAAGGACCGCCCAAGCTGCACGATTTGCCTTCACTGCAGAAACTCTGCGGCTCGCGCTTCGGTTGGTCGGCCAGCAAGACGCTTGAGGTGGCGCAGGAGCTCTATGACGGCCAGGGCAAGAAGATCATCACTTACCCGCGCGCCGAGGTACGCTATCTGCCGGCGAGCTTGATTTCGGACGTGCCGCAGATCGTGGCCGGCCTGCGGGTGGGTCAATCGTTCGGCACGGTCCCCGTGCCTGAGCCGCCGGTCATCCGTAAGGGTGCAAGCGGCATGTTCTACGACAAGGGGTTGGAGGGCGCGAGCCATCACGCCGTCATTCCCAACGTCAACACGATCGACAAACTGCCAGAGGTCTGGCCTCGTCTTTCGTCTGACGAGAAGAAACTGTTCGACGTCATCGCGCGGGCCTATCTCGCCGCCCTGATGCCTGACTTCCGCTACCGGCAGACGACCGCAACGCTCGATGTGCGTGGCTTCGAATTCCGTGCCGCCGGTCGTCAGCCTATCGATCTCGGCTGGCGAGCAGCATTTCCGGAGTGGCAACCCGCCGATGAAAAGGGCGATGAGGCACAATTGCTGCCGCCACTGCACAACGGCGAGACCGCGGTGCTGCAGGATCCAAAAATTGAGGACAAGGAAACGCGGCCGCCACCGCGCTACAACGAAGGCACACTGATCGAGGCTATGCAAAACGCCTGGCGTTTTGTCGACGATGAAGTTCTGCGGGAGCGCCTGAAGGAAGCCAAGGGCATTGGCACGCCGGCGACCCGGGCTGACATCATCGGCGGACTGAAGAAGCAGGGTTTTCTGATTGCCGATGGAAAGCACATCGTGCCGACCGAGGCCGGCCTGTCGCTGTTCGGCATTCTCAAGCAGGCCGATCCGGCGCTGGTTGATCCGGGCGTGACGGCGCAACTTGAATGCCTGCTCGACGATGTCGTTGTCGGCAAGCAGGAGATGGTCGGCGCAATCGACGCCGTGTGCGATGTCGCCCAGCGCATCATCGGCAAGCTCATGGAAGGCGCCGCCGCCGGAGGACCTCCCTTGCTTGGTGCTGCGGTCGGCAGCGGCGCTGCAGCATATCCACCCACCCCTGCGATGAAGCGCTTCGCCGACACTCTCGCCCGGCAAAACGGCATCAAACCTCCGCCCGGCTACAAGACGTCGATATCGATCTGCGGCGCGTTTCTCAAGCAGCACGCACCCAAGAAAGCCGACGGTGAAACGGCTGGGAAGCTCGAACCCAAGTCGGCCAGTCCGGCACAGTTGTTGTATGCTACGAAGATCGCGCTCGGAAAAGGCGTCGTCGTTCCCGACGAGGCCAAGGCCAACTCGACTGCAATGGCCGCGTGGATCGACTCCAACCAAGTCACGAAGCGCCGCAAGAGAGGGCGCAAGACCGCCTCCAGGCCGGCGGGATCAATTGCGCCCAAATCGACGGCGCCGCGAAAGAGTCCTCGGAAGCAAAAGGCCGATGCCATCGCCGTTCCACTGACTCCCGGTCAGCCAAATTTAGCAACAGGCACGCCGCTGCGGATTCCTTATGGCAACAAGGAGACCGCCCTCAAGCTGGGCGCCCGTTACGGCTCGACGGGATGGTATGCTCCGCCTGGAGTTGATCTCTCGGCATTTGGCGAGCGGGGCTGGCTATAACGTCCGATCGCCGCATCGAAAACCTAGCGACAGCTGAAAGGTACAAATCACTTGCCGACGATTGTCGCAGGTGTCAGATTCAACGACGGCATCGAGGTCCTCGAAGTGCCGGACAACCATGCCGCCTGATCGCGCCGCCTCACCTAAAATCCCTCATAGCTCATCTCTGACTCACTGCTATTCCACTGCATAGATTCCAAACTTTTAAATTGGACCCTGGACGCCACCCTCTTTAGGTCAAATAAGTTGACCGACCTGAGCAGCCGGGCGGTCTGGCCTAGCTGCCCCCTCGCCAAGTTCGTGATGAGCATTGACGCCAATTGACTAGCTGTGTTGCTCAACTCAGCAGTCTTAAGGCTCACGTGATTATCAAAATCGATATCAAAATTGAAATCAACGCAATCATCGGTCGCCGTTGGCGGTAACCCGACTTCAACCACCTCCGCCGTCGCCTTCGCCTCCGCCTTCGCTTCGTCGATCTCATTCTTCAACAACTTTGCCGACGGAACGCAAACGCTTAGAAGCCGTCAGCGCCGAGTTGGCAAACCTCATTTATCGGGTGGACATGACCGATGAGTGAGACACCTGAAATGGGTACCGTCACTATCCCGTCCCGGTCAGACCACGGCGGACACTAACCGAACACCGTCATGATCAAGCTGAAGTGGACCTGCCCCCATTGCAGCGGTCCCTGCGAAGAGATCCACCACGATGCTAGGAGCTACGATAAGCGGTAGTTGCTAAACGAAGTGGGTTATCGGTCAACCCCGCAGCCGTGTAGCCGCCGCCGAAATCGGCAGATGCGGCCGCATCGCGTTTCGAGACTCGAAGCAGAACATTTCGACTCTCGAAGGAAACTCTTCGAAATTCGAAATAATTCCTTCGAGACTCGAATCAAATTGTTCGAGAGTCGAACGAAACCTTGGAGCCCACCCCTCTGAGTCCTCGGATGCTAGCGGGCCGACTACAACGACCGAGCGTGCGCGACGTCTAACGGGAGTCCCAGCGCTGGGAAATCGCTACTTCGACAGCGTCGAGCCGGTGATGGCGCCGGCCTCGTCGCCGGCGCGGAACACCACGGCGCGGGCGATTTTATCGGGGCTCGCCGAGTCGGCCACCGGGATCAGCGGCAGGATGCCGGAGGCGCTGCGCCGGCACACCATGCAGGCGATCAAGTCCGCCAACACCAAGCCCGAGATGGCCGTCCGGCGGATGCTGCAGGCCGCCGGCTATCGGTATCGGCTGCACGTGAGGGATCTGCTCGGCAAGCCAGCCCTGGCGTTTACTGGACGGCGTGCGGTGATCTTCGCGCATGGCGCGTCACGATTGCGTCCGCGGCGCACGCATGCCGAAGTCGAATAGAGAATACTGGTCAGCGAAGATCGACCGCGACAAGAAGCGCGATGCTGAGCATATCCAAGCTATTTGAGCGCAGGCTGGCGCGTGTTGACGGTGTAGGTGTGCAAGATCATGAAGCCGACACTGATGCAGCTAATGAAGCGGTTTCTCGACCACTAATTAAGCTGCTTAATTGCGCGCGTTGGGAAGTAAAATGCGATTTACTTCCCAACGGACGAAATCGTTAACGCGATACGGAAGTAAATCGCAAAAAACTGCCGTTCCATACGTTGCCGGCTTATGCAATGTTGGCAGCATGAAGCGCGGGGACGCGGAAGAAAACTTACTACGACACTGGAAACACTGAGATGTGAATCGGCTTTGCCTGCCGCGTAGACGATATTGACTACAGAGAACAACGGAGACGACAGACCGACAAGGAATATGCGCTGCTCCGCTAACCGCTCATCGCCGCTGGCAATCCCGCCGGCGGAATTCGGAGGCAAGACCCATGATGCTCATTGAAGCGGTCCGCAAGATTGAGAAGGCCGGTTTGCATGTGCTGTTGGAAGCCGCTGCAGGCACAAGCTATGACGGCTGCGGCGATTCCAACCTGCGCGCTTCCGCGTGGTCGGACCAGAACGGCTACGAATGCTACATCACGGTTCCCATCGGTGTTTACGACCACCTCAATGACGACGAAGTGGACGTGCTGGAGCAGGTGATCACCAAATCCCCCAACAAGAAATCGGAACCGCGCTCAGCTGCTATCCGGCGCATACCTCGGAGACCCACATGAAACTCGTTGATCTAGTTAAACGCGTCCAGGACGCCGCGCTCGCAGCCTCGCTGTTCATCGATGCCGACGGGACATTGATGCTGTCTGTCACGACAGATCCGCCTTTTGGCTCATCAGGGATTCGATGGCCGTTGCTTACCTACGAGATCGAGGGAGACAGCACCGCGGACTACGTGATCGAGCGATACAGCAGCTCACCGTATCTTAGTGATGCCAGAATCATCTCTGAGCTGGTGACGGCGTCTGAGCACCCGGACGCGATCTATCGTCGCGACTCGCTGGAGCGCATCGCGAAAACGGACGCTGAGCGGAAAGCGCGCAGCGAGCGCATCGCGAAAACGAACGTCGAGCGGAAAGCGCGCAGCAATGCGCCGGATTGATTACAAAGCGCAGCAGATCTGCGAAATCGTCCGCAAGCTTTATGGCAACAACTGGCAGAGCGCCTTCGCACGTGCAGTCGACTTGAGCAGGCCCTACATCAACTTCATCGCCACGGGGCACCGCCCGGTGGCGGACAACGTGATCGAGGCCATCGGCAAAGGGCTGCTCGCCGAGGCCACGCGGCTGCGCCGGCGGCCGGCTGAATTCAATGCGGCAGCGGAATCGTTTGGAGAGTAAAATGGCAGATACCGACACCGACACCGAAAATTGGCGCGAAGCCGAACGCGAACAATATCGCTCAATCAAGCTTTCCAAGATCGAGAGCAAAGCGCTGCAGCATTTTTGATCGCAATGGCGCAGGCGCGTCGCCGACCAAATCAGATCCGTCCCGCATGATCGTCAATAACCTGATCGCCAGAAAAATGCTCTATCCGGAGCGCCGCGTTGGTTCGGGGCCCGTACGCTACTGCATGTCGGCTTACGGCGTCTTGTGGTTGATCTATAATCGCTAAAGGGAGAATGACGATGGCTAAGATATCAAAACGTGAAGAAGCCGCCCGCATGTGGGGATGGGTACCGCTCAAGTGCGATGGCTTTGAGTGCGTACACCATCCCGAACACGGTTTTCTCGCGCCGGATTTTGCTGCGGCCAGCGATCCTGATTTCAGGACCGGTCCGTGGCTAGCATCGCTGCGCGTGTCGCACCGGGCGCTGTTTGCCTGAGGGACCAATGTCGATTCGCAGCGAATTCAGAATGTTCAAGGGTTATCACGTCAAGTCGTTCGACACCCCGAACGGGCCGGCGATGCGATGGTACGCCTATGGCGGCACGCTTAATTGCGGCGAGCATCTCTATCCCGCCGGCTGGACGTTCGAAGAAGCATGCGAGTTCACCTTTGAACCCGCAGCCGACACCCGCCGTAAGCGCCTGCGTGAGGTGCCATAGGAATTTGGCGTGAGAGGCCAAGTGCGGTCTGCAATCCAGCGGACCGGAAGTGAAAGAGCGAGATGTCCAAAAAGCCGACAACCCTGCTGTAGGAAGCCTTTGGAGCGCTGAAGCGAATAAGCGCCTCAAGTTCGGTATCGACCAAGAAGACGACCCGCAGATGTATCGTGCAATGAAGCGAGTCGACCGTGTTCTGGACAAAGCGGCAAACGCATCCTAACTTAAGACTTCCGCTTACGGACGAAGATATCGAGACCCCTTTTGAGGGGGTGGTTACGATGCCCGACCCCAGCCCCCAAGACGGTTCTGGGATGTTTAGACCCCAATTCCAGGGGTAGTGATTACCGAGAGACAGCCGGCGGCGCCGAAAGAAGCCGGCAGATCTCAACCCCAAGAATTCCGGAGAGAACGATGACCACCAAAGCATTCGTGCGCGCCTGCCGCGGGCTCGAACCGGAGTGCAACAGCCCGTTGAGCTACCTGCACACGGCGATCCACACTCTGGACGACCTCGATACGGCGATTGTCGAGCGCGACGAAGATCCCAGCGCGTTTCAAGACATGATCAGCGAGCTACGGGCGCTTTTCGCCAACCTCACGACGGCGCTGGCCTAGCGCGAGGTAGCTGCGCAAGCCCGGCGCCGCGCCGAAACTGACGTCCGCTGGTTGTACCATGAAACCAAAGTCGGCGACCGGCTGTTGCTCGAAGTCGTTTCCGAGCGCGGATTGGCAGCCCTGACGGACCAAGCGGTCGCAGAAGCGGGCGGCTCATCTCGCCGAAGATGCCCGCAAGAGAATAACCAATATGTTAACCCAGCGAGACGGACCGAAAGATGATCAACGGGGCTCGGGTTCCGTTATTGTGCCCCACGCACGCCCACACAACGCATGTCAAGAAAAGCCAAGCGCTTCCTCCCTCGCCTTCGTCGCTGGCGGCAAAAAGCACGACGGGCGCGGCGGAAGCTCGCCAGGGTGCCACGGATCGTTCGGATCGCGGGCGTCGTGGCGATCCTGCTTGCGGTCGTCGCGCTGACCAACACCGTCTATCAGGTGATCCACAAGCCGACCGAGCTGTTTGCCTTTGTAGGCCACAGGCTCGACAAGGAGCCGGCCGAGACGTGGCGGCAATACGGCGCGCTGTTCCGTACCTATTCCACTGGCACGATCCCGCCCGAATTGCTTGCCGCGCTGGCGCAGGGCGAGAGTTCAGGCAATCCAGTGGAGCGTACCTATTGGCGCTGGCGATGGAGCTTCAATCCTTTTGCGATCTACCAGCCCGCCTCCAGCGCCGTCGGCCTGTTCCAGATGACCGATGGGGCTTACGCCGAGGTCGCCCGGTTTTGCATCCGGGCGAACGCCGTCACTGATACCGGTTGCGGGTTCGGTCCCTACATTCGTGCGATCCCGAGCCATGCCATCGAACTCGCATCCGTGTATTTGGACCGCAATGTGGCCGCGGTCCTCGCCCGCGCGGACATGACCGCAAGCCCGCAGCAGAAGCAGGATGTTGCGGCCTTCATCCATCTTTGCGGCGGAGGCCCCGCCACGGCTTTCGCCCGCCGCAAGTTTCAAATGCTGGCCGACGAACGCTGCGGCGATCACCTCGTCGCGGCCTATGTCTCCAGGGTCAACGCAATGAAGCGCCAGTTCCTTCGCCTTGCGGCCGACGGGGGGAATTAGAACGCAGCGCCTAGCACTACTTTGGCAGAATTTGGCGATTGATCGGCGAAACTGGATTCCCGAATCAGATTTTCAATGATTCATAGATGGTCGGCTTTTGGAGGGCCGACCATGGTAGGCGCGAAGTCTATGAGGTATAGTTAACGAACCCTGTCCTTTGGCTTCTTCAGAAAGCCATTTCTGGCCGATCTCGGGGAAAGTCACGAAGCTGGCCTCGATACCAGATCGCGGGGCGACACCCCGACGTTAATGTTAATATCGCCGCTATTCAAACATGTACTCCGAGCGCTTGCTATCAGCATTGGCAAATCGTAAGTTGTGAATGTTGAAGTGACCCCGGACTATGGGGAGGTTAAAATTACTTTGACGTGACACTGCAAGTGTCGAAGATAAGCTTTGGCACCACACTACAAGTGTCGAAAAAAGATGTAGTAGCCCCCGATCGTGTGGAAACGCCCGATCGAGGGGAAGTTTTAAAAGAGCGCCGAGAGGCGCTCTTTTCATTTTTGCGCATTCCCTCGCCCGAGCTCTGAACCCAACCTGCCGTCGGGTATCGTCCGGACAGCGTCGCCTTCAGGTTTTGGCTTTCGGTCAGGCTGTCGTCCCAAGCCGCGAAGACCTCATAGGTCTCCTTGACCAGAACACCCTTGCGTAACGGCCGCTGCGACCATTCCGGACGGACCTTCACACGTCGGCCCTCCGCGCGTACGGCACCAGCAGTTTTCCGGGTGATGGTCGGCGCAATCGACGCCGTATGCGATGTCGCCCAGCGCATCATCGGCAAACTCAAGGAGGGCGCAGCCGCCGGAGGACCTACCCTGCTTGGCGCCTCAGTTGACAACGGTGCTGGAACATATCCGCCAACGCCGGCGATGAAGCGCTTTGCTGACAGCCTGGGCCGGCAAAAGGGCATCAAGCCACCGCCTGGCTACAAGACGTCGATAACGATTTGCGGCGCGTTTCTCAAGCAGCACGCCCCCAAGAAAGCCGATGGTGAAACGGTTGGGAAGCTCGAACCCAAGCCGGCCAGTCCGGCACAGTTGTTGTACGCTAAGAAGATCGCGCTCGGGAAAGGCGTCGTCGTTCCCGACGAGGCCAAGGCCACCTCGACCGCAATGGCCGCGTGGATCGACTTGAACAAAGGCCCGAAGCGCCGCAAGAGCGGTCGCAAGACCGCCTGCCGGCCGGCGGAATAAATTTCACCTAAATCGACGTCGCCGAGGAAGAGGTCTGGAAAACAAAAGGCTGCTGCAGCCGCCGGTGCATCAATGGCGGCCCAGACAAATCCGGCGGCAGGGACGGCGCTGCGGATTCCTTATGGCAACAAGGAGGCCGCTATGAAGTTGGGCGCCCGTTATGGCTCGACCGGATGGTATGCCCCGCCAGGAGTTGATCTCTCTGCATTTGGCGAGCGCGGCTGGCTGTAGTTCGGATTCTTAGCCGATTTTACGATATCGTCGGCTCAAGGCCAAATGGCAGCGCGCACGACAGTTCAGCTTTTAGCAAAACCCTAAGTTTTTCTGCCGAGTAGTCTGCACAGTCTTGGCGTTAGCGGAGGCGCAGAGGCAGCCACGGTGGCCGCGTCACTGGCTTCGGTGGAGCAGAAGGATTTCTTGTCAAGACGGGCGTCGGAAGGGAAGCCGCGATCGTGGGTGACCTCGTCGCGACCTGGGGTGGCGCTGGCTTCACGGTTTTCTCGGGCAAGTGCAAACCGCCAGGCGGCCGCGTTACCGGCGGCGCCAGGTGGGCGACTTCAGATGGCTGTTTGATGGTCAAAGCTGAATCCGGGACAGGGCTCTTCGGCTGCGAGCGAAAAACGAACGCAGGATGCTCCCGCCAACTCTTAGTTGAGGTAGCTTCTACGATCTTGGGCTGCGCGGGTCTGGGAGCGAAGGCCGGATGCGACCGCCAACTTTTTCGTGTTAACTCGGAGTCCTGTGCAGCAACGACCGGGAGTTGCCGACGCAGCCTTTCTTCCGGCAATGGCAATGCCGCCGAGTGAGCGGTGCCAGCTCCATTGAGCGGCTTTGAGACCTCTAGATCTCCAACCGATGCCGTCGATCCGGCGATGTCTGCAGAATCCGTGACAACGGCGTTATCCGCAGCGCGGCGCTTCTTCAAAAATGACGGATACTCAACGGGTCGAGGTCCGGGCTTCGGCCGATTTTCAGTCATCGATCACCTCCATCGCAAACAATAATCTCTTGTGATCTGACTCCTGTGTCAATTTTCCAGCTGGTGATTTCTGTTGTTAAATCGAAATTGGAAAACGTGCTCTTTGGCTAACAAGTTTCAATTGCGTGCGAGTCACCGCACATACAGCGATCTGCTATTTCGATATCAGGTTTTCGATTTCAGAATTCACTCAGCGCCAGTGCCACCGGCATGTCTCAGACGAACGCGCAATACTGGTCTTATGAGCTATCCCGCAATAAGCAGCTCGTTTTGGAGCATATCCACGCTATTCGGCTCCCCAGGATTGCGCGCATTGACGTTGTGGAATTGCGAGAACACTCTGAGATCGTTCATGCAGCGGATGAGCCGGCTTTCCAAGCCGCGCTTGCAGTTTTTCTGCGCGCCGAAGCACAAAGACTGCAAGTCAGCGCGAAAGCTGCGATCGTGCTGGCAGAATACATCGAGCAGGATTTGAAATAACTCTAGCGACAGCGCCAGAATACGGACTGAAGCGCTCAGCTGATCTTGGCAGTCCCAGGAAAGACGTCATGGCAGATCCGCTTGATGATAGCGACGACGGGTCCCGTGAAGTAACCTCGTCGCTGCGACACGTTATCACCGAACAACTCGCCCCTAACGGGTCAAAGATAGTCAACGAGAAAAGGGGTATCCGCCGGGCGACCCGGCAGCACCCGGCGTCGTCCACCCGCCCCGCAGCCGAAGCCGAAAAAACCTTTGGCCTCATGACCATGGCGGCAAATAGACATCTGCGGGCTGCCGGTGAAATGGACGCGTTCGCCGTGATGGAGACCGCGGAAAAGTTGTTTCCGGAATATCCAACGAAAGAGAAAATCTCCGAGCATATGCGTCTGTGGGCCGAGAATCTCAAAACCCAAAAAGGAGCTCTATCGATTGACGCCACAGCGGCCAAGTTTCTCCAGGCGGCCGACCACCTTTTGCAGATTCTGGACCAGACGCCCGAGGTGCAGGCCGCAGCCTTCGCTTTTGCAGACGCTTGGCATTGGTGGCATTTAGAGTCGCACGGCGAGCATTTGCTGGCCGCCAAGGCTGATACCGCAGAACGAGCGGTGGCTGGCCTACAGGCCGGTCCGGAAGCGCTCAAACGCAGCCGGGCTCTCCGTCAGGCCATAATTGAAACCGAGTACGACAAATACACCACCACCGCAGACAAGATTGACCGCACAAGTCCGGGGCGCGCTGCAGGTGCAATTTTAAAAGCGGTTGCCGAGGTTTTCGGGCAGCAAGAGCTAGGCACGATAACGCAAAGCACACTGGAACGCGTGCTCCGCAAAATCATCAGAGACCGGGGCAAGGCCGATGATCAATAACGCGGCGGAAGACTTGGCCAAGTATTCCGCCAAGAAATTTGCAGCGCTGGGCGGTCAATTCGATCATCATCCTGTCATGCCACAACTCCGCGCATCTCCCGCCGGAGAAGGCCGCAACGCTTCAGGCTGCTGTTGAATGACCGCGCGCTTCCATACATGGGATCGGTTACCGCTCTTCGCTAACGAAGAAGCGATTTCCGGCGCCTTGATGGGGCCGGGTAAAACTGCCGAATGGCGCCAGATTGCCCCTTTACTCGAACGGCGCGGCCTGCCTACCGTGGATGGCCTCATGGGAGGGCGCTACATCCCGGCCCTCAGGGCATTTTTCGATCGGGAGTACAAGATTCACGGGGAGAGCCAAGTATCGTCCCCGCACGCACCAGCAGAGTTGGGATCATGGAAGAAGAAAGGCCGCCAGGCCTGAGATACGACGGTGATCGCCCGATGTGGCGAGCCACCAAGGCTGCCGTGAAGGCGCATTATCCAGTCAAGTCCGTCAACCTTGCGAGTCTCGCGGACAACCCGCGCCTTCTGCGCGAGCGCTGCATCAAACTGCAACGCGAGATGCTGGAATGGTTTTCGGATGGCGAGCGGCGCCTGATCCAGTTCGACGGCACGTTCCTCACGCTACTAGATATCTACCACACAGATCCGAAGAGCACTTATTTCAAGCTGAAGTACTCGTCGCGCGCTCCCTATGACGTCTATATCCGGTTGATGCGCACGGAGATCGGCAAATGCCGCCTGGACCGTACGGACGGCGTTGACGTAGAAGATTGGTTTAACGCCTGGAAGCAACCGGACAAGCTGGGCGAGCCGCCTCTGATCGCAAAAGCGCGCATGGCGATCTCCGTCCTGAAGGCCGCGCTCACGTTCGGTATCATGCGCCGCCTGCCCGGCTGCGCCGAATTTCGAGCCGTTCTCGATGCCGTCAAGTTCCAAGGCCTGCCGCCGCGCAAGGAGGTGTTGAATGCTGATCAAGTAACGGCTGCCCGCCAGGCCGTGCGCGAGATGCAGCATCCGCGGGTCGCGCTCGCATATGCGATCCAATTCGAGGGCGCTGTCCGGCAGTGGGATGTCAAGGGACAGTGGTTGCCTATGGCCGATCGCACACCGTCGGCGGTCCACTACAAGGGCAAGAAGTGGATCGGGCCGACATGGGCGAACGTCGACGAGAACCTCATCCTTCGTTGGACGCCGACGAAGACCGAGGACACGACGGCGCCGGAGATAGTGGTCGACCTGCGTGCATGTCCGATGGTGATGGAGGAATTGGAGTTCATAGCTATTGAGGCCAGAAAGGGCCCGCTGATCCCCGATCTTTCCACCGGACGTCCATACACCGAGGATCGTTTTAGCGAAATCTGGCGCGCCGCTGCGAAGACCGCTGGCATTTCGCCAAAGGTATGGAATAGGGACCTGCGCAAGTCCGGATCCACCGAGGCGCGCGCTGCCGGCGCACCGATCGACGACCTGAAGAAGCTCATGGGGCATGCGCCGGAAACGCCAGTAACCGCCGACGTCTATGATATGGCGAACCTCGAAGCGCACCGCCGGATCGCGGCCGCGCGCAAGGTGCATCGCGAAAAGAAATAAGAACGGGCGCAGCCTCGGCGCAGGCGGCGCAGCCACCTCAATAATTGCAATAACTTACAGGGTGTCCCGACTAAGGACTTGTTAAATATCCCTGTTAATTGGCCCTTTGCAGCAGCACCTTGCCTTCGATCTTGGGAAGGTCGCCGGAAGAGGCGGATTTGTCGCCCCCGGCGCGCCGGGCCATTTCGACGGTCAGCCGTTCGGCCGCCTCCGTCTGCATCAGGCCGAGAATATCGGACATCTTGCGCGGCGCGATCTGGGTGGCGATTTCGATCAGCACCGGCATTTCGAGGCGGTCGAACACCTTGGCGGCGTCCTTCGGCTTCATCGCCTCGTACATGGTGATGATGCCCTTGAAGCGCGCGCTGTCGGATTCGGTCTTCTGTTCGGTGGCGGTCGAGATCCGGGATTCGACCGCCTTCATTTCCTCGACCTTGGATTCGATGCGCTTCTCGGCGGCCTTGAGCAGGCTCTCGCGGATGTCGATTTCGCGCGCCCGGGCTTCGAGTTCCTGGCGCCGCGACTGCAGCCGCTCGAGGATCGCGCGCTCGGACGGCGACACCCCCTGGTTCTGTTCGGGGTGCATCACGACGCCGTCGGGCTTGGCGGCTTCGGGGGCCGCGGCGGCCGTGGCCGGGGGCTTTTCGCCCTCCTCCTTCGGCTTCTCGGTCACCGAACCGGTGATGTCGGCGGGATCGGCCTTGCTGCCGCCGGGAAAACCCAGATTCTCCTGGGCCCAGGACTGCTGTTTGTTCGCCGGCGCGGAATAGTCGAATACGTAGCCGCCGTCGATCACCAGGCCGGCGATCTTGAGCACGGCCAGCAGCGCGACCGCGACCAGCACGACCGGGATGACGCGAATG
>Ga0182030_10017447_pt1 | contig 13857 bp, 11 predicted proteins | sample 812S3MmetaG_FD_121299 | JGI IMG/M metagenome (GOLD analysis project Ga0182030, IMG submission 121299) | Permafrost microbial communities from Stordalen Mire, Sweden - 812S3M metaG (Illumina Assembly) | ecosystem: Environmental > Terrestrial > Soil > Wetlands > Permafrost | place: Sweden... | reverse complement strand
GCGGATATACAAATTCGCTCGCAAACTCACAACAAGATGGGGCTGCCTGATGCACTGAAGGGAATAGTGGCGAAGGGCGGTAACATAGAATCGAATATGAGTCTGGATGAAGCCTTCGCAGCTGGTGACAATGCGACCGGCACCAAAGTTCTCACAACTCTATACAAGCAGGTGGGTAGCAACCCCGTTGGTGCAGACCTCGAATCATTGTGGAAAGGGCTGGGTATTTCCACTCAATCAGACGGGCGAATTAAGCTCGATCAAATCTCACCCATGGCAAGGATCAGGTCGGCCATAGACTCCGGTCGCGCCAAATGATTTCGGCCCAGCGAGCACACTGCAAAGAGCCTGTTCCTGATTATGCAGTCCAGGCCCCTCGTCGGCGCGAATCCGGTCATCGGGGACATGACAGTGCGATTGGGTGCGAATTCTACACACCCACGGAAAAAACTAGAACACGAAAAACAAAAAAGCCGTCCCGATTGCTCAGCGACGGCTTAATTACTACTGCCTGACTGTTCCTTGCGATGGAACTCAGTATTTCAACACGCTTCAGTCAGTCCGTCACGTATAGCGGGCTTGCTTGCTACGGTTTCTGGTCAGCGCCGACCTGATGTTTCCGCAATGCCCCTCGGCTCAAAGCTCTCAACTTGTGAGTGCTCACCGGTTATGCATCTAGTTTAGCGAATTTGAGGCGGAGAGGAAGTACCCCAGTGAACTTTTAATAATGATCCTAATAGAAGCCAAAAGCTACACGGCATGCTAGTTGTACAAAGAAGTTGGCTATCAAGCGCTCGAACCACCGCCTCAGCGAGAGAAGAAAGCAGACATACGCAAAAGATGTACGAAAGACAGACCAAAGGCATCAAAAAGACGCCCGGTGTATGTCCCTGCACAAGTCCAACCAAAATGTCCAACTAAACTCAAAAATCACCCACACTTCACCATGAAATTAAAGAGCATTTAATTTCCGGCTAAAAAACAGTCAAAAAAGTACCGTCAGTAGCATGCTGCTGGCGGAGCCCCCCTTTTACTCAACTGATTATTTACATCACCCAAATGGGTTACTCTGTACGAGACAGACTGTTATAGTCTGGAAGAACGAAACAGGCAAACCCAAATGCACCAAGATCCCCCGGAAACACGGTCTTCGCAGACAAATCAAACAAGTTATCGGGACTCGTTGCTTCAATCAAACAGCGAGAACTTCAAGCTGTTTATCGACGAATGCGGTGATCCTTTTTTCGTACATGACACACAGGGAAACATACTCGAGGTAAATAGAAGAGCCTGTGAATCTCTAGGCTATTCTCGAAGCGAGCTGTTATCGCTCAATGTAAAGGACATAGAAAGCGGCTTTAACCTCGCTGAATTAGACAAAGTGTGGACGGCATTGATACCGGGACAAATCATTGCTGTTGATGGGGAGCACTCTCGCAAAGACGGGACCAAATTCCCCGTCGACGTGCGTGTCTCAAAAATGCCTGGCAGAGACGCCAGGGTGCTAGTAGCTGTGGTTAGAGATTGCTCTGAGAGAAAACAGCGGGAAGCAGAACTCAAGCTATCGAATGACAATTTGACGCGAGCACTTGTAGCTGAAAAGGAGCTAACTGAGCGTCTAACCATGAGATTTTCTCTCACAAATATTCTTGCCGAGTCCAAATCTATCGAAGAAGCTGCACCTAGACTGTTAAGCGCCATTGTCAACGGAGACTGGGATGTTGGTTATATGTGCGCTATCGATCACAGTGGACACATGATCCATGAAACACATTCAGCATCGTTGAGCAGCCAGCAATTACAAAAGCTCGAAGAGAAGCTGAAGCCAATGGTTCACAGAAAGGACCAGAGCGTTCTCAATCGGATATGGACTGACAGCGAACCTAAATGGATCGAGAACCTGCAGATCGGAGAAGCAGGTAGAGAGATGATCAGCCTGGGGAAATTCGGCTTTAAAACTATCGTTGCGTGCCCCGTCATAGGCTCGGATGCGGTGCTGGGGATCTTCAGCATGCTTAGCAAGGAAGAACGCAAGACGGATGACGATACGGTGAAGCTGCTCGTATCAATAGGACGACAAGTCGGTCAATTCCAAGATAAGAAAAGAGCTCAAAATATTGCCAAAGAAGTTGTTTTGATGCGCCAGAGAGATGATTTCATGGCTCTTTTAACGCACGACTTGAAGACTCCGCTTGTCGGTGCGAATCGCATTCTAGAATTACTCACAAATAACGCCGCAGGAAATCTGAATGACGAACAAAGACAAATTCTAAAGCAACTCCAGAATAGTAACCTGGAGCTTGTATCGATGGTTCAAAACTTGATCCAGGTTTATAAATACGAGCGCGAACTTGCCCATGCGAAATTTATAGAGACCGATCTCGCTGCCCTTTTGAAGACGACCGTCTCTAAAATATTAGACACAGCAAAATCAAATGAAATCGAACTAATCTGCACCATTCCAGATAACGAAATTGTCGCAGCTATTGATGCCGACTCAGTTACGCGACTGATTCAAAATCTGATTGATAATGCGATAAAGTTCACGCCCCGGCAGGGAGTGGTAAATGTTCATCTGGAAAAAACGAAAGAGGGGGAGTGCGTACTATCTGTTAGCGATACAGGTGTAGGTTTGACTGAAGAGGAATGCGCCTCATTATTCACCCGTTTCTGGCAGGGCATCATGGGCAAAAAATACTCCGCGAGCGTAGGTCTCGGACTTTACCTATGCAAACAAATAGTTGATGCGCACGATGGCACCATCGAATGCAAGAGTAAGATCAATGAAGGCAGCTCATTTACAGTCAAACTGCCAATTCAGCACGTCAGGGCTTATTAATCGGATGATAACTTCAAAAATTCAATACCACTAGCCAGACCACAGATAACGAGCCAGTTCAACAGTCCCGTCTTCGTCGAATTCAACGCCCTCAGATTCCAGCAAAGACCGCTGCAAGCCATCGGGAATTCCGGGCTCATTGGTGGTACTGATACCACCACGAGAATTAATAACTCTATGCCATGGTACATGTCTAGAGTGAAATAAAATAGGTCCCTTTTTAGAGGACGCTTCAGAAGGCAAGGCTCTCATCGCCCATCCAACGGCCGCAGCACTTAATCGCGCGTTCATCCGACGCGAAATAGCACCATAAGTCAAGACTTTGCCAGATGGTATGCGAGAAACAATTTCGTACACCAGATTATATGGTGACTGCGGCTTCACAAAATTGATTGCTTTTAGGAGGCAGGAAATTCTGTAGCAACTGCAGGAAAATCAGTGGCTGGATTAGCTACCTGGATCAAGTAATAGATTTGCATGTCTGCGGATGTTTGAGCGATCATTTCAACGATTTCGCCCTCACTGAAACCAGCAGCTTTCAGCTCTGGCATTTCAGATGCTGGAAGCTCGCCGTGACGCAAAATCAAATTGCGAACAAATTGCAAGCCCCGATCAAACTTTGGATCTTTAGAACACTGATCTTTGGCGGACCTTATTTCCTCATCAGTCATTCCTAAATTCTTAGCCTGGGCGATACGAGCAGAAAGCATATATTGGCAGGAGTAAGTTTCAGCAATCAAAATCCCGATTAGCAATCTCATCTTTGGATCGAGCTGGCCCTTAGCGAGAGTATCGCGGCTTGCCAAGAACGCTTCGAGTGCTGCTGGTGAATTCGCCATCTGCTTAAGGACATTTGGCACCATTCCAGTTGCCTTTTCCATCACGGCAAGCAACTCTTGGCTTTTACCGGTTAACTTGGAAGTATCAACCAATTGCATAACAGCCATGGGTATTTCTCCTGATATCTACTTGAAAGATCTTACCCTTTTCAGGAATTTTGGACTTTAAGTTTGCAAGGTAATTCATTTTCGAGGAACAGCTGGACCTTCCGATTGACAAGTCAATTGCGCGAGCCTGCATTTTAAGGCGGTTATGCGAGTTTGAGAGCGCTTATTATTGATTGCCATGTGTAACGCTCTGGGTTGCCCAACTACAACCACCAGCCTTTTACCACGGGTCACACCTGTGTACAAAAGATTTCTTTCAAGCATCATAAAGTGCTGCATTGAGAGTGGTATCACCACGGCAGAGTATTCCGAACCCTGCGACTTGTGGATCGAAGTGGCATAAGCCAGCGAAATCTCGTCAAGCTCGTTCAAGTTATAAGCTACAGAACGCCCGTCAAATTCAATGAGCAACTCAGACTCTTCCAGATCCATTTCGATGATATGACCGATGTCTCCGTTGAATACTTCCTTATCGTAATTGTTGACCGTCTGAATGACTTTGTCGCCAACTCCATAATTCGAACCAAACTTACTTATTCGTACACCGGTATTCGAATTCAAACGCTTCTGCAACTCAATATTTAACGAGTGAGTGCCAAGTCCTCCACGATTCATCGGCGTTAACACTTGAACGTCTTTGACGGGATCGAGCCCAAAACGTTTTGGAATTCGCTCGCAAACTATTTGTAGAACTTTGTCGCCAATATCTTCAGGTGTTTCCGCAGGCACAAAATAGAAGTCGGTAAGCTCTTCTTGTTTATCCATTTTCAGAGGCATTAGCCCCTGATTGATGCGGTGCGCATTGACAATGATCTTGGAGGAGGCTGCCTGGCGAAAAATCTCAGTCAATGCAACAACAGGAATTGTGCCGGAATCGATGATATCGGCGAGCACACTTCCAGGACCAACCGAAGGCAACTGATCAACGTCACCAACTAACAGCAATGCTGCATTGGCGGGAATCGCACGCAACAGCTGGTTCATCAGCACTATATCAATCATCGAGGACTCGTCGACCACTACGATATCGGCTTCTAGAGGATTTTCCTTTCCACGCTTAAAGCCAAAAATCTTTGGATCGAATTCAAGCAGACGATGAATAGTTTTAGCCTGTATTCCGGTCGACTCAGAGAGTCTCTTCGCCGCTCTTCCCGTTGGAGCACACAAAAGAATTTTGGCTTCCTTGGCTCGGATTATTTGCAAAATACTGTTAACGATCGTCGTCTTTCCCACACCTGGACCACCGGTTATCACAAGACATTTGCTGGACAGTGCCAGTTCGACTGCCTTACGCTGCGACTGAGATAAAATGATTGCCAATTTCTTCTGAACTACATTTATCGCTTCTTTCGGCTCTATTTGAGCCCAGCTAGTCGAACCCGAAGACAGCCTGATCAGATTCGTAGCGACGCCAATTTCTGATTTATGAATAGTCGAAAGATAAATAAGGTCCTTACCATCTAGCTTGTCGTTTACAAGATTTTTGTTTTCGATCTCGGTATCAATGGCGGTGCGAATGATCTCGATCGGAATTTCCAGAAGCGTGCTTGCGGCCTCAATTAGATTCTCTCTTTCACTAGCACAATGTCCTTCTCCCGATGACTCTTGAAGGACGTGTCGAACACCAGCCTGTGCTCTAATGGCTGACTCCTTCGAAATTCCTATTTTCTGAGCAATGACATCAGCAGATTTAAAGCCCATTCCATGAATGTCTAACACAAGGCGATAAGGGTTCTCAGAGACCTTGGCGACAGCGTCGTTTCCATACGTTTTATAAATGCGAACAGCTCTGGATGTTCCGACACCATAAGATTGCAGAAAAACCATTATCTCTCGCACCACTTTCTGCTCGCCCCAACCTGCTACAACCTGAAACATTCGTTTGCGGCCGATTCCAGGGAGTTCAAGCAATTTCTCAGGCGATTCATTGATAACATCAAAAACCTTTTCCGCAAAAGCCTTGACCAGTTTGTCCGCGAAATGTGGACCAATACCTTTGATCATGCCGGACCCGAGGTACTTTTGAATGCCTTCGAGCGTTGTTGGATGCACTACGGACAGGCGCTCGGACTTGAATTGAAGCCCGTAAACTTTGTCATTAAACCAGTTACCGACGCAGTCTACGTATTCTCCTGGAGATATTGACGCAGCGGTGCCTGTTACAGTCACGAGCTCCTGGCGACCGGGAACTTTCACACGCACAACGCAAAAGCCGCTTTCTTCACTGTGAAAAGTAACGCGCTCTACCGAACCGCCCAATCTCTCAGCATTCGGAGACATTTGTGTCTGATTGCCAGCCTTGAATGAGGTCAATTAGATATATCTTCCTAGCAAACTCTCGCGCCCCTGAGCACTGAGAGGGCTCTTACAACACTGCATAAAACAGTACCAGTAGTGTAGTCAACAATCAGTCCCACATGCTGCCTTCATTGCAGCCACAGGTATTAGTTTTATAAAAGGTGAACTAATCAGGAGAGGGATTGGAGAAGAATTGACTCGGGCTCACTAAGGTTTTGCAGTTGCTATTGGCGGCACCGATGATTGGAATCCATCAAATGTGCTATTGAGAGCTTCTGAATCGTTACTCACGAATGTTAGTTCTATGAAGGCGATACGGGCTTCCATATCATGCGGGAAATCGTTGAAGATTTGCTTGAAGCCCGCCTGCACGCGCTTCCACTTAATTGGACTGGGTGGTGAAAACAATGGTGGAAGATTATCCTGGTTGTTCCAGACCAGTCGCGCATATTCTTCGTCGCCTTGCTTGCCAGAGATAGCGTTCGAACGAGCAATTATATATTTTTCTGCGTCACCAGGCTTGCCGAAAAAATGCGGTAATGCAAAGCGCACGCCCCAATCGTCCAGACAATAATACGTCGGCCATTTAGTACGGCACTCGTTGAGATATTTCATATAAGCGAGTCGATCGCCGTCAGCAACCGCTAGTCGTGCAAAAGCAACGTAAGCAACTGGCGTTTTCTGTAATATGCCAGGGTCTGCTTTTAAGACTTCGCGAGCCTTCTTTATACGTTCATAGAATTGCTTTGAATTCTCCATTGAATCGCCGGTTTCTCTATACCGGGCTTGCCAGGCGTTGTAGATATGGCACTGTGCCAGAGCAACACGAGCGTGAGCAGAATGCGGATTTTTACTTAACCAGTGAGTGAGATCAAAAACATTTTGTCGATACCTACTCTCGTCGCTAGATCGGCCACCATCCAGTGTATTCATCATGAGGTCAAGTTCCCAGAGACCGTTCGCAGTAGAACTCGGTGTCGAAACAAGTTGATCTCCCAAGTGATCAAGCTCATCAAATTTGTCTTTAACGAGCAAAGATTTAGTCAAATCACTTGTTTTTGAGCTTGATGGTTGCCCATCTCTTAAGCCCGTGGAGAATTCTTCCCAAATGCGATTGCGTTGATCTTGATCCTTCGCGATTTCTATTGCGTGCGAATAAGCTATAGTTGCACCTTTATAATCATGCTGCACTGCCCTGATTCGGGAAAGCAGCGCGTATGAGAACCATGCACATTCGTTAGCACCGGCGACGGTATCAGATGTCTTTATTGCGCGTTGTATCCATTTTTCAGCTTTGTCTTTATAGCCGAGGTCGGCATAGATCAAAGCCAGACTTGGTATTTTATATATCGTCTGTTCGTGCTCAGGACCAAAGGCCTTCTCTGAAATAGAAACCGAAAGCTCCTGGTCTTTATCACCCGGAGGTTTTGAACGATCTATCAAAAAGCGTCTATGACTATCCCAGGCGCGGTCCTGGTATGCATGAACGAGTGCATCTGCCTCGAATGAGTCAGTTGTTGGTTGCACAGGGCACAGTGCAATAGCTGATGAAATAGCCTGATCACCCTTCTCTTTTTCATCTTCACCGTATAAAAATCCCGCGTAGTCGCGATAAAGCCCCATAAGCGCTGCGGGGGGCAAGTTCGCTGTACGCGCATCAGCTAGTGTCTTATCTATATAGCTTTTGCCCTGGTCGCTATTGCTCGCCCAAATTTCAAATCCCCGCTGCATACGCCCTGTCCACTCTGCGCGATAGAACATTGGCGCAAACTCTTTAAATAGCAAAGCTCCCGCGACGATAAGGAGGACTGCCATACAGCCCACCGCAAACAGAATAAGTTTCCACCAAGCTCTCGGGGTATTTTTCGGAGGCTTCGAAGATTCCAATTTGTTAACACCTCACAAATACGCAACTTTAGCGGGCGGGTGACCTTAATCAGTGTTGTGCCCACAGGAGGAAACTTTGGAGCATAATTTACGATTTCGCAGAATAAATTCTAAATCTAATATCGCAATGCTCCGCTACTGGGCATATCTCAAAAAGAAGCAATAAGGTGGAGCTCGGATAGACGGAATGGACAACGAAAATCCTGCAACAAACGCGGAAACAACTGCAAATACAACCGCCGCAACAAACGCGGAAAAACATGCGGCAACCGATGCGGCTACAAACATAGATGGACATGCGGAACCAAATACGGCACCTGTCAATGCAGCGATTGGGACCATATCAATCGGCGACCTGATAGCCGGTCGGTATGAAGTATTGGCTCACATCGGTTCCGGCGGCATGGGTGAAGTTTATAAAGTGCTGGACCGCGAAACGCAGATTGTATATGCGCTGAAGATGATCTCGCCCCATCTGGCCGATCAGAAAACTCTTGCAAAGAGACTGGAACACGAAGCGCGAGCGGCTCGAACTCTTGCGCACGGTAATATCGTGACCGTCTATGACGTGGGCAAATCCACCGACGGCGCACCCTACCTGTTGATGGACTATATTGAAGGCGACAGTCTTGAAACCCTACTAAAAACAGACGTACTGCTCACTCCCGAGAGAGCCCTTTCAATCTTTCTACAAATCGCAGAAGCACTCGTACATGCGCATCAGAAATCGGTCGTACACAGAGATCTGAAACCGAGCAATATTTTGATGACGAAAACAGACGGTGGCACCGAAATGGTGAAGATCGTCGACTTTGGTATAGCAAAAGTCTCCAATCAGGAAAAAGAAGACAAGGCAAAACTTACACAGACCGGCGAGCTTCTGGGCACACCACTATACATGAGTCCCGAGCAGTGCACGGGTGATGAGATAGATGCACGTTCCGATATTTATTCTTTCGGTTGCATCATGTACGAGACTTTGACAGGCAAAACTCCATTCGCGGCAGAGAATCCAGTTAAAGTGATATTGAAACATTTATCAGAAACACCGCCACCATTGCCTAATGGAGCTGGCATTGGCAGTGACTTAAAGCTTGTGGTAATGCGTTGCCTGGAGAAACATCGAAGTGATCGGTATGCGACTCCGGTCGAACTTCATATCGACCTGGAGCGCATTCAAAACAACGTCAAAATCAAACCACACAAACGCAGACTGCGAGTTTCTGCAATGCAGAAAGTGGTGGCATCGGCCGCCCTCGTAGTACTGTTTATCGGTGCAGCAGGTATCGCAGCGATTGTGCATGTCTCTAATAACACGGTGGTGCCGACTGCGCGCGTGCAACATCGTGTCGAAAAATACGGTGGCAAAACATTGGCTCAATGGACAAGCGCTATAGAAAAATCGCCGGATGATCCGGACTTGTACTTGTATCGAGGTGAATTACATTCCCAACGTGATGAACGCACTAATGCTATAGATGATTTCACACAGGCTATTAATCTGAAGCCGTCATATATAGCAGCGTACCGCAGCCGAGCTTATATGTACGGCATGATTGCTCAATATGACAAAGCGGCACTAGATGCGAACAAGGTCATAGCACTTATTCCAGACTCCGCCGAGGGCTATCAAACTCGCGGTTGGGTTTACAGTGTACGTGAACAATATGGTGAGGCAATAGCGGACTGGAAACGCGCGCTTGCCATGGAGAAAAGTGGATATAACTACTGGAATTTAGCAAAGGATGAAATGAAGTTAGGGCACTACCAGGAAGCGCATAATGCCGCACTTAATGGTATTAAACTTGACGACGACTTCGACAAACGCGCCCTGGCGGGACTGATTGATACGTTCCAGCAGAAATATGATGACGCTTATAAGCAACTAAAATTGGCAACCGATAATCCACAGGCGCGTGGAGTCGAGTGGCAGGAGCTTGCATACTACTACGTTTGCGTGGGCAAACCAGCCGATGGACAACGCGCTGTTGACCAGGCGAAGATACTAGAAACCTTCCCTGCACGCGCTTTCAGACTTGCAGGCGAATATTACCGAACCGCCGGCGATTATGAAAAGGCAATTCAGGAATTCAGCGCATCGACAAGTTTGGAAGAATATCCGCCCGGTTATCGTGAACGAGCTGTCAGCTACATCAGCCTCGGGCAGTGGCGCGCTGCATATGGTGACCTCAAAAAATCGCTACAACTAAATCCGTTTTCGGCGACGACATTATCATTCCTCGCACTGACGGAAAGCCAGCTCGGAATGAAGGCGCCTGCACAAGAACATATCAACAAGGCGTTTCAAGCAAAGGCATTAGAACCAATAATACTGGTCAATCGGGCGAAAATCGAAATGGCTAACGGTGACATTAAAAAGGCGCAGGAGTTTGCGGACAAAGCTGTCACCGCAGATCCCTTTTTGAAAGAGGCTTATGAAGCGCGAGCGGACATACGCCAGAAACTTGGAAACGCCGCGGGGGCAGCTGACGATACAGACAAGGCCAAGACGTTATTTTCACATTTGGATTTCTAAGATTTTTAGCTTTTGTGGACGAGCCAAATTGTCGAGACAATTGAGCCGTGAACTGTCGGGATTTTTTGTCTTTTGGCGCGTCTGGTTCAAATCCCGACAAAATGTCGGGTAAAGTGTCGGGATTTCAATGATCAGTCGGACCAAACATCGAATCGCGACAGACAAAAGCTACAACACATAACGCTTCGGCTGCGTGCGTAAGGTGCAGCAGCTCCGCCGCTTTGATGAAGCAATGAATGTGCCGCAACTTCATGGATTTAAATCCTTACGCCGATGGTTGATCGCAAAGGTATTTTATGAATTCATTTGGTGGCGCAATGACTTGCATCGCATTTCCATATTGGACGCTCGCTCGTATCAGGTGTAAATTGAAATTATCGAAGGGATAACATCAATTAGCCACCAGTCAGAGCTCAGGCGGACGGTGGTCAACATGATCACGAGGAGGCATGCAATGCTAATCACACAAAATCTGTGGCATCCTGCGGGCGAGTCCAGACAGTACGAGGCCGTCGGCTCACGTACTTCTTTTAGCAACAAATGGAACCCAAAGGCTCCGCACACATACGACCACCATGAATCAAATACGGATCCCTTGCAACTAATGATTGATGTGCTGACGGACGATCAGAAAAAGCGCTGGCATTATGCCTTCAACTCTGCTGCTTGAAGTCGGCGGTAACGGACCGGCAAATTGCACAATATCAAGCCGTGGCTTGAGCAAAACCAAGGCGGCCCACGATCCGCTCACCTTCTCGGCGTTATCCGAGTTACTTTCACTGGAGATTGTTTTTCACAAAAGCTCTTCCACAAGTTAATGAAAAGCGTCTCGAAACTTGTATCGGTTGACGCTGAATGAATAAAAATCTAGAAAGTGGGGATATCAACCTCATTGGATGGCCAAATTTGCGGCAGGTTTTACAATTGAAAAAAGAACCTGACTCCACGCGCGCTGAGTCTGCGATTGAGAAAAATAAAAGTATAGAACATCCTAACTCCCCTGTTGGCATTCCTATAACTGAGTCAGCTAGTAATGCGATCCACTCTCGTCAGATCGAACGCAATTCACTTAAGACATTTAGACTTACAAGAGATCCCAGCAATTCCTTCTCTCTTGATCTCGGGGATGGCAGGTCCGTGGTCGATTTGCGACGAATCAGTGTTGAGCGGACAAGTGCCAATTCTGAGTCCCTGGCTATTTCGCACAACAGTTTGGACAATGCCACTATTTCCACAAAGATGGAAACTGTTGCAGGAGATAAATCATCAGAAGTAGATTCCATGCGGATCGTTCAAGACTACTTATCGAAGTTGACAGCCGCTCCCGCGAAAGAATTTTATGAAAATTCAGACAATGAGACTTTTTCTTTAAACTGGAAGGTCTCGAACCGTCACGACGAAGGCTTAGAGAAAGACCTAAAGCACAAAGGCGAAACAAAGGAATTACGATGTCACAATATGGGCGCTTCAGCAGAATGTCTCTCATCCGTCCAAAAAGGTCTTGCTTCGATTCCCGCGCATATTAGAGCAGAACTTGAATCTAGTGGCGTTGAAGTATATGTTTTCAAAAGTATTGCTGACTATGATAAGGCTTTCGGCACGCACAAGGCACAGGATGGTGGAAATGGCGCCGAATCGGTCTTTGACAGTTCAGTTCATCCTCCACGTATAGCCGTCTTTGAGAATTATCTGGACGGAACTCCGATAAAGAACAGTGCAAGATGCAGTCCTGAAGGTCTGGTGCGGCATGAACTTGGACACGCTATAAGTAGTCTCAAAGGGTATCGTCATCCAGACTTCGAAACTACACTTAGCGAAGAGGCTCTTAAATTGCCAGAAAAGGACAAAAAATTCTTAATGCGAGAGATTGGGACGAGAGAACATCCCGGACCGCTTTATAGATATTTTGGCACTGAGTCAAAAGACGAGACTTACGCGGAGATGTTTGCGATGGTTACCGGAGGGGCTAGTGATCCATTTTATCGCGACAATATTGAACCATTATTTTCCAAAAACCATTGATCACATGAGGCAAGAGTACGGAAAGTGAAATCTTATGAGACCCGGATATTTCTGCTTATTGTCGGAACACTTTTCTTTTTTACTTTGGATGCGTTCGCTTTAGACAAGACTCTACCAGGGAAGCAACATTTTCGGATCGGCAATGTAGATGTTGTTGAGCGCCTTAACAGAGAGGGTTTAGTTTTCTTCAAGAGTTTGATAGGACTCTCTAAAACACAAGTAGTCAAAAAATTTCCCGCACGCACCGATAAATATCCTTTAGGCTGGGTTCATTCCAAGGATTGCACTTTATTTACTTCCAGGGACACAAATGCGGGTAGTCAGGTTGAAGTTCGCTATAAAAACGGGCGCGTAATAAGAGTCCGAGAAGCACGTTGGACAGACGTTATAACTCCTGATTCTCCCGACGGCTTAGTTTACGAGAGGTGGATACGATAACACTTCTAGAATATTAAATGCGCCATAAATAAAAATAGACTGCGACACGAGCGGCGGTTGCAGTGCTTGACTCCGAGGAACTGAATCTGGACGGAATTAAGTACCACCCACCGATTAGAACCCCCAGACAACATGAGACAAGCAGGCGTCCGCATAGGTCTTGCCAATATGTTAGAAATAATGGTATACTTATCTAACAAACCGGGGAAACAGCCATGACCACAGCAAATGCGATTAGGGACGCTATTGAAGCTCTGCCGGAGGGAAAAGCCTTTCCAGCTAAGGACTTGCTGCAGCTGGGTACACGGGCAGCTGTCGACCAAGCGCTATACAGAATGACGAGAGACAACGAGATCCTGCGCGTCGCGCGCGGTATTTATGCTCGTCCGAAATGGAACAAGTATGTAAATGCCCCGGTCATGCCCGAGCCCTATGAAGTGGCAGAACTGGTAGCTAAAACCAGAGGGGCAAAGATTGGTCCGACCGGAGCAGAAGCAGTCCACAGGCTCGGACTATCAACACAGATGCCAACCCAACCAGTTTATGCCACCACGGGACGCACTGGTGAGTTCAAGATCGGCACAAGCACCATTCGTTTTCGTCACGTCGCTCCTCGACAGATGCAATATGCGGGAACACCTATTGGCACTGCGATTGCGGCCCTGCGGTATCTCGGCAAGGAGCAAGTGACACCACAGGTGATTGCTACATTGGAGCAGGCACTAACAAAAGAAGACTTCCAAACGCTCAGGCAGGCAACAACAGCACTACCGGGCTGGGCAATGGACAAGTTCTATGAATACGAGGCTCGCCGTGGCCGACGAATACCTTAAGCTGCGTTGCGGACAAGCTTTTAGAGCTGCTGCACCATCGCTTTGACCTCGTCCAGG
>Ga0182030_10017446_pt1 | contig 13857 bp, 14 predicted proteins | sample 812S3MmetaG_FD_121299 | JGI IMG/M metagenome (GOLD analysis project Ga0182030, IMG submission 121299) | Permafrost microbial communities from Stordalen Mire, Sweden - 812S3M metaG (Illumina Assembly) | ecosystem: Environmental > Terrestrial > Soil > Wetlands > Permafrost | place: Sweden... | reverse complement strand
CTCGCCGACTGGGGCAAGCCGCCAGTCGCCCCGATCGCGAAGATCGACCCGACGGTCGACATGAAGACGCCGCCGAAGACGCAAGTCGATACGATGCCCGCCGGCGACTATTTCCACTATGCGGCGGACCTTTTGAAGGTGAACCCGCCGCAGGTGACGGACTGGTCGCAGCTCAAGCGGCTAGAGCGGATCGGCATTGTGCGCGGCAAGCCGTGGAACATCTCCACGCTTCCGCCGGAGATTCGCGCCGCCGTCGAGCAGGGACGCGCCGACGCGCTGAAAACCATGTCAGTGCAGGCGGCCAGCGTCGCTCCGATCGTCAACGGCTGGCAGATGAATACGTCAAACATGGGCGTCTACGGCAACAGCTATTTCAAGCGCGCGATCGTTGCGCAGCTTGGCCTCGGCGCCAACCAGCCGGAGGACGCGATCTATCCGCTGAACGTCGCCGACGCCGACGGCAAGCCGGTCACGGCGGACAATCGCTACGTCATGCATTTCGACAAGGCGAAGCTTCCGCCCGTCAACGCCTTCTGGTCGCTGACGATGTACGACGCCGAAGGATTTCAGGTCGCCAACCCGATCAACCGGTTCGCCATCGGCGACCGCGACGCGCTGAAATTCAATCCCGACGGCTCGCTCGATCTCTACATCCAGCACGACGATCCCGGCGCGGATAAGCAGGCGAACTGGCTGCCCGCGCCCGCGAGCGGCGCGCTTGGGCTGACGATGCGCCTCTACGCGCCCAAGCCCGAAGCGCTCGACGGGCGCTGGGCGCCGCCGCCGGTGCGGAAGTTGTAGGTCCGGCCGGTTAGCTGGAAGCAGGGCTATCTAACCGAACAGGGGAACGGGGATCAGTTTCACGCCCTGAAACCCTGTTGCGCAGAAATATGCCTGAGATGACGCCACTTCAATAAGTTGCATATGTTTCCTGACGCGGTGCGCGAGAAAATAGAGCGTTGAACTTAATGCAGGACTGAAACGCGCCTCCAGGGCGAGCGACGGGCGCTAAGACGCTCTGGCGAATGAACAATTGCAAATATGCAAACTGGCGAGGACTCGATAAGGCCCTCGTCCAGCGGGACCAGGTTGCGCCGCCGACATGGTTTCGTGATAGGAGGCGGGCCATGAACGCGCACGCCTTTTCCGTCCTGACCATCTGCGGCCTCGAGGAGCTCACCAGTCACAGCGACCGGGGGGTCAGCCATGTGCTCTCGATCCTCGACCCCGGCTGGCCGGAACCGGAGGCGTTCTGGTCGTTCGATCCGCACCACCGCACGATGCTGCATTTTAACGACGATATCGAGCCGCGGCCCGGGATCGTCCTGCCCGAGAAGTCGGATGTCGAGACGATCCTCGCGTTCGGGCGCGATCTCGGCGGCGACCTGCGGCATCTCCTCATCCACTGCCACGCGGGCATTTCGCGCTCGACGGCAGCGATGACGATGATCCTCGCGCAGGCGTTCCCAAGCGAAAGCGACGACGCGATCGTCGAGCGCCTGCTGAAAATTCGCCCGCAGGCCTGGCCGAACTCGCGCCTGATTGGCTTCGCCGATGAAATTCTCGGCCGCAATCTGACGGGGTCCGTCAGCGGCATCTACGCGCGTCGGCTCGCGACCTATCCGGAACTTGCGGAGACCATGCGAAGGCTCCACCGCGCGCGGGAAGTCGAACTCGGGCTCGGCGCCAAAGCATGATCTACCGCCTCGGCGCGCGCGAGGCGGCCGTCGTAGCGAGCAGGCGCCGCACGCCGCGCGGCTCCTCGAATGTCAGCGTCACCGGCAGCGCGACGACCTCTTCGGCATATGCCGGCGCGATCCGCACCAGGTCCTTTTCGGTCGTCACCAGAATGAGGTCGCGGGCGCTCGCCTCGGCGATCAGTCGCTCGATTTCGCGTGGGCTGAACATGTGGTGGTCGGCAAAAACCCGCGACGCCGCGACGCCCGCGCCGATCGAGGCGAGCGAGGCGAAGAATTTTTCCGGCCGCGCGATGCCGGCGAAGGCGAGCACCGAGCGGCCGACGAGCCCGGCCGAGACCATCGCGTCCGGCTGCAGCCAAGCGCGAAACACCGGCCGGCCCGGAGCGGCGGACTCGACCGATCTGACGGCATCGCCGCCGCCGCCGATTACGATCATCGCGTCCGTGAAGCGCGACTGCACTGCCAGCGGCGCGCGCAGCGGACCGGCGGGAAAACTCAGGCCGTTGCCGAAGCGGGCCTCGCCGTCGACGACGGCGAACGAGAGGTCCTTGCGTAGGGCGGGATTTTGCAGCCCGTCGTCCATGACGAGCACGCTCGCGCCTGCCTCGATCGCGGCCCGGGCCGAGGCCACGCGATCGGCGCCGACGAAACACGGCGCGACGCGCGCGAGCAGCATCGGCTCGTCGCCGACAAGGCGCGCGCCATGGACAAGGGGATCGACCAGCAGCGGCTCGACCCGCCCCGCCCCACCATAGCCGCGGGAGAGAAACGCCACGCGTTCGCCCGCGCTTTGCAACAGCTTGGCGATCGCTATCGCGGTCGGCGTCTTGCCTGCGCCGCCAACGACGAAATTGCCGACGCAAACAACGGGCGCCGAAACCTTCTCGCCCTGGCGCGACATTCTGGCCGCCGTCGCCGCGCCATAGAGGGCGCCCAGCGGGCTCAGCGCGCGCGCGACGAGGCCGGGCCGTTCCCGCCGCCAGAAGCGCGGAGCGATCACGTCGGCGACGCCGCGAGCGAGCCAAGGTGCGGTTGAAGCGCCGCCATCGCGCGATCCGACGCGCCGGCCTGGCGTTCGACCGCGTTGGCGGCCGCCCTCGCCATCGCGCGCAGCCGGCCGGTGTCGGCAAAGAGCGCGCGCAGCGTCGCCGCGAGTTCGTCCGCGTCGCGCGTGACGACCGCGCCGCCGCCGCCGTCGAGCAGCGCATAGACATCGGCGAAATTGGCGACATGGGGCCCGTGCAGGATGGCGCTCGCGAGCTTTGCCGGCTCGATGGGATTTTGCCCGCCGGTCCCCGCAAGCGATTTGCCGACGAGCACGATGCCGGCGAGGCGATAGAACAGGCCGAGTTCGCCCATCGTGTCGCAGATATAGATCGCCGTCTCGCGGCTAGGGCGCTCGCCTCTTGAGCGCAGCGCGCAGGCAAAGCCGAGGCCCTGCAACTGCGTCAGGATTGCTTCGCCGCGATCGGGGTGGCGGGGCGCAATCAGGGTCAGCGCGTCGGGAAAGACTTCGGTCAGGCGCTGGTGCGCCTCGGCGGCGATTTGCTCCTCGCCCTCATGGGTCGAGGCGGCGATCCAGATCTGCCGCCCGGAGGTGAGGCCTCCGAGCGCCGCGAGTTCGGTCAGGTCGACCGGCGGGGCGGGGGCGTCATATTTTAGATTACCTATTACGGGCGCTGCCCGTGCCCCTAATTTCGCCAGCCGTTCCGCATCGCCCTCGCTCTGCGCGAGGCAGAGATCGATTTGACTGAGCAGCGCACGGATCAGTCCCGGCGCATAGGCCCACCGCTCGAACGAGCGCTGGCTCATCCGCGCATTCACCATCGCCAGCGGCGCGCCCACGCGCTTCGCCTCGACGATCATGTTCGGCCAAAGTTCGGATTCGGCGATCAGACCGAGATCCGGGCGCCAATGGGCGAAAAAGCGGCGCATGTAGCCGGGCGTGTCAAGCGGCGCGAATTGGTGCAAAGCGCCCGGGGGCAGGCGCTCGCCAAGAAGCCGCGCCGACGTGACCGTGCCCGTGGTCATCAGCGCGGCGCGCCCGCCCTGCGTCAGCCGCTCCACCAGCGGCAACAGCGAAAGCGCCTCGCCGACGCTTGCGCCGTGCAGCCAGACAAGCGGGCCGGGAGGACGCGGCTGCCCGGCGACCCCGCGCCGCTCCTCAAGGCGGAACGCGTCCTCCTTGCCTCGGTCGAGACGATAGCGCAGCAGCGGGCCCGAGAGGGGTGTCGCCAATCTCGTCGCCGCCCGGTAGGCGCCCAGCCAAATCCGCGGATTCATGCCGGCCTCAGTTCGGCGCCCGGATCGCGCGCGCCGACCAATGCATAGGCTCGGGTATGGACCGCGTCGAGCCCGGCCTCGACCGCGCGCCGCGCGGCCTCGAGCGCCGCGTCGTCGGCGTCGGGCGCCACGTTGATGAGATCGCCGACGACGATCGCCCCGCGCCCGAACGGCTTGCCGAGGCTCGCGCGGTCCCACGAGTTGAAGTCGAAGCGGCGGCGCGTGACGACCGCGATGGGAATGATTGGCCGGCCCGAAAGGCGCGCCAAGGTGACGATCCCAAGTCCCGCGATGCGCGGGCGCTTCGGCAGATCCGCGGTCATGGCGACGGAGACGCCGGCATCGAGCTGGCGTTTGAGTTCGCGCAGCGCAAAAACGCCGCCCTTCCGGCGAATGCGGTCCCCCCGTCCGCCCGAGCCCCGAACGGGCGCGACGCCGAGGTAGCGCAGCGCGACCGCCTGGGCCCCAGCATCCACGTGTCGGGAAATAAGCGCGGCGATCCGCCCCATCGATTGCGGCCGCGCGAAAGAGATCATTAGATGCTGCCCGTGCCACATCGCGACGATCAGCGGGGTTTGGCCCTCGATCGCCTTGTCGATGTCCGCGGGTTCGCTGACGAAGCGCGTGGTGCGGCGAACGAGCCCCAGATACGCCGCCAGCCCCAGACCGATGGTCTCGTGCGCCAGTGCGGCCCCTGGCCACCGCTTCGTCATTGCATAGTCTCAGGCGAGCTTGCGTCGAAGGCCCGTCGGCTCGAGCAGGCGGTGCAGGTGAACGATGAAGTAGCGCGTTTGTGCGCTGTCGACCGTCGCGTGGGCCTTGGCGCGCCAGGCGCGTTCGGCGCTGTCGTAATTGGGGAAAATCCCGACGATGTCGATCTTGGCGGGATCGCGAAACTGGAAGCTGTCCAGATTGGTCAGCTCCCCGCCGAACACCAGATGCAAAAGCTGCTTCGATTCATGCGCCGAGGCGTCGTGTTCCGTCATGACGTCATTCCTTGCGAAGGGCGCCCGCCGAGGGCGCGGGAAGGCCGCGCCGGGCTTTGCCTCGCCGAGGCGAGTTTGGCGCGCAAGTCAGCGCTTTCAAGTTTCATGCCGTCAGATTTCCCGCCGTCGCGCCCGCGAAGGCTAAGCTCAAAGTCGATATAAGCGAGGGAAGCAGCGCGCTCGGCGCCGCCGCCAAGGCGCCTCGGCGAGTCGCCGCGCGATTGTAACTTAGCGGCAGACCCTTCGCGTCCGTCAAGCACGCGCCCGACTCGCTCAGAAGAACGTCTGCGGCGGCGATGTCCCAGTCGTGCGAATCCGCGGCCGCGAACGCGCCGTCTAGCGAACCCGAGGCGACGCGCGCCAGCCGGTAGGCGAGCGAGGGGATTTTTGGCTCGCTCAGCAATTGCACGGACGACGCGTCGCCGAGCCTGGCGATCAGCGGTCGCGGGCCGGCGATTTTCGCCCCCGCGAGTTCGCGCCGAGTCGATGCAGCGATCGGCGCGCCGTTGAGTGTCGCTCCGGAGCCGATCGCAGCGGCGAAGGTTTCATCAAGCGCGGGTGCATGCACGACGCCGGCGACCGCACGGTGATCGGCGACCAGCGCGATGGAAACCGTCCAGCGCGGATCGCCCGAGACAAATGCCCGCGTGCCGTCGATGGGATCGACGACGATGACCGTCGATAGCGCGAGGCGCGCGGAATCGTCGACCGTCTCCTCGGAGAGCCAGCCGGCATCCGGAATTTTTGCGGAGAGGCGGGATTTCAGGAACCTGTCGACCGCGAGGTCCGCCGAAGTGACAGGCGAGCCGCCGTGCTTGAATTCGACGGTCGCGCAGGTTTGAGCGCCGATGCGAAAGTCGCGCATAGCGATCTCGCCGGCGAGGCGCGCGGCCTCGACGAGCGCGAGGAGCGCATTGGCGGCCCGGGCCTTCAGGCCCGCGTCAAATTGGGGGGATGCGCTCAACATGGCTTGCGCCGTGCTTTAATGGCGGCGAGCTTTGCGCGCAAGGCGCGCTCCTATCGTCCCTCGGCGATGAGAAGGCGCGCGGCGAAAGCGCCCATCAGCGACGCGAAGCCGTAGTCGAACAGGCGGATCGCGCGGGAGTTCGCGCGCGCGGCGGCGATGAAGCGCGCGGCGACGAGGATGACGCCCGCATTGACCGCCGAGCCGATCGCCACGAAGGCGGCGCCGAGCAGGAAGAATTTCTGTGTCGCCGCGGGATCGCCGGCATCCACGAACTGCGGCAGGAACGTCACGAAGAAGAGGACGATCTTTGGATTGGTGAGGTTGATCAGGACGCCCTTCAAATACGTCGCGCCAAGGCTGGACGAAGCGCCGACCTGCCCGTCCAACCGTAACGCCGAGCCGTGGCGGATCGCGCCATAGGCGAGATAGAGCAAATACAGCGCGCCGACGATCTTCAGCGCGCCATATAGCCGGGCGGACGCGGCGATGACGGCGGAAAGACCGAGCGCGGCGGCGAACGTATGCACGAGAATGCCCGTCATTGCGCCGGCGAGCGCCGCAAAACCGTGTGCTCGCCCCCCGCTCAACGTCTTCTGCAGAAACAACGCCATGTCGGGGCCCGGCGTCGCCGCGAGCACGACGCAGGCAGCGGCATAGGCGAGAAGGACCTCAGGGGAGGGAAGGAAGCTCATTGCGCTCGGTTCCTAGCGTGTTACCGAGTCCACCGCGAGCCCTCGCCGCTTGACGCGGCCCGAGCGCCCGCGTTCCCTGTTCGTGCGACCCCGAATCTCCAGGAGCTCCCGATGAAGCCGATCGCGCCGATCCCGTTCGCGACCCTTTTGATCGCCGCGAGCGCGGCCTGTGCTCAGCAATCGCCCCCGGTTCCCGGCTCGATCCACGTCACGCCGCAGAATTTTCAACTGCCCGAAGGCGGGTCGTGCTCCGGTGAAATCGCGCGTTATCGCGCGATCCAGGACAACGACCTCGCGATGGGACACGTCGCGAAATCCGTCTACAACCAGATCAAGAACGAGATCGCAGGCGCCGAGAAGGAATGTGCGGCCGGCCATGACGCGAAGGCGCGCTCGCTGATAACGGCCTCGAAGGAGCGGCACGGTTATCCCACCGGTCTTTGAGCGAAGGCGTAGTTTAGAAAATCCTTGATGAACTGAGGCGTGCGCGCGGCGTCGAGATCGCCGGCGCGACGCGCGATATGCATTTTCGCCAGCTCGGCATCCGAATCGCGCGCGAGAAACGCTTCGATCCGCGCCTTGACCGCCTCGGCGGGAATCTTCAGGCGCATAATCTTCATGCAGGCGACGCGCGGCGGCGCATGAACGATGATCCAACTCGAACTATACGACGTCTCGGCGGCGGAAATGCCGGTCTCTTCCTCGAGCTCCCGTGTGACACTCGCCGCGAGATCGACGCGCTCGCCAAACACGTCCTGCCGGTCCGGCGTGCCCGCCGCGAAGTAAATCGCGCCGGCGTTGGCGGTGTGCGCGGCCATCTCGCCGAGCACAAAGGGGCCGTCGGAAGCCTGTAAAGCCGCCATCGAAAAGCCGTTGCAGACGCCCTCGCCGGGAAAGCCAAAATCCCGCCACGCGAGGAAAGCGGAAAAGTCGGTCTCGAAATAGTCGCCGCGCAAGATCAGCGCGCCGTCCGTGCGCGCCGCGAATTCGTGGCGCGCCATCAGCAGCACGCGCCCATTGAAAAGGCTCGGCTGCTTTGCGCGCCGGACCTGCCAATGCGCCGCGATTTCGTCCGCGCGATCTCTCGCGAAGGCCCAATCGAACGGCGAAAGACGCAGGTCGAGTTCGGCGACTTCGAGAATGCGCGCGTTGCTCAAAGGTCGATCGTCCCCTGCGAGACGATCACCGCCGAGCCGCCGATGGTCGCGCCGCGCAATGTTCCGTTCTCCACATGCAAGCCGAGCGCAATGAAGCTCGGGCGCCCCATCTCGACTCCCTGCTCGATCGTAAGCACATGCTCGCCGTCGGCGGCCTTCTCATGAGCCATCACGACGCCCGCGAACGCGGCGGCGGCGCTGCCCGTCGCCGGGTCTTCATAGATGCCCCAGCCCGCCGCGAACATGCGTGCGTGATAGGCCGAGCCTTTGTGCATGACTTCGCGCGTGTAGAGATAGAGGCATGGGCCTCCGTTCTCGCCCCAGGCCCTTCGCTCAGGTCTCGCCTTCGCCATCGCCGCGAGGTTTTTCAGCGGCACGAAGAGGTTGGCCGTTCCCGCGCCGATCAGGCTCGGCTCGTGAGCGTCGAAGCCGATGTCGGCGATGTCGAGGCCGAGATCGCTCGCGAGCGAAGCTTTTGACGGCGCATCGCCGAGGCGCTCCGGCAAGCGCGGGAGGTTGAAATAGGCGGCCATCGCCTGACCCTGACGATGGCGCGCGATGCAGACGACTTCGCCGACCTTCTCCTCGAGGACCACCCGAATGTCCTCGGTTTTCAACAGTTCGCGGGCGCGCAGGTGCGCGATCAGCACGGCGGTCCCGACTGTCGGGTGGCCAGCGAACGGCAATTCGCGCCCGGGCGTGAAAATGCGGAGAGCTGCGGTGTTGGCCGGATTCTTTGGCTCGGAGACGAAGACAGTCTCCGCAAGATTGAACTCGCGCGCGATTTTTTGCATCCGCGCATCGTCGAGGTCCTCGCTGTCGAGCACGACCGCAAGCGGATTGCCGGCGAGCGGCGCATCCGTGAAGACGTCGAGCGTGTAAAAGGCGCGGCGCATGTTTTTCCTAGAGCGGTTCCGGCTGAAAAAGCCGTGAAGGGCGCACGAATTCTTCCTGCGCGGCAATTAGCGCGAGCTCGCGCTCGCCGCTCGCCGCCGTCGCCACAACGACGCCGTAGACACTCGAGGCCGCGCTGGCAAGCGCCTGAGGCGCGGACCGAGTCTTCAGCCAATGAAAAAGAAACAGCGCCGACAAGAGATCGCCCGCGCCGTTGACGGAAATCGGCAGGCGCGGCGTGCGCAGGCGCCAAATATTTCCGCCGTCGGAGGCGAGCATGTCGAGCGCGTCGGCCGGAGTTTCCTCAAGGCGCAGCGATGTCACAAGAACGACTTTCGGCCCGAGCGCGTGAAGCGCGGCGAGCGCGGCGCGGGTTTGCACGAGATCGCGAGCGGTGAGCCCGGAAAGCCACTCGAGTTCAAATACATTGGGGGTGAGGATCGTCGCCGCGGGTATCGCGCGCTCACGCAAGAACTCGCCGACGCCGGCGGCGACATAGACGCCGCGCCCCTCGTCACCGATCACGGGATCGCAGGCGTAGACAGCGTTCGGATTGCCGCCGCGCACGGCCTGCAAAGCGCGCAGCGCCGCTTCGCCGATTTCCATCTTGCCGAGATAGCCCGAGAGAACGCCGTCGCAACGCGAGAGCACATCGATCGCGGCGAGCCCGGCGACGCATTCATCGATCATGGCCGCATCGAACGCCCTGCCCCGCCACCCCTTGTAGCCGGCATGGCTGGAGAACTGCACGGTCTCGATCGGCCAAACCTCGCAACCGAGCCGCTGCAGCGGAAAGACCGCGGCGGAGTTGCCGACATGGCCGAAGACGACGTGCGACTGGATTGAGAGTATCGTGGTCATCGGCTTCAAGGGACGACAATTCGCCGGCCGCGTCAAAGCGATGGCGTTGAATCGAACGGCCGGCGCCCTTGTCAGCCGCTCGCCAGACTGGAACACTGGTTCTGATCAACGCCGATACGAGGCCGAAAAGCCATGAGCGACGCCATCGCCTATTTGTCTCGCGCGATCGCCCAAGGGCGCGGCCTCGCCGAGGCCGATCTCGTATTGAAGGGCGGACGAATCTTCGACCTCGTTCGCGGCGAACTCGTCAAGAGCGACGTAGCAATCTGCAACGACCGGATCGTGGGAACGATGGCCGAATATCGCGGCGTCCGGGAGATCGACATTTCCGGCAGAATCGTCGTCCCCGGCTTCATCGACACGCATCTCCACGTGGAATCCTCGCTGATCACGCCGCTCGAATTCGACCGCTGTGTGCTCGCGCACGGCGTCACTACGGCGATCTGCGATCCCCATGAGATCGCCAATGTGCTGGGCGCTGCGGGCCTTCGCTATTTTCTCGACGCCTCAATGACGACGGCGATGGATTTGCGCGTGCAGCTTTCGAGCTGCGTCCCCGCGACGCATTTGGAAACCTCCGGCGCGCGGCTCGAGGTCGGCGATCTGCTGCCGTTCGCCAACCATCCCAAGGTGCTCGGCCTTGCCGAGTTCATGAATTTCCCCGGCGTGCTCGCGCGCGATCCCGCATGCCTCGCCAAGCTCGCGGCGTTCCAGGGAAGGCGCATCGACGGGCATAGCCCCTTGCTGCGCGGGCTCGATCTCAACGGCTATCTGAGCGCGGGGATACGCACCGATCACGAGGTGACCAGTGTGCCGGAGGCGCTCGAGAAGCTCTCCAAGGGCATGCAGATTCTCATTAGAGAAGGCTCGGTGTCGAAGGATTTGCATGCGCTCGCGCCTGTTATCACCGAGCGTCATTCGCCCTTCCTTGCGTTCTGCACGGACGACCGCAATCCGCTCGATATCGCGGAGGAAGGCCATCTCGATTTCATTATCCGCACCGCGATTTCGCTCGGCGCTCCGCCGCTCGCTGTCTATCGCGCGGCGAGCCTGTCGGCCGCGCGCATATTTGGTCTGATGGATCGAGGTCTCGTCGCGCCGGGCTGGCGCGCTGATCTGGTCGTCGTAGACGACCTCGAACACTGTGCGGTTTCGACCGTCCTGACAGGCGGCCGCATCGTCGGCGAGGAGCTTTTTGCCTCGCGCGGAGCCTTGGAGCCGGTGGGGAGGCGCAGCGTCAAGGCTCGGCGCGTCAGCGCGGCCGACTTCGCGGCGCGCGGACAGGGTCCCTCGACGCAGGCGATCGGCGTCGTGCCCGGCAAAATCATTACCGAGCGCGTGCCGGCGACTCTGCCCTTCGCCAAGGGCCTGCGCGGGATCGATCTCGGCAACGATTTCGTCAAGGTGGCGGTCGTCGCACGGCACGGCGTCAACGACAACATCGCCGTCGCCTTCGTCCATGGCTTCGGCATGAAGCGCGGCGCCATTGCTTCGTCGGTCGGGCACGACAGCCATAACATCACGGTCGTCGGCGCCGACGAGGCGGACATGGCGGTTGCGGTCAACCGGCTGATCGAGATCGAGGGCGGATTCGCCGTCGCGCGCGAGGGCAAGATCGTCGCCGAACTTGCGCTTCCCGTCGCGGGGCTGATGAGCCTCCTCAGCTTCGAGGAGGTTCACAAGGCGCTCATTCCCTTGCGCGCGGCAGCGAAGGGATTAGGGGTTGTACTTTCCGAACCGTTCCTGCAGGTCGCGTTCCTGCCCCTGCCTGTGATCCCGCATCTAAAGATCACGGATATGGGTTTGGTCGACGTGGATCGGTTCGAATTCGTGCGGGACTAAAGTCCGGGCGCACGCCAAATCTGGCTCCCCGCAGGGGCGCGAGAGGTTCAGTTTTCTTCCCGCATCGCTCCTACCGCAAACACGATCGCCAGCGCGATCCAGGACAGGATCATTAAGGTCCCGCCGGTGGGCGCCGCCATCGGAAAGAGGCGCCCTCCCGCGAACGCGCGCGCCGTCAGATCGCCCGAAAATAGCAGGGTCCCCAGCGCCAGCGCTCCGCCCGCGATGAGCAATGCGCGCGCCGTTAACCAATCCGCGACCCGAATGTGCGCTGCGACGCCCACAATCGCAGCGGCGTGGAGGATGAGGAATTCGGCGCCCGTGCGACCGAGTTCGCCGCCATCGGCATGGGTCGAAAGCGCGGCAAGCACGACCCCCGCCGCCCCCATCAACGCGGCAAAGACCGCGAGAGACATCGCTTGGCGGGGCATGCGGAATTCCTTCAAGGCAATCCGGCGGTCGACCGGCTTTGACGCGCGCGGGGATCGGATTGTCAAGGAAGCGGTTTGCGCGTTCGGATTGTTTGCGGTGGGGTTTTCTGTAACTATATGGTATGCGGGCCGGAACGGCGGCAAATCGGGCAAACGGGTCATGGTCAGGACGCGCGTACAAATCATACTGGCATCCCTGGCCATTCTTTTGGCTGCGGCCGCCGCTGAAGCCATGACGCCGCGCACCTTGATGGCGCAGAGTTCCGCATCGCTGGATTTGGAAACCCTGATCCCGAAGCAGTTCGGCCAATGGAAAGCGGTTCCGGACGTGAAGTTGGTCGAACCCCCGGGGGACACCCTGTCGAAGGAAATCTATAATCAGGAGATTGCCAGGGGGTTCGTGGACGAAGAGGGCCATGTCGTAATGTTGCTCGTCGCTTACGGCGTAAGCCAAAGCGATCGACTGCAGCTGCATCGCCCGGAGATATGCTATCGAGCCAATGGCTTTAGGGTTTCGCCGACGTTCGGGGCCGCACTTTCGTTTGAAGCCGGCCGTCCGCCGATTCGGTTGACGCGCCTTGTCGCGCAACGCGAGGGGCGACTCGAGCCGGTAACCTACTGGATGAGAATTGGGAATGACGTCGCGACCGGGGTGCTCGAGCGCCAGACCCTGAAGGTGAAATACGGATTGCGCGGTCTGATCCCCGACGGCGCGCTGGTCCGGATCTCTACGGTCGGCCTTCCGGAAAAACTCGGATTCGCGGTGCAGGACAGCTTTATTCACGATCTTCTGAGTTCGGTAGACCAACCGACTCTGACGTTTCTGACAGGAGATCCGGCAAAGGCGGTCGGCGCGTCATTGTAGAGCGCGTTGTCGCGGAGACCTGCGCTCAATTCTCCGTTCGATTATAGGCATCCTCGATGCGCACGATATCGTCTTCGCCGAGGTAGGAGCCGGTCTGCACCTCGATCAGCTCAAGGTTAATCTTGCCGGGATTGGCGAGCCGATGAACGACGCCAATCGGCAGAAAGATCGATTCGTTCTCATGCACGACGGTCTGTTCCTCGCCGCGCGTGACTTCGGCGGTGCCGCTGACCACAACCCAATGTTCGGCGCGATGAAAGTGCCGTTGCAGCGAGAGCCGGCTGCCCGGTGTCACAACGATGCGTTTGACCTGGTAGCGGGCACCGTGGTCGACGGACTGATAATAACCCCACGGCCGATAAATCCGTTTGTGCTCGGTCGCCTCGCGCCGCCGACTTTCTTGCAAGGACGTGACGAGTTGCTTGACCTTGTCCCCTTGGTCCCGACCAAGCACGAGCACGGCATCCTGCGTGGAAACGACGATGACGTCCTTTACGCCGACGACAGCCGTCAGCAGCCCCGTAGAGCGAACGTGAACGTTATCGGAATCGAGAGCGACGCCCTCGCCGTAAAATGAATTTCCACGCGCGTCGCGCGCGCTCAGCTTCCATACCGCGTCCCAATTGCCGACGTCCGACCAGCCGATATCTGCAGGCACAACAGCGGCCTTTTTGGTGCGCTCCATCACGGCGTAGTCGATCGACTTTTTCGGTGATCTGCCAAAAGATTCGGCGTCGAGCGTGAAGAAGCCGAGATCCGTCCGCGCCTTGTCGATAGACTCGCGAGTCGCCTCAACGATTGCCGGCTCGAAGGCCTGCAACTCCTCGAGCATCGTATCCGCACGAAAAAAGAAATTACCGGAATTCCATAGATACCCCGCCGCAACATAGCGCTCCGCGGTTTCACGGTCCGGCTTTTCAACGAAAGCCTCGATTTTCTGGGCGCCGTCGGCGATAGCGGCGCCGGGGCGGATATACCCGTAGCCGATGGCGGGCTCCGTGGGCTTTATGCCAAGCGTGACGATGAAGCCGCGCTGCGCGGCCTGCGCCGCAGTAACGCAAACGGCATGGAATTCGGCGGACCTTGTGACCACGTGGTCCGAGGCGAACACCGCCACAATCGCCTGCGGATCGAGTTCGGCCGCCAACGCGGCCGAAACCGCCACCGCGGGCCCGGAAT
>Ga0182030_10017445_pt1 | contig 13857 bp, 11 predicted proteins | sample 812S3MmetaG_FD_121299 | JGI IMG/M metagenome (GOLD analysis project Ga0182030, IMG submission 121299) | Permafrost microbial communities from Stordalen Mire, Sweden - 812S3M metaG (Illumina Assembly) | ecosystem: Environmental > Terrestrial > Soil > Wetlands > Permafrost | place: Sweden... | reverse complement strand
TAGAAAAATTCTTTGCGAACATCAATCAAAAGCACCATTCGGAATTGAAGTCTCTACTTAGCTTGAAGTTCCAATTCTTTGATAAAAACAGTCCACTAATTTATCCCTTGTGAAGTATAAATAGTTATTTTTCTTTTTATGCAAGGCGCAAAATCTGCGTCCCGATGGCTATCGGGATAAAGACTTTTGCAACGATGCAGAAATGAACAAAAACAGTTAAATCAGTGGACTTTATTTTGTCATCGTTCCTTAGTCTCGCACATAAATTGAAAAAACAGGAAACAAAAAGCTTCCTGCTGTGTATTTTGTTATCGGCTCTGATGAATTTTCTTAGTGAATTTAAAATTTCACCATAATAAAAAAGACAATCGGGGAAGTAAACGTACCCTGCGATATGGTGGGTTTTGAAGTTGTTTCTGTTGTTGTCGTTACAGACCCACCACCGCCTCCTGACGAGGTTGTAGTTGTAACATCTACGGTTGTATTTTGTGTACCCGTAACATAATAGAAACTCGCCTCCGTTCCTATCAATATTTTATCGGTAAGATGGTATCTCAACCATGCCATTGGCCCGCCGCCATAGCTGGAAATTACTGTCTTTGTAGCAGTGGTAGTCGTATCGAACGTTTTGACTGTGGTACTTGTATTGTCATTATTGCTGTTAAATATACCGTCAACACCCACACCAGCACTCCATTTGTCTGAAAGCTTAAAAGACTTTTCAATACCCAAACGCAATTCAAGGTCATTGATCCTCGTGGAAGTGGCAGTGATGCCATCATCAGAAGATGTTGAGTTATAATTATAACCAACACCCAGTCTAAGGCCCCACCCGGTTTTTCTTGAATTGATAGAATAAGTAAAAAGATATGGATTTACCGGAGTCGTAGAAGTACTGTTATTAAAGTTGAGTACCTGCCTGATCAGGTCATTCAGTTGCACACCAACGGTTTGGTCGTATCCTTTTTCACTTTTTCCAGTTGTTGCGTCAGCCTGGGCAAGGCAATGTAGAGAACATCCTGCGAGGATGATAAATAATACATATTTTTTCATTATTTAGTCTGCTTTAAATGGGTTTGAGAATTTGGGGTCAGTCATCATTGTATAATCAGTAAGGGTATTCAGGAAAGCAATAATGGCTTGTTTTTCCTGGTCTGATATATTCATCTGTATCGGATTGCCGGTATTGTCTCGTAGCCGGATGTCCAGGTTAGGACTACCCTGTATATTATGACTGTAATGATCCAGCACTTCACTAAGCGTCTTGTATCTTCCATCATGCATATAGGGAGCCGTTATGGCTACATTATGCAAGTCGGGAACTTTGAAAGTCCCATTGTCTGTGCTTACACCGGTCACCTCTCCGCGCCCCAGGTCTGCATAAGAATTATCCAGGCCAATGTCGAGGAAACTAAAACCGCCACCAGTATAGCCTCCCCCGCCAATACCTCCGCCGCCATTATGGCAACTGGCACAGTTATATTTTGTATCAAATAGCATTTTGCCTTCCAGTTCCAGTGCACTAAACACAGAAGTATTACCCTTGTTAAATTGATCAAGTCTGCTGTTGGTTGCTGAAATAGCATTAATAAATGTCCCCAGGGCTGAGGAAATACGGATCATCGTAACCTGGTTATCGCCAAACGCTTTAATAAAAAGGTCATTATAATAAGATAAAGCACCAAGTTTTTGAGGTAGTGTATTCGCATCTTCAATGCCCATTTCTACGTGATTTGTCAGCGGCCTTAATGCCAGGTCATTCACATTATTTTCCCGGCCATCCCAGAACAAAGTGCCACTGGATGAAAGATTGCTGACAGCTAAAGAATTCCTTTTTGTCTGCATTCCCTGGTAGCCGGTGCTAAACGATACGTTATCAGCAAAGGCGAGGGCTTGTTTATGACAACTCTCGCAGGATACGGCGTTATTTAATGATAAATGCGAATCATAAAACAGTACCCTCCCCAGGGTCGCTACTCTATTTAGGCTGTCAGAATTTGTACTAAAAAAAGTGTTGGTTGGATAATACACATCCGTTGTGGCAGGCAGAGATAATGAGGCCGATTTTAGTGGCTCGCTACTGGTGTTCTTTTTGCACGAGTAGATCACGATTACCATGGCCAAAATAGCAAGAACTCCGATGGATCTTTTTTTCATAGGTGAAATTTTTACAAAAAATGAAAATTTAACCGGGTACTTTTGTTTAATAAAGATACTATTTATTCCTAATTTAGTGCTGGTGGCAAAGATTTATTTTGTCGGCTTCTTCCCACTACAACTTCGGAACATATATCACATATTTTCCTTCAAACGCAGGTTCTGGAAATATATTGCTTACGCTCCATGCCTGGGCTATTTTTTTTAATCCGGATTCTTGTATCTCGTTAGTTAAGTCCCCCCCTTTCAGGCAAATCAGGCCATTCGGAAATTCATCACTTTTTTGTCCTCCCCTGATAATAGGGCTTACCCACTTCCACAGATCACCTAATGGCGCAACAGCTCTTGAAACGGCATAGTCGAAACTGCGCCCTTTTATCTCTTCTACCCTCCCATGCACCGCAGTTACGTTCTTTAGTCCAATCGCTGCCGCTACCTCCTGTACTACTTTTATCTTCTTACCTATGCTGTCCACTAAGAGAAATTTCACATCAGGAAAAAAAATAGCCAGCGGAATACCAGGGAATCCCCCCCCTGTACCTATATCCACCACCTCGGCTTTTTTGTCAAAATTGCATAACACAGCTATCGCCAGCGAATGCAACACATGTTTTTCATACAGTGCATCAATATCTTTGCGCGAGATCACATTTATCTTTTCATTCCATTCTTTATACAGCGCTTCTAATTGCCTGAACTGGCTAAGCTGCGCGTCAGTAAAATCCGAAAAATATTTTAAGATTATTTCCAATGCTTTTTGTTTTTCCAGGTTATATACGGGAAGAATGCAAAATTATAGATCGTCCACCCCATATCGAAGAATGGAAATAAATAAATAAGATTTTTCTCCATCAATTTTTCCGCCGTAAATATCCATATTATCCAGTAAATCAAACAACGGGCGACCATTACTACTATAATATCCTCGCAAAATGGCGTAAATAATAAGGCTAAAAAGCCAATCCACATTATTGCATGAGATGCGCCATACCCCCCTAACAACAACTTTATATGCTCCTTATAATATTTACCCGTAGAGAGGTGCCTTTGCTTCTGCCCTACCCAGTCTTTAAAGCTTTTATTGGTATCAGAATATGTAAAAGCCGCTTCATTGCATACTACCGCCGTATTTCCACCAGTACCAGCTATACGTATCAGCAGATCATCGTCTCCGGATGGCAAAGCATTCCACAGATCACTTTGCTGTGCTTGCAGTAATATTTCTTTCGTACAGGCCATATTTCTGCCTACTGCCATATATGGCATACCTGCCAGTGAGTAAGTACTATACTGCAGGAAGGTATGCATAGTCTCCCAGCGAATAAAAGCATTCAGCAATCCGGGCGCTTTATGATAGCCCCCATATCCGGCAACAATTTTCTTACCCTTTGCCAAAGGGGCAATCATTTGCTGCAGCCACAAATCGCTTGCGGGCGCGCAATCTGCATCTGTCAGTAGCAGCCAGTCATGCGCCACATGTGCCACCCCCTTACTCAAAGCAAACTTCTTCCCCTGCAAGTCCCGGACAGCATTGTGAGGTACAACAACATCCCACAAATTGTCATAGCGCATCTCTAATTCTTTCAGCACCTCTTCTGTATCATCGGTGGATGCATCATTAACTACGATCACCTCATAATTAGCCTTTCCACTACCATTGTCATACTGCTGCGATAAAACCAATGGCAGGTTCTTTCTAAGATTTTCCGCTTCATTCTTTGCACAAATAATAATACTTACAGGCCGTAACTGCGCTTCACTAATTACTTGCCCCCCCAGCAAACGAAAAATGCGCACAAAGAAATACGCCGCATAACTGCACTGAATAACCGCAGCAACAATAAATAACCAATATAAAATCACCCAGCACACACTACAAAGAAACGGTGTTAACTTGATAAAGAAAACAATGATTGCAATCAAGCGGGATTAGTCCAGGCAATCTTAAATTGAAAATTTTGCGGTATTGTCTTGTTCATATTACACTCACCATCAGGAATTACCCATTGCGTCTTAGCGCCTTTGCGTGAAACTTTTATATCTATATTTGCAACCCGCATGAATCACATAGAACAGATAAGAAAATGGTGTACCGGCATATGGCTGGCCGAAGAAGCAACCGATGCGGAAATAAAATTATTATCTATAGATACCCGCAGCATAGAGCAGCCCGAAAAAACGCTCTTCATAGCCCTAAAAACCAACCTGCGCGATGGGCATAACTATATCCCTGATGCCTGGCAAAAAGGAGTTCGCAATTTTTTAGTATCTCAAAGTATCGACACAACCGGCCTTACCGGTGCCAATATCATAGAAGTGAAAGACACGCTCACTGCGCTCCAGCAGATAAGCGCCGCGCACCGCAGGCAGTTCCACATTCCGGTCATAGGCATTACTGGCAGCAATGGCAAAACAATGGTAAAAGAGTGGCTATACCAGTTGCTCGGCAATCATTATAATATCATCCGCAGCCCTAAAAGTTATAATTCCCAGGTAGGCGTACCCCTTTCAGTGTGGCCTATGAGCGCAGAGCAGCAGCTCGCTATTTTTGAAGCAGGTATATCGCAGCCCGGCGAAATGGAAAAACTGGAACGCATCATTCAGCCCACCATTGGCGTCTTCACCAATATTGGCGAGGCGCATAGCGAGGGCTTCATGAATGAGCGTCAGAAAATAAATGAAAAGCTCATATTGTTTCGCCATGCAAAACAATTGGTGTATTGCCATGACCATGCCGAGCTGAACCAGTGCATTGTCCAATACATGCACCTGGTAAAAGGAGGCCGCACAGAAGAACCCCTGCAACTATTTACATGGTCACGAAAACAGGAAGCAGACCTGCGGATATCCCTTGTCGACAAGAACACAGGCAAGACACATATCTCTGGTTTATACAAAGGCAAAGAAGTAAGCATCACTATTCCTTTTAATGATGATGCATCCATCGAGAATGCCATACACTGCTGGTGTGTCATGTTGCTGCTCGGCATGAGCCAAAAGGATATCAAATCGCAAATGACGCTGTTACAGCCTGTATCTATGCGGCTGGAGTTACGGCATGGCATTAACGACAGCACTATTATTAATGACGCCTACAACTCAGACCTTACCTCCCTACAGCTTGCCCTCAACTATCTCGACCAGCAACAGCAGCACAACCACCACACGGTGATTATGTCCGATATGCTGCAGATAGGCAAGCGCGATCTGGATCTCTACGAAGAGGTAGCGGCATCCATCAGCCGCAAAAACATACAGCGGTTCATAGGCATAGGCCCGGCGCTCTTTAAGAATAAAGCATCCTTCAGAAAATATAAAAAGCTGCGCAGCATCTTCTTTAAATCTACAGAAGCCTTCCTGAAAAACTTTCACCTGCTTTCTTTTGAGAAAGAAGCCATACTGCTCAAAGGTGCGCGCGTATTTGCCTTTGAGAAGATAGCCATATTGCTGGAGCAGCAGGTACACCAAACCGTCTTGTCCATAAATCTTTCAGCGCTCACACACAATCTCAACGTATTCCGTGCAGAGCTAAAGCCCGGAGTAAAGACCATGGCTATGGTGAAAGCATTTGCCTATGGCAGCGGCAGCTACGAAATAGCCAACCTGCTGCAATATGCAGGTGTTGACTATCTCGCAGTAGCATATACCGATGAAGGGATAGGACTACGGAAAGCAGGCATTAAAATGCCCATCATGGTCATGAGCCCCGACGCTACCTCATTCGACCGCATGATAGCCTGGAAGCTGGAACCGGAGCTGTTTAATTTCCGGTCAGCCGAAGCATTCATTAAAATAGCTAAAACACTGCAGGTAGAAAAATACCCCGTACACATAAAGCTCGATACCGGCATGCACCGCCTTGGCTTTAACCAAAGCGATATGGAACCGCTCGCTGTCTTCATTAACGAAAACCCTGCTATACACGTAGCCAGTATTTTCAGCCACCTCGCTGCAAGCGATGATCCCAAAGAAGATGCATACACCGCCCAACAGGGACAGCTTTTTGAATCAATGAGCAGCGCCCTCATGCAGCGCCTCCCCTACCCGCCCATGCGTCACCTCTGCAATTCCGCAGGCATTGTCCGCCATCCCGGTCTGCAATACGACATGGTCAGGCTGGGCCTCGGCCTCTATGGCGTAGATAGCAGCATGGTACTCCAAAACAAGCTCAGGCAGATCAGCGTCTTAACCACCAGCATTGCCCAGGTGCGCGATATTCCGGCTGGCGACAACATTGGCTATGGCCACCACACCATAGCCTTAAAAGATATGCGCATAGCCACCATTTGCATAGGCTATGCAGACGGCTACCCTCGCGCACTAGGCCACGGCAAAGCCCACGTGCTCATACACGGCAAACCCGCAAAAATCGTAGGCTCCGTTTGCATGGACATGTGCATGGCCGACATCACCGACATACCCGAAGCCAAAGAAGGCGACGAAGCCACCATCTTCGGCCCCGGCATCTCCGTCATCCAGTTGGCCCGCTGGGCCGGCACCATCTCCTACGAGATCATGACCAGCATCTCCCAGCGCGTGAAAAGGGTTTATGTCAATGAAGAGTAGTTGAGTGGAAAAGCGCCATTAATAACTTCAAATTCTGTAACACTCGAAATGTATAGCTGGTCGTAATTCTTAAAATGGCTAACCAGGCGGGAGTTATTCTTATCTGTTTTACGAAAATAATCAATTAGAATTGTTGATCAACCATTAGCTTTTTGTCCGCCATCTTGAAATGCTTTTCCGGTTTTCTTCAATTGTTTGAATCTCTTTTTCCATAAGAACAGGGCCGTGAAGCAGCATTTCAATAAATGCGTCCTTATCGCCCTCTTCGTTTTTTTCTTCGGTGAGCTCTTTTTGCAACCTTACTTTTTGCGAAAGCGTTAAAGTCTTAACCGCTGTCAAAAATTGCTGAAACGGTATTTGCACTTTTATTTCCAGTATCCAAATTTACGCATTTTGCTCAAAATAATACTATAGGCAGTGTTTCGCTAAGTACACGTAGCAATGTTCAAGTCCCATCAAGGCCGTCATTTCGAGGTACGAGAAATCCCCTGAGCATTTGAGATGCCGCCTGATAGCGTATTTGTTGCTGTAGCAATTGGGTATCAGTTCCCTGATTTAGCTTTGTGCATATGCTCGGGAGATTTCTCCGTTGCACTGCGAAATGACGGGCGCTATGGAGGATAGCCAGTATACTCATTACATACCAAAACATGCCTTTTTGAATTATACACAGGGGGAAAATTGGGGATGTTTTAGTGATGGCAGGCCGGTGAATTGTTAGTGTGTTCATTTTCAATGGTTTGCGATGATTATTAAAAACATTTTATTGCAGGCAATGCCCTGCCGGGTTAAAGGATGATGATGATTTATGCTTTGAGTGGTTGTCCTCCAGTGGTCTTTTCATACCCTTGTGGATGCCTTTTATGGCCTTGCTACATGCCTATTTTGCCTTTGGTGGTTGCCTTAATTAATGTGAAAATTAAAAATGTGAAACTGTGCTGCCCTGCGTTGCTTGTTCGCACCCCCCACTTTTCCGTACCTTTTGGGAAAGTGATTTTTTTTCCTGTCCATGGACGGAAATTTTGGGCGCGTGATTTTTAAACCTGGCGGCGCTGCTGGCAGGTACTGAAATTCATTTTTTTAGTTTTAATGTGTATGGATTGGGGGCAATTGCTGATATTAATTGCCTGATACAAATGTATGATGGGGGTATGTGGTTTTCCTATTGCTACGGGTAGTAAAATTTTTGCTCTTTAATTTGAAGATAAAGAGTTGTTTTGTCCATGGGATCTTTCGGAGATTACAAATCTCCAGCAGTTTAGGTCGGGATTATAAATCCCGACCAGCGGGCACACTATTCCTTTACAAATTTCTGGATCTGTCGATCATTTATTTTGATAAGGTACATACCTGCTGGCAGATCAGATATATTAACATAAACCCGGTCTGTTTTATAATTATTGGCGTATATGATTTGCCCGACAAGGCTTGTGATCGAAATACTGCTTATATTTTCTGTAGAAATTATTGTAAGTTCAGTCTGTGCTGGATTCGGATATATAATTATTTTGGGATTAGGTAACTTTACATTTCTAGTAGAAAGCGCACAGCCGGCTATTTCAAGCGCCGTATCCAGCAATTCATCATTCCCGCTCCTGATCCCATGTGCTGTAGGATAAATGACAACATCAGGAACTATTCCTATTCGCTGTGTACTGTCTCCATTGGGATAAAATACACCAAGTGTTGTAAACCCAAATTGATAGTCTTGTGTTGCTTGCCAATAGGTAACGTTCCCATCTGCACCCTCTGTTTGGCTCCCAATTTTTATCGCTCCAGGCATAGCCCCCAGCATCATACAGGACCATTCTGCCTGGCTCAAAGTTATTTCATCCATTAAAATGATAACCTGGCCGGTATAAGGATTGGGATTCCCTATAACGCCCTCGGAATCTGAATACCAAAAATATGTGCCTGGATATGTAACATCTGGCTCCATGTCCCTTGCATACTGCATAGCAGTAGGATACATCAGGCTTGCAATGTTCCATGTAGTTCCATTTGGATAATTACGAAGGTCAAAAATAATGGCACTTTTACTCTGCAAGTCTGCATACATAGCATTTACATCGGCAACTTGCAAATTACCCATGTTTACATATCCAATGTCACATGGCATTGTAGTCCATTTGATATAAGCGAGGCTATCAGCAGGGTAATAATAACTATAAAAAAAGGAATCCGTATACGAGGGGGAAAAGTAGGTGCAGCTTGCCGAAATTGTGTGAGAAGCTCCCGTACTGTCTTGCACTACGATTGTTTCATTTGCACCACGTGCTTGTCTGCCGAGCATGTTTGCACACATCGTATTTCTGAAAGCCGAATTATTGCCAGCAGAATAATATGGTTTTAAACTATCCTCCCATTCCACTGTTGTAAATCCATCAATTGAGACTATGGCATCCCCTGGATAAATTCCTGGTATCATTGATTTTATTGCTACATACCGGCCTCCCACATACTTTAATCGCAAGTAAGGTAACCAATCTCCGGGAAGCCCCTGATAATAAAAATTACTGGTTAACAATTCCACATGAGTATCATTTAGGGATGTGGCAATGTGCAAATAAAGTAAATATAGCGAGTAAGCATTGACAGCGTTAGCTATCGGAGCAGCATAATTATATAATGTAGTATCCCATGAAGTATCCAATACATAATTATAAGGGTTGAAATACCGTAGTATGTTCCAATATTTATATAACATTAAAATGCGATGATTTTCGTCCGGGTAGCTAATCGTTGTATTGAGTCCGAGACTATCATACGGAAATATTAACCAGCCCTCATAGCTGGTAGTATATGTATTATTCTCCATCCAACATTCAGGGTGCGGCCTGAAGTTATTTTTTATAGTATCCAGTTGTATTTGTACATCACGGCGAAGAATTGAGGAGCTTATCCAAGCCCAATCCCGGTTGCGCTTCAGATTTGCAGGCAAGGTATCTGGAAAATAGACAGTTGATAACGCCATAGGCCCGGCTGCGGCCAACATGGTATCGAGTGCATCATTAAATTCGCTGTCATTTGCGGCACTTTCTATTGCAGGTAAATTGCTAATCAAAACACTATCCCAATTTACGTTGCAAGTACTAACATTGGAGTGGTAATACTTTACAAAACCCCATATTTTGCAGGTAAAATATAATTCCTGTTGCAATGTAAAACTTTGTGAATGGCTTTCATTGCAAAAAATAATTGTTGTTAAGAAAAATGATAACACAATTGTTTTCATAAACTATCTTATACAGTAAAGGTACATACCTTTTCAATGAAGAATCTTTTAATTTATTTAGCAAATTCTCGTTCATATGATAACTATTTACAGGATTATTTGTCAAAATGATGCTTGTAGTTAAAATACTTTATATCATCAATAACATATAATTTAATTTTATTCCAACTGTAAAGAAGCTCTATGCCTTTGGTTCTGTCCTTACGGAAAAATTCAGTAAAAACAGTGATGTTGATCTGATTGTTGATTTTGAAACCATAGCTGTTGAAAACTACGCTGACAACTATTTTGACCTCAAGTTTTCATTACAGGATGTTTTAAACAGATCTATTGATCTTCTTGAAGAAAAAGCGATTAAAAACCCTTATTTTAAAAAGGCTATAAGCCAGCATCGGCAACTTGTTTATGGACATTGATACAAAAGCATGGCTTTACGATATTTTAAATGCTATCAATGAAATAGAAAGTTTTTTTACAGGTATCCCAAAAGATTTTTTTGTTTATCAAAACGACCTGAAAACTAAAAGGGCTGTTGAACGGAATGTTGAGATCACAGGAGAAGCCATGAATCGCATTTTGAAACAAAATAATTCTTTTCAGCCTCTAAATTCCAGGAAATTAGTTGATACAAGGAATAGAATAATCCATGGATACGACAATGTTTCAGACGATATAATATGGGGCATTGTAATAAAACATCTCCCTCACTAAAATCAGAAATAACTACGTTGTTGGAAGAATAGATAATTTTAGCAAGAAAACTATATAACCTTAGCTAGTTAACAACATCCTAATCCCTAATCCCTAATCCCTACTTCATCACCCCCTTATAATACCTGATCAGCCCATCCATAGGGCTCTTGATCACATCACCTATCTCCAGTTCGTATTGGCCGCAAAGGCTTTCGAGTATGTCGCGGAATTCATAAGCCACCGAACCGGAAAAATATAAAGGCAGGTTCCAGGTATTGCGGTGCTTCAGTATGCTGGTATGAAAAAAATCATTAAGGCAGTCTTCTATAATATTCTCCACCATGTAGTGCCCGCGGTTTTCTTTCAGCAGGGTTACAAATGAGGCCAGGTAGCGGTTGGGGTTCGGCTGGTGATACAGCGTATTAATGATCTGCCTGATGTCGCTGCCAAAACGCATTTCAAAACCCATTTTCAGTTCCGAATCAAATGTACCGTATGCATAGTATTGAAGAATGCGCTTACCCATATAGTTGCCGCCACCCTCATCCCCCGCTATATACCCCAGCGATGGCCGCTGCTCCTGTATCTTTTTACCGTTGTAGTAGCAGCTGGCGCTGCCCGTGCCCAGTATGCACACTATGCCTTTTTTATCGCCGCACAGCGCCCTTGCCGCAGCCACCATATCGCCCTGCACCTCGGTTTTTTTTATCCCGAAATGCGCTATTAAAATATCACACAGAAATTTTTGCTTCTCCGGGTTCGATGCTCCGGCCCCAAAATAAGAAAGATGAACAGCCTTGTATGTATCATTGTCCCAGGGCAGTTCTTTTTGCAGCATGGCTACAATGGCCTCCTTGCTTTGTAGATATGGGTTGATGCCTGCTGTGCTGAAATGCTGGGGCTTTTTACCATTTTTCAACAGGCACCAGTCTGTTTTTGTTGATCCGCTGTCTGCTACAAGGTAAGAGGCCATAAATAAGGAATGATATACAAATATGCGCAACTTTGTAAACAATTTCCTAATTACTTAAAAAATAATTCAAAAATTATAGCTATTGGCCAAATTATACTACGGAAACTATCCGGGCATGCCTTTCGTATGTATAAAGATGATGCAGATACGGAATACTATTACGGCTTTACTGGTTTGCCTTCTTCCCCTGGCAGTTGGCGCGCAGGCCATAGACAATACGCTATCTTATAAAAATATAAACAGCGACAGGTATTTCCGTATCAATTACGAAAACGATTTTTTTTCAGGCACGGATAAATATTATACGCAGGGCATACACCTGGAGCTTGTGGCCCCCTGGGTACAAAAATTCCCGCTGAGCAAATTATTGGTCCATCCACGCTATAGCTATATCAGGTATGGGTTAGGTGCAGAGCACGAAGGTTACACGCCTACCAGTATTACCAATCCGGCTATTCTGTATGGCGACAGGCCATTTGCAGCCTGCCTCTTCCTTAAAACGTTTCTTATCGCTATTGACTCAGTAAAGAAGCAAAGGTTTTCAACAGCCTTAAGTACCGGCGTAATAGGCCAGGCTGCCGGCGGGGCAGAGATGCAAACATCTATTCACAAGTGGCTTGGTGATTATACGCCGCGCGGCTGGCCCAACCAAATTCATAACGACGCCATCCTTAACTACCAGGTGAACTATGAAAAGCAACTGCTCTCTGCCGGAAAAGTATTTTGCTGGGATGCTGATGGTATGGCGCGGGCAGGTACACTTAGCGATAAGGCTGGTATAGGCACAACGTTAATGTTTGGCTACTTTGATTCACCATTCAGCAGTGCCATAGCGCGTGGAAGCAATTTCCGTATTTACGCTTATGAACGCCCGGGCGTAAACTTTATAGGCTATGATGCCACCCTGCAAGGTGGCCTGTTTGATAAAACGAGCCCATATACCATTAGCGCTAATAACATAGAGCGCGTCACCTTTGAGAATCGTTTCGGTCTTGTGATGGTTTACCGCAGAGTGTATCTGGAGTACTTCCAGTCGCTATTGAGCAGCGAGTTTAGCACAGGCGATTATCATGTATGGGGCGGTATCCAGGTTGCTTTCGGATTATAAGATGGTGGAATTATCTCGTTATCGTTCCTTAGTTTTGCGTAAACAACTTACGCTTTGGGAGCATTGGCTTATTATCTTGTTATTCCATTTATATACCTCGTTTCTATAATGCCATTTCCTGTGCTCTACCTCTTCTCGGATTTTTTGTATTTCGTCCTTTATTACGTCATCAGGTACAGGAAAAAGGTAGTGCTGCAAAATCTCAGAAATGCCTTTCCAGGCAAAACCGACAAAGAAATAAACAGGATATGTAAAGGCTTTTTTCATCACCTGTGCGACATGATGCTCGAAGTGATCAAACTGCTTACGATCAGCAAAAAAAGCATACTAAAGCACTGCCATTTCGACCCGGTTTCAAAAGCGCTGCTGGAAAAACTGGCCAAGGAAGATAAAAGTATCATATTGGTGATGGGGCATATAGGCAACTGGGAGTGGGCGGGGCATCCCTATAGCCTCCTGTTAAAACATCAGCTTTACGTGCTTTACCATCCGGTGGCTAATAAATATTTTGACAAGCTCATGTATCGTATCCGCACAAAAAATGGGACAAAGCTAATACCGATGAACAGTGCCTACAAAGAAATGCTCAGACACAAAGACGAGTTGACAACAACAGTCTTTATAGCCGACCAAACCCCTCAGCCAAAAAGCGCCCATTGGACCACTTTTCTAAACCAGGAGACTCCCGTGTTCAAAGGGACAGAAGTCATAGCAAAAAAAATGAACTTTGCTGTAGTATATGGCAGGGTGAAGAAGGTAAAAAGAGGCTACTACGAAATGTCTGCAGAGTTGCTTACCGAAAATCCAGCCAGCCTTCCGGATGGCCAGTTAACCGAGATGCACACTAAAAGGCTGGAGCAAGACATACTGGCACAGCCCGAAACATGGCTGTGGTCGCACAAGCGTTGGAAACATAAGAGGCCCATCAGTTAGCTACAATAATACCCATGGCACGATTTTTTGACAAATTTGTACTAAACAGTGGTTATGCGTATAAAAATATTATTATACTCCGCAAGGGATAAAAAAGTGATTTGTTGACACATTAAAAAAGTGGCAATTTTGTAAGTGCGAAATCACAAAATATGTCCACTTTTTCTATCAACATCAGTCAAGCTGAAATTG
>Ga0182030_10017444_pt1 | contig 13859 bp, 12 predicted proteins | sample 812S3MmetaG_FD_121299 | JGI IMG/M metagenome (GOLD analysis project Ga0182030, IMG submission 121299) | Permafrost microbial communities from Stordalen Mire, Sweden - 812S3M metaG (Illumina Assembly) | ecosystem: Environmental > Terrestrial > Soil > Wetlands > Permafrost | place: Sweden... | reverse complement strand
TCAATCTCAGCGTTTCTTGTCGGCATACCTTTGGTCCCTTCTACTTCTTCTTTTGCGGTATGAGAAAATCCACCAGTCTGCTTGAACTGCTGATCAGTTATGTCGGACGGCAAAGGGGGCAGGCCGCGCTTGCCCGCCTATCGCGCATTTCGCTGCAACATCTGGTCACGGGAAAGGCTCGTTCCCGCGTCGTCCAAGGAGATCGATCCTCCCTTCCCCCGATGCTATGGCATGCGTCGCACCCATGCGCGTAGTAGATCTTCTGTCCCGCCGGCACTTCTCTGATACCCTAGCGTCCGCTGGAGGCGTGATCCCCGGCTTTCGGTGTGCTTCGTCGCAGCTTAGGAAATCTGCGATCGCTTTAACATCTCCGTCATTGGGCCAGGAACTCTGCATTGCGTGCACGCGCTTCACCTCGACTGTCCGTCGGATGGGTAATTTAGTTCCATTTGCGTTGCGACTACGGAGCATGGCTGTGCAATTTAACGACCGTAGTTCCGTGGCACGAGTGCGGCTCGCTACGGTCACCCTTTTCCGATGGTTTGCTGTATTCCACTCCGGCATTGCCCCGTCGCTCGGGTTTCTTGGCGCGTCGATCATACCTCACGCCTGCAAACGGTTTAATGCAACACCCTGTTGCAGCGGCTTGCTTCGGAATCATACCCCCGTGGAAGTGGGGTGAAATCGATGAATCTAGTCGGCGTTTCAAAATGAAGCAGTGCGGGCACAAGCCAGTCCGGGCAGCTCTCGCATCCAACGTGCCCCAAATGAGGCAGCGTGCTCCTCAGATCGGGCACTCCGCGCGTTTTGTTGTCAGGGAATGTGGCTAAGGATTAAGCTGCGTCCCTTCTGATCGCTGGTTTCAGGCATCCAAAGACTGGCGCGCCAAGTGCATATCCGAGTTCGCCGAGGATACGGAGTCCGGAGGCTCAGCCATGCAAATCAACTCGCGCAAACGACGCACGCGTCGGACCGGATGCTCATGGTTGGCGGTTATGTCCGTGCCTGTAGGACAGGAGTTGAGCCTGAACGATCTTGTCACCGAGGATCCAATGTCTTCTCCCGGCTTGACGAGCAGTAATCCCCAACCGGGCGCCCAACTCGGCGCGAGCCCGACGTCCGCTATCGGTATTTGTCCACGAGGGGCGCGTGCGTCCAGCAACCACTCGAGGTGCGAAATCGTTAAACACAAGAAAGCTGTAGCCAATCCCTGGGGTTTGAGTAGTAATCTATGACTCACGGAAATCAAACCATAGCAAAATTGATCCTGGCCTTGATTCTAGTTGGGACCAGCGGAGCCCAGACGACGCCGCGGAGCACGGGGTTGAAAAACGGCGACGTTCTATCCCGGAGCTTTCTTCAGCCAGCCGCCTGGGAGTCTCCGGCCCGTTTGCGCCATGGCATGATCGGCGGCGCTGCGGGCACTCTACGCGCTGATTCTCAGGGCATCGAGTTCGTGCCACGGAAGGGCGCAAGCATGCGCTGGACATTTGACCAGATCAAGGATCTTGATCTGCAGCAGCATCGCGTAGTTCTTCTCGGATACAACAACCGCAAATGGGATCTTCCTGGAACGCGGCGATATGATTTGGAATTCGAAAATGAGATCACACCAACAGTCGTGGCCTCGCTAACCGAGAAGATGGGCAGACCGGTACGAAACAGGGTTCCAGACCCCGATGCGCCGGCGATCACGGTGATCGCTGTTCGGCGAAGTGAGCATTTCGGAGGAAGCAATGGCCTTCTGCGCATTCGCCAGCAGGGCATTGACTACGTTACCGAGCAGCCGGGACAGAGCCGTAGCTGGCGCTGGAGGGACCTCCAGACTTTATCCAATCCCGATCCTTACCATCTCTTGGTGTTTGGATACCAGGACAGCTACGCGTTTGACCTCAAGGGGACACTTTCCCAAGAGTTATTCGACCATTTGAGCGATGAGATCTGGACACACAACGAAAACGACATAAGAGGCGGCCTACTGAGCCTGCCTCTCGTCACACCAACGAAAACTGAACGGAGAGAAGATGAGTAGGTTTCTGCCGCCCACGTTCCGGCTTATGACGGGATTGCTCGTCGTGCTTCCAGTTGTTTCAATGGCGCAGACAATCTTCGAATCGCCCCAAACATCCCTTCCGGCTACTAGAGGGACCCCTGATCGCAATGTTCAGGCGAACGCCGGATCCGACGACGGCGAACTGCGAGTTGCGCTTGATGATTTGATTAACGCTGCCCTCTACCGGAATCCTGCTATCAAGAGCGCCGCCGAACGCTTCGGGGCCCAGCAAGCGCAGGTGCCGCAGGCGCGTTCGCTTCCGGATCCAACCGTTTCCATCTCATGGATGGGCAACATCACGCCCTTCAGCGTTCAGCAAGGCGATCCTTCGAGCTATCGCGGACTGACCGTGGGTGAACAATTTCCTTACCCAGGGAAGCTGAAACTACGCGGTCAAATGGCGGACCGAGGGGCAGAGGCGGCGCGGTGGGAGTACCAGCAGATGAAGCGGCAGGTCGTCGCGGAGGTGAAGGAGGCTTATTACGGCTACTACTATGACATCCAGGCGATCACAATTATCGAACAGAACAAGGCGCTGCTGCAGAAACTGGAAAGCATTGCCGAGGCGCTCTACAGGGTCGGCAAAGGCATTCAACAGGACGTCTTGCGAGCGCAAGTGGAAGTTTCCCGGATCGAGCAGAGATTGATTATCTTACGCCAGCAGGAACAGACGGCGCGCGCGCGTATCAATACACTGCTCTACCGCGACCCTGAATCGCCATTACCTCCGCCCGCTCCATTTAGCCCGGCAGAATTCCACGCCACGCTCGCCGAGCTTTACGCACTGGGGCGCCAGAATGATCCCGGTATCGAAATGGACCGGCGCATGGTTGAGCGAAACCGCTATGCGGTAGACCTTGCTCGCAAGGCTTACGATCCGGATTTCAGCGTGGAGTACAACTACTTCCAGCGTCCCGGACTGCCGGACATGCATGGATTTATGGTGGGTATCAATATTCCCGTGTTTTATAGAACCAAGCAGCGTGAGGGAGTGATTGAAGCCAGCCATAACCTGATGAGCACCCAGCGTGACCTCGACAATCGCATGACCAGCGTGAACTTCGCTATCACGCAGCAGTATCTGGCCGCGACCGCGTCACGGAACTTGTCGAATCTTTACTCCAAGGCCATCGTTCCTCAGTCCTCGCTGGCGCTCGAGTCCTCGATGTCGGCCTATGAGGTGGGCAAATTGGATTTTCTTTCCATGCTCGGCAACTTAATTAACGTTCTCGATTACGAGGTGAATTACTACCAGGAACTGACTGCTTTTCAGACAGCTCTCTCGCGCCTCGAGCCGCTGGTGGGAGCGGAGTTGACCAAATGAATGGAGTGACCCTGGGAATGCCGATTCGCAAACGCGTCCTTCTCTTTGGAGCCCTGCTGGTTGCGCTTGGGATCCTGACTGCGGGCTCGATCGCGTATCGCCATGAAATCCGGGACCGTTTCAACGCCTTCTTTCAGAAGGATCCCCCACCGACCGCGGGGATGAAGGGAATGGCTATGCCCCAGAAGGGTGGGGACCAAAAAAAAGAAATGACCATGACGCAGGAGGAAAACGGCCAAAAGGCGCCAGAGGGCATGCAAAAGATGCCGCCGGGGACCGTGATGCTGGATTCCGCCACCCAGCAGTTGATTGGCGTTCGATATACGGAGGTACGCCGCGCGGAGATGAAACGTACCGTCCGTACCGTGGGAATTGTGCAGATGGACGATACCAAAATCTCCCGTGTTCACGTCAAGGTCTCCGGATGGATCGAGAAAGTCTTCCTCGACTACGTCGGGAAACTGGTCAAGAAGGGGGAGCCTCTATTCACCCTCTATAGCCCGGACCTGGTATCGACCGAGCAGGAATATTTGATTGCTCGCAAGGGTCAGGAATATCTGTCAGCGGCGCCCTTTCCCAATGTCGTCTCGGGAGCGGAATCTCTCCTTCGCGCCACGCGCGACCGCCTGCGTTTCTGGGACATCACCGATACTCAGATTCGCACTCTTGAAGAGACAGGCGAAGCGGAGCGCACTATAACGATCTACTCGCCCGTCGATGGCTTCGTCATGACCCGCAATGCATATCCGCAAACGCGCGTAACCCCGGAGACCGAGCTTTATACTATCGCGGACCTCTCGACCATATGGGTCAATGTAGACATTTACGAGTATGAAGCTCCTTTCGTGCATATAGATCAAGCCGCCAGCATGCAATTGAGCTACATCCCGGGAAAGACTTATCGCGGGACTGTCGACTACGTCTATCCGACTCTCGACGCGGCGACGCGGACGATAAAGGTGCGCCTGGTGTTTCCGAACCCCGGCTTTGAGCTGAGGCCCAGCATGTACGCCGCTGTGGAATTCAACGTCAATTACGGCTTGCAGACGCTGGTTCCGAATGAGGCCGTCCTGAATTCGGGTACGCGTCAAGTAGTGTTTGTTGCCAAACCGGGTGGTTACTTCGAGCCCCGTGAGATCAAGGTGGGTGACCAGTTCGACGGTCAATACGCGGTGCTGGCGGGGCTGAAGCCGGGCGAGAAGATTGTCGCCTCCGGAAATTTCCTGATCGACTCGGAAAGCCGGCTTGGGTCGGCTATGCAGGGCATGGCAGGGATGTCAGCGGCGCCTGCCGGGAAGAAGTAAGAACGTCATGGGAACGAGAATCGTGGTTTCTGGCGCAAGATGCGGAGCAAGCCATGATTGAAAAGATCATCGAATGGAGCGCCGGGAGCAAGTTCTTCATTTACCTGGGGGTCCTTTTCGCCGTGGCCGCTGGACTGTGGGCCTTAGTGAATACCCCACTCGACGCGATTCCCGATCTATCGGACGTGCAGGTGATCGTCTTTACGAACTGGCCTGGACGCAGTCCAGATTTGGTTGAAGACCAGGTGACTTACCCCATCGTCACTGCCCTGATCTCCGCACCGCAGGTGAAGGTCGTCAGAGGCTACTCTTTCTTTGGGCTCTCCTTTGTTTATGTCATCTTCGAGGATGGAACGGACCTATACTGGGCGCGGTCTCGGGTGGTCGAGTACATGCAGGGTCTTAGTGAAAATCTGCCCACGGGAATAACCCCTACCCTCGGTCCAGACGCGACAGGCGTGGGATGGACCTACATGTACGCGCTAGTGGACAAGACGGGGAAATATGATCTGGCCCAGCTTCGGACGCTACAGGATTGGGACGTTCAGTACTGGCTGCGTGGTGTGCCAGGCGTTTCGGAAGTCGCAAGTGTTGGCGGCTTCGTCAAGCAATACCAGGTAGAGATTAATCCCAACGCGCTACTCGCCTACCATCTTCCAATTAATAAAGTAATCGCCTCCATTCGCAGCAGCAACAACGATGTTGGCGGGCGTGTAGTGGAGTACACAGGTCGGGAATATATGGTACGGGGTCTGGGATATCTGCAACACGTTGCTGACCTCCAAGAGATTGTGGTGGGAACCAATGGCGATGGCACTCCCGTCTACTTGCGCGACGTGGCGGACGTTCACCTCGGGCCGGATATGCGCCGTGGTCTGGCCGAATTGAACGGCGAGGGGCAGGTGGCAGGTGGAGTGGTCATTACGCGATACGGCGTAAACGCCATGGGGGTCCTCAAACAGATTAAGCAGAAGGTCGCTGAGATCAACAGAGGCCAGCTACCGGAAGGCGTGCAGATTGTGCCTGTCTATGATCGATCAGACCTCATCCAGCATTCAGTATCGACTTTGAAAGAGAAGCTGATCGAAGAAATGATCATCGTCAGTTTGGTATGTATTCTTTTCCTGTTTCACCTCCGCAGCGCCATGGTCGCCATCCTCATGCTGCTGGTCGCAATTCTCATGATGTTGCTGGCGATGTACTTTCTGCATTTGAGTTCGAATATCATGTCGCTCGGCGGGATAGCGATCGCCATTGGAGCGATGGTGGACGGGGCGATCGTGATGATTGAGAATGCACACAAACGTCTAGAGCAGTGGGAGCACGATGGACGACAAGGCAGCCGGAACTCCGTCATCGTCGAGGCGGCCAAGGAAGTCGGAAAACCTCTCTTCTTCTCTTTGCTCGTTATCGCAGTCTCTTTTATTCCGGTATTTACGCTGCAAGCCCAGGAAGGGCGGCTTTTTCGACCTCTGGCATATACCAAGACATTTTCGATGGCCTTCGCGGCAATTCTCACACTGACGCTGGTTCCATGCCTGATGTTGCTCTTCATTCGCGGCAAAATCAACCCTGAGGCTAAGAATCCCGTCAACCGGTTCCTGGTCTGGGTGTACAACCCATTCGTCCACATGGCATTGCGCTTCCCGAAGATTGTGGTGCTGCTCGCGCTAGCCGCGCTGGCCCTGACTGTGCCGGCATTTATGAAACTAGGGTCGGAGTTCATGCCGCCGCTTTACGAGGGCAGCCTACTCTACATGCCGGCAGGCCTACCAGGCATGTCCATTGACAAGGCTGCGAAGGTGACTCAACTCGAAGATAAGATCATCATGCAGTTTCCAGAGGTTATCTCAGTGTTCGGCAAGGCTGGGCGCGCAATGACGTCAACCGATCCGGCGCCGCTGGAAATGGGTGAGGCTACGATTACGTTGAAGCCTGAAAGCGAGTGGCGCAAGGGCATGACGTCGGATGAGCTTGTTAACGAGATGAACGCCGCGCTCAAAATTCCAGGCGTCTCAAACTCTTGGACGATGCCAATTAAAGGCCGCACCGACATGCTCTCGACAGGCATTCGAACTCCCATCGGCATCAAGATCTTCGGTCCCGATCTCACCGTGACTCAGCAGATCGGGAAACAAATCGAGGATGTTGTCCGCGGCCTTCCAGGCACACGCAATGTTTTTGCGGAGCGGGTCGTCGGCGGCTACTTCGAGGACTTCAAGATCGACCGGGGCGCCATCGCGAGATACGGACTGACCGTTGAGGACGTTGAGGATGTTATCGAGACCTCCATCGGCGGCAAAAACATCAGCACGACTGTCGAAGGCCGCGAACGCTTTCCCATCAACGTCCGATACCTCCGTGACTATCGGACCGACCCGCAGGCGCTCGACCGAGTGCTGATCGCGACCCCCGCGGGCGCACAGGTGCCGATTACCCAGCTTGCCAAGATCAACCTCACAATGGGGCCCCCTGTCATTAAGAGCGAGGATGCCCAGCTAGTAGGCTATGTCTATGTCGATGTCACCGGGGTGGATCTCGGGACCTATGTGCAACGAGCGATACAAGCCGTACAGCAGAAGGTCAAGATCCCGCCAGGCTATAGGCTAGAGTGGAGCGGACAATGGGAATACATGCAGCGGGCAAAACAGACGCTGAAGTATGTTGTTCCCTTGACCCTGGTGATCATTTTGGTCCTGCTGTACTCGAACTTTAAGTCAGTCGCCAAGACGACGATTGTGATGCTCTCAGTTCCCTTCGCCCTCGTCGGCGGCGTCTGGCTGATCTATTTGCTGCACTACAACACGAGTGTTGCCGTCTGGGTGGGGTTTATCGCATTGGCGGGCGTTGCCGCAGAGACCGGCGTTGTGATGATCGTCTATCTGGACGAAGTCTACGAACGCCGGCTCAAAGAGGGCAAGATGACCGCCGCCAAAGATCTGTATGACGCAATCATCGAAGGCGCCGTGATGCGCGTGCGTCCCAAAATCATGACGGTGACCGCGATCATGGCGGGTTTGTTACCGATCATGTGGAGTCGCGCGACAGGCGCTGATCTGATGAAACGCATCGCAGCGCCGATGGTCGGCGGCATGGTGACTTCCACAATTCTCACACTCATCGTGATCCCGGTTATCTATGAAATGTGGCGTGGATGGCAGATGCGCCACGCTCACCAGAAGGAGCCCGGCAGTGTCGAACAGGAGGTCCGGCCAGTATGACGCCCAGCTATCTTCGGACTTCATGCCAAGCGATCTTGCGGATTGTGTTATGGCGGGCTCCTGTTGCCGCGCTTCACTTAGGCGCAGGCCCAGACAGTGGTGGAGCGATTGGCGGGGGTTCGGCCAGCAGCTCGAAGAAGAGATAGGAATACTCGCATCGGCCCTCTGGACTGCACTGTCGGACCAGGTTCTATTTACGTTTGCCATGAGTCTGCGGGATTGATGAATCGTCCACCACGGAGCGTTGGTGCTGCTTCCGGCGAGGCGCTTCATGATCCTCGACTGAAGAATTCCTTCGAGAGTCAGTGGAGAGGAACATCGTGTTGTGTGAGGCAGTTAAGAAATGCCGTCGCCTTGTCGACCTACCCTTGCAACAAGACTCGGGATCGGGAAGTCCATCGAGTGTTGGATTGGCGGATTCATGAGATGACTAAACGTCTCTTGGTATTGTTCTTCTGTTTGTTCCTGGTCATGATCGGCTTCGGCGTCACGCTGCCGGTATTTGCGCTTTATGCCGAACGTCTTGCGACGGCAGGTGGGGCATCCCAACGGGGGGCAGCGGTTCACGTGGGATTGCTGACCGGAATCTACGCCCTGATGCAGTTTCTCTTCGCACCGCTGTGGGGGCGCTGGTCGGACCGTATCGGACGGAAGCCGCTGGTGTTGATCGGGATTGCGGGTTTTGCCATTGCCCAAGCGCTGTTCGGCTTGGCAAACTCCCTGTGGATATTTTACGGAGCGCGGATCATTGGCGGCATCTTCTCCTCGGCAATGTTTCCGGCCGCTACGGCTTATGTGGCGGATGTGACAACTGAGGATGAGCGCAGCCGAGGCATGGCCTGGGAAGGCACTGCGGTGAGCTTGGGCGTCGTGTTTGGTCCCGCCTTTGGCGGTTTGCTAGCTCGTAGCAACCTGCACCTCCTGGGATCCGATCGTGTGACCATCCCGGCCTTCTCGGTCCCATTCTTTGCTGCGGCGCTGTTGGCTTTACTCAGTCTTCCGGTCGTCATTCGGTGGCTACCGGAATCCCTTCCCTCCGGCGTCGCGTCCACGGCTAAGAAGCTGACCCTCAACATATGGCGGAGCCTGGCTATTCAGCTCTGGCCGCTTCTGGCCTTGGCATTGGCAGCGCAATTCGGGTTGGCGATGTTTGAGGCAACATTCGCGCTCCATGCGAGGGAGATGTTGGGGTACGGACCCGCCGGGGTGGGAGCTATTTTTATGGTCTGCGGTTCGGTGATGGCTGTATTTCAGGGAGGAGCTGTCGGTTATCTCGCACCGAGGATGAGCGCGGGCCACCAGATTACGGTGGGATTTCTCCTGGTGGGAATCGATCTGGCAGTGCTGTTGTTCGCACGCAGTACCACATTGGTCTTGACCATCGTTGGACTACAGGCGCTCGGGATGGCGCTGGTTACACCAAACCTTACTGCGCTTTCATCCAAGGGTCAAAAACAGCAGACCGGGGCGGCGCTCGGTTTGGGGAATGCCGCTAACAGTTTGGGTCAGGCCGCAGGCGCCGCGATTGGAGGTTTGCTCTTTGCTGTAAATATGAGGGCGAGCTACTCGATCACAGGAGTGATTCTGGTGGCGATCGGGATCCTCTCTGGAAGCGCAGTGCAACGAGCCAATATTGGGAGATCTGATGAACACATCTGAGGGAGGAAGTCATGAGCAAGCAAACCCGCGTCAGCCATCCGATCTATGAGTTGACGGGCGTTCAGAACTTCTTCCGCGAGGGCCGAGTCTTCTTAAAAGGTGGTCGCCCGCTGTTGGGATTTGTCCACAGCCGAAACCCGCCAGTGAATGCGTTTGCGTTGTCGCTGGCACGGGAACTGAGAGGCAGTTTCTTCAGCTTCTTAACGTTGCCGCCACCCATGACCACATCACCAGGTTCGAGGGCGGCGCTCAGACGCTTCACCACGTCCAAGACATCTCGCTGCCATCTTTTTTTGCCATGCTTTTTCAGCCCGCGAATCCCCACATAATCCTCGTAAGTCCCCTTCTTGTAAGGCAGGTGAGCTAGTTCCATTGGCACGACGATGCTATCCACAATCATGGCGGAACCCAGTCCGGTTCCCAGGCCTAGAAAGAGCATTTTGCCGCGCTTGTAGCTACCCAAGGCTTGCATAGCCGCATCATTGATGACCTTGACCGGACACTTGAACGCGGCTGCGAAATCAAACCCGACCCAGCCCGCCCCGAGATTGTGCGGTTCCGAAACGGGTCGCCCGTGAACAACGAGGCCCGGATAGCCAATCGAAACCACATCATACGTCCAATCTCCTGCCAGTTTCTTGACGGCAGAGACCATCCGCCTCGGGGTTAGCGTCCGTCCGGAAGGAAACTCCCGATGAATTGTCTGTCCGGCGGCAAGGATTTTGACGTGGGTCCCGCCTATATCGATCGCAAGTACATTCATGCTTGGATTCTCCGGATGTTTCATGAGGGGCTTGAAAGCGGCGTTGCTGGACGCGATCACCGCCATGAGCTCGTTCTTTCGGCCGCCACCGCTACTGCCGCGCGTGGGTTGTCTCCTGCCTAAGGCGCTGGAGGAAGATAATGCTAATCGCCGCGATCACGATCGCTTTTATCTCCGGTATGATTGCTGCGTCGCTGCGGCTTTGGCTTCGCTGCCTGCCGCTTGCAACGGAAAGACTTTTGTTTCGGTTCGCATCAGGAATCATCGTATGTACTTTTCAAAGCCGCCGTACCGCTCGCCGATTTTGCCGCGCGGAAAACTGAGGAGAATCACGAATGCGCCGGCGATGAGGTCGTTCCAACGCGCGCTCACGGTAGCTCCGCCCAGCAGCCACGGCGCAATGATCACCCACGCGCCGAAGAGCATGTTGACAAAGCGCGCCGCGCGACCCACGTCGGCGAGTGCGATCACGGCGACGGTCACGATCAGCGCGCCGAAAAGGTGGTCGCTATGAGCACCCAGGCCGCTGCTGCCCAGTGTGGCGGGCGCGAACATCAGCCAAAGTCCCAGCGCCACACTTACGAGCAAGTTCCACGGAAGTAGCACCCCCCAGACCATCGCCGCGGGACTCACCACGTCGGGATGAACTGAAAGGGCGGTAGCTTCAGGCGCGTTGCGTAGCTTGCCGCCCAGCCAGAATACCTTCCAGAGAGACTGCCCTTCCTGGCGGGCTTGGAAGAGAAATTGCAGCGTTGCCACCACTTCGTCGAGCGTGAGCGAAATCATTACGAGCATTGCGGCGGCAGCCATAAGGCACGGCGTGCACCATGCGCCGACGGCTAGTGGCTGCAAGATGATGAGCGTAATGCTGACGATGCCGAGCGGCACGACGAGGATGCCGAAAAATGCGACCATCCATGGCATCGTCCGCCACCGGGCCTTGTCGCCCATAAAGCCCATCAGGAACTCGATCATGTAGGCGACGGCACCCAGTCCAGCGTCAGGGATTGGGAAGGCCTGGGAAACCTTGGAGGTGAGGACGCGTACCGTGCCGATTCCGAAAAACGGATCGGCGAACGATGTGATGTAATGGAGTTCGAAAGTGGCCATCTGCCGCGACAAAAAAAACCCGACAAGCGCGAGCGTGATAATCGGCGCACGCTGTGGCCAACTCGAAGGGTTGTATGACCAGCCGCGCGGCACGTCCGGACCGGGCTTCATGCTCATTCCTCGTGCCATCGGCATCCCCGGTGCCAAGATGGCGAAAACGATTACGAGCGCACCGACCAGCGTGTCATTGGAGTAGACGGCGGGCGTGGGCGACCAGAAGGCGAGCGGCGCAAAAAGCAGCCACAGGCCGACCAGCGAGTTCGTCCACGGTGCCCAGAGCTTGAACCACGGGAGGTGCGACAGAGAGAGGATGGCCAGAACGATGACCAGCGCTCCGCTCACCGCGTCGCTCGCCTGAAGCGCAGCACTGTGGTAGTCCAGAGTGAAAACATTTGTGGCCAGCCATACTCCGACCACCATGTTGGCAAAGTGCGGCCACGTCGGTTGCATATGTTCCATCTGCGATTTGGAGGCAGCGGGTTTGTCATCCAGGTGCATATGCATGGGCTCGCCGCCCGGCGCTGGATCAGGATGCGTGTGGTCAGGCCTCATGCGAGTTACGCCTCCATCGATGCCTTAGCCTGTTCTCGCACTTCCGATGATGGTTCCAGCTTGTTCTCGACGTACCAGGCGAGCGGGTCTGCTTTGAGGGCCGCGATCATCTTCGGCAGTGTCTCGCGTAGCGAACGTTTCGGCTCCCAGCCGAGCAGCGTGCGGGCTCGCGTGATGTCGAGGGCGTAATGGTCATTCGCCCGGTCAATCATCCATGGCTTGATGAACGGGTCGGCGCCGGGTAGTTTTTCCATCACCCAAGCGCCTGCCTTTGCCAGTGGCCCTAGCGGGCCCGGCACCTCGAGAGTCTCCCAATGCTCGCCGTGGATAAGGCGTGCCAATGTGTGTTGAACTTCGTCGTAGCTCAGAGGTTCCGCCTCGCCCAGCAGCATCCTCAGTTCGACCGGCAATGCGGCACGGCGATCGACTACCAGCTCAATAGCATCCACCAGATCATCGAGATGCATGAAGGACTGCCCGTGCGAAGTGCTGCCAGAGTAGAGGTGGCTCGTGAACTGGCGCTCGTTGATGCGTTGAATCTGGTGCGCCAGCGGGATCGAGTGGCAGCGGTCGCCATACACTCCAGCGATGCGCAGCAGCGCTGCCGGGATATCACCGCGCTCTTCCAGGATGAGTTGCTCGGTGTGAACTTTCGACTCCGGGTACGCCCATGTCGGCTCCAGCGGCCAGTCCTCATTGATGAATTGCCCTGGCTCAGCCGGGCGATGCACGAGCATAGTGCTCGAGAAGACAAACTGTTCGACTTGAAAGCCGAGGTCGCGCAGTCCCGCCAGCAGGCGTCCGGTGCCGCGCACAGTCGTTTCGTCGTACTTCGTACTGGGCTCGCCGAAGAAATCATAGTAGGCAGCGAGATGAATTACCGTCGCGACGTGCGCGCCGTGGTGTTCACGGAGTATTCGTAGTCCCTCCTGTACACTCTCGTCGGACGTGAATTCGACGGCTACGTGCACGCAGCCAGGGGGCGGCGGTTTGGGCGCCTCATGGTCAAAGCCGACGATGCTGTCAAAGCGCCCGGCGAAGCGCCGCATCACTGCCGACCCAATCGTTCCACTGGATCCTGTAACCAGGGCGATACCACTTTCTTTCTTCATTGCTATTCTCCCGTTCGAGCTTTCGCTCGAAAATGTCCCTAATCTCGGGCAAGTTCACTTGCCGGTTCAGCCGCACAACAACTGCTTATCCCGTTTCTCTTCGCGCACTGCAAAAACCTTCAGACCGAAACTACGGCGTCTCCGATCCGGGCCGTCGGTGCCGCTAACGATGATGATCCCCGGGTGTCATTGGTTCTCCCTCTGGTCCTCGTGATGGAATGGGGGCGCTCAACACGCTCATCCGACCGTGTTTGCAACCGCGCACGCCGGAGCGCATCCGCTTCGAAGCCCTTTAGAACCGAGACATTGACATGCATCAGTTACTCCATCTCTCTGACTCGAGGACTACGCGTGAGGCAACATCGCCATGCTCTAGCCGATCGAGGACTTGGTTGATCGACGACAGGGGCTGCATTTCGATATCGGCTTTGACCTTGCCCTCGGCGGCAAATGCGAGCGCTTCGGCCATATCCTGGCGAGTGCCGACGAAAGAACCGCGGATGGTCATGCAGGTCGCCACAACATCGAAGATCGGGACCGGGAATTCGCCCGGCGGCAGACCAATCAGGATGCAAGTACCCCGCCTGCGGGTCATGCCGATGCCCTGCTTGAATGCGGTAAGCGAGGGTGCCGTAATCAGAACGCCATGAACTCCGCCGCCGGTCTCCTTCTTTACGGCGGCTGCCGGGTCCCCGGCCTTCGCATTGAACACGAGATCGGCGCCAAGGCGCTTGGCATGGGCGAGCTTGCCGTCATCGATG
>Ga0182030_10017443_pt1 | contig 13859 bp, 10 predicted proteins | sample 812S3MmetaG_FD_121299 | JGI IMG/M metagenome (GOLD analysis project Ga0182030, IMG submission 121299) | Permafrost microbial communities from Stordalen Mire, Sweden - 812S3M metaG (Illumina Assembly) | ecosystem: Environmental > Terrestrial > Soil > Wetlands > Permafrost | place: Sweden... | reverse complement strand
TTCATTGCGCCGCCGAGACCCATCAATACCGGGTTTGCCGTCAGCGGCATCAAAACGTTGCCGACTGCCATCAGGCCTATGAAAGTCAGCATCGTGCCGCGGCTGCCGATGCGCGGGCGGAGAAAGGCACAGGAAAAAGCGCCGAGAAAACTGCCGGCCGATGCCGATCCGATAACCCAGGATTGGGTAACCGGATCATCAATGCGGTCTGCGCCCAGCAGGAAAGACAACTGCACGCCCGTCATGAATACCGCGACATAGATCGGGACCATTCCAGCATAGAGCGGCCACAGATTCCAGATTGACGGGACCTGTTCCTTTTCTGGTTTGGTGACAGAACGGCTGCGGGCTGGGAGTACGAAGAACGCAGCGACCAGAGGGATCATTGCTAACCCATAGAGACTGAAAGGTGCATGCCAACCGCCGCCAATTGCGGCAACCTGACCCGCGGCCATAACCGACAATACGCCGCCCAGGGCGCCGAATGCGCTCCAGTAGCCAAGAGCCTTGACCCGGGTCTGCCCCTCAAACCTGTTGCCGATCAACGCCGTGGTCGATGTGGCAATTCCCGCGCCTGAAAACCCGACGAGAAGCCTGCTCGACAGCATCGTAATACTGTCATCGACGATCATCCCGGCCGATCCCGCGATCGCATAGAGAGCAAAGGAGAGGAACAGTACAGAACGTGCGCCATAGCGCTCGATCAGTATGCCGACCAATGGGCCTCCAACGATGATGCCGACATCAGGTACAGTCATCGTCAATTGGCCGACCCAGTAGCCGTTCCGCTCACCACCCAGTGCATTGCCCATCACCGACAGGATGGGCGCAATGGCCGTGAAAATCAGCGCCATCCACCAGCCGCCACTCACCATCACCGCCATCGCTAAGCGGTCGCGCACAGTCAAGGGTGGGGTATCGGGCAGGGCAGGCTCAAGCTGCGCCTCGGCCGTTACGAACGAATCCATTGAAATCCTTCCCTGGCGCCGCATTTAAGCTGCGGTCTCAAAGCCGGCGACAAGCTACTCGGCAGTACGGTCGATCTGCAAAGCATAAATTCGTGCTTGGAGTCGTAGCTGTCTGAGATTGGGTAAAAGCGCTGGCGAATCGCAATTTTCGGACATAGGCTCCAATAAATGAAATGTCCGACCCTATCCGGACCTCGGGAGGAAACATGGCGCGGCGCTATTTCATCAATGCTGACGATGTCGATAGCTATCATCCGGCCAATCACACTGGCACCGTTAATCGCCGTCTTATCGGGCCCGAAACTGTCGGGTCTGATCATCTTGAGCTTCTGGAAGGTACCGTCGAACCGGGGCAAGGCGCACTGCCGCACGCCCATCCAAATCTCGACCAAGTGGTGTATGTCCTGAGCGGTACTGCGCGGGCCGAAATCGATGGTCAGTCGCGCGACATGGGGCCGGGTGATGCAGCTTTCTTCCCGAAGGGCATGGCGCATGTCTTTACCGTCACCGGCAGCCGCTCGGCCAAGGTTTTGGTGATTTATACGCCGCCTTATTTGGAAAACCCCACTCAGGCGGTGCGTTAGGGGTAGATATTTATTGCTTGCGGATTTATATTTTAGAAAATGAAATATCTGGTTCTGAGAGGAGCCGACCATGCGTGAAAACGGGGCCGCCCTATGGCGGGGAAGACTGAAAGCTGGCCTTGCGGCCCTGACGTTACTGGCGTCGGTCGCGCCGTGTGCAACAGCGGCCGAGACCAAGGGCTTCGTGGTCAGCTGGTTTAACGTCGCGGAATATGCCGACCCGCAGAACCGGGATTGTCCACACGGCGTCAATGACGGACCTGAAATCTATTACCGGCGCGAATTGAAACAGAGCGGCCTGCCGCAAGCTCAGATCGACAAATACATCAATGAATTCCTAGACCTTTCTAAGGCACAGCAGACGATCCCTGTGGCGCAGATGCGCGGGCGCATCAACGGCAAGCCTGCCGACGTCTATGCCGACCCGACGTCGATGCCAGACCCGCATCTGAAACTGGTCGAGGGGCCGATAGGCTATGGATTCGACCTGGACGGCAAGGACAAAAAGGGTGACTTCACCGATCCTGAGACAGGTGAGAAGGGTGTTGATAACCAGCTCTATCGCGTCATTGGCTGCATCAATGAGTTGAAGACCCATACGCTGACCGATCGTCCTCCGCTGCAACTCAATTATTGGAATGTTCTCTACGAGCAGATGCCGGCCTGGCTGGTCGAGATAAGCAATATTGAAGACCCTCAGAACAGCCCGGATGTGACCGTCACTATTACGCGGGCTATCGAGGCCCCGACTAAGGATAGCGGAGGTAATGTCGAAACGAACCTGACCTTCACCTCGGACCCCAACCCGCGATGGCATAATGTCGTCCATGGCCGGATCAAGGACGGGGTACTGACAACCGACCATTTCGACATGAACATGCTTGGGGATCCTTTTTGGATACAGGAATTCCATTTCAAGGAAGCACGGATGCGAATAAATATCGCGCCGGACGGCAGCCTGAAGGCCATTCTCGGCGGCTATCATCCCTGGTTCCCATTTTACTGGCAGTATGGATCTGAGGGTTGGGGTGTGGATGCGACCAACAATGTCGATTTGCCAGGCTTTTATTATGCCCTGAAAAATGCCGCCGATGCCTATCCAGATCCTAAGACCGGCCAAAATACGATGATCTCGTCGGCTTGGCTGATGGAGGCGGTGCCGGCGTTCATCACGCACGCCGCCGATCAACGGGCTGAGCTTACCCCCGCTATGTCGTCTGAAGGTGGTGCGCGTGGCAAGTAAGGGTGTAATTCTCGCTGGTGGCGTTGCCCTGATTGTCGTCGCGTCGGCGGCGATCTTTGGCGTACAGCATATCATCGGCGACCGAACGGAAACGAGCGCGGGCTTGGCTGCATCCGCCGGCGGACCCCCGGTGCTACGGCGGCTGACTCAGGCGCAATATAAGCATGTCATCGCCGATGTGTTCGGCCCGGATATCAAGATCGGCGGCCGGTTCGAGCCGGATATCCGCGATGGCGGACTTATTGAGGTAGGTGCCGGAAAAATCAGCGTCCCGGCCTCCGGGCTTGAACAATATGCGAAGATGGCGCGCAGCATCTCTGCGCAGGTTTTCGATAAGCAACACCGTGACAGCATGATCGATTGCCAGCCGGCCTCGGTCGGCGCGCCGGACGATAAATGCGCCACGCAATTCCTGGGCCAAGTCGGTCGGCTGCTCTATCGCCGGCCGCTGACACAGGTCGAGCTTGGAGCCCTCGTTCAGGGGGCGGGCGACGCGACCAAGACAGTCGGCAACTTCTATTCCGGACTGGAAATTGCGCTGACCAGCATGCTGCAGTCGCCGGAATTCCTGTTCGACTGGGAAGTGACGAAGGGCGGCGCCGCCGGCACGACGCTTGACGGCTATTCCAAGGCCGCGCGGCTAAGTTTCTTCGTATGGGATACGGCGCCCGATGAAGTGCTTTTGACCGCCGCCGAGAAGGGTGAGTTGGATACCCAGAAGGGCATAGAGAAGCAGGTTGACCGAATGCTCTCGTCGCCCAGGCTTGAGGCGGGTGCTCGGGCCTATTTCGCCGATATGCTGGGTTTCGACGGATTCGATAACCTGGCCAAAGATCCGGCGATTTATCCCAAATACAGCTTCGGCTTGGCGACAGACGCGCAGGAGCAGACTCTGCGCACCATCACCGACCATCTGCTGACCCGCGGCGGCGATTACCGCGACCTGTTCACAACCCGCAACACGTTTCTGTCGCGGCAGTTGGGGGCGGTCTACGGCATTCCGGTGCCCAAGGACGCTCCAGGCGCGACACCGGACGGCTGGCAACCCTACACATTTGCGGCCGGCGATCCGAGATCAGGCATTCTTATGCAGGTGAGCTTCTTGGCGCTGCATTCCCATCCCGGCCGCACCTCGCCGACTTTGCGCGGCAAGGCGCTACGCGAGACGATCCTCTGCCAGAAGGTTCCCGACCCGCCCGGCAACGTCAATTTCAACATCGTGCAGGACACCAAGAATCCGCTCTACAAGACCGTACGGCAACGGCTTTCTGCCCATGCAACCCAGCCGACTTGCGTCGGTTGCCATAAGATGATGGACCCGATCGGATTGGCGCTGGAGAATTTCGATTCCATCGGCACCTACCGCGCCGGCGAGAACGGCACGACGATCGACGCCAGCGGCAACATTGACGGCGTGAAGTTCAGCGACGCCGAGGGGCTGGGCACGGCGGTCCATGACCATCCCGCCACCACGGCCTGCCTCGTCAACCGCCTCTATGCCTATGCCGTCGGCCGCGCGCCCACCAAAAGCGAGACCGAGTGGCTACGCGGCGCACTGATGAAGGATTTCGCCGCCGAAGGCTACCGGCTGCAGCCGCTGATGCGGCAAATCGCAACCAGCGATGTCTTCTTTCGGGTCGTGACCCCGGACACAGAATCTAAGCCGGTCAGATCGGCTGCTCTTCAGGGAGTTGAACAATGAATGTAACCCAAAGATTGGCGAGCCGGCGTGGCTTCATGCGCGGTATACTGGGCGGCACGGCGATTAGTGTCGCCCTGCCGTTCCTCGATTGCTTTCTGAACGCGAACGGCACAGCGCTGGCCAGCGGCGCGCCACTGCCGATCCGGTTCGGGACATGGTTCTGGGGTTGCGGTCTGACGCGGGGCCGTTGGGAACCCAAGGCTCTGGGCACGGATTGGGCTATGCCGGATGAACTTGTCATGCTGACCCCCTATAAGGATCAGCTCAGCATTTTCACCGGCTTTAACACATTCATGGACGGCAACGGGCTGGTCCCGCATGTGTCGGGCCAGCGCGGTATCATCACTGGCACCACGGGTAAGGAAAACGACCCATCGATCGACGTGCTGATCGCCGATGCTACCGGCGCCAACACGCGGTTCCGGTCGCTGGAAGTATCGGCGATGGGCAATCCCAACAATACAATCAGCCGGCGCAGCAACAGCGTGATCAACGCATCGGAAGGTTCGCCTGCCGCGCTTTACGCCCGCCTGTTCGGGCCGGATTTCCGCGATCCTAATGCTGCCGACTTCAAGCCCGACCCGCGCGTCATGGCCGAAAAGAGCGTGCTGTCGGCAATCAAGGAACCCCGCGACAAGCTAGCGGCGCAATTGGGCGCGGCCGACAGGGCGCGGCTCGACGAATATTTCACCTCCCTGCGCCAGATCGAACAGCAGATGGAGTTGCAACTGCAAAAGCCGCAGCCGCTCCAGGCCTGCGCGACGGGCACGAAGCCGGCGGAAATCCCGACCGGGACCGAGGTCGAAATGGCGGCAGCCAATCACAAGCTGTTTGCCCAGATTTTGGCTCACGCGCTGGCCTGCGACCAGACGCGAGTTATGAATGTTTCGTTCAGCGACGGCGCCTCGTCGCTGCGCAAGGGTGGCGAGCCGACGACACAACATATCCATACCCATGAAGACCCGATCGACGAAAAGCTGGGGTATCAGCCCGGCGCGGCCTGGTTCGAGAATGAGATCATGCTTTCCTTCGCAACCCTACTGGAGACGCTGAAGGACGTGCGCGAGGGGGACGGCACTCTGCTCGACCGCACCATCGTCATGGCGCTCAGCGAATGCGGCTATGCCAAGCAGCATACGTTGGAGAGCATTCCGATTTTCCTCGCGGGAGGAAAGGGCAGTGGCAAGATCAAGACCGGGCTGCATGTGGCCGGTGATGGGGCACCTGGCACGCGTGTCGGGTTGACGGTTCAGCAATGCCTGGGCCTGTCGGTCAACGCCTGGGGCGTCGGCTCGATGCGCACGGCACGGCCGCTGACGGAATTGTTCGTGTGATGATACGGCAGTGTCTTACCAGCACACTGACGTGCGCAGCATTTATCTCGCTTCCTCTTTACGCTGCTGACTTTGCTGTTCCGGCTACTCCTCCGGGGGTCACGGTCGAGCCTGCCATTCATAGTGCTGCGCTGGAGGCGGGAAAGCCTAACAGCAGTACGCAGAGCTATTTCGCGGATGCCAATGGTCTGACGCTGTATGTCTATGCAGGGGATACCACACCCGGTCAGTCGGCCTGCGCCGGCGATTGCGCGTCTGCATGGCCGGCTGTTGCCGCGTCCGCTGATGCAAAACCCGCCGGCGATTGGTCGATAATCAGCCGGCCTGATGGCTCGAAGCAATGGTCTTATAAGGGTAAGCCGCTCTATCGCTTCGCCAAAGACGCAAATCCGGGAGATACAAACGGCAAAGCGGCAGATAACGGTCAATGGCAAGTTGCGACGTTGCAACAATCGCCTGACGAGGTTCCATCCCCTGCTGCAGTAACTCTTCGCCCGGTTGGGAACGCGCAGGGAGACGTGTTTGTCGATTATCGCGGGATGACGCTCTACAGCTACGACGGCGATACTCAGCCGGGAATATCTGCCTGTATCAGTTCTTGTGCCACGATATGGATTCCGCTGAAGGCAGCCGAACTCGCCAAGCCAATCGGCGAGTGGACGGTGACTTTGCGCGACGATGGAAGTCGGCAATGGGGTTTTAGGGGAAAACCGCTTTACACCTTCAGCGGCGACGGCAAGCCCGGTGACGCAAAAGGTATGGAAGCCGACGCAAAGTTTCATCCGGCAGCACTCAGACGCTATTTCATGCCCGCCCAAGTGACAACGCGGATCAACGGCAACAATACAGTGCTGACGAACGCGCAAGGCATGACGCTCTATACCCGCGACAAGTTTCGTTTCAGTTTCGGTAGCTACAGCGTTAATGACGGACCTCCGCCAACACCTGCGGTAGGACGGTCGATCGGACCGTCCGGTTGCGATGGCGACTGTATTCACACATGGCTCCCGCTCAAGGCCGGATCGGATGGCGAGCCCTCGGGATTTTGGTCGATCGCATTGCGCACCGACGGTACACGGCAATGGGCCTATCAGGGCTATCCGGTCTATACCAACTCACAGGACAAAAAGCCGGGCGATATGTTAGGACGCGACCTGTTCGATTTAACCGACGGATCGCATGCGCTCTACTGGCGGGTTGTGACACCTTAACGGTCGGCTCCATCGCCTTGCCCTGGCTTGTTCATCCTGCGCCTCCCGACGGGAATGATCGCATGAGCGCTTGCGCCCAGCCTTGGGCACATCAACGATTCTGACCGGATTCACAGGGCTGCCAACTTAACGGCAACCCAGCTAACGCCAAGGATTTTGAATGACTTGGCGATAGCTTCGGGCGCATGATATCGCTATCGCTCATCTGTGAATAATTGGGGCATTGTTGGCGGCAGAACAGACCTTGGATGAATCGGTGAGCGAGTTTTCTAGGCGACGAGGCGGCCTTCTCGTAAAATTCAGCCGATTTCTTGGCCGGATAGGCCTTATACCGGCAACATCGTTGTTGGTGATGATCGCGGTTGTCGCCGCGTTAGTGCTGTTCAGGGGGCTGGGCCTAATCATCGGTTTGGCGGTCGGCCCGACCTATATGGCGGCTGCTGCTCTTGTTACGATCCTGGTTGCGACGCCAATTGTTGTCTATGCACTCGATCTTGTTCGATCGGTGCGCGCTTCCCGTCAAGCCTTAAAGGGTGTGACCGAAAAGCTGGCGCTGGCCCTGGACCAGGCTGAAAAGGCGAATGCAGCAAAGTCGGAATTTCTGGCGAATATGAGCCATGAAATCCGCACGCCGATGAATGGCGTTCTCGGCATGAACGGACTTTTACTTGAAACATCTCTAGACGATGAGCAGCGCCGCTATGCCGACGCTGTACGGGAATCAGGCGAGTCTTTGCTGACCGTAATTAACGATATCCTCGACATCTCCAAGCTTGAAGTCGGTAAAGTCGATATCGAACATATCGAATTCGAGCTGGTCGAGACTGTGGAAAGCACAGTCACTTTACTCGCCTCCAAGGCGCACTCGAAGTCGATTGACCTGGGCCTGTTCGTCGCTCCTGCCGCGGCGCGCGCCTTTCGCGGCGATCCAGGGCGTATTCGTCAGATACTCTTCAATTTGATCGGCAACGCGATCAAATTCACCGAAAAGGGTGCGGTCGCCGTCGAGGTGTCCGCAATCTCGGTAAACACAGAACCCGAAGGCATTTCCACTATTCGATTTGAGGTCAAGGATAGTGGGATCGGAATGACCGAGGAGGTGCGCAGTAACCTCTTCAAAAAATTTACCCAAGCCGACAGTTCTTTCACACGGCGTTATGGCGGGACAGGATTGGGACTCGCAATATGCAAGCAGTTGGTTGAGCTGATGGGTGGGGCGATCCATGTGGAAAGCCGCCTCGGCCAGGGTTCGCGCTTCTGGTTCGATTTGCCGCTAGAAACGGCGCTGGCGCCGCTTATCGAACGCGAAGATTTGCCGGGCCACCTAAAAGGAGTTCGCGCGCTAGCGGTCGATGATATCGAAATGAATCTCGAGATATTGTCGCGGCAGCTACAAGGGCTGGGCATGGAGGTAACTTGCTGTCGTGACGGGTTTGATGCGCTGGCGGAGATTGAGCGCGCGTGGCATCGGGGTACTCCGCACGATATAATATTTCTGGACCAGATGATGCCGGGGCTTGCCGGGGAAACACTGGCTGCGCGTATTCGAGCGCTGCCTCAATTCCGAGAAGCCAAGTTGGTTCTCATCTCCTCGGCGGGTGAGCACGGCCATAGCGAGAACGCCAAGCAAATACTCGATGCTGTGTTGCTCAAGCCCGTCCGGCAACGTGATTTGCTTGCCTGTCTGGCGCGAATCTATGCTGGGGGAACTCGTTCAAAGCGGGCAGAGCTGAACGTTACTCCGGCTAAACCGGTCCCAGTTGAGGCGACGACGAAGGCCGTTCGGCCGTTGCGCGTCCTTCTGGCTGAGGACAACAAGATTAACCAAACATTCGCGCTGGCGCTTTTGTCAAAGGCAGGTCACGACACTGACATTGCCGAGAATGGGCATCAGGCGGTCGATGCTGTCCGGCGCGTGGACTATGACGTTATTCTCATGGACATCCAGATGCCCGAACTGGATGGCATTCAGGCGACGAAGCAAATTCGCGCTCTTCCTCATCCGAAATGCGATGTGCCAATCATTGCATTGACTGCACATGCCCTAGCCGGTGCGCGCGAGGAATATATCGCAGCGGGAATGACCGATTATATTTCGAAACCGGTTAGCCCCGGAACGTTGTTGTCGAGATTGAACGATATTGCGGGAAAATTGACCCCGTTGGAGCCGGGCGTATCCCTGGCCAAACCGGAGGCTGCTGCGGGGCCCGCTCTCAGCGACATTCTGACAAAGGCCGGTATTGAGGCTGCCAGCATCGATACGCTTGAAGCGGTGATGAGTGGGGCGGAAGTTCAGGAATTCCTAGAATTGTTTCGCACCGACATTGCATTGCGATTGCCGCGGATGCTTGAACAAACCGATATTGCAGCCCTGGCAGCCGATGCCCATGCGTTGGTTGGGGTCGGGGGAAACGTTGGGGCGATGAGTGTCAGCAAGCTTGCTGCGTCTGTGGAGGCAGCCTGCAAGTCTGGGGAACTCGAGGCGGCGCGGGCGTTTCTGACCCCGCTGTACAGAGCAGCCGAAACGGCGTCCAACGGGCTCGCAACTTGGTTGCGGGTGAAAATGGCGGCGTAGACGAAGGGATGCCATATGCCCGGCGCTTGCGATGAATATTAAGATCGACGGAGAATTTGTATATGCGCTTTCCAAGCTCACGGATGCTCGCGGCCTTCTGTTCGGTGTTGAGTTTGAGCGCGCTGTATACGCCGAATAACGCGTCTGGGGCTCGTTCTGCTCTAGATGTTAATCCGGGTCACATATTTATCATCGTGCTTGAGAACGAGGGCTATCACGTCACATTCGGTCCTGCATCGCCTGCGGCTTACCTGAAAGGCCTACCGAAGAAAGGCGCCTTGCTCTCCAATTATTATGGCATCGGTCACTTCAGCCTCGATAATTACGTAGCAATGGTCAGCGGTCAGGCTCCCAACCCAGCGACCCAAAGCGATTGCCAGAGTTTCACCGAATTTGCCCAGACAGGAGTGACGCCTGACGGGCAGGCGATAGGTGTGGGGTGCGTCTATCCAAACTCGATAAAAACGGTCGCCGACCAGCTTGAAGCAAAAGGCCTGACCTGGAAGGCCTATATGGAAGACATGGGCAATATTTCGGCGCGCGAGGCCGCTACCTGCGGTCATCCGGTGCTCGGAGCTAAGGACGATACTCAACGGGCTGTAGTTGGCGACCAGTATGCAGTGCGCCACAATCCGTTCGTGTATTTCCACAGCATCATCGACCGACCGGCTTGCGACACGAGAGTAGTCGCTCTGCCGGCACTAAAGACTGATCTGCAATTAGCGGCCACGACCCCCAACTACGTCTTTATTTCGCCCAATCTTTGCAACGATGGTCACGACGGTGGCGAAAATGGGCGCAAATGTGTGGATGGGCAGGCGGGGGGCCTAGTGTCGGCCGATAAGTTCCTTGCTGCTACGGTCCCGATGATTCTAGCGTCGCCCGCATTCAATCAGGATGGACTGCTGATCGTCACTTTCGACGAGTCGGATATCGATGCGAAATATGACAAGGCGACCAAGAGCGTAAAACTGGAGATGGGTGATGCTAGCGCATGTTGCGACGAGCAGCCTGGTCCGAACCTATCGGACGGTTCCAAGGTATTTGGTAGTCTGCCGGATCAAGGGCCCGGCGTTGTCGGTCCCGGTGGGGGGCGGATTGGCGCAGTCTTGATTTCTCCCTTTATCAAGCCTGGCACGGTATCGAAGACCCCCTATAACCACTATTCGCTATTGCGCTCAATCGAAGACATGTTCGGTCTGGATCACCTGGGCTACGCGGCTCAAAAGAACCTGAAAGCTTTTGGGCCAGATGTGTTCATAAAGCCAAAGGGCTAATCTCTCGTCGGCGCACTGCTTGCCGCCGGCGAAAACACACTAAGACTATTCCGTGCTGCAGCAGCACCCTCCTGGACAATCAGGGGCAGCTCGCCCAATGGGAATGAGTGAACACCGATAGGCCGATCCATTGCGTCTTAACCTACGTTTAAGTCTCGATCCCTTCATCATAGGCCTGATCGCCGCCGTTGTCCTTGCATCGGTGATTCCCTGCCGCGGCTGGGGGGCTAGCCTGTTTGGCATCATTACAAATGTCGCTATCGCATTACTGTTTTTTCTGCATGGGGCGAAGCTGTCGCGAGACGCCATACTGGACGGTATTGGAAACTGGCGGCTGCATTTGGTGGTTCTGCTGTCCAGCTTCGTGATGTTCCCCCTGATTGGAATCGCACTTCGAACGGCGCTGCATCACTGGGTCAACGCGCCGATGTTAGATGGGATTCTGTTCCTCTGCATGTTGCCTTCGACGGTGCAGTCGTCGATCGCCTTTACCTCGATCGCCCGGGGCAATGTACCGGCTGCGGTCTGTAGCGCCTCGGCCTCCAACGTGCTCGGCATGTTCGTCACACCGCTGCTGGTCGGGCTGTATCTGGCCAGCGAAACCGGAGCGGGCGGCAGCGCGGGCGTGTCGCTCGGCGGAGTGGGGGCTATCCTGCTGCAATTGCTGGCGCCCTTCATCCTCGGCCATCTGTCCCGGCCGCTGACGCGGGGTTTGCTCGAACGGCACAGGGCCGTGGTCGGGCTGGTCGATCGAGGCTCGATCCTCCTGGTCGTCTATACCGCCTTCAGCGCAGCCATAGTCGAGGGGCTATGGCACAGGCTGTCGTTCGGCGACCTGGTCGTGGTGACGGCGCTGGACGCGCTGATCCTGTTCTTCGCCCTGGTCGTCACGACTATCTGCGCGCGCCGGCTGGGCTTCGGCCGCGAGGACGAGATCGCCATCGTGTTCTGCGGTTCCAAGAAAAGCCTAGCCTCAGGCGTGCCGATGGCGGGCGTGCTGTTCCCGGCGGCGACCGTCGGGCCGATGATCGTGCCGCTGATGATTTTCCACCAGATGCAGCTGATGGTCTGCGCCATGCTGGCACGACGCTATGCTGCAAGCGCGCCTGACCGGTAACGGCCGGTTCGGGCGCCTAAAAATCCTTACCGGTCACCACCGGTCGTTGACGTCGTGCTGGTAGTGCTATGTTCCAGCACCACCGGTGGAGGAACGACGTTTGTCGTGGTCGTTGTCTTTTCGACGACAGAGGGATGCACTGGGATCTTGGTCGTGGTGCTATCGACTGACCATTCATAGGATTCTCCGGGCTTGGCGCGGCTGCGCGCTAGTGCCTGAGCATCGGCGGAAGCGGACGCCGTGCTTGTCTCGTGAGTGGCGATGGTGGTCTCGTTTTCCTGGGCTACTGCGAAGCCGGCCGTCATCGCCAGCGCCGCCGAGGCGATTGCCAATTGCCGTATCATTTGAACTTCTCCAATAAGGGTGGGGCGACTGCCCCCTGTTGAAGCAGAAAGTTGACCGGGCCGCGGAACGTTCCCGGGCTGATACGACGAGTGATTGGAACGGCGCGCGGATGGAGATGATTTTAGCAGCCCATGCCGACGGCCTGACCTGGTCGATTGCCGGCGCCGCCACAGCCGGCGTCATTGCGCGGCCGTGGCGCTTGCCGGAGGCGATCTGGCCAGTTCTGGGTGCGGCGTTATTGATCTTGTCGGGGCTGATGTCGTGGCAGGAAGCGCTGACGGCGGCGGGACGCGGCACAGATGTCTATCTGTTCCTGACCGGCATGATGCTGCTGGCCGAGTTGGCGCGGTGCGAAGGGCTGTTTGATACTCTCGCGGCTTTGGCCGTGCACTGGGCCAAAGGGTCGGCTGGCGCGCTGTTTGCGCTGCTCTATTGCGTTGGAATCGCGGTGACGGTGTTCCTGTCGAACGATGCAACCGCGGTGGTGTTGACGCCGGCAGTTTATGCCGCCGCCAAGGCGGCGCGCGCCAAGCCGCTACCTTACTTGCTGATCTGCGCATTCATCGCCAATGCCGCAAGCTTTGTCCTCCCCATATCCAACCCCGCGAATCTGGTTCTGTTCGGCGGCCATATGCCGCCACTCATGGCTTGGCTCGCGCGATTCACCTTGCCGTCATTCCTAGCAATTGTGGCGACTTTCGTTGTGCTTCGTCTCACGCAGCGGGCGGCGTTGCGCCAGGACGTGGCGCGCAATATCGTCGTTCCGTCGATGAAGCCGGGTGGATGGCTGACCCTTTACGGCATCGGCGCTACCGCAGTCGCCTTGCTGACAGCATCGGCACTGGGCACTCAACTCGGCCTGGTGACTTTTTTCGCCGGTGGTCTGACAGCTGTGGTCGTGTTGCTGTACAAGAGCGAAGCGTCCTGGGTTGTACTGCGCGGCGTGTCATGGTCGGTGTTGCCGTTGGTAGCCGGCCTGTTCGTGCTGGTGGAAAGCCTGAACCGTACTGGCGTTATCGGGGGGCTTGCGACCGCGCTCAGCCATTGGGCAGCGCAATCCGTCGAAAGCGCGACCCTCGGTAGTGGTGCGCTAATCGCGGTCGCGTCCAATCTAATGAACAACCTGTCCACCGGCCTGATCGCCGCCCAAGTTTTGGCGCAATCCCATCCGCCTGCCGCGGTGACCGATGCGCTGCTTATCGGCGTCGACCTCGGACCGAATCTGTCGATCACCGGCTCATTGGCGACCGTATTGTGGTTGATGGCATTGCGGCGCGAAGGGCAGGCGGTCGGGTTCTGGGAATTCCTGAAGCTCGGTGCGCTGGTGATGCCGCCGGCGCTGCTGTTGGCGTTGGCCGGGTTAATCTTCACTGCTTGATCGACTTCCCTCATTGAATCGCGCAAAATCCGAATATGCGCACGCAGCAGCAGTTTCTCGACGAATATCGGTTGACCCACAACAACCGCACAAACGCGCTGGTGCATACTATTTGCGTGCCAATC
>Ga0182030_10017442_pt1 | contig 13860 bp, 5 predicted proteins | sample 812S3MmetaG_FD_121299 | JGI IMG/M metagenome (GOLD analysis project Ga0182030, IMG submission 121299) | Permafrost microbial communities from Stordalen Mire, Sweden - 812S3M metaG (Illumina Assembly) | ecosystem: Environmental > Terrestrial > Soil > Wetlands > Permafrost | place: Sweden... | reverse complement strand
TTACTGTCGCTTCGATAAAAGCAAAAAAATAAACAACTCAGCCTACTTCATAATATTTTATGCTTTTCTATTACACAAGACATTGTTGAATGTCTATATTTGAGGGTGAGTAGTTACAAAAATTGATGTGGAACAGCCTTTTTTCATTAATATGCAATACAAAAGCAAATGTGTGGGATTTAGGATGAAATTTACCGGGGTTTTACTTGTTCAAATACTTTTCTCCATCTCAGTAATTGCTCAGCAGGATACCAGTGCGTTTGTAACTTTCGAAGTGAGCATACCTGCCGGTTACAATTTATCATTTTACACCAACGATTCGGCAAGGCTTCAGGCTTTCATATCGGCCAATGCAGCAGCACAACAGGCATTACAGCATGTAAATGTGCAATCTTTTGCACAGGAGTTTCCGGCATCACACTATCAATACCTGCGCAATGTTTACACCATAACCTGCGCTAATGATGCTGCCAGTATAGGCTCCATATTATCCTTACACAGTGCCGACCCGGTGAACTTTGAATATGTAAAGCAAATTCCGCCTATAGTGCCGCTGGGCACTTATACCCCAAACGATTATCATGGTGTTTCGGGTGCCGATTGCAGTGCACAGCTTAATTATATTAACGCTCCCGCAGCATGGGGCGTAACCAAAGGCAACCCGGCTATTACCATCGGCATTAACGACCCCAGTGGATTTGATGTAAAAAACCCCGACCTGGTGGGAAAAATAATTGGAGTAGACGCAGGCAACGTGGCCCAGTTTCATGGCACATCAGTTGCAGGGTGCGCAGCAGCACATACCGATAACGGAATTGGTGTGGCCGCTATCGGTTTTAACTGCACCCTATTACTGGACCATAGAGGTGGCGATGGGGTAAACCTGCAAATGTCGGGCAACGGTATCAGGGTAATTAATAACAGCTGGTTTTATGGCTTTGATTGCAGTGCCACCTTTACCCCCGGTAACTTTATTTACGACGAACTGGTATACGATGAGATATATGAAAATGGTACCAGTATCTGCTTTGCTGCCGGTAATGGCCTTAGTGGTTTCGGCCATTGCCCCAGTTTATATAGCTATGCTTACCCGGTTTCTTTAGATCATATTATTACCGTAGGGCCGGTAAGTTGCCAAAATCCTTTGGGAACCTATACAAGCTTTTCGCCCGCTTTTCCGCCTGGTGGTATTCCATGGCTTTGGAAAGACTGCCATGAAGAAAGCCCGGGTTATGCCATCGGACAATTTGAGACCCTGAATTACGAGGCCAATGAAAGGGTAGATATTTCGGCTCCGGCATATAATGTCGCATCCACATATTATGACCCGAACGACAGCTCTGCTCATTATTTAGGATATGCCTGCGGCACTTCATTTGCCAGCCCTATTGTAGCCGGCACTATTGGATTAATCCTTTCGGCAAATGCATGCCTGAGCCCTTATCAGACAGAATATTTATTAAAAACGAGTGCCCGTAATATTGATTTTGTAGAATATCCACCCGGCAGCGGCATAAACCTGAACGCCAACTACGTGGGCAAAATGGGCTCAGGTGCGCTTGATGCCGGTGCAGCAGTTACGGCAGCCAGTAATTTTAACTGTAATGACACCGCCACGCAAACCCTGTATATAGCGGGTGTAGAGTTAAATACCATATGCGCCTCCGGTCATAGTTCAAATGGCCTTGACCCGGTATTATATCCCGTTATTCAAAACGGTACCCCGCCATATACTTACCGGTGGGACCCTATGCCTTCAAATAATTCCACCCTTAGTGATTATGCCTCCGGCAGCCCGACGGTTGTAAGCGGTAACTATGTGCAATACCGGTTAGGGGTATATGATCATTCAACGCCGGTGCCAAAAGAGGCTTCGAGAATAATACAGTTGGCCCTGGATACCCTTCAAACTCCGTTGCTTACTTTACGTGATTCATATATGGACATGCTGAGCGAACCGAATACACAAGCCAACACAGATGGTTACGATTGGCAAATTGGGTTAAGCCCGGATATTTTAAACCGGTTGCAGGATGACCATATTTTTGTGAATCAAAACCCGGTTTACACATCCGGTACAGCAAACTATGTCAATGCGCGGGTGCGCAACGTGGGATGCACAGCAAGCACCGGCGCTGAGCTGCTTAATTTATACTGGACAAAAGCCGGCACCATGCAAAGTTGGCCAACAGATTGGACCACCGGTAAATTTACCAATACTGCCACCGGTGCGTCGTGGCCAGCGGGTGGGCAAATAACGGCAACCCCGGTTGCAATTCCTGTAGTTGCGCCCGGTGGTGAAGTTTCGTTAAGCGCCCCCTGGTACCCGCCTAATCCCGCTAATTATGATGCTTCATTAAATACAGTGGATGTAAGCCTTTTGGGGCGCATTGAAACAACAGCCAGTGCGCCATATGGAATGACCATACCGGAGGGAAACAATACAGCTTCAAATATTATCAATAACAATAAAATTGCAACCCATAACCTGGTTGTAAATAACCCGGCAGGCGATGCTGTTCAGTGGCACCAGGTTTTATTTGCCAATACCGAAAACTACGACCGTGAATTTACCATTGAGATTGGAACGGATAAACAATTTCATCCAAGTTTTTCGGGCGATATGTCGGCTTATGCAAAGGTTGAAGTTCAGCTTGGCGATTTGTACGACAGATGGGTGGCCGGTGGCAGCCAGGGCAACAACATATCAGTAGACGGTAAAAACAAAAGCGTAATTTTTACGGGCGAGAACAAAATTATTTTGAATGGCATAACTATTCATGCCAACGAAAAGCTCCCTGCATTGGTGGGTATCTTTATAACTCAACAGCCATTAACAGACCAGTACTTTCATATCCGCCAACTGTTAGATACAACAGGAAGCCAACAAGTTTATCCTTATGGCAATATCAGTTTTCTGATACCCGGTTGCAGCGGCGATACCGGTTGTGCAGCTGTGGCAAACCCCAACACCAGCGGCATACCGGTTGCTTTGCGCATCAATGTTTTTCCTAATCCGGTTTCAAATACTTTAACTATACTTTATGCGGGTTACGACCAAAATACTATCAGCTATTCTATAACAGACCAGTGGGGACAAAGGTTATTGAATGAAAGTGGAATAAACGTGGGTTTTGGTTCCGAAAACTACATTGATGTAACGCAGCTAAGCGATGGAGTTTACTTTTTAAAGGTTACCGATAAATACAATAGCTCAACGGTTGTAAAAATTGTAAAAGACTAATGGAGAACGGGGTGATTAAGATTCGGTCCTACATATTTTCGGGCATCAGATTCGCAAAGATGCTCACCACCCCCTGCACCCCCGCCAGCGGGGGACATGCTTCGTTTTTCTGCGCTGCGCTTGAAAAACGAAGTGCAAAAAGAAATCTTTTTGGGTGCAAATTGCCCGTTTTAGTTATGATGCTTTTGCTTTTATCTGTCAGAAACCTGTGTGCACAAACACCCGGCTGGCAATGGGCTACCGGTCCGGTGGGTCAGAGTGCTGTGGCTGCGGTTTGTGCGGATGTAAACAGCAATGTATATGTAACCGGCCATTTTTGGGGCAGCCTTTTGTTTAATGCAGATACACTGCATGATAATACCGGTGCCATACAGGACGTATTTATTGCTGCATACAACTCAATGGGCCAACCGCTTTGGGCAAAAAGTGCCATTGGGTATGCCGATGCTAATGGCATAAGTGCCGATGGTAATGGCAATGTTTACCTGGTGGGCACTTTTTATAATGACAGCATAACATTTGGGAACCAGGTGCTGGTTAATACTAACGCCGGTGTGCAGAACAGCAATATTTTTTTGGTTAAATACGATACGCCGGGCAACCTGGTTTGGGCAAAAAACCTGGGCGGAATAAATAATGATATTGCCACAAGCCTTAGCACTGATAATGCCGGCAATGTGTATGTAACGGGCAGCTTTATTGGCGATAGCCTCAGTTTCGGTAACGTAACTGTGCAACATTTGGGAGCAAACGATGGGTTTGTGGCAAAATTTAATTCGTTGGGTGATGCAATTTGGTTAAGGGATATCGGTTCGGCATTTTTAGATGGAGCGACAGGGGTTGGCACCGATGCAGCGGGAGATGTTTTTATTACGGGGTATTTTTTAAACAATGCTATTTACACAGGTAACGTTGACAGCACTTTGAACAGCCCGTACAGTAGTAATGTATTTACCATAAAATACGATTCATCGGGCAATAAACGATGGGCCAAGTACGCAGGTGGCAATAACGGTAACGGCCCGGGTGGAATTGCAGCCGATGCAGAGGGCAATGTTTACATTACAGGATATTTCAGCGATACTATAGCGCTGGATAATGACACCCTGGTTGGCAATGGGCTGCAAAATATTTTTACAGCAAAATATAATACAGCCGGTGTTTTATTATGGGCGCAAAGTACCGGCGGTGATAATATAGACCAGCCGAACGGCATTGCCTGCGATGCCCTGGGCAAAGCTTATATTACCGGGTATTTTCAAAGTGATACTATCAGCTTTGGGAATAATTACCTTGTTAACCCCAATGGTAGCCAGGTTACATTTTTAGCTCAATACGATACTTTGGGTTATGCCACATTTGCCTTAGCTCCGGGGGGCACAAGCGATAATACAGGCGCTGCATTATGTTACAGTTCCGGAAGCGTTTATTTAACAGGTACTTTTCAGAGCTCAGATATTATATTTGGTAATGATACCTTATTGCAACCGCAACAAAATATTTTCATTGCTAAAACAGATACTATTGCTATAAGCACCGGTTTTATACCAGTTAATACTGTTGCCAAAAACATAACCGTTTTCCCTAATCCATCAGGCGGAACTTTTTATGTGAGTGGGGTTACTACTGGTGATAGGATTGAGATTTTTAACCTGCCGGGGCAAAGTGTTTTGTCTGCCACCGTAACGGGTAGCATTTGTTCATTTAGCCTTGGTGATAAGGCCAGGGGAGTTTATTTGTACCGGGTTATAAATAACAGTGGCGCGATACAGCAGGGGAAGATTGTGGTGGAGTAGCGCCTCACCCCTTTGTCTGTCGACATTTCCCCCGGTTCGGCTTCGCTCACCATGATAATTTTCAGAGCAAAAAGTAGAGGGGAAAACCTAATGGTTATTTTTCTTCTCCGCAGAGTCTCCCCTTTCCGGCTCTGCGGAATGGGGGACTCTGCGTTTATGCAGTCTATCCTCACGCCGAGTCCCCAACCTGCGGAAGGGAGACTCGGCTGAGAAGACAGTTAAAGACACAGCGGAAGATTGCCACAGCTAATACCTTTTTATTTTTTATGGGAATTAGCTTCGCAATGACATCTGTTTTATTTTTTTTAATACAAACTCTTCCCATCCATCTCCTTCGGCTGTTCAATACCCATAATTTTTAAAATAGTGGGGGCAATATCGCCTAGTTTGCCACCGGTGCGTAATTGTGGATGAAGGGTTTTATCTACCAGGAAAATTGGAACAGGATTCATTGTGTGCGAGGTATGGGGGGAACCGTCATCATTTATCATGTAATCGGCGTTGCCGTGGTCGGCGGTTATTAGTATGGCGTAGTCGTGCTTTAGGCCTTCGTTGGTAATACGCTCAACGCAATTATTAACGGTTTGGGCGGCAATGATAGCGGCGCTGAATACACCGGTGTGTCCTACCATATCTGTATTGGCATAATTGAGGCACACAAAATCGGGTTGGTTCTTTTCAATTTCGGCAACCACCTTATCGGTAAGCGGCACAGCGCTCATTTCGGGTTGCAGGTCGTAGGTGGCTACTTTGGGCGATGGCTCCATAATCCGTGTTTCGCCTGTAAATTCTTTTTCCCGTCCTCCGCTGAAAAAGAAAGTTACGTGGGGGTATTTTTCGGTTTCGGCAGCGCGTAATTGGGTTAGTCCTTTTAACGACAATACTTCGCCCAGTGTCATATTCAAATCATCCTTATCAAAAATATTGGCCACGTTTTTAAAACTGTGGTCGTACATCGTCATGGTAGTATAATGCAAATCGAGTTTGTGCATACCAAAATCAGGAAAATCCTGCTGGGTTAGTACTTTGGTTATTTCGCGGCAACGGTCGGTGCGGAAGTTAAAGCATAATACGGCATCGCCATCTTTAACCGGGGCAAAATATTCAGCAGAGATAATGGGTTTAATAAACTCATCAGTAATATCCTGGTCGTAACTCGCCTGTATGGCTTGCTGCAAATCATCGGCTTTTTTGCCTTCACCTTTGGTTAGCATATCGTAAGCAAGCTTTACGCGCTCCCAGCGGTTATCGCGGTCCATGGCGTAATAGCGGCCTATAACAGATGCAACATGGCCGGTGGAATGTTTCAGGTGTTCGGTTAATTCCTGAATAAATCCCTTTCCGCTTTTGGGGTCGCAATCGCGGCCATCGGTAAAGGCGTGAACCAGAACCTGGTTTGCCGAAAGGCCATTTTGCCCGGCAATATCGCACAGCGCCTTAACATGGTTAATATGCGAGTGCACACCGCCGTTTGATACCAGGCCCATTAAATGCAAAGGCTTATTGTTCTTTTTACAATAATCAATAGCCGCCAGCAGCTTTTCGTTTTTGGCCAGTTCACCGGTTTTTATGGCTACGTTAATGCGTTCCAACTCCTGGTAAACAATGCGGCCGGCGCCAATATTGAGGTGCCCCACTTCACTATTGCCCATTTGCCCCTCGGGTAACCCCACAGACTCACCAAAGGTTATCAGCTCGGTATTAGGGTAGTTTTTATACAGGCTATCAATAAAAGGCGTTTTAGCCTGCGCAATTGCACTGCGTTTTGGGTCAGGGCCGTCGCCCCAGCCGTCCATAATGATGAGGATAACTTTTTTATTCATATGGGTCAAAAATAAAGTAGTTTGGTATCTTCATTGCTGAAAAGAATCAACCAGGTCTGGAACGATAATTGCTATACCCCCTTAAACTTCAGTATAAAATGAGCCATTACACATTTAAACCCCTCGCTTTTACAGCAATACTTTGTTTTTTGATGACTATTGCTGCTTCTGCCCAGAGTTTTGATAACATTGTTAACGGCTTTAAAAATGGTGATGCCTCAGCCATTGCCAAAAATTTTGAAGGCAATGTTGAAATAACCATTAAAACCGGCAGCACCAGCTACAGCAAAAGCCAGGCCGAAATGGTTTTAAAAAGCTTTTTTGCCGCCCACAAACCCAAAACCTTCGCAGTTGCCCACGAAGGCACCTCTCCACAGGGTTCGAAATACTTTATTGGTAACCTTACCACCGCCGCGGGCAATTACCGAACCTATGTTTACGCCAAAACGGTTAAGACTGAGTTGGTGATACAGGAAATTAGGTTTGAGGAGCAGTAGGTGTTTTAATTGCGGGGACGCTGATTTTTTATGATGATTATGGTAAACAGCCGAGGATTGGAAGAGTGCGTAACAAATTATCGCCACACATAAAAACTCTCTTTGTTTGCACCGGGCCCGCCCCTTCCGTCCCCTAAAGGGAAACCAAAGCCTAATACAAATACACTGACTGTCGTTGAAGCTGCATTTGGCTGTTTGCCCTGGTATCCCCTTTAGGGGACGGAAGGGGCGGCTGTTGGCATTGCGACAATTTATTATGCACCGATTGGAAGAATATTTAGGACAACTTTTTCTTCCCCAACCGCAAACTGCAAATATTTACTTCTATATTTATGCATAGAAAATAGTTAGATGATAACACCGCTACTTTGCAGGGTTAAATTTTGGGTATTGGTTGTTGGGTTGGGGTTGGGATACCCGGACTACAGCCACGCACAGGTAGATTATTGGAGTGAGGTGGGGAATACCAGCCCTTTTAATATAAGTAACAACGGCTGGCAAGGTGGGGCTATGTGTTACAACAGTGTCAATGGTAATTTATATATAGCTACCTATGTCTCGCACACTTCTCCGCCGGAAATCGCTGTTTGGAATGGTGTAAGTTGGACAATAGATACAGTGCCTGCCTCAATACAGGATTCATTCCCAAATCTTGGAACATGGTTTCCGGTTAGTGCCATTTGTAATGATAATCAAGGTAATATTTATATTGGCGGATTGACCCAAGATTCAAATAGTGGCATAGGAGTCAGTTATGTTTTAAAATGGGATGGTAATAATTGGACGGTAGTTGGCAATATTGCAAATGCCTTTGTACCCAATCTTGGCGTATATTCGATGAGTTATGACCATGTAAATAATTATTTGTATGCATCATTGTATCCATATACTTTTGGCCCACAGGTCGTTATCAAATGGGATGGTAGTAATTGGAGTCAGATAGGTTCGTTTTCAGATTCGTCGCAGAATGCAGCAGCAGCGGTATTTAACTCCGGTGGAAATTTATTTGCAACGGCATATATGTCTTCTGTGAGTGGGAATTCGGGGATTGCCCAGAATAATATTGACGAATGGAATGGCTCATCCTGGGTTCCTTTAGATAACATAGGTTGGCTATCTGCTCCCTATACTTTCTATAATAATTGCATAGCTTGCTCCGGTCCTGGCAATAAATTCTATACCATTGGAATTGACACTTCAACAGAAGCAGCATGCGTTTATGAATGGAATGGTGCAGCCTGGCATATCCTTGGCACAGGCAATAATGGCTTAAATGTAAATGGCCCTGTATATTGCGTTTTCGCCGACAATGCCGGTAATGTTTATGTTTCAGGAGATTATTATGATAGCAATGGTTACCGTTATATACTTAAATGGGATGGCAATGCATGGAATGAGTTAGGGGTTAACAACCTTGCCTTACACGCTAATAACTGGATTAATTTGCTTGCTGCTGATAGTGGTGGAAATATTTATGCCGCTGGTGACTTTGCAACAAGCAACGGGTTGGTTTACGTTGCTGAATACCAACCCATGCTGCCGGGGCGGGAATATGTTTTTTTGTATGCTACACCAGCTAATTGTGGTAATACCGGTTCAATAACCAGTTCAGTTTACAACGGAATACCCCCTTATACCTATACATGGAGTAATGGCCAACAGTCGCCTAACATTGACTCGCTGGCAAGCGGAACTTATTATGTTACAGTTACAGATGCAAACAAATTAATGGCCATCGGTGATATTTTTGTTTCGGGTAACTGCCAAAGCATTATTTCAGGTACCGTATTTTTTGATACCGCTGGCACCTGCATTTATAACGGGCAACAGCCTGGTGTATCCAATGTAATACTTACACTATCAGGAGATACTCAAACCTTGTATGCCACCACCGACGTGAACGGAAATTATAGTTTTGCTGTGGGCGATACCGGTAACTATTATTTGTATATACAGGTTGGTAGTAATTCGCTTTGCGGTAATTACGCTTTATGCGGAAACCCCAGCCAGATAGTACATCTCAGCGTTTTGGGCGATACAGTTACTGGTAATAATTTTGCTTTAACTCCTGACTCTTCAAGTTTTGACCTCTATTTACATCCCGGTTGGACAAGCGCAGACCCGGGTTTTGGAAAAGATTACTGGGTATATTTTGCCAACAATTCGCCTATTCCCTTTAACGGTACTGCAACGGTTACGTTTAAATATGATACTAACCTTACTTTTATAAGTTCCGATACCCCTTATACCAGTTATAATGCAGCATCAGATTCTATTACCTGGGTGGTGAATAATTTTAATAATTACGGTTGGAACTTTATTGGCAACGTTCACTTTAATGTTCCTTCCACCCTGCCGCTTGGTTATCAATTGCATAGCCAGTTTTGGATATATCCTTATGTGGGTGATTGTGATACTTCTAATAATTATTTGCAGTATTATGAAACTGTAAAAGGCTCGCATGATCCTAATTATAAAGAGGTTTCGCCGGCTGGTTATTCTACTGCTGTCGATTCTGTATTGACATACACTATTCATTATCAGAATACGGGTACTGACTCGACTTATTTTATAGTTGTAAAAGATACTTTGTCGCCTTATCTTAATCCGGCAACGGTGCGCAACCTGGCAAGCAGCGATAGCTATTCAAGTTTCAGTATTTCAGGCACCGGTATTCTTACCTGGACATTTGTGCCGCTAAGCTTGCCGGCGGCCTCAACCGATTCAACCGGAAGTAAGGGCTTTATTACTTTTAGTGTACACAGAATGGCAAACGTGCCGCTGGGTACAGAGATTACAAATTCAGCATCGGTCTATTTTGATTATAACAGCCCGGTGCAGACTAATCAGGTTACTGATACTGTGATTAATACCTGCACCGATACCATTTCTCAATTTGGCGCCCTGTGCGCAGGTGACAGCGTTTATTTTTACGGCCGGTGGATACGTACACCCGGCAGTTACGACACTTTGGTTGTGGGTAACCCGTGCGATACTTTTGCAACGCTTGGTTTGGTGGTGCAGGACCCGTTGCCTCCCCATCACATAAGCGATACTATCTGCAGTAACGACAGCCTGCTTTTTGCCGGTACCTATTTACATACTACCGGTACCTACAGCCATATTGGTTGCGATAGCTCGGTAATACTTTCGCTTACCGTTTTACAGGCGCCCCTTACCACCATTACCCAAACCACCTGCTGGGACCAGCCTTATTACGGGCATGATACCAGCGGGCAATACATTGACACTTTTACAGCTTCCAATGGCTGCGATAGCATCCGGATACTAAACCTTACAGTTACACCGGCTACCATTACTTATGATACTGTGAACATTTGCCATGGACAATCGTACCTGGGTTACAGCGCCACCGGTAATTATACTGACACGATTACAGGCATTAACGGTTGCGACAAAATCCGCTATCTGAACTTAACGGTGTTGCCGGCATTGACCGGTAGCGTTACTGCCTCTGTTTGCCAGGGGCAATCCTATCAGGGCCATACTTCTACCGGCACTTATACAGATACGCTAACCGGCAGCAACAATTGCGATAGTATAGTTACGTTGCAGTTAACGGTACTTAGCACGGAGCTAACCAATATTAATGAAAGTATTTGCGACGGCGCATCATACAGTTTTAATGACAGTGCATTTACACTTTCCGGCGTTTACACTGATTCACTTACCGGCATAAATGGTTGCGACAGTATTGTAGTTTTAAACTTAACAGTGCTGCCAAACCCGATTGAGCCTTATATTACGCAGCAATCTGATTCGCTTATTTCGAACGAACCGACAGGTAACCAGTGGTATTTTAATGACACCGTTTTACCGGGCGATACATCAGTTGTTTTAGTGGTTAACCGAACCGGTAATTACCAGGTGCAGTTTACCGGGCCTAATGGTTGTCAAAACATGTCGGCCGTGTATGATTATCTGGGAACCGGTATCCAATTAGTTCAAAATGCATTTAGCGTTACTCTTTACCCTAATCCTAACAACGGCAATTTTATTGTCGGGTTTTCAGATAATACTGCTAAAGATATTACTGTTACTGATATGATTGGGCAGACGGTTGTGCCTTCCAGAAGGGTTGCGTTAAAAACTGAATTCGATTTAAGCTTATTGGCAGATGGGGTTTATCAGCTAAAGGTTACCGATGTGCAAAATAGCAACAGGGTAGTTTTTAAGAGGCTGGTGATTCAGCATTAAATTTACAAATCCCCTATACTGATCCGGGTCTTCGGCCATCGGAATTCATGCGTTCGTTCAGGCACAAGTCTCATCTCCCCCTGCGCCCCCTCCCGAGGGGTATGTCACAGGATCAGGTAGTGCCTTTGCATTTAAAATAAAATAGATGTCATTGCGAAGATAATTCCCGTAAAAAATAAACAAGTTATTATCTGTGGCAATCTTCCGCTTTGTCTTTACACGTAGTGTGCAATGAAAGACAAAGTTGAAGATTGCCACAGCCTTTACTCTAATTGATTATTATGGAAAAGGTTTCGCAATGACATCTACTTATATTTAAATACAACTCACTTCAGGTTTGTCGAAGAAGTCTAGTATTTAATCTGGTTTTTCGGAATTTGTTACCTGCAAATTTAAGCTTGCAGTGCGCAACCTATTTGCGCAGTAATTTTAACATTCGGGTTGACACAAAATTTGCTTACAGTTGCCTGATAATGAATTAATTGAATTTGCTTAAGTACTGAAATGGGTTGACACTTTTGGGATGTAAAGGCGGCCCCTCCCGTCCCCGAAGGGGAGGCTTAATGCAAAACAGCCTCCTCACCTAAATCCTCTCCGAAGGAGAGGACTTTGGCAGCCGACCACCTCTTTAGCGGAGGTGGTTATTTGCGTGAGGGATAGAACGGAAAGCCCACAGCGAGGCCGTGCGAGCGAGGACTTGCAGTGAAAGCCCGACCCGACAGGGGCACGCCCTGATTTAAGATAACGGATAGATTTAATTTATTTTCCTCCAACTGGCGCCGTCAGAGATAATCTGCACGTTAATACCTGCTGCTATTGCAGAGGTGCCGCCACCGCCATTACCTGACAAATAATTGGAGGTGTTAAGTGTTTGATTTGATTGATTTACGATAATATATATCCTACCCGGAACCCCTGTAGCGGAAGGGAAGGTAAATGTTTGGCCGGATGATGTGCCCGTAAAAATGACACAGTAGTCGGAAGCAGTTAGCGTGTATGAAGCGGTTTGCTTAACAGCGGCTACGGATAGAGAACCGTTTATATCTAAAGTAGATACCGGGCCTGTAGTACCAATGCCTACAAAACCGGTGCTATCTATGCGCACGCGCTCGGTGTTGTTTGTAGAGAAAATCATTTTTGCTGAGCTGTTATTTGTAGCCAGGTACATGTTGCCGGCATAGGCCCCGCAACCGGTGTTAGCATATCCGATATTAGCTGCAACGTTGCCATTATAGTCGGCAAAATCCCATGAAGAGTAACCTGTATTTGAAGCGTTTAAGAACATGCCTAATCCGGCGCCGGGCTTATCAAAATCAATAATAAACGGGCGGGTCATATTGGTTGTTCCGATACCTACATTACCCAAACTATCAACAACCATTCTTTCAACATTATTGGTACGTATGTGCAGGCTATAATTATTGGTTGTGCCTAAATAATAAGTTCCATCACTGGCGTTACCATGTATGTCCCAACCGTTTGTACCTGTAGCACCGGCCGCACCGGTTGCTCCCTGAATGCCTTGTGCCCCAGCTGTGCCCGTAACACCCGGAATACCCTGCGCACCGGTAGCGCCGGCGCCACCTGTAACTCCGGTAACACCTGTTGCACCAACATTACCCTGAATACCCTGGGCGCCAGTGGCACCTGCCGCTCCTGTAGTGCCGGTGGTACCCTTTGCGCCGGTTGTGCCCTGGATACCCTGAGCACCTTGCGAGCCGGTTACACCTTGCAAACCCTGTGTCCCTTGTGTGCCAGTGGCACCTTGAATACCCTGGATGCCTTGTGCTCCGGTTGCGCCTGCAACGCCTTGTATGCCTTGTGCACCGGTTGCCCCTTCAACACCTTGTATACCCTGAGCGCCGGTTACTCCAACGTTGCCCTGAACACCTTGCGAGCCGGTTACGCCTCGTATCCCTTGTACCCCTGTTACACCCGCAACGCCTTGTATCCCTTGTGAACCAGTTGCGCCCTGAATGCCCTGTGCGCCAGTAGACCCTTGAATGCCCTGAGAACCAGTTACACCTTGAATACCTTGGATTCCTTGTGTGCCAGTGGCGCCTTCATTCCCTTGAATGCCTTGTATACCCTGAGCGCCGGTTACTCCAACATTGCCCTGAACACCTTGCGAGCCAGTGGCACCTTGAATACCCTGAATCCCTTGTGTGCCAGTGGCGCCTTCGTTCCCTTGAATGCCTTGTATACCCTGAGCGCCGGTTACTCCAACGTTGCCCTGAACACCTTGCGAGCCAGTTACACCTTGTATCCCTTGTACCCCGGTT
>Ga0182030_10017441_pt1 | contig 13860 bp, 15 predicted proteins | sample 812S3MmetaG_FD_121299 | JGI IMG/M metagenome (GOLD analysis project Ga0182030, IMG submission 121299) | Permafrost microbial communities from Stordalen Mire, Sweden - 812S3M metaG (Illumina Assembly) | ecosystem: Environmental > Terrestrial > Soil > Wetlands > Permafrost | place: Sweden... | reverse complement strand
TCGCCAGCCCGTCCAAACTTGCCGGGTTGGACGCATCACTCCCAATCGTCCGGACCGCGCTGTTCGTGGCGCAAGCAACCACAGATCAATCCGCAATCCGCAATCCGCAATCGGCAATTGCCCCGCCAATTCCTCCAAGTGGCACGACCGTTGCTATTAACGGTCAGCGCATGAAATCTGCCTCACAAGCGAACGAAATTGCCGGGTCTGCGGCGCAAAAATTGCCGCCCAGTCTCCAGACGGCCTCTGAAGCCCCCGGGGCGGATGAGGCAATCCCGGCTGTGAGAGCCAGCATCCCGGTTGATTTTTCCGATCTTAGGCAATCCACCGGGCAATGGATGATTCTTGACTCGACCGCCCCAATGGCAGCAGTTCCGACGCTGACCGCCAATATCGCAGGCGCAAGCATGCCATCCGCGGCGCGCATCGAGCAGGTGGAACACCTGATCAGCCGGGAGGTGGTCACGATTCGCCAGTCCGGCGCGGACGCTCTGGCCGTTTCGCTAAAAGTGGATTCCCGAACCAGCCTGTTCTTGCAGTTGACTAATCACCAAGGCCGAATCGAAGCCTCCGTCCGTTGCGAAAGCGGCGATGCCGGCGCGTTGGATGCCCATTGGAAACAGTTGCAGGAATCTCTCGCGCGCCAGAACGTCCAATTATTGCCTCGGCAAGACAAGCCCCTTCCCGTCGGGCCGTCCTCCGATGCCCAGGCGGAAACACCCGGCAATTTCCAGGACGGGCCGTCCGCGGGCCAACAGCCGCCGCGTCCTCCCGCGCCGCCGGTGGAAAAGCCCTCCGAGGATGCCATGAACGCGGCCATCGGCCTATCCAAACCCAAACCCAAACCCCGCCGGCATCCTGGCTGGGAGAGCTGGGCTTGAACCCGATTCGAAAATGACAAAGCGCCTTTCCAAAATCCAAAATCCCATCATGCCTTCACTCCGCAACTTCAGCCAATCGTTATGAGCACCGCCATCAGTTCCGCCACCGGCCCCAACGCGGCCCAAACGGCCGCCGCTGCCAACCAGACGTTGACACAGGCCAATTTCCTCCAATTGCTTGTCACTCAGATGTCATCGCAGGATCCTCTGAACCCGCAAAGCGACACCGATTTTGCGGCGCAACTGGCGCAATTCAGCGCGTTACAGCAATCCCAAAACATGTCGCAGGACATGTCCATCTTGCAGGCCAATTCCATGATTGGCGAGCAGGTGACGGTGGCTCCCAGCAACGGCAGCGGAGCTGTCACCGGCCAGGTCAGCTCGGTGCAGGTTCAGTCAGGAACGCCGACCATCATAATCAACGGCCAGTCTTACAATTTAAGCCAGGTGACCTCCATCGCGCCGCCGGTTTCAACTCAAACCACCTCCTCCAGTACAACTCAAACCTCAAACTAAAGAACAAACCACTATGTTAACCTCACTCTCATCCGCCGTGAGCGGCTTGGACAGTTTCCAACAGGACATGGATGTCATTGGCAACAACATCGCGAATATCAACACCAACGGTTTCAAAGCCGCCAACGTGAATTTCGCCGACTCCTTCAGCAACTCGCTTGCGGCCGGATCAGGCTCCGTGCAGGTCGGTACGGGCGTGTTTGACCAGTCCATCACGAACAACTGGAGCGAGGGAGCCATCAACTCCACCGGCGTCAGCACCGACCTGGCCATCTCCGGCAACGGTTTCTTCGTGGTTCAAGACCCCACCTCCGGTACGCAGTACGTCACCCAGGACGGGAGTTTCACAGTCAACGCCAATGGCTATCTGGTCACCGCCGGCGGCCAGGAGGTGCTGGGAAGCAACAACGGTTCCTCCGGCCTTTCTCCCATCCAGATCAATGCCACCGGCGCACCCTCCACGGCGGCTGCGGGAGCCACCGTCTCCTCTTTCACCGTCGACTCATCGGGGAATATCAACGTGACTCTCAGTGACGGCACGACCTTCACCCGCGCGCAGGTCATGCTTCAAAACTTCCAAGACCCGCAGGCTCTTGTCAACGAAGCCGGCAATATTTACTCCAACATGGCCAACGCCGGCCCGCTCTCCGCGGCCGTTGCCCCCGGCTCCAGCGGTTTGGGCCAGATCCAGTCCGGCTACGTGGAAATCTCCAACGTGGATCTCTCCCAGGAAATGGCCAACCTCATCACCGCCCAACGCGGTTTCGAGGCCAACTCAAAAATTGTCACCACAAGCGACCAACTGCTCCAGACCCTGGTCAACATGAAACAGGGCTAATCACTTAGAGGAAAGCTGCTATGGCTGACCGCACCACAACCCCAGTCGCCCGCGAGGTGGAACCGGAGGTCCAACCCGACGAAACCGCCGAGGCCCCCGTCAAAAAGACGGAGCCCTCCGGAGGCTTCAAAATCTGGTTCCCCTTGCTGGCGACGGTGGTGGTCATGCCCGCGCTGGCCTTCGCGACTACGCAGTTCATCCTCCTGCCAAAAATCAGGCAGGCCATGACTCAGAACGCCTCCGGCGACGGCGAACCCGCCAGCGGTGCCTCCAAAGACAAGGAGAGCAGCTCCGCAGCGCCCGGCGGCAAGGAAAAAATGATGGCCCCACTCCCCAAGATACTGGTCAACGTGGCGGGGTCTATGATGACGCGCTACCTGACGATGAGCGTGACGCTGGTGGGAAACACCCCGGATTTCAAGGAGCGCATCAAAAAGAACCAGGACCAGCTCATGGATTTGGCCAACGGAACCCTGATGACCAAAACAATCGCCGACTTGGAGAAGCCCGGCGAACGCAACGTCATTCGATCCGAATTACTGACGGTTTTCAACAACGCCCTCGGCGGACCGGTCATCCAGGACATTTACATCACCGAGCAAGCCATTCAATAAGAGAGAATTGGTCCTTTATGCCTCACGTGTCCCTCATGCCCCTTGCGGCGGATCTGTCCGATCAGTCGGATCCCACTGATCAGTCCGATCCGGTTATTCCACCCGATTGCGCCCACTCTCCGTCCCCGGCAAATGACCGCCCGCCAAGAACGCCGTTCAAGCGCGCCGCGCCCTCCGGCGACGCCCGCGCCCCGCTGCTTTCACCCCGCCTGATGCGCCAGTTGCAATCGCACCACGAGAGCTTCGCTGGTGTGCTGGCCGGGCGGCTTTCACTTTTTCTGCGCGCCGAAACGACTCTTGCGCTGGTGGACATCCAAGTGCTGCCCTACCGACGCATGGCGGAGAGCTGGTCGGACCCGGCCCATCTGACCTTGTTTAAGACCGAGCCGTTGCGCGGTGTTTCGATTTTGCAGATTCCGACGCCCCTGGGCCTGTCCATCGTGGACCGCTTGATGGGCGGTTCCGGGCAGTCCAGCCAGGGAAGCCAGGAAATGGGTGCGGTTGAGAACGCGCTCCTGGAACAAGTGGCTCATATAATCGCCACCCAATGGTGCGCCCATGCCGCTCCGCTCCAGGAATTGAAGCCTGTGCTTTTGGGCCACGAAAGCCACGCCCGTTTTCTTCAGACGTCCCCTCCGCAGGCCGCGATGCTGGTCGTTGCGCTGGACGCCGCCCTCGGGGATTGCCGGGAACAAATCCAAATCGGATTCCCGTTCGCGGCGCTGGAACCGTTGCTCCGCCGGCTCGCGGCGGCAATGGAACCCGCACCCGTCCCGGCCCCGGAGCCGTCCGCCCCCTCCGCCTGGGATCCCCGTTTCGATGAGGTTCGCATCCCGGTGACCGGAGCCTGGCACGGTTGGGAAGTCGCCGCGCGGGAGGTGGTCAATCTCAAGGTGGGTGACGTGTTGCGGCTGGACCCCTCAGCCGCCCGGCAGGTGGAGGTGTGCCTGGGAGGACGCGCAAAATTTCAAGGCCGCCCCGGCCTCGTCGCCGGAAAATGGGCGGTCGAACTGACCGGTGTTGTCAAATCTTAGATCAAGTTTTTATGGACGAAAAATCAAGCCCCCCGAATTTGGAATTGCTGCTCGACGTAAAGGTGCAACTGACCATCGAACTAGGCTCCTGCCAGATGTGCATGCGCGACGTCCTCCAGCTCAACCCGGGGGCGGTCGTGAAGCTGGACCAGACGGCCCAGGCGCCGGTGGATCTCTACGCCAACCACAAACGCATCGCCCGCGGCGAGGTGGTGGTGGCGGATGATTGTTACGGAATCAAAATCACCGAATTGATCGGCGCAAGCTCATGAACACCTCGGACATGCTCGGCTCGGTCCTGCGCATGGGCGGCGCTCTGGTGCTGGTGATCGGCCTGTTCCTGACCGGCGTCTGGCTGTTCAAGAACTGGCAGCGGCTCGCCAGCCGCCGCGGCACGCTTCCGAAATTAAGCGTGCTGGAAGTCAAGTCCCTTGGACAGCGCCAGGCCATCTACGTCATCGGTTATGAGCAACAGCGGATGCTCCTGGCCTCCTCGCCCGCCGGCGTCGTTCTCCTGAGCCATCTGCCGGAGGAGGACGAGATAAAAACGGTCCCGGCCACGCGGTTCAGTTTTGCCGAGGCGTTTCAACAGGTTCTTTCTCGAAAGCAATCATGAACCATCCCCAATGTCCAATCGCTCCACGGAAGTCCTGGCGCTGGTGGCTGGCTTTGCTCATTCTGGTCATCTGCGGCGCGACGCAGGCTCGGGCGGATGCCGGTGGCAGTACGATCACGCTCAACATCGGCACGAACGGCTTGAGCCAGCCGGTGGATGTGGACAGTGCCATCAAGGTTCTCGCCGTCATGACGCTGCTGACGCTGGCCCCGTCCATCATTTTGTTGATGACCTGTTTCACGCGTATTGTCATTGTGCTTTCCTTTGTGCGCTCGGCCCTTTCGCTGCAAGGGGCTCCCTCCAACCAGATCATCATCGGGTTGTCGCTGTTTCTGACCTTTTTCATCATGGCGCCGGTCTGGGAAAAAATTGACCAGGAGGCGCTCGAGCCATATCGGGCCAAACAAATCACCAGCGAGGAGGCGCTGGACCGCGCTGCCGGACCAATCCGCACTTTCATGCTGCACCAAACCCGGCCCAAGGACGTGGAGTTGTTCGCGGGGCTGGCCCGGCTGGGGCCGATGCCGGCTGACCAGTTGCCCCTTAAGGTCGTGGTGCCGGGGTTCATCATCAGCGAACTGCGCACCGCCTTCCAGATGGGCTTCCTGCTTTTTCTGCCCTTTATTCTGATTGACCTTGTGGTGGCCACCGTCCTCATGAGCATGGGCATGATGATGATGCCGCCCATGACGATCTCGCTGCCATTGAAAATCCTGTTGTTTGTGCTCGTGGACGGCTGGCATTTGATTGTCAGCTCCATCGTGCAAAGTTTCGCCGCCTGATTATGAATCCCGAATTTGCCGCTGAACTCCTGAAGGCGCTGATGCTCCAGGCCGTGGCCATCGCCACGCCGATTCTCGTGACCGCAATGGTCATCGGCCTGGCCGTCAGCTTGTTTCAATCGGTCACCTCCATTCAGGAACCCACGCTGGCCTTTGTCCCCAAGGCTCTCGGCATCGTCGCCCTTTTGATCGTTCTCATGCCATGGATGCTGCGGACGATGATCGAATTCACCACGTCCATGATCGAGAAGATGCCGCAAATGGTGCGGTAGCGCGGCATGATCCCGGAACCTACCAACTGGCTAATGGTCTTCCTGCGCGTCAGCGCGATGCTCGCGGTCTTTCCTGTTTTTTCCGCGCAGAATTTTCCCGTCCAGTTGCGTCTGGCTCTGGGCGCGCTTCTGGCCCTCCTGGTCAGCGCCACTCTGCCGCCTCCGGCCCTGGCCGGCGACCTTTGGGGGTTGGCGGGCCAGATGGGCATGGAAATCGGCATCGGCCTGATGCTTGGCTTTGTCAGCCGCATGATCTTTTTCGCGCTGGAAATCGCCGGCGCCATCGTCGGCATCGAAATCGGGCTTGCCATGCCGGCCGGCTTGAACCCCATGAGCGACGTGTCCATGACCGCGCCCGCGGCCATCATGTACTATTTGGCGCTGATGTTGTGGCTTTGCCTGGATATGCACCACTGGATGGTGGCCGGTTTCCAGCGAACATATGCCTTTCTGCCGGTGGGGGGCGCGCATTTGTCGCAGGCGATGCTGTCGGACATCGTGGGGAGGACGAGCGGCATATTTGCCATTGCGCTGCAACTGGCCGCTCCGCTCATGGCGGTGTCGTTTATCATTTCCCTGGTTTTCTCCCTGCTGGGCCGGGCGGTCCCGCAGATGAACGTTTTCGGCGAGAGCTTTGCGGTGCGACCGCTGGTGGGATTGAGCGTTTTTGGACTGACTCTCAATCTGATGTCCGAGCATATCGTGAACTATTTGAGGCGCCTGCCGGAAGACGTGCTGCAGGTGGCGCAACTCTTGGGAGCGCATTAACCCTGGAATCCCATGAGCGAACAATCAGGAGAAAAGACAGAACAACCGACAGCGCGGCACCTGGAGGATGCGCTCAAGAAGGGCCAGATCGCTCGCAGCCGGGAGGTGCAGACGGTTTTTGTTCTGATGGCTGGTTTGGTGGCGTTGAAGTTCGCCGGCGGGGAAACCTGGCGGCTGATGGGCCGAACGCTGGTCTCCACGTTCAGCCATTTGCACGACACTCCGTTGAGCGTGGACGCGATGCAGGGATACGTCGTCAGCGCCGCGCTGCTGCTGGGACAATGTGTGTGGCCTGTGCTGGCGGCGACGATGATCGGCGGCCTGCTCGCCGGCGGCATCCAGACGCGCTTTCGGACCACTTCCGATGTGCTCGGGGTCAATTGGGAGCGGCTCAATCCCGTCGAGGGTTTCAAGCGCGTGTTCTCGCGCAGCGCCGCCGTCAACACCGGGATCGGGATTGCCAAACTCTCCGTGGTAATCGCGCTTTGCTATGGCGTGACCAAGCGGGTGCTGGAAGACCCCATTTTCCACTCCTCGGTGAATCTGGCAAGGATTGCCGGGTTCATGGCAGATTCTGCATTCCGAATCATCCTGCAAGCCGCGGTGGCGCTGGTGGTGATTGCGGCCGTGGATTATGGCTGGCAATTTTGGAACACCAGCCAGGATCTCAAAATGACCAAGCAGGAGGTCAAGGACGAAAGCAAACACACAGAGGGCAACCCCTTGGTCAAGGCCCAACAGCGCCGGCGCCGGCACGCCATGACCAAACGCAAGATGCTTGCGGCGGTGCCCAAGGCCGACGTGGTGGTGACCAATCCTACCCATCTGGCCGTGGCGCTGCGGTATGACAGGAAAACCATGAAAGCGCCGGTCATTGTGGCCAAAGGCTCCCGCCTCAACGCCCTGCGCATCCGGGAGATCGCCAAGGAGTACCAGGTGCCGATCGTCGAAAACAAGCCCCTGGCGCGGCTGATGTTCAAATATGGCCGTGTGGGTGGCGAGATTCCTGCTCAGTTCTACTCCGTGGTGGCCGAAGTGCTGGCGTGGGTCTATCGGGTCAACGCCTACCGCTACTACCGCGAACAGAGTTTAAGCGAACTATTGACAGCAAAGCCATGACGCAAGCCAAGCCGAAATCCAATCTGAACCGGTTGTTCAAACAGGGCGACCTCCTGCTGGTCATGGGGTTGTTTGGGACCGTCTTGTTGATGATCCTGCCGATTCATCCCTTTTTCCTCGATGCCTTCCTGGCGATCAGTATCGCTCTCTCGCTGTTGATTCTGCTTTCGATCCTGTACGTGAAGGAGCCGGCCGAGTTCACCGGGTTTCCCACGCTGCTGCTGTTTATCACCCTGTACCGGCTGTCGCTCAACATCGCCTCCACCCGCCTCATTCTGCTCAACGGCTATGCGGGGCATATCATCGAAACGTTCGGCAATTTTGTCGTGCGCGGCAATTATGTCGTCGGCCTGGTAATCTTCCTGATTCTGGCGCTCATCAATTTCATCGTCATCACCAAGGGCGCCGGCCGCATCGCCGAAGTGGCGGCGCGGTTCACCCTGGACGCGATGCCCGGCAAACAGATGGCCGTGGACGCCGAGCTGAACGCCGGAATGATCAACGAAGCCGAGGCGCGCACGCGGCGGCGTAAGATCGAACAGGAGGCCGATTTTTACGGGGCGATGGACGGCGCGAGCAAGTTTGTGCGTGGCGACGCCATCGCCGCCATTTTGATCACGCTCATCAATGTGCTGGGCGGATTTGCCATCGGGATCATGCAAAAGGGCATGTCGGTCGAAGAGGCTCTGCAGCGATTTACCCTCCTCTCCATCGGCGACGGTCTGGTATCGCAGATTCCCGCGCTCATCACTTCCACTGCGGCGGGCATCCTCGTCACCCGCGCGGCGGCGAAGGAGGAACTCGGCAAGGAACTGACGCGGCAGTTGCTGGCCTTTCCGAAGGTGTTGGGCATTTTGTCGGCAATGCTGGCGATCTTTGCCATTGTGCCGGGGCTGCCGATGCTCCCGTTTCTTACCCTCTCCGCCCTGTCGGGCATGCTCGCCTGGCAATTGCGCGGCCAGGAACCGCTCCTTAGAACTGGCGAACTTGGCGCCGAGACCGCCGGCACCCCGGCATCCAGGACAACCGCCACGGCCAGCGCCGCCGACAAACTCGAGAATCTCCTCTCGGTGGATGCCCTGCAAATCGAGCTGGGCTTCGGCCTTGTCGGCCTGGCCGACACGCGCAAGGGCGGCGATCTGCTCGAACGGGTTACAGGTGTGCGCAAGACTTTTGCCCAGGAAATGGGCGTCATTATTCCCCCCATCCGCCTGCGGGACAATTTGCAATTGGAGTCCAATCAATACCGCTTTCTCCTGAAGGGAAATCCCATCGTGCAGGGCGAATTGATGCCGGGCCATTGGCTGGCGATGAATGCCTCCAACAGCAAGACGGTTTTGAAGGGCCTGCCCACCGTGGAGCCGGTGTTCAAACTTCCGGCGACATGGATCGGCGACGCCGAACGCAAGAACGCCGAGGTCAGCGGCTACACCGTCGTGGATGCGGCCTCGGTTCTCGTCACTCATCTTTCTGAGACGGTGAAGCGCAACTGCCACGAGATCCTGAGCCGTCAGGACGTGCAGAACCTGCTGGACAACCTGAAACAAACCCACGGGACGGTGGTTTCGGAATTGATACCGGCCCAATTGAACGTGGGCCAGGTGCAGCGCATTTTGCAGAACCTGCTCGCCGAGGGCGTCTCCATCCGCAACCTGGCGGGCATCCTGGAGAAGGTGAGCGATTACGCCGGAACGACCAAGAACCCGGACGAACTGTCCGAGCACGCCCGGCGCGCGCTTGGGGCGCAGATCGTCAAGCCATTCCAGGGCGACAAGGGCGGATTGCAGGCCATCACGCTGGACCCGCGCCTGGAGCAGCAAATGGCCCAGTGCCTGCGCCAAACCCCCACCGAAATCAGCCTCACCCTCGAACCCAAACTGGCGCGGCATGTGATGGATTCCCTGTCCCAGCGCATCCAGCAATTATTGACAGCCGGCCTGCCGCCGGTGGTCATGTGCGCCCCGCAACTCCGGCTGGGATTCCGCCGTTTCTTCGAGACCGCCTTTGCCGAACTGACCGTCCTTTCCTACGCCGAAATCCCCCCGCGCGTAGAGATTCAAAACGCCGGCATCGTCCCGTGCCCCGAATGAGGCGGAAAACAGTGAGTGAAGTATGAGTCAGTGAATCAGTGAGTTGGGATTTTTCACTCACTGATTGACTGATTCGCTAACTCAAAACTCCTTGGGTTCCATTCCCCTGAAAAATAGCTCGCCTTTGCCGGTGGCATGGGACATATTGGTCATATGGAAGCGACTGTTTTAGAGCCGCAGAAACTGCGCCCCGACATCATCCAGTGCGTTGAGGCGATGGATGACGAGAGCTTGCTGTTGCTCCACCGCCTTTTGTTGCGTTTGGAAAAGGAGCGGCTGTGGCGCGAATTGTCAGCGGAAGCCGAGGCAGACCGCCGTTCGGGAAAATTTGACCGATTGTCTGACGTCGTCCGCGAGGCGCGCGCCGAATTGCGCAAGGGATGATTGTCTGCCTTGACACCAACACTATGGTGCAAGCGCTCGCTGAGAGGCATCCCTATTATCCAATTCTTGACGCCTGGGTCGCCGGGCGAATCACTTGGGCGGTTTCCATTGAAGTACTGCTGGAGTACGAGGAGGTTCTCACCCGCATGAGCGGCCCGGCAAGGTGGCGAAAACTGGCGCGGCTTATGGATTTGGTGGAACAGACCGGCGGCAACCTTGTTCGCGTCATGCCGTCGTTTCGCTTCAACATCATCACCGCCGATCCTGACGACAACATCTTTACCGACTGTGCTGTGATGGCAAACGCCGATTATGTGATCACCGATGATCAGCATTTTCCCGCATTGAGGAACGCCGGTTACAAGCCGCAGCCCATCGCCCCTGGCGAATTCATATCAAAATTCGTCGTAGGCGCCTCCCCTGGTTCCCCCAGATAAGGAGTTTTTCGTGGGCTTGCGGATCGCGGGGCGGCGAACGGGCGCATCCGCCTTCGCCGGGCCGATGGCGGATACCCGCCTCCACTCCCTCCCCCGGCGCTTGAGACTCAAAACAGCGTTCTACAATAGCCGGGCCGGACGGCTTTTGGGCCGGAGTGTCAAGTATAGTTATCGCGAATTCTGCGGGACAACCTTGGGCTGAGGTTCAAGGGCCTTGAGTTGGAACCAGATTTCAAAAGGGGTTTCCGGATCGGCGGCCAGTATTTTTGACAGGGTGTCCGGGAACCAACCGGAGGAACCGGCACGCGAATATTTGCCGGCGATGTCGCTTCCCCCGGTTCTTTCGAGGGTCTTCCGGCCGAGCGTAATACGCCTGTCGAAATTCCAGCTTTGGCGCCCGGCATCCGGCGGCGTTCCGGGCAGGAGGCGGATTGTGAACTTAACGCCGGTCAAGTCGTCGTCCTTGACGGCCTTGAATTCGATGCCGGAGCACTGGGGTTCGGGATTGGTTCCGAGGGCGGAAAGGAAGGCCACCAGGTGGTTGGTGTCGAGCAGTTTGTCGCGAAAGGCCTCAATCCGCGCGGTGAAATCGGCGCCCGGTTTGGCGCTGTCCGTTGCCCATTCGATGGACGTGACCTTGTTCGCCTGTTCCGGCTTCAACTGTTTCGCCGTCGGCGGAAGCGGAAGGAGCGGCAGGTTGTGGGCGCGCCGCCAGACGTTCTGACATTCGACCCGCTGCCGCTCGCGGGTGCTGAGACCCGGCGACAGGTCGAACACGTAGCGGTCGGGCCATCGCTGCGCGAGAAAGAAGGCCGCAAGGTCACAGATACGCACGTCATACAGGGTGCGAAGGATGCGCGATTGGGTGACTTGCGTTGTCCCCGTGCGCACTTCCGTGTCATCGAGCGCGATGATCAGGCATTCCTCGATGGCATCAAGTGTACCCTGGGAACATTTGTGGTGTGTCCAGCCATTGGTGTCGCCAATGCTTCGGATGACGGAATACCGTGTGGCGATTGGGTGCTGGCGAAGCCCCCGTTCGAGGGCCTGGATTGCAGGGACTGAATCGGAATCGGCGAGGAAACTGACGGTCGCGGTGTCCCCGTTTGTTTCCCAGTCATGGAGCATTGCTTGCAGGGCTTCGGCCGGGCGTTTGTCGCGAAGGTAGTATGCCGCCCGCTCTCGATCATCAGCCGTCGGCGCGGAGGACATTTCATGGCTCAAAAAGTCGGCGACTTGAGGCTCGTCTAGTTTTGAAATGATCTCCACAAATCGCGCGTGGACCCACCAATTGGTCGCGGCCACCACACCACGAATAATCGTTGCGGCAGCAATGTCCGGGTAACGCTGGCAGAGCATTTCGGCCTGTGCAGGAGCATCCTGGCCAGCGGAAGTGACGGCATCAATAAGCACCTGCTTTTCACCCTTCTGCTGGACGGCGGCCCACCAGGACTGAGCGGCCTTTCTTGTGGAGGCCAGGTCGCCATTGGGCGGCAGATTGTCGGTTCCGCCATGTAATCGAATTGAAAGCGCATCGCCGTTCGGCGTCTGCTTGTCGCCGGACATAGAGAGGTAGCTGGCAACGCGCGACTGGAAGAAGGTTGTTCCGGCAATCTCCTCGAGGATTTGCAGGGCGCAATCACCGACAGTCAGCACGTCGGTCAGCATCATGCCGCCCCCGACCGCACGGCTGTAGTTGGTGTCATCCAATGCGGCGATGAGTTGCGGCACGGCGGCGTAACCAAGCCTGAGAAGTTGGTGGGCGGGAGTATTGGTCGCCTGGCGCCGATTGGTGAAGACGCTGCACTTGCCGGGGTTCGAGTTTTGCGCGCCTTCCTGATCGCGCAGGCGGAAGACGAGTTCACGGACTTGCTGCTCGACCGGCAATTGATCGAGATTTGTCACCGCGAGTTCTGCATGAGCCTGGTCCTCGGAAACCATGCGCTTCAAGACTTCCGCAAAATGCGTGGCGCGGTCCACGTATTGACTGCGGGGATAGTTGGTGAGAATGGACTCGAATTGAGCGAGCAATTGAGTGCGGGGAATGGCGGTATTTCCAAAGGCGGTCAGGCCGCGGTGGAACATGTCACTGCCCACATCATTCTCCAGGGTTGCGCGAAGGTCTTTCGCACCGCCAAGGCCGCCGTTTCGGGAGCGCGTTTTTTGGGCTTGTTCGTACAGGCGTTGGGCGTCGGCATCCAGGCCGTTGCGCCAGCAGGCCCAAGCCAGGGTGAACACTTCGCTCTGCCATTTCGCGACTTCATTGGTGAGTTGGAAAGCCTCGAACGCGGGGCGAGTGTTTCCTTCTGTTATGGGATTGGTCAGGGAGAAGCTCCTTTCGGCCAAATCCAAAGTGAACACTCTGAAACCGCCGGAGTTGGTTGCCAGAAGGAATGCGTTGAAGCCATCCTGCTGAGGCGGATCGTCCGTGGCATAATTCTTCGACCAAAAGCCCGTGGCGACGCGGACGTAGGGGCAGCCTTTGAGATCGGGGAAGCCGAGGGTGCTGAACCACTCGAAGTCCTTGATGGCTTGGGGGGACAAGGTGTTTGTTTCGGCGGCGGAGGCCGGATGGAGAATGGCGATGGACAATGCCGCGATGGCAAACAGAAGCCGGTGTCGGTGGGTGCATCTTGGCAGTACCACCATTGGAGCGAACGAACCCCTTCCCATGAAACGAGTGGGAGCCTCCTCTCCCCGGCCCTCCCCTCCACAAGTGTGTGGAGGGGAGGGAGAAGACGCGCTTTGTTGTTCATGGGCACAATTAACCGGCGGTTTCGCTGGTTGGGTTCTCTCCTTGGCCCTCTCCCCGTTGCGCGGAGCGAGGGAACAGTCAAGACGCATGGCGGAGATTGTCCGATGCGTCTGGTGTCTGTTCGGTTTCATAATGAGGCTTTCTGAATCCTTACCATTTTAGTCATGATTGGGCAATTTCATGACAATTCGAGGGATCGAGGCAGCGGCAGGAATGACACGATTTGGCTTGATTAGGCTTGATTGGGCTTGATTGGGCTTGATTGGGCTTGGTCGGGAAATGGGGGATTTTGGTTGTAAGTTGTTGAATGATAGGGACTTGTGACGAAATGCCGCAAAAAGGCGCAAAAGGCGCAAGGAAGCCGCGCTGAAGGGGCATTGGAAACATGACTGATTTAGTAAGGTATGCGCAGCGGCAGGGGGTGCGGAAGCCGTGGCGGATGGGCTGAAAGGGCCGAAAAGGATGCATGGGGTCGCCGGGATGGAGGGCGCAGGGTTTGCGTAGGATTGCGTGATCCGCAGCGCGGCTGGATGCCGCTGCCCGGATGCGCCCCCCGCCTTTGCCTTCGTGCCTCACGCTGGTGATTTAACCATAGGTTCTGATCTTTGTCAAGCCCCGTGCACGAAAGTTGCAGGGCAGACGCATCTAAATTCCGAGTAATTGAAGCAAATAGGCATGATTCCAGTTTGCGTTGAGTTGCTTGCCTTTGATGCCCCGCTTTTTGGTTTTCTCCCGTCTGAGTAAATTCAAGGCC
>Ga0182030_10017440_pt1 | contig 13860 bp, 12 predicted proteins | sample 812S3MmetaG_FD_121299 | JGI IMG/M metagenome (GOLD analysis project Ga0182030, IMG submission 121299) | Permafrost microbial communities from Stordalen Mire, Sweden - 812S3M metaG (Illumina Assembly) | ecosystem: Environmental > Terrestrial > Soil > Wetlands > Permafrost | place: Sweden... | reverse complement strand
TGGGCCGCAGGGCTCACCGGGCTAAAACGACGACTGGAGCACAGAATGGAAAAGGTCTACGAGATCTACATCCGCACCACGCCCGAGCGCCTGTGGGAAGCCATCACCACCAGCGATATCCGGGCCAAGTACCAGTTCGGTAACTGGGTGCGCTCAGAGTGGACGCCGGGGTCGCGATTCGAGATGGGCCATGAAGGCTTCCCCGGGTTGCTGGGCGAAGGGGAAAACCTGGAGGTCGATCCGCCGCGACGCTTGGTGCAGACCTTCGTGGCGTTGTGGAGCGACGAGGTGAAAAGCGAGGGGACCTCCCGTGTCACCTGGGAGATCGAACCGGTCGGCGACTCGTGCCGGTTGACCCTGGTGCACGACGAGATGCGCGACGGCGCGCACCCCGAGATTTACGGCGGTTGGCCGATGATCCTCTCGGGACTGAAGACCTGGCTCGAGACGGGCGAGGTCCTAACTACCCCGGGGTCACTGCGCTACGGCTAGGATTAGCGAAGCGTGACCGACGTACTTGACCACAACCAAGGGTCGGACACCCATCAGAAGGCCCTCCGCATCAATCTCGATCCCCGTTGGTACGGGACGGTGGCAGAGATCGGAGCAGGTCAGGAGGTGGTGAGGTGGTTCTTCCGGGTCGGGGGCGCCGCGGGAACGGTCGCCAAATCCATGTCGGCCTACGACATGACGGTCAGCGATGCCGTGTACGGGCAGGTGGACCGCTACGTCTCCGTCGCCCGACTGCAAACGATGCTCGACTATGAGTACCAACTCAACGTCGATCGCCTTGACGAGTCGAGGGGCGACAGCACCTCTTTCTTTGCCTTTGCCGACACCGTGGTGGCGCGCAGCTACCAGGGTGGCAACGAATGCCACGGGTGGATGGGGGTCAAGTTCCAGGCGTCGCCGCGCGACGAGGCCAGCCAGATCGTCATCCACCTGCGCATGCTCGATGTCGAGGCGTCCCTCCAACAAGAGGCACTGGGGATCGCCGGGATCAACTTGCTCTACGGCGCCTTCTTTCAACACCACGAGCCCGAGGCGCTCGTCGAGAGCCTGATCGACCGGTTGAACGTCGGGCGCATCGAGATCGACATGATCCAGTTCCGGGGGATCGAGTTTCGCAACGTCGACCACCGGTTGATGGCACTGAAGCTGGTGCAACTGGGCTTGAGCGGGGTGGCCATGTTCGGGCCGGACCGGGAGGTACTCCAACCCAGCGAGGCCCTCCGCAAAAAAGCCGTGCTGGTCGAGCGGGGGAGCTTCCGCCCCACCACGGTGGTCAACATCGACATGCTCGAGTGCGCGCAGGCCAAGTTCGAGGCAGACCCCGACGTCGCAGGCAAGCCGGTGCTGGCCCTGACGGAGTTGACGATGCGCAATCTGCTGGCCGGGGGGACCCAGGTCGACCGGCGCGACTTTTTGGCTCGCGCCGATCTGCTGGCGGCCTGCGGGATGACCGTGCTCATCTCCGACTATCTCGACTACTACCGGCTGGCCGCCTACATCGGGTCGCGCACGACCGAGCGCATCGGGATCGTGATGGGGGTGCCCAGCCTGCTCGATCTCTTTGATGAACGGAACCACGAACAACTACCGGGCGGCATTCTCGAGAGCTTCGGGCGGCTGTTCAAAAACGAGTTGCGTCTCTACATCTACCCGTTGCAGCGAGCGCCCGGTCAGGACCTGGAGACCGTCGAAAACCTGAAAGTGGCCCCCGAGTTACGTCCCTTGTATGACTATCTGGCCGGTCGCGGCAGCTTCGTTCCCCTGGACAACTACAAGCCCGAGTGCCTTCACATCTTCAGTCGGGATGTGCTGGCCCGTATCTCGGCAGGTGACAGTGAATGGGAAGGCATGGTGCCCGATGGGGTGGCCGACCTCATCAAAAAGCGGGGCTTCTTCGGCTACAACCGAGCTCGCCAGGGTTGAACGGAGCGTTGCCGTTTACCGCTCGGCGCGGACCGGGAGATCGAACCGTTCACGAATAGCAGCTTGGACGTCGCCCTTTGATTGGGTCGCGTCGATGGTGGCGACGTATTCCTTGCGTTGAAAGATCTCGATGAGCGGACGCGTCTGCTCGTGGTACTGGGCCAGGCGGACGGCCAGCGCTTCGGGATTGTCGTCGGCCCGGGCCACCAGACTGCCGTGGCACACGTCGCAGGTATCCTCGCGCTGGGGGCGGTGCGCGATCAGGTTGTAATCCAACCCGCACTGCGAGCACAGGCGCCGGGCCAGGACGCGGCGATGTACCTCCTCGTCGGGGAGATACAGATTGATGACCCCGTCGATGTCGTAGCTTTCCAAGAAGAACTCCGCTTGGCGGGCGTTGCGGGGAAATCCGTCGACGATGAAACCGTAGTTCCAGTCGTGGCCCGACAGGCGTTCGCGCACTACGGACTCGACGAGCTCGTCGCTCACCAGATGACCGCTGGCCATGATCCGTTTGACCTGCGCGCCCAGCTTGGTGTGGTGCTGGACGTTCCAGCGGAAGATGTCGCCGACGCTCATGTGCTCGAGATCGAGATCGTCGGCCATCATTTTTGCTTGGGTCCCCTTGCCGCTGCCCTGGATCCCCATGATGATGAATTTGCGCATCGGTTTACTTGACGACGAAGCGCGTCGGGACCCAGGTCTGGCTGTCGATAGGGGGACGCAGGTAGGACCGCTGCTGGCGGGGAGGTAGTTTGATCGCCTCGTGGGGGACGGACTCGTAGGGGACCGCCTCGAGGAGGTGGCTGATCACGTTGAGCCGCGCCGCCCGCTTGTCGTTGGCGTCGACCACGTGCCAAGGGGCTTCGCGGATGTCGGTGTAGGAGAACATCTCGTCTTTGGCTTCGGCGTAGTCGACCCACCGGGCGCGGGCCTCGAGGTCCATCGGGCTCAGCTTCCACCGTTTCCCCGGGTTGTTGATGCGCTCGGTGAAGCGCCGCTCCTGCTCTTCGTCGCTCAAGGAGAGCCAGTACTTGATCAGGATGATCCCCGAGCGGACCAGCGCCCGCTCGATCTGGGGACAGGTTCGAAAGAACTCGGCATGTTCTTCGGGGGTGCAGAACTCCATGACACGTTCGACCCCAGCCCTGTTATACCAACTGCGGTCGAACAGGGTGATTTCTCCGGCTGCCGGTAAATGTGCCACATAACGTTGGAAGTACCACTGGGTGCGTTCGCGGTCGGTGGGGGTGCCGAGGGCCACCACGCGGCAGTAGCGGGCGTTGAGACGTTCCATGATGCGCTTGATGGTGCCGCCCTTGCCCGCGGTGTCGCGGCCTTCGAAGATCACCATGACCCGCAGACCTTCGTGGACGACCCATTCCTGCATCCGCACCAGCTCGGTCTGCAGCTTGGCCAGTTCCTTCTCGTAGTCCGCTTTCGACACGAGCTTGGGGCCCAGTCCAGACGGAAGGACCAAAGGTGTTATCTTGGCCTTGAGCTGCTTCTTTGCCTTTTTGGTGCTCGCCTTCTTCGACTTTGTTGCATGCTTGCCCATTGGGCGACGATCCTATGAGCAGCCGTCGACAGCCATCACCCCCGGCGAGGCGGATTCATCGGTTGGAAATCTTCCCGACACGCGTTGCGCCTAGCGTCTCGCCGGCACGGTGCTACCAGAGGAGTCCTCATGAGTGGAAGCAAGTCTCGCCTGCAGGCCATTGAAGCGGTAAAGAACCACGAACTTCCGCCCGCATTCTTTCCGGTGGAGGAAGCTCCGGGGGAGATTTTCGGTCAAAACGTCTTCACGAAGTCGGTGATGCAGGCTCGTCTTCCCAAGCCGGTGTTCAAATCGCTGATGGCCACGATCGAGCATTCGAAGCCGCTCGATCCCACAGTGGCCGATGTCGTTGCGGCGGCCATGAGGGACTGGGCGATGGAGAAAGGGGCGACGCACTACGCGCACGTCTTCTATCCCCTGACCCACCTCACGGCGGAAAAGCACGACAGTTTCCTGGAGCCGGGAGGCGACGGGTCTTCGATCGCCGAGTTCGCGGGCAAGACCCTCACCCAGGGTGAGCCGGACGCCTCGAGCTTCCCCAGCGGCGGGCTGCGCGCCACATTCGAAGCGCGCGGCTACACCGGTTGGGACGTCACCAGCCCCGCTTACATCCTCGAAAACCCCAACGGCAACACCCTCTGTATCCCCACGGTGTTCGTCTCCATGACGGGCGAGGCCCTCGACCACAAGACGCCCTTGCTGCGTTCCCAGCAGGCCATGGCCAAGCAGGCGGCGCGTGTCCTCAAGCTGTTCGGCCACGACAAGCCCGACGCCGTGGTGTCGTTCGCGGGGGCCGAGCAGGAGTACTTCCTGATCGACCGGAGCTTCTTCTTGCAGCGCCCCGACCTGCTCAACGCGGGCCGCACGCTTTTCGGGGCCAAGCCGCCCAAGGGTCAAGAGTTCGACGACCACTATTTCGGGGCCATCCCCGAGCGCGTCCTGGCTTTCATGCTCGACGCGGAGCGTGAGCTGTTCAAGCTCGGCATTCCGGCCAAAACCCGACACAACGAAGTGGCGCCCGGCCAGTTCGAGCTGGCGCCCATGTTCGAGCGTTCCAACGTGGCGGCCGACCACCAGCAGTTGCTGATGGTGATCCTCAAGCGGGTGGCCCAGAAGCACGGCATGGAAGTCCTCTTCCACGAGAAGCCGTTCGCGGGCATCAACGGTTCGGGCAAACACGTCAACTTCTCGATCGGTAACTCCACCGAGGGCAACCTGCTGCTTCCCGGCGACACGCCGCACGACAACGCCCAGTTCCTGGTGTTCTGTGGAGCCATCATCCGTGCCGTGCACAAGTTCGGCGGTCTCCTGCGGGCGTCGGTGGCCTCGGCCACCAACGACCATCGTCTCGGGGCCAACGAGGCACCCCCCGCCATCATCTCCATCTTCCTCGGCGACCAGCTCACCGATGTGTTCGACCAGATCGCCAAGGGTGGGGCCAAGAGCTCCAAGGAGAAGGGCTCGCTGACCATCGGCGTCGACACGCTTCCTGTGCTGCCCACCGATCCCGGTGACCGCAACCGGACCAGCCCCTTCGCCTTCACGGGTAACCGCTTCGAGTTCCGGGCGCCCGGTTCGTTGCAGTCGATCGCGGGGCCCATGGTCACCATCAACACGATCCTGGCTGAGGCCCTCGACTACGTCGCCACCGAACTCGAGACGCTCATCGAGGGGGGAACCGAGTTCAACGCAGCGGTGCAGAAGGTGCTGGAGGAGATCATCACCGTGCACGGAGCGGTGGTCTTCAACGGCGACGGCTACTCCGACGACTGGCAGATCGAGGCGGCGGCCCGGGGTCTGCCCAACCTGCGGACCACCCTCGATGCCCTCCCGGAGCTCATCACCGAAGAGGCGATGGAGCTCTACAGCCACTACGGGGTCTTCACCCACCGGGAGATGCACAGCCGCTACGAGATCGCGTTGGAGCAGTACATCCTGAGCGTCGGGGTGGAAGCCCGCTTGACGCTGGAGATTGCCAACACGGTGATCCTGCCGGCCGCGCTGCGCTACCAGACAGAGCTGGCCACCAACCTGGCCGCCCTCAAGGCGGTCGGTGTCGAGCTCGACACCTCCACGCTCGACGAGGTCTCTGCGGGCGTCCAGGACCTGCGGGCCGGCATCGCCAAGCTGCGCTCGGAGATCCAGCATGACCACGAGGGTTCCGAGGAAGACGCGGCCTGGCACATCCAGAAAGAGGATCTGCCCGCCATGGAGGCGGTACGGGTCGCGTCCGACACCCTCGAAGGGCTGGTGGCCGACGACCTGTGGCCCCTGGCCACCTACCAGGAAATGCTGTTCATCCTGTAGGAAGGTCCCCCGGTGTCGGTTAGCTCCCACCGGTCAGGTCGCTGATCGACTGTACGTCGACCTGACTCGGTGGGGGACACCCGGATAGCATCGTGTGCGTCCAGAGACCGAGGGTGCGCCCAGCGCCCGGCCACAGCGACGGAACATGAAGGCGGGCAATGACCGACAACGGACCTGACCCCGCGTCGCTTTGGCAGCGGACCATCGACGCCTTGGAGGCCACCGTGCGCGAGCGCGGGCCTGCTGTCCTGTCTCAGCCTGCCGTCGTGGCGGAGATGGGCGCTGCTCGACTCGGCGACGAGCCGCTCATGTCGCAGCTTTTGGTCGCCGCGGCGCAGTTCGACGTGGCCGGCCGAGTGCGCCAGCAGTTGGCGGCGGGCGTTGAGCTGACCACCGCGGTGAACTCGGTGGCCGGCGCATTCTCGGCGGCAACTGCGGCACCCGAGGCTTACCGTCGCTGGGTTGTCGGGCAGTTCGCAGAGCTTGCCGCTTCTCCAGCGCCCATGGCGAGCCCGCCCGGCGGCCTTCCTGCCCCTGCGCCGGCCGCCCCGAGCCCGCCTGGCGGCCTTTCGGAGCCGCCGGTGCCCGGGGCCACGGTTCGTGTGTCGCCCCCAGCCAAGCCGGGTGCCGCGGCCGGGGTGTGGCTGCCGCCAGTGCCCGGTTCTCCGTCTGCTCAGGGTGGCGGCCCGCAGCCGCCCACTCCGGTGGCGCCGGTCGCGTTGGCGGGGACGGGCTGGGCTGGTCCGACCGCCCGGCGCGAACCGTCACCGGCCCCCCGGCCCAAACGCGGCCTGGTGATCGCCGCGGTCGGCGCAGCCCTCGTCGTGGTGGCTGCAGTGGTGGCGTTTGTCGTCGTCTCAGGCGGATCCAGCGGATCGAAGGCGGCCAGCAGCGTCGCCGGCTTTGGAAGTCCCGTGGGGAACGGACCCATAACCGTTGGCGAATCTCCGGCCGGCATCGCGGTCGCCCCTGACGGCAGGACGGCCTACGTGGCGGGCACGGACAGAAAAGGACAGGGGATACTCACCCCGATCGACGTGGCCACCGGTACTGCGGGAACGCCCATCGAACTGGGCGTATCGACCCCCCCAAACGACGTGTTTCCTGTCCCCTTGGCGGCAGTGACCATTTCTTCAAACGGTGCGACGGCCTACGTGACCGCCACCGGAAACGGTTCTGTCGTCCCCGTCGATCTGGCCAAGAAGACGGCGGGCAAGGCCATCCCTCTGAGTGCTGATCCGCAAGCGATCGCCATCACGCCCAATGGGAGCATGGCCTACGTCGCCGTGTTCGACCCTGAGACCAGTGGCGTCAACTCCGTTTCCACGGCCACCGCGGTGGTCCCGATCAACTTGAAGACGGACAAGTCGGGCGCGCCCATCTCCGTCGATGGCGCGCCGGACGGCATCGCCATCACGCCTGACGGTACAACGGCGTATGTCACTCTTTCAGGGGACAATTCTGTGGTGCCGATCGACCTGGCCAGCGGCAAGTTGGGGGTGCCGATCCGTGTCGGGTCGAATCCCGATGGGATCGCCATCGCACCCAACGGGAGGTTGGCCTATGTCGCGGACGCCGGCGGCGGCTCCGACCCGAAGTACTTTGTAACGCCCATCAACCTGGTGACCCAAACAGCCGGCACGCCAATTCCGGTGGGCGATACGCCTGAAAGCGTGGCGTTCACCCCGAACGGCACCGCGGCCTACGTCGCCAACGACGGGTCAGTGAACGGCGTGAGCACGGTCAGCCCCATCAACGTGGCGACCAACACCGCCGGCGCGCCCATCGAAGTGGGGATGGAACCCGATGTGGTGGCCATTACGCCATCGGGCAACGCGGCGTTTGTCTCCGATGTGGGCACCGACACCGTAAGCGTCGTTCATATCCCCGCCTGAATCCTTAGGGGGTGGGATGGGCCGGTGGCGTCCCCATTAGCGGCGCAGGTGGGTGCGCTGCCCATCGTGGTCGAAGATGCAGAGGATCTCCGCGGCGCCGCCGTGGGCTCCGAACGCGTGTGGGACCATGGTGGAGAACTCAGCAGCCTGGCCGGCCTCGACAATGATGTTGCGCTCTCCGAGCGAGAGCACCACGGTCCCGGACAGCACGGTGAACCAGTCGCTGCCGGGATGGACTTTGCGCTCGTCGGTGTCGCAGCGGGGTTTCGGTTTCGTGAAGCGAATCTTGGCCACGGTGAAGCCGTGCGGGCCGGACTCCCGGCTCAGCAGCCAGGTGGTCACCCCCCGCCCTTGATCGTGTTGCGGTCTGATGACCACGTCGTCGTCGGCCCCGGACTCCACCAAGTGGTCGAGCGTGGACCCCAAGGCCCGGGCGATGGAGGTCAACTGATCGAGACTGATCCGCCGATGCCCCGTCTCGATCCGGCTCAGGGTAGAAGGGCTCAGGTAGCAGCGCGATGCCAGGTCGTCGAGGGACCAACCCTGAGCGACGCGAAGCCCCCGGATCCGTTTTCGGACGAGTTTGTCGATATCCGGGCCTTGCGTTATACGCAAGAGTCTATGTCTCCGACGCAAGCCATGCGTAGGGTGGCGTCATGCCCGAGCAGCACCACCCGCATCACCAAGACCACCACCAAAGTGCCTCGGCGGCGCACTCCCCCGGGTACGACGATACGGCCATGGCCGAACTGCTCGATCTCGACGCCGAGGTCTTGCGCTCATACCTTGGTGAAGTAACCGCCTGGATCGGGGAGCTGACCGCCGCTCGGGCACCTCGCCGGATGCTGGACCTGGGGAGCGGCACGGGGGCCGGCGCGTTCGCTCTCCTCGAGCGCTTCGCTGCGGCCCACGTGACCGCCGTGGACCTGTCCGAGTCGAACTTGCGTCGTCTCGCGGAGAAATCCGTCACCCGCGGCTGGGAGTCCCGGGTGGAGGTTGTCCAGGCTGACCTGGACGCGACGTGGCCAGCGGTCGGGGTCATCGATCTGGTTTGGGCGTCGTCGTCCCTCCACCACCTGGCGCATCCGGACCGCGTCCTCGACGAGGTCTGTGCCGCGCTTCGCCCCGGCGGACTGGCCGTCATCGCGGAGTTGAATTCCTTTCCCCGCTTCCTGCCCGACGACATCGGCATCGGCCGCCCCGGGCTCGAGGCGCGCTGCCACGCCACGTTGGCGGCCTGGACGGCCGCGGAGGTGCCGCTTATGGGGGCCGATTGGGGTTCGTACCTTTCTCGAGCGGGCTTGTGCCTGGAGGCCGAGCGCCGCTTCGTCATCGATCTGACGGCCCCGCTTCCTCCATCCACCGGTCGGTACGCTCAGGCCTCGCTGCGCCGGCTCCGGGCCGGCCTTGATGGCCAGATGAATGCCGAGGACCTCGCTGTGCTCGACGTACTCCTCGACAGCGACGGGCCCGAGGGGCTGATCCAACGCAACGATCTCTCGGTTCGAGCGGTGAGGCAGGTGTGGGTCGGTCGGAAGCCGTCCGCCGCTGAGAAAGGATAGGCAACTCTGCCTATAGCCAGCGCGGGCAGGGTTTCGTAACGTCTCGTCCTGTTGTCGACGATGTCGTCGTTGAAAGACAGGAGAGAGTCGTGCCCAGGTACTTGGTCGAGCGCACCTTTGAAGCGGGGCTGGCCATCCCCATCAACGAAGAGGGCATCAAAGGGGTCGAATCGGTTGTCGATGTCAATCGCGCGCAAGGGGTTACCTGGGTCCACTCTTACGTGTCGGTCGACAAGGCGAAGACCTACTGCGTGTATGACGCAGCGAACCCTGAGACCATACGGGCGGTCGCTGAGAAGAACGGTCTCCCGGTCGACTCGATCGTAGAGGTCCGAGTCCTCGACCCCTACTTTTACCGCTGACCGGGAGCCCGACGCATGCGAGCCGGCACGGCCGCGGACCCCGTCCCCGTCCAGCCCCCGGGTCGGAGGTGGGGCGGTAAAGATACCATTGGCGACATGGGACTCCTCGAGCGCGACGGCGCGCTCGAACGACTTGATGACCTGCTGGCGGAAGCGGGACAGGGTCGTGGTCGCCTGGTGCTTGTCCGAGGAGAGGCGGGCATCGGAAAGAGTGCCCTGGTCGAAGCTTTCTCAGCCGGTCGTTCTGGGCGCCTGCGCTGGGGGATGTGCGACCCGGTGATGCCGCCCCGGGCGCTGGCTCCCATCTTCGATATCGCGCAACAGGTGGGCGGCGAGTTGCAAGCTGCGTTGGCCGATCCGGACCGCCACCGCATCATCTCGGCCTTCCTCGGTGTGCTCCGGGCGGAGGGAGGACCGTGGATCGTCGTGTTGGAGGACCTGCAGTGGGCTGACGAGGCGACGCTGGAGCTCGTGCGGGTGGTCGGACGGCGCGCCGCCCAGCTACGAGCGCTGGTCATTGGTACCGTCCGCGACGAAGAGGTCGGTCCGGACCATCCGTTGTCGTTGGCGTTGGGCGACATCCCCCCGTCGTCGATCGTGTCGCTCTGTCTTGAACCGTTGTCCCCCGCCGCGGTGAGCACCCTCGCGACCGCGTCTGCTCTCGACCCCGCCGCGCTTCATCGCGCAACGGCCGGCAACCCCTTCTTCGTCACAGAGGTTCTGGCCGCTGGAGGAGCTGACCTGCCTTCCACGGTACGCGATGCGGTCTGGGCACGCGCCCGGCGCCTCTCGGGCGCCGCTCTGCAGTTGGTCCGAGCTGCGTCGGTGCTCGGACCGCGATGCGACGCCTCCATCCTCTGTAGCTTGGCGGACGCGACGCCCGCCGATCTCGACGAATGCGTAGCCCGCGGCATGCTGTGGCGCGAGCACGCAACGATCGACTTTCGCCACGAACTGTCACGCCAAGCGGTGCTGGACGCGTTGGCCCCCTCCGAGCGGTCACGCCTGCATCAGCGCGCCCTCCTCGCGCTGCGGGCCCAGTCGCCGCCCATCGAAGCGGGGACCCTGGCCCGACACGCGGTCGAAGCCGGTGATGTAGACGCAGTGCTGGAGTTGGCGCCTCAGGCCGGAGACCGGGCTAGCGCGCTCGGCGCGCATCGAGCAGCGCTGGCCCACTATCAAAGTTCTCTGCCCTACGCGGCCCGGTTGCCCAGCGGGGAACGCGCGGCCCTCTTGGCCGCCCACGCCCATGAATGCTTTGTGATCGATGACGTCGATGGTGCCGTGACCTCTCAAAGAGCAGCGGTTTCTTATCGCCACGACGACGGTGACGTCAGCGCCGTAGGGCTCGCGCTTTCCCAGCTCGCCCGCTATCTGTGGTGGAACGGCGACAGCGACGGGGCCAATGGTGCTTCACAGGAGGCGGTACGCTTGGTGGAGTCGATCCCGCCGGAGGCCAACGTCGCATTGGCGTACGCCCACATGGCGGGAGGCCAGATGATGTCGGGTCGATATGACGCCGCCTGCGAATGGGGCAGAAGGGCACTGTCGCTGGCGGAGCAGGTCGGGGCAGAGGCGGTCGTGGTACACGCGCTCAACACCATCGGGGTCTCAGAAGTCTCGATCGAGATTGACGACGGCTGGACGAAACTCGAGGAGAGCCTTCGCAGGTCGATCGCCGCGGACTTGGAAGAAGACACAGCCCGGGCCTTCAACAATCTGATCGCGGTGAGCCGAGAATGCAAACGATACGACCTTGTTGAGCGCTACCGGGAAGCGGCCGCAACCTTCTTTGATGCGCACGACCTCGAGGCCAGCGAACGATGCCTTGTTGGTGACCTCGTCGATGCCCTTCTCGATCAAGGGCAGTGGTCGGCGGCCGAGTCTCAGGCCCAGGCCGTCGTTGAGCACCACTCTGTCCACGGGCGGGCACAGTGCCTAGCCGTCCTCGGACGGTTGGCCGCCCGTCGCGGCGACGGTGATGCGATGTACTGGCTTGACCAGGCGTTCGAAACACAGGGGTTGTACGGGGGCGAGATCGCCTACCCACTGCGAGCGTCTCGAGCAGAGGCGTTGTGGCTGGCCGGCAACGTGCGTCAGGCGGCACAAGAGATCGAGGCGGAACTTGACACCTTCGACGAGCGCACCAACCCGTGGTTCGTAGGGGAGTTCGCTTTTTGGGCGCGCCGGGTCGGTGTCGATTGGGAGTGCCCGAGACCTCCGGCCGAACCGTACGCATTCCATCTCGGTGGTCATCCGGAAAAGGCGGCGAACGCCTGGGCGGCCTTGGGCTGCCCCTACGAAGAGGCCCAAGCCCTGGCCGACAGCGACGACGAGAGCCATGTGCGGCGCGCCCTTTCCATCTTCCAGCGCCTCGGTGCGGGGCCCGGCGCACGTCGCGCTGTCGATCGCCTCAGGACGATGGGCGCTCACCGGATCGCCCGGGGACCCCGGAGCACAACGAGAGGCAACGCCGCCGGACTGAGCGACAGGGAAGTCCAAGTGGCCCTTCTGCTCGCCGATGGTCTCCGCAATGGCGAAATTGCGAAACGTCTTGTTCTATCGACGCGTACCGTCGACCACCACGTATCTGCGATCCTGACCAAACTGAAGGTGAGAAGTCGTTACGACGCGGGCCGCAAAGCCATTGCCTTGGGGCTGACCGACACCCCAAAATAGGCAGGACTACAGCTAAAGGTAGGCGTGGACTACCGATGTAGGCGGAGGCACTCCTGTGGCCTACTGAACTCAGCGGACCGATCAGACGGTCCGCTGACCAAAGGAGCGCCACAAATGCACCGTATCGCCGCCATCGTTTCCGCCTTCATCGCGACAATCCTCACCGTCTTCGCCGCCGCTCCTGCGGCCTTTGCCGTCATCGTCGAACCGAGCGCCGGCGGTGATCGGGCAGCGACGGCCGTGTCGCCGGCCGTCCATCACGCCGGGCTGTACGGGTGGCAGATTGCCTTGATCGTCGTTCTGGCCGTAGCGGTGGCCGGCTTGGCCGTCATGGCTCTAGGGCGGCTGGTTCAGGCTCCGCGACGCGCCCTAACCCACTAGCCCTGTCGGCCGGCTGGAAATCGATTTGCTGTTCCTCAATGCCGGCGTTACCAACAACGTCGAGAAGACGATCGCCGACAGCTCGTCCGAGGAGTTCACCCGGCTCATGGTCACCAACGGGCTGAGCCCCATGCGGATGATCGAGTCACTCCAGGAGTGCCGAAGTCGCCGGCGAAGGTACAGTCACCCGCTCAGATTGCCGATGACTACACGGTGACCGGACAACGACCGACCGCGATTCTCAGGTTGCGGCCCTTGACGGTGTCGACGGACGCGCCCGGCGGACGGTCACTGCGGTGACCCGCCGGTTCCCCCACCCACTCCCCGACATTCCGCTGGCCGCACCGCTGCGCCGGGCCACGGCGTGGCTGATCGACGTCGGACTGTTCGGGCTGCCGGCCCTGGCCGTCATGACCCTGGTCGGCGGCAGCGACCTGCTGCGATCCCTCTGGCGGCTGCTGGTCACCAAGCAAGGCTCGTCGGGTCCCCTACCGCAGCTCAGCCCGACGCACCTGCACTTCGGGTCGCATCTGTCGCATCTGCCGCTCGAGGCGATTGAGGTGGCTGCGGTGGCGTTGACCGCCATCTGCTGCTGGGTCGCCTACCGGGTGGGAATGACCGCCTGGCGGGGCATGACCGTGGGCAAATGGCTGTGCCGCATCCGGGTGGTCTGCCAAGAGGACTGGCAGCGCCCACCGAGCGTGTCGAGGGCGTTCGCCCGCTGGATGGTTCCTCAGGCGGCCGGGATCCTGCCGATGCCCGGCACCGGGATGCTGGCCTACGCCTGGCTCCTCAAAGACCACCACCGCCAAGGCGCTCATGACAAAGCCGCTCGCACCGTCGTCGTCCGTGTCCCCGTCCGGGTGACCAGCCCCTGGGCGGCCACCACCATCGCAGCCGATCAACTGGCCCCGACCATGGCGGCAGCACCGGCGACCCCAGTGCGCGTCGCTGCCTAGCGCGCAGCAGGCACGGCTCCGCAGCACCGAAAGGGCGTTGCGCCCTCAGAGCGGGTTGGGTGGGTGCCCCCGGCATGATTCGAACATGCGACACACGGTTTAGGAAACCGATGCTCTATCCCCTGAGCTACGAGGGCGGGATAGTCTAAAACTGCTGGTGAAGGTGCCTTTCTGGCCTCGGCGGTTGCGGCCCTGGGGTGCCAACTGTACGGCCGCGGAGGC
>Ga0182030_10017439_pt1 | contig 13860 bp, 5 predicted proteins | sample 812S3MmetaG_FD_121299 | JGI IMG/M metagenome (GOLD analysis project Ga0182030, IMG submission 121299) | Permafrost microbial communities from Stordalen Mire, Sweden - 812S3M metaG (Illumina Assembly) | ecosystem: Environmental > Terrestrial > Soil > Wetlands > Permafrost | place: Sweden... | reverse complement strand
TTGGCCGGCACGGGCACCCAGGCCGCCAGTGGCGCCGGTGGCAATGCCGGCAGCGGCGGCACCGGCGGCACGGGTGGGGCCGGCGGTAGCGGCGCTGCCGGAGCATCCACGGTGAATGGCGGCGCCGGTGGTAACGGCGCCAACGGCGGCAATGGCGGGACCGGCGGTAACGGCGGTAACGGTGGCACCGGTGCGACCCTCGGCACCGCAGGTAGCGCCGGCAATGGCGGAAACAGCGGGGTCGGTGGTAACGGCGGCAACGGTGCCAACGGGACCTTGACCAGCACCACCGGCGGCAATGGCGGCAACGGCGGAAACCGCGGCACGGCGGGCACGCATGGCACCGTCGGCACCGGTTCGGGCACTCCCGGCACCGGCACCAACGGCACCGCACCAACCTCGGGTGGTAACGGCGGCAACGGCGGCATCGGCTTCACCTCCACTGTGGCCGGCGCCTCTGGCGGCGTCGGCGGTAACGGCGGCAACGGCGGCAACGTCGGTATCGGTGGCGTCGGTGGCGTCGGTGGCAATGGCGTGGCCGGCACAGCCGGCGTCGACGGGACCAACCCCGGCGACAGTGGCAGCGCCGGTCAGGTCGGCGGGTCCGGTGGACAGGGTGGCCAGGGCGGTAACGGTGGCTCGATCTCCGGTGCCGGCGGGGTCGGCGGGGCCGGTGGCACCGGCGCCAATGGTGGTGTCGGCGGCAACGGCGTGAACGGCGCCAACGGGATCATCAACGTGAGCAACGGCGCCGGTCAGGCCGGTGGCACCGGTGGCACCGGCGGCAACGGCGGCGGTGGCGGCAACGCCGGTGTCGGCGGTAAGGCTTTGGCCGGGACGGGCACCCAGGCGGCCAGTGGTGCCGGCGGCAACGCCGGCAACGCCGGCGGTGGCGGCAACGGCGGAGCCGGCGGAAACGGAGCGGTCGGCGTAGCAGGCACGAACAACGGCGCCGGCGGCAACGCCGGAACCGGCGGTAATGGCGGGACGGGCGGTAACGGCGGCAGCGGCGGCACCGGTCTGACCACCGGCACCGCGGGTAACGCCGCCAGCGGCGGCAACGGTGCCGTCGGCGGCGCCGGCGGAAATGGCGCTAACGGGACCGCGGCCAACCCCAACGGCGGCGCCGGCGGAAACGGGGCCAACCCCGGCACGGGCGGCGCCCACGGCACCGTCGGTACCGGCTCCGGGTCTCCCACCACCGGCAGCAAGGGCACCACACCTACCACCGTTACCGGCAACGGAGGAAACGGCGGCAACGGATACGCCCCCATCGTGGCGGGCGCCAGCGGCGGCAACGGCGGTGCCGGCGGCAACGGCGGCCAATACGGCAACGGCGGTAGCGGCGGTAGCGGCGGTAACGGCGTGGTGGGCACCGTTGGCATTGACGGCGTCGAGCCCGGTGACACCGGCGGCAATGGTCAAGCCGGCGGCTCGGGCGGCAACGGCGGCCGAGGCGGTATCGGTGGCGTGGGCGCTGGCAATGGCGGCGCCGGCGGTGCTGGAAGCACCGGTGCCAACGGCGGCAACGGCGGGTCCGGTGTGACCGGCGGCAACGGCGAGTCGGGCGTCGACAATTACGGCACCGGCGTTGGTGCCGGCCAAAACGGCGGAAACGGCGGCAACGGCGCAAGCGGCGGCACTGGCGGGACCGGCGGCCAAGGCGGCTCCGCCTCGCACGGGACCGCGGGCGCCACCGGTGCCGGTGGCGCGGGCGGCAATGGCGGCAACGCCGGAACACCTGGCGACGGCGGCCACGGCGCCGCCGGCATCGCCACCAGTACCACGGGCGGGGCCGGCGGCAACGGCGGTAACCCCGGTACCGTGGGAGCCGGGGCCAGCGGGGGCGGCGGTTCCACCACTGGTGCCGGAGGCGTCGACGGCAGGTTGCCTGCCAACCCGGCCGGCAATGGCGGCAACGGTGGCGTTGGGTTCACCTCGACCATCGCGGGCGCTAGCGGCGGTACTGGTGGGGCCGGCGGAAACGGCGGCACATTCGGTAGCGGCGGCAACGGCGGGGCCGGCGGCAACGGCGTGGCGGGCGCGGTCGGCGTCAACGGAGTCAACCCCGGAGCCATCGGCGGCAACGGCCAGGTCGGCGGGTCCGGTGGTCAAGGTGGTATCGGCGGCAACGGCGGCTCGAAGTTGGGTAACGGCGGGGCGGGCGGGGCCGGTGGCAACGGCGCCAACGGCGGCAACGGTGGGTCCGGTGTGACCGGCGGCAACGGCGAGTCCGGCGTCGATAATTACGGCACCGGCGTCGGCGCCGGTCAAAACGGCGGCAACGGCGGCGACGGTGCCAGTGGCGGAAACGGGGGGGCGGGCGGCGCCGGCGGCACTGCCCAGCTCTACGGGACCCCGGGCGCCACCGGCGCCGGCGGCAATGCCGGTAGCGGCGGTAACGCCGGAACACCCGGCGACGGCGGCCACGGCGCTGCCGGCATCGCCACCAGCACCAGCGGCGGGGCCGGCGGCAACGGCGGCAACCCCGGCACCGCGGGCGGCGCCGGCACCGCAGGCGGCGGTTCCACCACCGGTGCTAGCGGCACCGCAGGCGCCAAATTCACCGGCGTCGCCGGTAACGGCGGCAACGGCGGTGTCGGGTTTACCTCGAGCACCGCGGGGGCTGACGGCGGCGACGGCGGCAACGGCGGTGCGGGCGGCACATCCGGCAACGGCGGCAACGGCGGAGTGGCCGGCAACGGCGTGGCGGGCGCCAACGGGACCGGCGGGATCAACCCCGGCGACAGCGCCGTCAACGGTCAGGCCGGTGGATCCGGCGGTAAGGGCGGCCAGGGCGGCGCCGGCGGCTCGAACGCCGGCAACGGCGGAGCCGGCGGAGCCGGCGGCAGCGGCGCTAACGGCGGTAACGGCGGAGACGGCGCGAACGGCGCCAACGGTATTGCCGACGTGAACGCATACGGCAACGGCATCGGCGGCGGTCAGGACGGCGGCGCCGGCAGCGGAGCCGGAGTCGGCGGTAACGGCGGGCAAGGCGGTGCCGGCGGCACCGCCACGGCCACTGGCAGCACCGCGGGCGCCGGCGGCGCCGGCGGTAATGCCGGAAACGGCGGTAACGGCGGTAACGGCGGAGGCAACGGAGGCAACGGCGCCAACGGCACCGCCGCCAACCCCGCTGGTGGCAAGGGCGGGAATGGCGGCGGCACGGGTGCCGGGGCCGCTGGCGGCACCGGCGGTATCGGTGGCACCGGCTCCACCACGGGTGCCAACGGAGCCGACGGAGCCGGCGGCGCCGCGGGCACGGGCCTTGGCGGTAACGGCGGGAACGGCGGCAACGGCTTCAACCCGACCACGCCCGGCGCGAACGGTGGCGACGGCGGCGCAGGCGGCAACGGCTCACTGTATGGCAACGGCGGCAACGGCGGCACCGGTGGCGCCGGCGTGACCGGTGCGGCCGGCGCCGACGGCACCCTCACGAACCCCGACGGCGCCAACGGTCTGACCGGCGGTAACGGCGGTAGCGGCGGCGCCGGCGGCAACAGTGGTGCGCTCGGCGGCCATGGCGGCACCGGCGGTGACGCCGGCAGCGCCGCTGCTGGCGGGAATGGGGGCGACGGCTCCAACACCACCACCGGGCTGGGCGGTAACGGCGGGGACGGTGGCGGCGGCGGCAACGCCGGGGCAGGCGGCATCGGCGGCAACGGCTTCACCGGCGGCGGCATCGGCGGCAACGGCGGTACTTCCGGCCTCGGCGGCAGTGCCGGTACCGCCGGCAGTGGACCTGGCGGCGCTGGTGCGAACGGCACGAACGGCGCCAACTCCACCAGCGCAACCGGCAATGGCGGCAACGGTGGCAATGCCTTCGGTGTCCCCGGTGCCGGCCAGACCGGCTATGCCGGCGGAAATGGTGGAAACGCAGGGCAGTACGGCAACGGCGGCAACGGCGGCAACGGCTTCACCGGCGGCGTCGGGGTGACCGGCGCCGACGGGGTCGCCCCCGGTGGCACTGGCGGCACCGGCAACACCGGCGGCACCGGCGGCGCGGCGGGTAACGGCGGTAACGGCGGCACGATCTCCGGTAATAGCGGCAACGGCGGCACCGGTGGCGACGGCGCTACCGGCGGCACCGGCGGCACCGGCGCCACCGGCGACTTCAGCGTCAACAACGGTGCCGGCGGCAACGGCGGTACCGGCGGCACCGGGGGCGCGGGCGCGGCAGGCGGCAACGCCGGAACCGTCACCAGCGGCACCGTGGGCACTGGTGGTACCGGCGGCAACGGCGGCTTGTCCGGTCTCGGCGGCGACGGCGGCACCGGCGCGGCCGGCACCTCGGCCCACCCAGACGGCGGGGTCGGCGGCAACGTCGGCAACCGCGGCACCACCGGCGGCGCCGGCGGTCAAGCCGGTACTGGAAACCCGCCAGGCGGCACCGGGACCCCCGGCGGCTTGAACACCGGCACAAGCTCTGTCGGCGGGACTGGCGGTGCGGGCTACAACTCCACCACAGCGGGCGTCGCGGGCGGCACCGGCGGCGCGGGTGGCACCGGCGGCGTGTACGGCACCGGTGGCACGGGCGGCGTCGGCGGCACCGGGGCGACCGGTGTAGCCGGCACCAACGGCGTCAATCCTGGCGACAGCGGGACCGCCGGCGGAAACGGCAGCAACGGCGGCGTCGGCGGCGTCGGCGGTGCGGGCGGCTCGACCGCCGGTACCAGCGGCAATGGCGGCACCGGCGGCGTCGGCGGCAGCGGCGGCGTCGGCGGCAGCGGCGCCGACGGCAGCACCTCCACCCCCAACGGCGGCGACGGCGGCAACGGCGGCAACGCCGGCACCGGTGGTAAAGGCGGCAACGCCGGGGCGGCTGGCGGCGACAGCACCATCGGCGCGGGTGGCGCGGGCGGCGCGGGCGGCATCGCCGGTCTCGGGGGCGATGGCGGCAATGGCGCGGCCGGCACCTCCGGCAACATCAACGGCGGCAACGGCGGTAACGGCGGTACCACCGGCAGCGTCGGCGCCGGCGGCGCGAGCGGCATAGGCAGCGGCGCCCCTATTAGCGGCAGTAGCGGCACCGTGTCCGGCACGGGCGGTAACGGCGGCAACGGCGGCGACGGGTTTACCGCCACCACCGCCGGCGGCAACGGAGGTAACGGCGGCACCGGCGGTAACGGTGGCTCCGTCGGCAACGGCGGTAACGGCGGTAACGGCGGTACCGGCTTAGCCGGTACAGCCGGCACCAATGGGGCCACCCTCGGCGCCAGTGGCGGCAACGGCGTGGCCGGCGGAGTCGGCGGCAACGGCGGGGCCGGCGGCGACGGCGGCACCATCTCGGGCAACGGTGGTGACGGTGGTGTCGGCGGTAACGGCGCAAACGGCGGCAACGGCGGCAACGGCGCCCTCGGCGCATTCGGTCTGCCTAACGTGAACAGTGGCCTCGGCGGTAACGGTGGCAACAGCGGCAACGGCGGTGCCGGCGGCGGCGGCGGTAACGGCGGTGCCGCGGGTACGGCCCTGGGTTCAGGCACCGACGGCACCCTTGGCGCGGCCGGTAACGGCGGTAACGGCGGCAACGCCGGAATAGCCGGCAACGGCGGCACCGGCTCGGTAGGCACGGTCAATAACCCCAACGGCGGTACCGGCGGTAACGGCGGCAACACCGGTACGGCCGGGGGCGCCGGCGCTGCCGGAACCGGCTCAGGCACTCCCACCAGCGGGACGGCGGGCATCCAGCTTGCGGGCGGTAACGGCGGTCAGGGTGGTGCGGGGTACAGCCCCCTCTCCGCCGGCACCAACGCCGGTAACGGCGGCGCCGGTGGCAACGGTGGCGACCTCGGTAACGGTGGCAATGGCGGAGCCGGTGGCAACGGCCAATCCGCCGTCGTCAGCGGCATCAACGGGACCACCCCCGGCGACAGCGGCACCGACGGCCGCGTCGGTGGGTCTGGTGGCAACGGTGGGGCCGGCGGTCTCGGCGGCTCGGTCTCGGGTAATGGCGGCGTTGGCGGCACCGGCGGTAGCGGCGGCAACGGCACCAACGGCGGCAATGGCGTGAGCGGCTCGAACGGCGTGGCCGACAGTGACGAATACGGCAACGGCATCGGGGCAGGCCAAAACGGCGGCAACGGTGGCAACGGCGGAAACGGCGGCACCGCCGGCCTCGGCGGCGTCGGCGGCGGAGTTGCCGCGGGCGGTTCGGGCACCACCGGCGGGAACGGCACCGCAGGAAACGGTGGCAACGGCGGCAACGCCGGAACGGCCGGTAACGGCGGTAACGCCGCCGCCAGCGACGCCACCAACCCCAACGGCGGTAGCGGCGGCAACGGTGGCAATGCCGGAAACGCTGGGCTGTCCGGTGGTACCGGTGGCACCACCGGCAACGCCGCCAACGGTGGCAACGGCGGTACCGGCGCCAACGGCTTCGCGGCTACTACTACCGACGGCAGCGGCAACGGCCTGGCCGGTGGCAACGGTGGTGCCGGTGGTAACGCCGGGGACGGCGGCAACCTCGGCAAGGGTGGTACCGGCGGCGCTGGCGGTGCTGGAGCGTCCGGCTTTGCCGGCAACACCGCATCCGGCGCTGGCAACAGCGGCGGCAACGGTGGCGCTGGCGGGGCCGGCGGCGGCGGTGGCCTGGGCGGCGCCGGCGGCACGATCTCCGGTAACGGTGGCGCTGGCGGGGTGGCGGGCGCCGGCGGCGTAGGCGGTAACGGCGGCAGTGGTGTAGACGGCGCGAGTGCCGGCCAGAACGGTGGCAACGGCGGCACCGGTGGCGCAGGCGGCGCTGGCGGCGACGGCGGTCTAGGCGGCACCGTCACCAGCGGCACGGCGGGCACCACCGGTGCCGGCGCTAATGGCGGGGCCGGCGGCAACGCCGGATACGCCGGTAACGGCGCCAACGGCGCCGCGGGTACCTCCGGCAACCCCAACGGCGGGGCCGGCGGCAACGGCGGCACCACCGCGGTCGGTCAGGGTGGCCTAGCCGGCACCGGCACGGGTACTCCCACCAACGGTGCCAACGGTGCCGCACCCATCACGGGCGGCAACGGCGGCCAGGGTGGCGCGGGCTTCAACGCCACCACTCCGGGCGCCAGCGGCGGTAATGGCGGTGCCGGCGGTAACGCCGGCACCTACGGCAACGGCGGGGCTGGCGGCGGCGGCGGTAACGGGGCGGCCGGCAGTACCGGCAGTACCGGCAACAACGGCACCACCGGCGGTAACGGCGGCACCGGCGGCACCGGCGGTACCGGTGGCACGATCTCCGGTAACGGCGGGCTCGGCGGTAACGGCGGCACTGGCGCCACCGGCGGCACCGGTGGCAACGGAGCCCTAGGCGTGGCCGGCACCAACAACGGCGCCGGTGGCACCGCCGGCAACGGCGGTCAAGGCGGCAACGGCGGCGGAGCCGGAGCCGGTGGCGCCGCGCTCGGGGCGGGCAACGGCGGTAACGGCGGTAACGGCGGCACCGCCGGCACCGGCGGGACACCCGGAACCGGCGGCGCCGGCGCTGCCGGTACCGTCCTTAACCCCAATGGCGGCGCCGGCGGCAACAGTGGCACCGGCGGCCTCGGTGGCAACGGCGGTGGCGGCGGTAACGGCGGCAGCGGCGGCGCGACCTCCGGTACCGGCGGCAATGCCGGCAGCGGCAGCAATGGGGGCAACGGCGGCAGCGCCACCGGCCTGACTGGCGGTATCGGCGGTGCCGGCTACGGCCTGCTCAACGGTAACGGCGGCAACGGCGGCAACGGCCCCAACGGCGGCAACGGCGGCAGCGCCGGCGCCGCGGGCACCGCCGGCACTCCGGGCGGCGGCACCGGCACCGCAGGCACCGTCGGTAGCGGCGGCACGGTGTCGGCCAACAACGGCGGCGCTGGCGGCAACGGTGGAGGCACCGGAACCGCGGGTAACCAGGGCACAGCCGGCACCGCCGGTCAACCCGGCTGATACCGGGCCCTAACCGGTTGGGCTGGCCTGGCGGTCAGAACTGCAAAGCGCTGAACCGCCAGTCCAGCACCGGCCGGTCGGGCTCGCCCGCTGTCTCGCTGGCCGCGTAGACCAGCGACCGCAGCCTCAGCACGCCACCGTGAGCGGTCGCTTCAGCGGATTCGACGTGCAGCTCGCTGTAGAGGGTGTCGCCCTCGTGCACCGGACCGGTGTGGTCGCAGGACTCCCAGCCCAGGACTGTCACGAGATTGGGCAACAGCCGACTCGCCTGCGCGAGCGCGAGCCCGATGGTGTGCCCGCCGTAGACCAGCCGCTGCCCGCCGATCCGCCGATCGTGGTGGGTGGCGGCGATGTTCAGGGTGAGTCGGGCCAGCTCCGGCGCGCTGCTGACGATGTCCCCGGTGCTGTGCAAGACCGAACCCGCGATACCGGCATCGAAGTGTGGCCCCGGCACCCGGCTGCGGAAAGCCTCGCCGTCCCACCCAGCGGTGGGGTCAAGGACCGATCCTGCCGCGTCGGCGCCGATCCCGGACAGGTCATCGCCTGGCGCGCCGCCGGGATTCCAGTCCGGGCTGGCGGGCAGCATGCCGCACCGGTAGAAGTCGAGCACCAACCGGTCGGCCTGATCGATCGTGGTCATCCGCAGTGCCGCCAGTCCGGTCGGCGCGCGTCCAGGTTTGACCGAGTTGGCGCGCAGGCCGACCACTTCGGTGCGTGTATATATGGTGTCGCCTACGACCGGGAACCGGTGAAACGTCAGCCCGCGGTAGAACAGGTTGGCTTTGACGCGCTGCGTCACCAGCGTGCTCTGACCGATGGCGACATCGCACACCAGCGCGGGGTGCGCCAGCGGCCCCGGCACGCCGGTCACCGCGGCACACAGGTCAGCGTCCAGCGCCAGCCGCAGCCGGTCTCCCAGGATCGCCTGATGCGCGGCCGCCAGTCCCGCCGTCAGCGTGGCCGACGGGGCCCAGTCGAAGACCTGCCCTATATAGAGGTCGTCGAAGTAAGGGCCGCCCGCGCGTTGACTCGAATACCCGTGCACCGTCACAAGGCCACATGCTGGCAGGCTGTCCAACCGGGGGTCAACACGGAGGTTGGTTGCGGGTGAGCTCGGAGCATCAGGACGAAGAAGAGCTGCTGGTCGCCACCGTGCGCGCGTTCGTCGACCGCGACGTGAAACCAACGGTCCGCGAGGTCGAGCACGCCAACACCTACCCCGAGGCGTGGATCGAGCAGATGAAGCGGATCGGCATCTACGGCCTGGCCATCCCCGAGGAGTACGGCGGGTCGCCGGTGTCGATGCCGTGCTACGTGCGAGTCACCCAGGAGCTGGCGCGCGGCTGGATGAGCCTGGCCGGCGCGATGGGCGGCCACACCGTGGTGGCCAAGTTGTTGGCCCTGTTCGGCACCGAGGAGCAGAAGCGCGCCTACCTGCCGCGGCTGGCCACCGGCGAGCTGCGCGCCACCATGGCGTTGACCGAACCGGGCGGCGGCTCCGATCTGCAGAACATGTCGACCACGGCTATACCCTTTGGCGCCCAAGGCGCCCCTGAAGGCGCCCCCGACGGGTTGCTGATCAACGGTTCCAAGACCTGGATCAGCAACGCGCGCCGTTCCGGACTGATCGCGTTGCTGTGCAAGACCGACCCCAGCGCCACACCACGGCACAGGGGCATCTCGATCGTGCTGGTTCAGCATGGGCCGGGTCTGACGGTGTCGCGCGACCTGCCTAAGTTGGGTTACAAGGGCATCGAATCCTGCGAGTTGTCGTTCGACGACTACCAAGCGCCGGTCTCGTCGGTACTGGGCGGCGTGATGGGCAAAGGCTTTTCGCAAATGATGAAAGGCCTTGAGACGGGACGCATTCAAGTCGCCGCCCGGGCACTGGGGGTGGCGACGGCCGCGCTCGAGGATGCACTGGCTTATGCGCAGCAGCGGGAAAGCTTCGGCCAACCGATCTGGAAACATCAGTCCGTCGGTAACTACTTGGCCGACATGGCAACCAAACTCACCGCCGCGCGCCAGCTCACCCGCTATGCCGCAGAGCGTTACGACAGCGGCGAGCGCTGTGACATGGAGGCCGGGATGGCGAAGTTGTTCGCCTCCGAGGTCGCGATGGAGATCGCCTTGAACGCCGTGCGGATCCACGGCGGCTACGGGTACTCCACCGAATACGACGCAGAACGCTACCTTCGCGACGCACCGCTGATGATTGTCGGCGAAGGAACCAATGAGATCCAGCGAAACGTGATTGCCGCGCAACTGGTGGCGCGAGGCGGGATCTAAAGCGCGGCCGCGACGCTAACCCATGCTGTATATTTGCCTGACTTCGGCATCTGCTTGGTGGCGCGGGAGTAAACCCATTTGGACCGGCGGGCATCCAAGGAAGGCAGTTGCTATGACTTATCCCCCAGGGCCGTATGAAGGTTCCCCGGAATGGCAGGGGCAGCAGCCGGATTGGCAAGGCCAGCCGCCGGGTTGGCCGGGACAGCAGCCGGGTCCGCAAGCGCAGCAACCGGGTTGGCAAGGGCCGCAACCGGGTTGGCAAGGCCAGCAGCCGGGTTGGCAAGGCCAGCCGCAACCCGACAACTACCTCGTCTGGGCGATTCTGTGCACTGTCTTATGCTGCCTTCCGTTCGGCATTGTGTCGATCGTCTACTCCACCAAGGTCTCCGGGCTGTGGGCGCAGGGGCAGTACGCCGAGGCCCAGGCCGCAGCCAACAACGCGAAGAAGTGGGCCATCATCGGCGCAATCGTGGGCCCGATAATCTCCGTGGTTTTCACGGTGATCTGGTTCGCCTTTATCACCGCGGAGGTCATCCACGATCTCCCCTCCACGACCACCACCACCACGTACTCGGGCTACTGACCGTCAGGGTTACCCCACCACGTCCACCAGTCCCCACGCCAATGCAGTATCCGCGTCGATAGTACGGCCGGACAGCACCAGATAGGCTGTGCGCCAGCGGCCTATCCGGCGTGTGACGCTGACGCTGCCACCCGCCCCGGGGATCAGTCCCAGACTCAATTCCGGCAGCCCGAGCACCGAATTGTCGCGTGCCTCAACCCATCCGCAAAACGCCGCCATCTCCAGCCCGCTGCCCAGTACCCGGCCGTGCACCACGGCCCGGCAGGCCCGGCCGAGCCTGGCGGTGAGCCCGTCGAGCGCCAGCGCCGGGCTGTGCCGGGTGCGGGCCAGATGAGCGCTCGCGGGATCGGCGAAGGTGCCGAATTCCGCGAGATCCCCCCCGCTGCAAAACGATAGTCCGTTGCCGCTCAACACGATCCCGGCCACCGACGGGTCCAACTGCGCTACGGCCAGCGCCTCCAGCAATGCGGCGCGCGCATCGGTGGAGAACGCGTTGTGGCGTTGCGGCCGATTGAACCGGATATGCAGGGTGTCGCCGTCGCGTTCGGCGACCACCGGGTCGGCGATGTCCGGCATGGTTGCGGGGCCGCGCTCCACCAGCCAGCGGGCGAACTCCGGGCCGGCCTGCAGTGTCGAGTAGGCCAGCGATTCGGTGATCACCCCGGCCACCGCCGGGGCGTCGGGCTCGATCGTACGTAGCACGTCGTCGCATACGGCACTCGAGTGCGGCCAGTGCGCGCAGCGTTCGGCCAGCTCGGCCAGGGTATCGGGCACCGAGTCGACGGTCACCACCCGGGTATCGGTGCTGGGGTCCTCGGTCAGCGTGAAAGTCGCCGTATTCAACCAATACTCGTTCCGCGGCGAGCCGAATGCGACGATCACGCCGGGCGGCAGATCGGCGCCGTCCGGCGGCGCCGTCGACAGGTCGACCACCCGGAGCATGGGTTACGCCGAGTACTTCTCGATCAGACCGTTCTTGTACAGCTTTCCGGTGTCGGTACGCGGAAGCTGCTGTTCGAACGCGATCGAGCGGGGGCACTTGAAGTGCGCCAACCGCTCTCGCAGCCAGTCCAGCAATTCGTCCGCGAACTGGTCGGTGCTATCGGCCTCCTCGACGGTCTGTACGACCGCCATGACGCGTTGCCCCATCTCGTCGTCGGGAACCCCGAACACCGCCGCGTCCATCACCTTTGGGTGAGTGACCAACAGGTTCTCGGCCTCTTGCGGGTAGATGTTCACCCCGCCGGAGATAATCATGTGGTGGCGCCGGTCGGTCAAGAACAGGTAGCCCTCGTCGTCGAGGTAGCCCACGTCGCCAACGGTCGTCCAGCCATGCTTCTCCCGCGATGCGGCGGTTTTGGTTGCGTCGTTGAGATATTCGAAGGAATAGCCGCCTTCGAAATAGATCTCGCCGGGCTGGTTCGGTGGTTGCTCGGTGCCGTCCTCGTCGAGAATGTGCACCCCACCCAGCATGGGTTTGCCGACCGAACCCGGATGCGCCAGCCAGTCTTCGGCGGAGATCAGCGTGGACCCGATCGCCTCCGAGGACGCGTAGTACTCGTCGATGATCGGCCCCCACCAATCGATCATCTGCTTCTTGATCTCCACCGGGCACGGCGCGGCGGCGTGCATCACCCGCTTGAGGCTGGACACGTCGTAAGAATCACGAATTTTGTCAGGAAGTTTCAGCATCCGGACGAACATCACCGGCACGAACTGTGCATGGGTTATCCGGTGCCGCTCGATGGCGTCGAGCGTTCCTTCGGCATCGAACTTCTCCATCACCACCGTGGTGATGCCGCCGGCCTGGGCGCTCATCGACCACACCGATGGTGCGGTGTGGTACAGCGGGGCCGGGCTCAGATACACCGCGTCGGGATCCATCCAGAATCCGATCAACGCCGACATCATGCCCGGCACTTCGGCTGGCGGCAGGTGCGGCAGTTCGCGTTTGATTCCCTTGGGCCGACCAGTGGTGCCCGACGAATACTGCAGCAGATCGCCCTCGATCTCGTCGTCGATCGGGGTGTCCGGTTGACCGGCAACGCATTCCGGGTAGCGGTCCCAGCCCGGCAGGTCGGGTTGAGCGTCAGTGCAGGCGATCATCAGCAGCTCCGGCAGGCCGCCCGGCAGGTGCTGGGCCAGGCCCGCGCAGGTATCCCGCAGCGCCGCGGACCCGATGATCGCCTTGGCGTTGCTGTTGTCGATGATGTAAGCCGCCTCGGCGGCGGTCAGGTGCGTATTGATCGGCACGAAATACAAGCCGCTGCGGCGAGCCGCCCACATGACCGCGTGGATGTGCTCGTTGTTCTCCATCAGGATCGCGACGGTGTCGCCCTCGTGCAGACCGGCTTGGCGGAATCGATGTGCCAACCGGTTGGCACGGGCTTCCAGCTCGTCAAAGGTGATTACGGTTCCCGACGGGTACAGGATGACGGCGGGTTTGTTGGCGCCGACATGCTGGCGAATCTGCATGCGCCGACTTTACCTGCGCGCTACAGACCACCGACGAGCAGACGCAAACGCCCCCGACACGCCGGGCGTGCGGGGGCGTTTGCGTCTGCTCGTTAACTCAGTCGGCTTGCGCGAGGCGCTCTTTGAGGGCCTCGAACTCATCCTTGACGCCGGTAGGCAGCTTGTCGCCGACGAATTCGAACCACTCTTCGATCAGCGGCAGCTCGTCACGCCACTCGGAGGGCTTGACCACGAGCGCCGCGGCGACGTCGTCGGCAGTAACGTCGAGTCCGGCCAAGTCCAGGTCCTCTGCGGTCGGCACGACGCCGATCGGGGTGTTCTGGCCGCCGGCCGTGTGCTCGATGCGGTCGACGATCCACTTGAGCACCCGGCTGTTCTCGCCGAAGCCCGGCCAGAGGAACTTGCCGCCCTCGCCGCGCCGGAACCAGTTGACGAAGAACACCTTCGGCAGCTTGGACTCGTCGGAGTTCTTGCCCAGGTCGATCCAGTGCTGGAAGTAATCGCCGACGTTGTAGCCCAGGAACGGCAGCATCGCCATCGGGTCGCGGCGCACGGCACCGACCTTGCCTTCGGCGGCCGCGGTCTGCTCGCTGCCCATGGTGGCTCCCATGAAC
>Ga0182030_10017436_pt1 | contig 13862 bp, 10 predicted proteins | sample 812S3MmetaG_FD_121299 | JGI IMG/M metagenome (GOLD analysis project Ga0182030, IMG submission 121299) | Permafrost microbial communities from Stordalen Mire, Sweden - 812S3M metaG (Illumina Assembly) | ecosystem: Environmental > Terrestrial > Soil > Wetlands > Permafrost | place: Sweden... | reverse complement strand
TCCGTCGCGGTCGCCCGAGCAATCGGGACGCTGTCAGGCTTCGCCGTCAGGGAAGCGGGCGTGTCGGGCGTTTGCGCGGGGGTCTGGGTGGCAACGATCGCGGCGTCCATCGCAGCTGGCCTCGCATCCGTCGGGACGGGCGCGGCGGCGATCGCCGGCTTCGGCTGTTCCGTCGCCGGGCCATCCTCCGACGCGGGTTTTTCCGCGCTCTCTGGTGGCGGCGGCGCGGCCTCGGATGCTTTGGCCGGCGAAGGCGCGGCGTCGATCGCCAAGGCGTCGTCGCGCGGGGGCCGGGTCGCGCGCGCCAACGCGGCGTCGGTCGCCGGCGTCGAGGCGACGTCGCCGGTCGACGTCACCAGTTCGACTGCGATCGCGTCGGGTTGGCCGGTCGGCTGCGCCACGGCGAAGCTCAGCGCCGCCGCCGCGACGACCGCGGCGTGGACGGCGAGCGAAGCGAACGCGGCGAAAGCCGCAGCGCCGCGCGAGGCGGCGGGCGCAGGGGCGTCGTCGAACCGAGGCGGCGCCCGCAGGCGCGCGTCGACGATCGGAGCGCCGCCCGCGCCCAATCCTTCGCCGCCGTCGATCGCCGCGGTCCGCGCCAAGCCGTCGCCCTGTTTCCTGTTCGTCTGAGGCCGCGCGCACTCTAACCGCAGTCGCGGCGGATTTCGATCGGCGCGGGCGCCCGGCGCGATCGCGGCGCCAAGCCTGCTTCGTACAGGCGAATGGACGCTCCCCAGTCAGGACTTGCCTCGAAATGAGTCGTTTGCCCTTCCGGCTACACTCTCGAACCGTTCTAGAACGGGACCAGACCGCATCCGCGAGGTCCGCGGTCGCCGCGCCGGCGGCGGGCGGTCGCGGCGCCTCGGCGCGCGGCGAGCGAGACCGCGTCGCCTGGGTCGACTACGCCAAGGGCTGGTCGATCATCCTCGTCGTCGCCATGCATTCGGCGCTCGGCGTCGGCTTCGCGGTCGGCGAGACCGGCTGGATGCATGCGGTCGTCGCCTTCGCCAAGCCGTTTCGCATGCCGGATTTCTTCCTCGTCGCGGGCCTGTTCGCCGGACGAACGATGGAAGGCCCGTGGCGCGCCTTCCTCGATCGCAAGGTCGTCCATTTCGTCTATTTCTATGCGCTGTGGCTGCTCATCGCGCTGGCGGTCAAATCCGGCGAACTGGGGCTGACGACGCCGGTCGCCTTCGCCGCGGCCTATCTGTGGGGCTTCGTCGAGCCGTTCAGCTCGATGTGGTTCATCCAGTTGCTGCCGATCCTCTATCTGGCGACGCGCTTCGTCCGCCGCCTGCCGACGCCGGTCGTGCTCGTCGCCGCGGTCGTCGCGCATGTCGCGGCGGCTTGCGCGCCCGACGGCGGCGTCTATGCGATGGGGTCGAATCTGACGGGCTGGACCAGCGTCGACTCTTTCCTGCTGTTCTTCGTCTATTTCTATCTCGGCCATCGCTTCGCCGGGGCGATCTTCGCCTTCGCCGGGACGGTCGGCCGGCGTCCCCTCCTGCTGCTGGCCGGCCTCGCGGCGTGGGGGATCGTCGAGGAATTGTCGGTTCTGCGGGGCCTGCCGGAATGGCCGGGCGCGACGCTGGTGTTCGGCCTCGCCGGCGCGCTGGCGGTGATCGCCGGCGCCGCGCTGCTCGACAAGATCGGCGCGATGCGCTGGCTCGCCTATTGCGGACGCCATTCGCTGGTCGTCTATCTCTCGTTCTTCCTGCCGATGGCGGTCGCTCGCGTCGCGCTCGTCAAGCTGGGCTGGATCGCCGACGTCGGCGCCATGTCGCTCATCGTCGCCGCCGCCGCGGTCAGCGGGCCGCTGCTGATCGACCGGCTGACCCGCGGCACGCCGCTCGCCTTCCTCTATGCGCGCCCCGCCTGGGCGCGGCTCGAGCGGCCGAAGCCGGTTCCGCCGCAGCGCCTCGCCGCCGTCATGTCGCGCGCTTGAGCGGGTCGGGCGAAGGCAGGTCTGGCGGAGGGGGCGGGATTCGAACCCGCGATACGGTTTCCCGCATACACACTTTCCAGGCGTGCGCCTTCGACCGCTCGGCCACCCCTCCCGCGCCGCAGGCGCGACGCATGCCTCGGCGCATATCACCCGGCGCGGCGCGCGCGCAAGTCGCGTCACCGGCTTTTCGTCCGACATGGACAGGCTGCGGCGCTTTGCGCTAACAGGGGCGCCGCCCGCCGGCCTTGGGAGCAGCGGCTTGATCCGGATCGCGCTTCGTCTGATCGCCTTGGTTTCGCTCGCCGGCGCCTTCGCCGCCGCGGTGATCGACGGCGCGCGCTCGCTCGCCGACCAGAAGATCGAATTCACGCCGATGGGCCGCACGCTGGCCACCGCATTTCCCGCCAAATTCGCGGCGATGCAGGCCTATGTGAGCGCGCGCGCGCCGGTGCTGTGGGACCCGGTCCTGCTCAAGCTGCTCTATGCGCCAGCGGCGCTTGACCTGGCGGTTCTCGGGGCGGCGTTGTTCTATCTCGCCCACCGCCCCGCCGTTCCCCCCGGCGCCGGGAGGCGCGGCCGCTGATCTGCGAAGTAACGCGCGCCGACCTCGGTGCGAATAGCGGTCGACAACCCATCACGGAGCCGACCATGTTGAGCTTCCTGTCCGCCAAGACCCGCCCCGTTTCCGCCGCCGAGGCCCTGCCGGGCCGTCCGCAAGCGATCCCCACCGCGCGCGAGCATTACGTCAACGGCCGCGCGCTTATGCCGCCCTATCCCGCCGGAACCGAGACGGCGGTCTTCGGCATGGGCTGCTTCTGGGGCGCCGAGCGCAAGTTCTGGCAGGCCGGGGAGGGCGTGTGGGTCACCGCGGTCGGCTACGCCGGCGGCTTCACCCCCAATCCGACCTACGAGGAGGTCTGCTCGGGCCGCACGGGCCACGCCGAGGTCGTTCTGGTCGCCTACGATCCGGCCAAGATCGCCTACGACAACCTGCTCAAGATCTTCTGGGAAAGCCACGACCCGACCCAGGGCATGCGCCAGGGCGCCGACGTCGGCTCGCAGTACCGCTCGACAATCTATTGGACGAGGCCCGCTCAGGCCGAGGCGGCGCGCCGCTCGGCGGAAATGTTTGGCGCGGCGCTGAAGGCCAAGGGCCACGGCGCGATCACCACCGAGATCGCCGAAGCGGGGCCGTTCTACTTCGCCGAGGGCTATCACCAGCAATATCTGGCCAAGAATCCCGGCGGCTATTGCGGCCTCGGCGGCACCGGCGTGTCGTGCCCGATCGGGCTGGGCGCCGAAACGGCGCCGAACGGGCGCTAACGCTTCGCGAGCCGACCGGACCCGCGCGGGTCCGTTTGTGGCCGGATACGGCGGCGGCCTTCCCTCTGGAAGGCCGCCGCTTGCGTTTGCGCGAGAAGTAGACTAGACGGTTTAGTCTGATCTTGAGGTCCGCATCGCGATGAAGTCGTCCGGCAGTGCGAGAAAATCGGAAATGATGCTCAAGGCGGCGCAGCGGCTGTTCGCCGAGGCTGGCTACGAGGGGGTGTCGATGGACCTCGTGGCCAAGACGGCGGGCGTCTCCAAGGCGACGCTCTACGCGCATTTCGAGAGCAAAGAGAAGTTGTTCGCCGAAATCCTGGAAGCCGAGAACGGCCGCATCGAGGACGGGGACTGGATCCCCGAGCGTTTCGAGGGCGACGCCGAGGGCGTCCTGCGCCGCTTCGCGCGCGGCATGGCGAGCTTTTTCGTCGACGGGCGCGGGCTCGCCGTCTACCGGCTGTTCGTCACCGATCTCCACCGCTTTCCCGAGCTCGTCGCACGGTTCCACGCAGCCGGCCCGCTGGCGATGCGCTCGCGCGTCGCTCGGCTGCTGGCCCAGATGGGCGAGCGCGGGGCGCTGGCGATCGACGACCCCACGGTCGCGGCCGACCATCTGATCGCGCTGGTTCAAGGACGTCTGCCGTTCGATCGCTCGATCGGCCTGCCTCCGCCTTCCGACGCGGAGATCGAGCGGCACGTCGAGAGCGCCGTGCGGTTCTTCCTGCGCGGCTACGCGCCGCGGAATCCGACGGACCGGCGATGAGTACGGTTGATCGATCGGTCGCGCCGCCGCCCTCGAGCGTCGCTGGCGGGTTGGCGCGCAAGGCGCGCCGTTGGCCCCGCCGCCTCGCCGTTTCGCTTTTAATTTTCGCCGTGGGCGGCGCTGCTGCAAATTACATCTATCAGGCTAATTTCGCGAAGAATCCGCTCGCGGACCTCCTCGTCGCCAAAGCGACGATCGGCGACGTCGAGCAGAGCGTGCAGGCGACCGGCGAACTCCGACCGGTGCAGCTGGTGGCGGTCGGCGCTCAGGTTTCCGGTCGCATCACCAAGATGAACGCGGCCATAGGCCAGCGCGTCGCCGCCGGCGATCTCATCGCCGAGATCGACGATTCGACGCAGCAGAACGATCTCAAATCCGCCGAGGCTGCGCTCGACGACGTTCGCGCCCAGAAGCGGCAGAAGGAGGCGACGCTCGCCTACGACCAGTGGGCGCTCGAGCGCGAAGAGAAGACGCTCGCCAAGGAGGCGACCTCGCGCGACTCCTGGGAGTCGGCGAAGGAGGCGGTCGCGACGACTCAAGCCCAGATCGACTCGCTCGCCGCCCAGATCAAGGAGGCGGAGGTCAAGGTCGACAGCGCCCGCCTCGACCTCGGCTACACCCGCATCACGGCGCCGATCGACGGAACCGTGCTGCTCGTCGCGACCCAGGAGGGACAGAACGTCAACGCCGTGCAATCGGCGCCCACCATCGCCATTCTCGGCCGCATCGACCGCATGCTGGTGCGCGCGGAAATCTCGGAGGCCGACGCGCCGAAAGTGAAGATCGGCCAGAAAGCGGTCTTCTCGATTCTCGGCGAACCGCAACGGCAGTGGGAAGCGACGCTGCTTGCGCTCGATCCCGCGCCCGACTCGCTGCGCTCCGACTCGGAAATCGCGTCGTCGAACGCCAACTCGAGCTCGTCCTCTTCCTCCACGTCCTCGACTTCGTCGGCGATCTATTATTACGGCCGCTTCGAGGTCGACAATCCCGATGGCGTTCTGCGCACCTACATGACGGCTCAGGTGCGAATCATGCTCGGCGAGGCCAAGGGCGTGGTGACGATCCCGACGGCGGCGCTGTCGCCGCCCGAGGCGGACGGCAAGCGCTTCGTCGACGTCGTCGTCGCCGATGGAAGTCTCGAGCGCCGCGCCGTGCAGGTCGGGCTCGACGACAAGACGCGCTGCGAGATTCGCGCCGGGCTCCACGCCGGCGAACGGGTCGTCGTCGGCCGGCGCGCGCCAGAGACGCAGGCCTCGTCGATGCCGGCCCCGCCCGGAGCGCTGTGAATCATGTCCGACGCGTTCATTTCCCTTCGCGGCGTCCAGCGCGAATTTCCCTCCGGGGAGTCGTCGATCGCTGCGCTGCGCGACGTCGACCTCGACATCGCCCGCGGCGAGTTCGTCGCCATCGTCGGCGCGTCGGGATCCGGCAAGTCGACGTTGATGAACATCCTCGGCTGCCTCGACCAGCCGACGGCGGGCGCGTATGTCTTCGCCGGTCGCGCGATTGCGACGCTGACGCCGGACGAGCAGGCGGAGCTGCGCCGCGAGCACTTCGGCTTCATCTTTCAGCGCTATCACCTGCTGCCGGAGCTCAACGCGCTCGGCAATGTCGAGATTCCGGCGATCTACGCCAGCGTCGCGCCGCCGCGCCGCCGCGATCTCGCCGAGCGGCTGCTGGCGCGCCTCGGCATGGCCGATCGCGCCCATCATCGCCCGAGCCAGCTCTCCGGCGGCCAGCAGCAGCGCGTCTCGATCGCGCGCGCGCTGATCAACGGCGGCGAGGTGATCCTCGCCGACGAGCCGACCGGCGCGCTCGACCGCCATTCCGGCGAGGAGGTGCTCGCCATCCTCGGCGAGCTCAACGCCGAAGGGCGCACCGTCATACTCGTCACCCACGATTCCGCGGTGGCGAAGCGCGCGCGCCGCGTCGTCGAGATGTCCGACGGCCGGATCGTCGACGATCGCGTCGTGGCGTCTGGCGCGCCGGCCGCCGCAACGACCCTCGCCGCGCGCGGCGGGCGCGAGTCGACGTGGCGAGCGCCCATCGATCGATTCACGGAATCGTTCCGTATGGCGGTTCTTGCGCTGACCGCGCATCGCCTGCGCACGTTCCTGACCATGCTCGGCATCGTCATCGGCATCGCCTCGGTCGTCGCCATGGTGGCGCTCGGCGAGGGCTCGCGCCGCAAAGTGCTCAACAACATCTCGGACCTCGGCACCAACACGCTCGAGATCTTTCCCGGCTCAGGCTTCGGCGACACGAAGGCTGCCAAAATCAAGACGCTGGTGCTGGCGGACGCCGAGGCGCTGGCGCGTCAGGATTACGTCGCCGGCGCGACGCCGACCGTTTCGACCTCGAGCACGCTGCGTTACGGAGCGATCGAAGCCAGCGCGCTGGTGAACGGCGTCGACGCCGACTACTTCGAGGTCAAGGGCGTGAAACTCAAGGAGGGTCGGTTCTTCGACGCGAGCGCCGAGCGCGAACTGTCGCAGGAAATCGTCATCGACGAGAATGCGCAATCGACGCTGTTCGCCGACCGCGAGGATCCGATCGGCAAGACGATCCTCGTCGGCAATGTCCCCTGCACGGTGATCGGCGTGACGCGCAAGCAGCAGGGCTTCGGCTCGAGTGGGAACATATCGACCTTCCTCGCCTACTCGTCGGTTCAGGCGCGTTTTCTCGGCGACGCCTCACTACGCAGCATCCTGCTGCGGGTCGCCGACAACGTCGACGACGACCTCGCCGAGCAGGCGGCGATGCGACTGCTGGAACAGCGGCACGGCGCGCGCGATTTCTTCGTCTTCAACTCCAGCGACATTCGTAGCGCGATCACCGCGACGACGCAGACGATGACGGCGCTGATCGCCGCCATCGCCGTCATCTCGCTGGTCGTCGGCGGCATCGGGGTGATGAACATCATGCTGGTCTCGGTGTCGGAGCGGGTGAAGGAGATCGGCGTCCGGATGGCGGTCGGCGCCCGGCGTTCCGACATCATGCAGCAGTTTCTCACCGAAGCGGTGCTCGTCTGCGTTGTCGGCGGCGCGCTGGGGGTGCTGGCGGCGCTGGGAGCCGCGCTCGTCTTCCGTGCGTTCGGGTCGACCTTCTCCTTCGTGTATTCGGGCGCCTCGATCGTCGCGGCCTTCGCCTGCTCGACCCTGATCGGCGTCGTCTTCGGGTGGCTGCCGGCGCGCGGCGCGGCGCAACTCGATCCGGTCGACGCGCTGGCGCGGGAGTGATCGCGATGCGCGCTTCGATCTTGAATGTCGCAGCGGCGCAGGCGTTCGCGACGCTGCTGGCAGGTTGCGCGGTCGGTCCGGATTACGCGAAACCGGACATGGCGCTCCCGGCGCAATGGACGCAGGGCGCGGTCGAGGGGCGTGGACTGTCGACGCCCGCCGCCTCGCTGGACGCGTGGTGGCGCGCCTTCAACGACCCGTTGCTCGACGAACTGATGGCCGAAGCGGTCGCCGGCAATGCGGACGTCGCCAGCGCCAAGGCCAAGATCCGCGAAGCGCGGGCGACGCGGCGGGAAGCGGAGGCCGCGCTCGGGCCGTCGCTCACCGGCAGCGCCTCGGCTTCCGAGACGGGGCCGCAATCGGCGTTGAGCAGCCAAACGACGACCACGACGACGTCGGCGACGTCGTCCAGCGGCCTGTCGGCGCCTTTCCAGGCGGGGTTCGACTCAAGCTGGGAGCTCGACCTGTTCGGCGCCAACCGGCGCCAGGCGGAAGCGGCCGGTTATGGCGAAGAGGCGACCGAGGAAGACTTGCGCTCCACGCTGCTGACGCTGGTCGGCGACGTCGGCGCTTCCTACGCCGAGGCGCGCGGCTATCAGGAGCAGATCGCGCTGGCGCGACGAACGCTGGCGTCGGAGCGCAGAACGGCGGATCTGACGCATGTGAAATTCGACGCCGGCTCCGCCTCGGGCGCCGACGTCGCCAAGGCGGACGCGCAAGCGACCACCACCGCCGCGGACCTTCCCACCTACGAGGCCGACTACGCCGAGGCGGTCCATCGCCTTGCGGTGCTGACCGGCCGCGCCCCCGGGGCGCTTGACGATCGGATGCAGACGCCCCGCGCGATCCCCGCGCCGCGCAAGCCGCTGCCGGCCGGCGTGCCCGCCGACCTGCTGACCCGGCGGCCCGACGTGCGCGCGGCCGAACGGCGACTCGCGCAGGCGACGGCGAAAATCGGCGCGGCGGAGGCCGCGCTCTATCCCGACGTTTCTCTGACCGGCTCGCTGTCGACGAGCGCGAGCCGCCCCGGCGAGCTGCTGCGCGCCTCGTCCGTGTCGTGGTCGTGGGGGCCATCCGTTTCGATTCCGATATTGGACGGCGGCAAGCTCGCTGCGGAGCGTGACGCGACCCAGGCGCAACGCGACGAATATCTCGTCGCCTGGCGTTCGTCGGTGCTGACGGCGATGGAAGACGTCGAGAACGCGCTGGTGTCGCTTTCGCGGGAGCGCCTGCGCGCCAGGCAGCTCGCTTCGAGCGTGGACAATTACCGCAAGGCCGGCGACCTGTCGCGCGCGCAATACGAGGCGGGCAAATCGAGCTTTCTCGACGTGCTCGACGCCGAGCGCTCGTTGTACTCGGCCGAGGATTCGCTGATCCAGAGCCGAGTCACGCTCGCCAAGGACTATGTCGCTCTCGCCAAAGCGCTCGGCGGCGGGTGGGACGCGCCGGTGGACGCGAGCCGACCCGAAGTCGCGGACGAGGCGATGGGCCCGCGCCTGCGGTCTCAGCCTGCGGCGCCGTGAAACGGAGCGCGGCGGATCGTCGGCGGCCGCGGCGGCCTGCGCCTATGCGCTCTCCGCGAACCGATAGCCGACGCCGGATTCGGTGCGGATGATCGTCGGTCGCGACGGGTCGCGCTCGATCTTGGCGCGCAACTGGCCGACGAACACCCGCAGATATTGGGTGTCGTCCTTGTGCGCCGGGCCCCAAACGGCGGTGAGGATCTGGCCGTGGGTCATCACCCGGCCGGGGTTGGCGGCGAGCGCGCACAGCAGGTCGTATTCGCGCGGCGTCAGCTTGATCGCGTCGCCCTCGCGGGTCACCAGCCGCTTCTCCATGTCGATCGTCAGGCCGTCGACCGCGACGTGCGTCTTGGCCGCCGCGCCCGCCTTGGCGTGGCGCAGCGCGGCGCGCAGGCGCGCCAGCAGCTCGCCGATTGCGAACGGCTTCTCGACGTAATCGTCGGCGCCGAGGTCGAGCGCGGCGATCTTTTCCGCCTCGCGGTCGCGCGCCGACAGCACGACGATCGGCGCCGCGACGAAGCTGCGCGCCCGCTCGATCACGTCCTTGCCGTCCATGTCGGGCAGGCCGAGATCGAGCACGATCAGGTCCGGCGCCGAATTGGCGATCAGCCGCAGCGCCTCGTGGCCTGAGGCGGCATGCAGCACTTGGTAGCCCGAGGCTTCCAGCGCCGGCTTGAGGAAACGCAGGATCTGCGGTTCGTCGTCGACGATCAACACGCGCATGCCGTTCATGAGGCCGTCTCGGCGAGTTCGCGGGCCTCGACCGCTGGCATGGCGAAGATCACGCGCGCCCCGCGCCGCTTGACCGCTGGGCTCTCCGCCCAGATGCGACCGCCCATCGCCTCGATCAGGCCGCGGTTGATCGAGAGGCCGAGGCCGGTGCCGGCGCGCCGGCCGTCAGCCTTGCCGCCGCGATAGAACTTCTCGAACACGCGCTCGAGCTCGGACGGCTTGATGCCGGGCCCCTCGTCGGTCACCGAGACGAGCACGTTGGCGCCGTCGCGCCGCGCGTGGACGCTGACGCGCCCGCCGCCGCCGTACTTGTGGGCGTTGTCGAGCAGGTTGAACAGAACCTGCTCGAGCAGATTGGCGTCGCCGCGCACATAAGGCAGGTCGCGCGCCAGGCTGGTGACGATCGGCGGGCCGGCGAACGCCTTGCCGGCGCGCTCGACTGCTGCGCGCACGACCTCGACCACGTCGACGAGGTCGCGCTTCGGCTTGATCGCGCCCGCTTCGATGCGCGACATGTCGAGCAGATTGGCGATGAAGCGGTTGAGCCGCCCGCTCTCCTCCTCGATCGAGGCGAGCAGATCGGCGCGCTGCTCGGACGGCATGTCGTCGCCGAACTTGCGCAGGGTGGTGACGGCGCCGGTGATCGTCGCCAGCGGCGTGCGCAGGTCGTGCGACAGCGATGCGAGCAGCGTGCCGCGCAGCTTCTCGTTCTCCTCCAGCGCCACCGCGCGCACCGAGTCCTTGACCAGCAGCGCGCGGTCGATGGCGATCGCCGCCTGCTCGAGCATGAGGTTCAGCGCATGCTCGAGATTGGGCGACAGCGGCGCGTCGCGATTGGCGGGCTCGACGCCGCAGACGCCGACCACGCCGCGCGAAGTGACGAGCGGGCGGAACTGGAAGCGCACGTTGGGCAGGGTGCCGGTCTGCCGGCCGGCCGGTTCGCTCTTGTCGAAGGCCCAGCGCGCCGCGCCGTTCTCGCCGGGATCGAGCGCGTCGATCGGCGGCCAGGCGATGCTCAGCGCCAGCTCGCCGTCCTCGGGAAGCAGCATGACGACGCTGCGCGCCTCGAGTGTCTTGTGCGCGTAGACGGTCGTCGTCTCGAGGATGTCGTCGAGCGCCGCCGAGCCCGAAAGCTTGCGCGAGAATTCGAACAGCGCCCGCGTCGCCTGGGCGCTGGCGCGCGCCAGCCGCTCTTGGTCGCGCGCGCGACCGGCGAGCCAGCCGACCAGACTCGCCACCGCCAGGAAGATCACCAGGGCGAAGAACTCTTGCGGCTCGGCGACGCTGAACTGGTAGTAGGGCGGGACGAAGAAGAAGTCGTAGGCGAGGAACGACAGCAGCGCCGCGAGAATGGCCGAGCGCACGCCGAAGCGCGCCGCCGAGACGAGCACCGCGATCAGAAAGATCATCGACAGGTTGGGCAGGCGCAGCCAGCGGTCGAGCGCCTCGCCGACCGCGACCGCGGCGGCGACCGAGCCCGCCGCGGCGAGCGCGCCGATCGGCAGGTCGCGGCCGAGCGCGTCGGCGAGGCGAAGCCGTCTGGGCGCCTCTCGCGGCTGGTCGCCGGTGACGACATGCACGCCGACCAGGCTCGCGCGGCGCGCCAGCGCGTCGGACAGGGAGAGCCCGGCGAGTCGGCGAAGCAACCCCGCCTTCGAGCGGCCAACGACGATCTGGGTGATGTTCTCGCGCTCGGCGTAGCGCAGCAGCTCGGCCGGCAGGTCGTGGCCGACGAGCCGCGTCGTGTCCGCCCCGAGGCTCTGGGCGAGCCGCAGCGCCGCGTCGACCGCGGCGGCGCGCGCGCCGCCGACTTCGTCGTTCGGCCGATCGACGGTGGCCGCCAACCAGCTCGCGTTGAGGCCGGTGGCGAGCCGGCTCGCCGCGCGCACGACGTCCATCGACAGGGCGTCGGGGCCGACGCAAACGAGCAGCCGTTCGGAGGTTTCCCATGGTCCCCCGATCGCGCCCTGGCGCAATTGCTCGACCATCTGGTCGTCGACCCGCGCCGCGGTGCGACGCAGCGCGATCTCGCGCAAAGCGGTGAGGTTGCGCAGCGTGAAGAACTTCTGCTGCGCCAGCTGCGCCGTCTCAGGCAAGTAGACCTTGCCGTCCTTGAGCCGCTGGATCAGCTCCTCCGAGGTGATGTCGACCAGCACGATGTCGTCGGCGTCGCGCAGCACGACGTCGGGCACCGTCTCGCGCACGGTGACGCCGGTGATGCGCGAAACGACGTCGGCGAGGCTCTCGAGGTGCTGAATGTTGAGCGCGGTCCAGACGTCGATGCGCGCGTCGAGCAGCTCCTCGACATCCTGCCAGCGCTTGGGATGGCGGCTTTCCGGCGCATTGGAATGGGCGAGCTCGTCGACGACGATCAGCTTCGGCCGGCGGGCGAGCGCCGCGTCGAGGTCGAACTCCTCGATTTTGCGGCCCTGCCAGAGGACGGTTCTGCGCGGCAGGATTTCGAGGCCGGCGGTCAGCGCCTCGGTCTCGGCGCGCGAATGGGTCTCGACCAGGCCGACGACGACGTCGACGCCCTCCTCGCGCATCTGCCGCGCGCGCTGCAGCATGGCGTAGGTCTTGCCGACGCCGGGCGCGGCGCCGAGAAAGACCAGCAGCCGGCCGCGCTTGCCCTTCTCGGCGAGCGCCAGAAGCGCGTCGGGGTCGGGGCGGCGCTCGGAGTTGCGGTCGTTGGCCAAGGAATCGACGCTTCGCTGAAAAACCGAACCCATTATAGCGCATGGCCGGTCGACGGCGACAACGCCGCCCAAAGGTCCCGCGGCCGCGTCAGAAGGCGGCGAGCCAGACGACAAACAGGGCGCCGGTCGCGGCGAGAAACGCGATTCGCAGAACGAATTGCGCAAAAGGGGCGGCGGCGGGTGGGACGCGGGCGGTCAATGGCAAGCTCCGGCCGGACGTCCGGCCGCCGCTGATCTAACAGAAGCGTGCACAAGCGAGCCATTCGCAATTCCGACGCCGCCGATAAGGACGTCATAAGGCGCCGGCCGTTTGGACATGAGCGATCCTTACAATTTGCTTATGCGCCGCCCGCGCTTCCCGCATTGATCGCTTATCGGCTTTGGCTCCACAAACGCCCGGTCAGATCGCAAAGGGGCGCCGCGTCATGGCGGACATCGTCTACGTCGTCGTCGGACTGCTGTTCTTCACGCTGATGGGCGTCTACGCCGTCGCCTGCGACCGGCTTTAGGAGCGCGCGATGATCGAACCCGCCATCGGACTGGCGGTCGGGCTGCTGCTCGCCGTCTATCTTCTCTATAAGCTGGCGATCACCGGCGTCGCCCAACTGGCGCTGGCCTATCCCGCCAATGGCAGCCTGCTCGCCGACAAGGGCGGAAAACCGATCGGCTCGGCGCTGATCGGCCAGAATTTCGCCGCCGACCGCTACTTCCACGGCCGGCCATCGGCGACCCAGGCGCAGGACCCCGCCCATCCCGACGATCCGTCGAAGACGATTGACGCCCCCTACAACGCCGACAATTCGACCGGCTCCAACCTCGGCCCGACCTCGCAGAAGCTGGCCGACCGGGTGAAGGCCGACGTCGAGGCGAAGCGCGCCGCCGGTTGGCCGACGCCGATTCCCGCCGATGCGGTGACGACCTCGGCCTCGGGGCTCGATCCAGACGTCTCGCCAGCGACCGCCTTCGCCGAGGTTCCCGCCGTCGCCAAGGCGCGCGGGCTGCCGGAAGAGAAGGTGCGCGCGCTGGTCGCGGCGCATGTCGAAGGCCGGGCGTTTGGCCTGTTCGGCGAGCCGAGGGTCAATGTGCTCGAGCTCAATCTCGCGCTCGACGCGCTCGCTCAGGCGGGGGCGTAATGGTCGAAAGCCAACGCTTGGCGCCCGCCGGATCGGCCCGCCCCCGGGTTTGCAGAGCGGCGAAGCTAGAACGAAGACTCGAGTCCGATCGTGGCGCCCTGGAAGAGCACGTTCGAGCCGGTGTTGACGCCGAGCGCGCGCGCGGTCACGGCCGGAAGCGCGGTCGTGTACGTTTCCCGGATCTGTCCGGGCGCCAGGGCGACGCCGTCAAGCCACAGCGCTTCGTAGCCGAGCTTGAACGCAAGCCCCTTGGTGAGTTGATATTTCGCCTGCAACGCGGCTTCGCTGACGAAGGCGGCGCGGTTGGCGGAGGCTTGTGTTGGGTACGGCAGCTTGCCCATGCTGACCACGGCCGATTGCGTGGCGGCATTGTTGAACACGCCGACCTTGATCAGCGCATCGATCGAAAAACGACCGACCTCCAGCAATTTGGCGTCGACGCCGATTTGGCCGCCGTAAAGATTGTTTTGCGTCTTCGCCTGCCAAAATGGCCCGTAATTTCCTGCCG
>Ga0182030_10017435_pt1 | contig 13864 bp, 10 predicted proteins | sample 812S3MmetaG_FD_121299 | JGI IMG/M metagenome (GOLD analysis project Ga0182030, IMG submission 121299) | Permafrost microbial communities from Stordalen Mire, Sweden - 812S3M metaG (Illumina Assembly) | ecosystem: Environmental > Terrestrial > Soil > Wetlands > Permafrost | place: Sweden... | reverse complement strand
CTCGAAGACTCAGCCTCAATGTGAGGGCATGGGTACGACGGTGGTGGCCTGCCTGTTCCACGACAACAGGGTGTCCATCGCCCACGTCGGCGATTCGCGGCTCTATCGGCTGCGGGACAACCGATTCGAGCAAATGACCCTGGATCATTCGCTCCTGCAGGAGCTGGTCGACCGCGGGTTTTACTCGCAGCAGGAGGCGCAAAGGGCCACCAACAAGAATTATGTTACCCGGGCGTTGGGGGTGGAACAGAATGTCGAGGTGGAAATTCACGAGCAGCCGGTACAGAAGAGCGACTACTACGTGCTATGTTCCGACGGTCTGTCGGACATGATCGAAGATGAGGATATTCATTTAACAATCAGTACCTTTAGTGCTAATCTTGATACGGTTGCTAAACAATTGATCCAGCTTTCCAACGACAATGGCGGGCGAGATAACATCTCGGTGATCATGGCGCACGTGGCTGAGCCGTTCCCCGCACAACGGCGTATATTTGACAAAATATTGGGATGGTTCGGTTAGGGAGATGTGTTTGTGGCACGCCTGATGCTCAGCCTGGATGGTCAGATCCTCGCGGAATACAATATGAACAAGGAGCGCTACACCATTGGGCGCCTCCCGGACAACGATATCCGTATCGACAACCCGGCCGTGAGCGGGCATCACTCGCTCATCATCAATATTTTGAATGATTCCTTCCTCGAGGATCTGAACAGCACCAACGGCACGTACGTCAACGGCAAGCTGATCAAGAAGCATGCAATGCAGCACGGCGACGTGATCACGGTCGGTCACCATCAGCTTCGATTCGTGGACAGCCAGGATGGCGACACCGAACAAGATGAGTTCGAAAAGACCATGGTCATCACCCCGAGCTCGCAGGGTGAGGACCGCATCCGCCGCGTCGGTGTCGCGGTCGATCAGGCTGCCAAGGCAGTGGCCGCCAAGCGACCTGCCTCTGCGCCGGCACCCGATAACGCGGCTGCTCTCCTGCCCAAGGCCAAGCTGCAAGTGCTGAGCGGCGCCTTCGCGGGCCGCGAACTGGAATTGACCAAGGCGCTGACGACGCTCGGAAGGCCGGGAGTGCAGGTGGCCGCCATTACGCGCCGCGCCGAGGGCTATTTCATCGTGCACGTCGACAGCGGAAAGGAAAACGATTACCCGCAAGTGAACGGCGTACCGATCGGCCCCCAAGCCCGCCGGCTCAACGACAACGACGTGGTGCAGCTCGCCGGCGTAAAGATGGGATTTTTCGAGAGCTGATCGGTTCCTGCCTCGGAACCGAGGCAGCGCACGCAAGCCCTGGGGAGCTCGATTTCTTTGCCGCTCCCTGACGGGATCTGGGTCTAGGAAATCCCTGCCGACTTAGTGCTTATATACAGGATGGCCGAGATATCGAGCGACAGCCTGCCCGATCTCGCCGTCCTGATCAGAAGGGATGGCGAGATCCTGGGTCATGTCGGGGGCAGCTCGATCAGCGAACTCGTGCCCCCCGCAGCTTCCCCGGGCCGCGTGGAAACGGTTTGGCCGGAAGAAGCCGCCGTATGCATCAGGCAAGCTGTCCGCCGCTGCATCGCTCAACGCCAGCCGGTGGATACTCGGTTCGAATGCTCGAACATCAGTTATGAGGTGCGGGCTTTCGCGCGAGGACCGGATCGAGCCCTCTGCGTCATTCGCCGCGCCGGTTCGGGACTTCCGGGCAGCCTTTCGGCGAGCCTTTCGGCGAGCCTTTCGGCGAGCGCTTCGGAAAGCCCTCCGGCAAGCCTTTCGGCGAGCCAGTATGCGGATCCTTCGGCAGGCGCGTCGGCCGACCACTCATCGGCGTCCGATGAGATCGAACGCCCACATTTTGACCGGCGCGGATTCCTGAGCCGCTTCCATGACACGTTGTCTCAGTCCGCGATTCGGGAGAGGCCAGCCGCGCTGGCGCTCGTTTATCTCGACGGACTGGCCGAGATCGCCCGCGTCGTCGACGCCAAGATCTCCGAGCAGGTGCTGAGGGGTGCCATTCTGCGTCTGCCCGCAGGCGCAGCGCTCCCACCCGGCGCGGCGCAGGACCGCGACGTCGAGGCCAACTGGTATGTCGGGCAGCTGAGTGCCGAGCTGTTGGCAATCGTGGTCGAGAGCTCCGACCGCAACGCGATCGAGCGTTGTGTAGGAGGAGTTTGCGCAAGTTTGAGCGAGCCGGTGCGCATCGGCGACGCAGCGTTTCATCTGACGCCGTACGCAGGTGTTTCCATCCTGGGGCAGGATGGCTCCTCGCCGAGTAGTCTGCTCGACAAGGCGAGGTCGGCCGCCGCCGAGGCGCGCCGTTCGGGCTCGGATCGGATCCACTTCTTCACAGACACGCTGAAGCTTCGCTCTCTCGCGCGGCTGGATGCGGCGCTCGAAATTCGCGAAGCGATCGCGGACCGGCAGATAAGGCTGCGTTACGTCGGGCGGCACGATCTGAATTCCGGAGCGCTGGTGGCTCACGTCGGCTATTTGCGATGGAGGCATCCGCTGCGCGGCGAGCTCGCACCGGCCGAGTTCCTAGGCCTGGCAGAAACGACCGGCCTCGCCACCCTGCTGTCTCGTTCGTTGCTCGATGGCCTGTGCGAGGACTTCGAGGCGCTCGCTTCTGATCTACCGCCGGATGCTCGTCTATCGTTCGGGCCGCTGCGGCATCACCTGCTGCAGGACGATTTCGTCGACGACATCGCGCGACTGGTTTCAGAAGGGTCCCTGTCTGCCTCGCGGTTGGAGATCCGGATCTCCGAGCGCACGTTCGCCGCGATGAGTCTTTCGGTCTATCAAGCTTTGCACCGGCTGGGTTTGCAGATCGTGATCGATGAGGTGGGCCGGGGATTCGGTTCCCTTGACCGTCTCGCGCGCGCTCCCATCTGGGGCCTGCAACTCGATCGCGGCTGGGTTACCGCGTTGCGCTCGGACGCTGTGGCGCTGCGAGTCTGCCGCGCAGGCATCAGCGCGGCCATCGCGCTCGGCATCACGCCCATTGCCACCGGTGTGGACAATCTCGCCCAGCGCGAAGCGTTGCTTGAGCTCGGATGCCGCCTTGGAAGCGGCGATCTTTACCTGAACAGCGCCCGCCGGGCTTGCACCGGATGACCTCGGTCTCACACCAACGGCACACCTTTGCGAACGCGCACCACCGCCGTGCCTGCGATCTTGTCGTGCCATGCCTGCTTGCCAGCGTCGAATGCAATCCAGAAGAAGCCGAGTCCGATCACCGCCAGCGATAAGAAGCACCCGAGCGCCCGGATGATCGCCGTCTCCCAGTCGATGGGGCGGTCGTCGAGGCGGACCACTTGCAGATCGAAGACGATGCCGCCAACCGTCGAACCACGCAGCTTCCACATCACGGCACCGTAGATGGCGAGCACCAAGAGCTGGGCATCGAACAGATGATGCAGCACCCGCATCAAGAACCCGACCAATACCGCGTCCAGCAGCAGGGCGGCCATCCGGATCCAGAATCCGGCGCGCGGCAGACCTGCGGCCGAAATTACCGGCGCCGCGGAGCCGGAGGCGTGAGCCTCGGCGTGGCGCACCCCGACATCAGGTGGGACGGCGGCGCCAGGTGGGACGGCGGTGCCAGGTGGGACGGCGGTGCCAGGTGGGACGGCGGCGCCAGGTGGGACCGCGGCGCCAGGCGGGACCGCGGCGCCAGCCGGGGCTGCGGGATCAGGCGGGACCGCGGCGCCAGCCGGGGCTGCGGGATCAGGCGGCGCCGCGGTGTAGGGCGGCACCCCCGGATTCGGTGCAACCTGCGATCCAAACGCCGCGGAGGCGGCCGCAGGATGACCAGCGCGGCGCGCCCGGGCGAGCAGCACGAGCGTGTAAACCACCGCCCCGAGGCCGAATAATCCGAGCAGCTTGTAGACGATGAATCCCAGCACCGGCACGAGGTAAAGCACCGACACGATCGCGCCGCCCACCAGCACCGCGAGGGCCGGATGTGCGGAGCGCTCGGCTCCGCGCGCCCCAAGGGCACGGTGACCGAGCCAGGCGAGCACCACCGCCTTTCCGAACAGGCTGGCGCAGAACAGCGCCGCCGCTACGAACGGGACCGCAGCAATTCCGACGAAAGTGATGCACAAGAGCACCAGCAATACCGGCGTGAGCAGCACGGTGATCAGCGCAGCCACCAGACTCGTCCCCGGCTGCGATTCGAGCGTATGCACGCATCGCGTCACACCGTCGCGGAACAGCCATGCCAGTCCGACGTACAGGGCGAGGAGACTCAGCGCGATTGACCATGCCCAGCCGAGACCCTGCGCGAGCGCCAGCGGGCGCCCGTAGAGAAGGCAGTGATTGATCCAGGGTCTTAGCCACGCGAAGCCTTCGAAACCGCCAAAAACCGACTGCACCCTCCCATGCACTTGCGCGGCCGGATCCCGCTCGACCTTGCCGCCCACCGCGACCACGTCACCTCCGACGTTGGCGTTGGGACCGAGCTCGACGTTCCCGAGCACCGCAACCGCGTCGCCGTCGACGGAGCCATCGATGATCGTGCTCCCCAGCACCGCGACTGCGCTGTGCCGTACCGATCCGGTGACCGTCGTATTGCCCAGCACCGACACCACGTCCGATGCGGCGTCCCCCTCGGCGAACGAGGAGCCAAGGACGGAGACCACCGAATCGGCCCGCTCGCCCGAGGGCAAGTGTGAGTCATGACCGATGTTGACCAGATCGTGGCCGTGTCGATGCGAGCCGACACGGGAACGCTTGCGCCATCCGGAATGTTCGTCATCGTCCTGTTGTCGATCCAGCCAGTCCGAATCGCGCTCAGCGCGGTCTTTCGAATCATCGGAGCCGTCGTAGTCGTCCCGATCCGCGGGTTTCGCCGGCGATTCGGCTTGGGAGGCAGCGGGTGCTTCTGATACAGCGGGTGCTACTGATGCAGCGAGGGCTGCTTCTGATGCGCCGGCCACCGGCAGCGTGGGGCCGGTCAGCAAGAGGGCCCACCACAGGACAATTCCGCCAGATCGCAGAGTTTTCATCATCAAGAGTCACCTGCCGAGGAAAGATTGAGGTACAGCGTGCGATAGGCAGCCGCACCGAGCCCGAACAAAGCTGCATACAACAGGGCTGCGGCGGCCAACAGGCCGTACAGCCAGTCGAGCGGCATCGCACGGACAAGCGCCGCATCGAGTTCCCGAGCCACGTCGATGAGCGTCAGGGCCGATCTCGCCCACGGCAGCCACAAGCCTGCCGATCGTGCGCCGGCGCCCGCCAATGCCCCGCTCGGCGAAAAAGGCCAGCTCGCCGCGAGCAGCGCAGCGGCAAGCGAGCCACACGCCACGGCGAACACCGCACGCGCCGGACGTGGCCAGCGCGCGAAGCTTCGGCGCCACCAGGGCAAAGCATCCCTGCGGGCGATCTCAGCGAGCACTCGCGACTCCAGCGAGAATGGCGCTCGCCGCAAGGGCATCTCACGAAGCCTGCGCTGCACCTCGCTCTCCAGTGCATCACTCATGGGCCGCCCCCTCGATGCCTTGCGACTTGAGCACGGGCAACAAGGCGGCTCGGGCGCGCGCGATGTCGGTTTTGACCTTGGCGAGCGACACTCCCAGCCGCTGCGCGATCTGATGATAGGAGTGGTCCTCGAAATGAAAGAGCACCAACGGCACTCGCTGATGCGGTGGCAGCCGGCGCAGCGCCTCCTCGATCAGTGCGTTACGCTCTTGGGCGCCAAGATCCTCCACGAACGCGTCCGTAACCGCCACTTCGGGCAGGCTCGATTCCTCTGAAAAAAAGCGCCAGCGCTTCCTGTAGCGGGTGAGGTAATTCAAGGACAGGTTCGTCGCCACTGTCTTCAACCAGCCGCCGGCCGCCGGACTCGCGCGCAGATGCTCGAAGTGCTCGTACGCCTTGATGAACACCTCTTGCGCGATGTCTTGCGCCTGGACATCGTTACCTGCCAAACGGGCGGCGGTCGAAAAAACCATGTCTTGATACGCACGCATGAACGTCGTGAACTCGCTCGAGCTCGAGGGCTCCGTGGGTGGTGTCTGCACTGTCGTGTGTTCGTTTGAACCCATAACACGGCTCGGCGGGAAAAGTTGCAAACCGACGGGCGCCCCCGCCCGGCCCTGTATATCATCCTTTCCGAGGATCCCCTTCGATGTCTAAAACCAGAATCGATGCACGCTACGGGGCGTGGCTCGCCATTCTCGCGCTGTTGCTCGTACTGCCGGCCTTTGCCGGATTTGTGGGAATCGGCTGGGAAGTCTCACAAATGGCGGGTTATGTCGCTGCCTTGACCTGCATCGCGCTGATCGGGGCGCCGCTTCGTCCAAGAACCTCCGTGCCGCCCGCGCTCGTGTCGCTGCGGCTCCATACCCTTCTCGGCTGGGTCGCACTGGTCGCCGCCACCGCTCACCTCGGCGGCCTGGTGCTCGCCGACCACACGGTGATCGAATACTTGAAACCGACCGCCCCCAGCTACCAGTTGGCAGGCATCGCGGCGACCGCCTTGCTGCTGTTTCTGGTGATCAGCGGATTTGCGGCGGCTCGCCGCCGTTTGTGGCGAAGCCACCGGGGCTTCCAGGCCATGCATGTCGCGTGCGCCTACCTCTTGGCGTGCTTGATCGCGGTGCACGTCGCCGTGACCGGACGCTATCTCGGTGGCTGGGGGCGGCGCGGCCTGTTCGCCGCAGCCGCCGTCGGCGCGATTTTTATGTTATTGCGAGCGGGGCGGACCGCCGGCGCCGCTCCCCGGGTACGCCGCCAATTGGTGTTCGGCCGGCATTCGACGATGATCGTGACTGCCGCCATCGCGTGCAGCGCCGGCATCGCAGCGCTGTTGCCCGCCAAGGTCGACGCGACACTGCGCGAGCCTTTGATCAGGCGCGTCACCACGCTCCCGCTCGACTTCCCTCACGGCAAGCATGGGCAGGTCAACTGCCTCACATGCCATCACAACTACGCCGACGGTCGCGGCATGCAAGCCTGCATCGAGTGCCACCGGGGTCCGCGAGCCGATTTGATAGAGGGAGTGGAGGCTCGGTTCCACGGCTTCTGCCTCGATTGTCATCGGCACCCCTCCTCCACTCTGCACAAGCACGGGCCAGTGTCGGGTTGTGCCGTTTGTCATCGAGCCGCAGGTGCCGGCGCGCAACGCGAGCTGCCGCCCGCGTGATCCCCGTCAGCCGCGCGCCCCGCCAGGGTGCCGCACTCCCTTCTTGCGCCGCGCGCGGCTCGAAGGACGTGTCGTCGCGCTGCGGCGCTCCTGGGTGGGCGGAATGCCGAACACCCGCTTGTAGGCGTGGGAGAAGTGAGACGTCGACGCGAACCCGCACTCGACGGCGACGGCAACGACGGGATCGACGGTCTGCCGCAGCAGGGTCCTCGCGCGCGCCAGTCTGAGTTTCATGTAAAACGCCTTTGGCGGCATGCCGAGCTGCTCGCGAAACAGCCGCTCCACTTGACGGGCCGAGATGCCGACGAGCCGGGAAAGCTCTCGGATGTCGAGCGGATTCTCCACCGCGTTTTCCATGCGCTCGATGAGATCGGCCAGTTTGGGGCTTCCGACCCGGTAGCGGGCATGCATCGAGAGGCGCTGGTGCGCGTCCTGGGCACGAATCTGTGAATGAATGAATTGTTCCGCGACCGCGGTCGCAATCTCGGCCCCGGCAGCCTGGTCGACGAAGTGCAGCATCATGTCGAGCGCAGCGGTGCCGCCGGAGCAGGTGAACACGTTTCGATCCACCACGTACAGATCCCGGCTCAACGCGATCGACGGATGGCGCGACTGGAATAGATCCGCATATTCCCAGTGTACGGTACAGCGTCTGTCCGCGAGCAGACCGGCATCGGCGAGGACGAAGCTCCCGGTGCTCATGCCGCCGATCATCGCACCGTGGCGGGCCAGCCGGCGCAGTTGGTGATGCACGGCGTGTTTAGGTCCAAACTGCGCCGGCTCGAGTCCCGCGCACACCACCAAAAGATCGATGGACTTCAACTGATCGAGGCGGCAATCGATGGAGATGCGGATTCCGTTGCTGGCGGTTACCTGAGTTCCCTCCACGGACACCAAGGTCCACTCGAACAGCTGTCGCTCGCTCATTCGATTGGCCGAGCGCATCGGCTCGATGGCGGCTGCGAAAGACATTAGCGGAAACTGGGGGACCAACAGGTAGCCAATGCGAATCGGTTTGGCCGGGACCGGCCGCGTAATCATGGTCGTCATGAGCCTCGATGTCGCACTGGATCATCCAGATGTCGCATTCGCGCACCAATTCGTCTCGCGATGCAGAGACTATACGAGTTTGAGGCTGAGCCGAAGTGCATCAGGAGAGTGCCATCGATACCACCCGTCGCCGCCAAGGAGGCCGGGGCCGGCGGCTCGAAGGAACCGCAGTCCCGCAATTGCCCTGGACCGAAGTTGCCAATCCCTACCCGCCCATGGAGGTGCTGAGCGCGGAGCAGCTCGAGGCAGTCCATCTCACGTCGCTCAGAATCCTGGAAGAGCTCGGCATGGAGGTCATGTCCGCCCGGGCCCGCCACCTGCTTGCGGATGCCGGGGCAGAAGTCGATCCCGCCTCCCACACCGTTCGGGTGGACAGAGGGCTGGTGGAGAAGGCTCTTGCGAGCGCGCCCCGCTGCTTCGTGCTGCAGCCTCGTAATGCCGCACGGCGCATCGTAATGGGCGGCAATCGCATTAATTTCGGTCTGGTGGCTGGGCCGCCGAACGTCCATGACTGCGAGCGCGGCCGCAGACCCGGCAACTTCCAAGACTACTGCGACTTCATCCGACTGGCGCAGTATTTCAATGCCATTCACCTGCTCGGCAACCAGGTGTGCGCACCGGTCGAGATGCCGGCGAACTCCCGACACCTCGATACTTATCGGGCAAACCTGATCTACACGGACAGGATATTCCACTGCTCGGCGATCGGCGCCGGGCGCGCGCTGGATGCCGTGCGGATGGTGGCGATCGCGCGCGGCCTGACGCTCGAGCAGATCGCGCACAGCCCGAGTGTCATCACCATCATATCCGTGAACAGCCCGCGCCGCTTCGACGAGGCGATGTGCGAGGGCCTGATCGCTCTCGCGCAGCACGGGCAGGCGGTTGTAATCACTCCGTTTACTCTCATGGGTGCCATGGCGCCGGTGACCATTGCGGCGGCGCTTGCGCAGCAGAATGCCGAGGCCTTGTTCGGTGTTGTGCTCGCGCAAGCGGTGCGCCCGGGGGTGCCGGTCATGTACGGCGCGTTCACCTCGAATGTCGACATGCGCTCAGGGGCTCCTGCCTTCGGAACCCCCGAGAACGCCAAGGCAAATATCGCCGGCGGGCAGCTTGCGCGCCGCTATCATTTGCCGTACCGAACCTCCAATGCGAGCGCCTCGAACGCCGCCGACGCCCAGGGCGCCTACGAGACGCAAATGTCGCTCTGGGGCGCGATCTTGGGACATGGCAACCTGATCTATCACGCAGCCGGCTGGCAGGAAGGCGGGCTCACCGCTTCATTCGAAAAGCTGGTGCTCGACGTGGAAATGCTGCAAATGATGATCGAGTTCCTGAAGCCCATCATCGTCAATGAGGCCGAACTCGGGTTCGAGGCGATCAAGGGTGTGCCGACGGGCGGACATTTTTTCGGCGAGCCGCACACCATGGAACGCTACGAGCATGCTTTCTACCGGCCGCTGGTATCGAACTGGCAGAACTACGAGAACTGGCAGATCGCCGGCAGCAAGGACGCCACCCGGCGTGCCACCGATATATGGAAGACCGCCTTGAAGGAGTACGTGGAGCCTGCCATGAACCCCGCAATTCGCGCCGAGCTTGATGACTACGTGGAGCGGCGGCGGACCGAGATCGGCGGCGATGACCCCTGAGGATAAGGCCGTGCGCCCAGCGCGCCGGCTGGAGCGGCGAAATTTTTTTTGCGCAACCGCGGCGGCTAGCGATACCGTCCGAGCAGCTTCTGCAGCGCGGCCCCGCCCGGCGAGAGCTTCTCGTAGGGAATGCGGTTGAGCGGCGTCGCACTCGTTCGATTGAGGGTGTGAAACTCGGTCTTGCCGCTCTCCTCGATGTGGATGAGCCCGGTCACATACTCATTGTGTTTGAGCTTGTTCTCGATGAAGGCGTACGCGGCGCTGCGATCGGCCGGATCGTAGCTCGCGCCGAGCTTACGCAACACCACGCGGCTGCCGTCGTGGAGCTCGACGGGGATGGCCTCGCCGGCGGGATAATCGACCGCAATCTCCTGCGCGGGCGGCACGAAATCGGCCTCCATGGCCGGATGATAATGCTCGCGCGTGAAGGTGTAGCTCTTGGTGGATCCTTCGTGATCGTTGAAGGTGACACACGGGGACAGCACGTCGATGAGCGCGAAGCCGTTATGCCGCATCCCGGCCTGGATCAGCGGCACGAGCTGCATCTTGTCGCCCGAGAAGCCGCGAGCGACGAATGTCGCGCCCAGCGACAGGGCGAGCAGCACCGGATCGATCGGCGGGCTCTGATTGACATCGCCCCGCTTGGCCTTGGTGCCGATGTCCGCCGACGCGGAAAACTGGCCCTTGGTGAGCCCGTAGACCCCGTTGTTCTCGATCAGATAAAGCATGTTGACGTTCCGCCGGATGGCGTGAACGAGTTGTCCGAGGCCGATGGAGAGCGAATCGCCGTCGCCGGAGATACCCACATAGGTGAGGCCACGGTTGGCGGCATTCGCACCGCTCGCGATCGAGGGCATGCGGCCGTGGACCGCGTTGAAGCCGTGGGAGCCCGAGACGAAATAAGCGGTCGTCTTCGACGAGCAACCGATGCCCGAGAGCTTCACCAGCTGTTCGGGACGCATGTCGAGTCCCCAGCACGCCTCGATGATAGCAGCCGTGACGGAGTCGTGACCGCAGCCCGCGCACAGGGTGGACATGCTGCCCTCGTACTGGCGGCGCGTCATGCCGAGCGCATTGGTGGGAAGCGACGGGTGCGCGATTTTCGGCTTGTTGATGAAAGACATTGGGATTCTCCTAGCGGGCCGCCTGGCCGGTGATCGCCGAAAGGCGCGGCGCGTCCGGCAGCGTCGCACGGATGCCGTCGACGATCGGATCGCAGGACATCGGAAATCCGCTGTAGCTCAAGATGGATTTCAGCTTCGACTTGTCGACCGCGGTTTCGAGCGTCAGTAGCGAGCGCAGCTGCGCATCGCGATTCTGCTCCACCACGAAGATCGTCGCGTGCAGGCTCAGGAAGGTCTCGACGTCATGGCCGAAGGGAAAGGCCTTGATGCGCATGTAGTCCACCGCGATCTTCTGGCGGGCGAGCACGTCGATGGCCTCGTGCACCGCGCCGTCGCAGCTGCCGATGCTCACGATGCCGATTTTGCTGTCGCCCTTGCCGATGATCTCGGGCTTCGGCACGTAGCGCGCGGCCGTGGAGAACTTGCGTTTCAGGCGATCGAGGACCACCTGGTATTCGGCGGAGTCCTCGGTGTACGCACCCCATTGGTTGTGGCCCGAGCCACGGGTGAAGTAGGCGCCTTTCGGGTTCACGCCGGGGAGGGTGCGGTATGTGATCGCATCGTCGTCGCGGTCCACGTAGCGGTAGAACTTATCGAGGTCGGCAAGCTCCTCGGCCGACAGAATCTTGCCGCGGTCGGGCCGGTAAGCATCATCCCACTTCAGATCCCGGCACATCCAATCGTTCATTCCGATGTCCAGATCCGACATTACGAAAACCGGAGTCTGCAGGCGCTCGGCAAGATCGAAGGCTTGTACCGCCATGTAGAAGCATTCCTCCGGATTGGCCGGGAACAAGAGCACGTGACGCGTGTCGCCGTGCGAGGCATAGGCGCAAAGCATGATGTCCGATTGTTGGGTGCGGGTCGGCATGCCGGTCGAGGGCCCGACGCGCTGCACGTCGAAGATCACGCAGGGAACCTCGGCGTAGTACGCAAGTCCGAGGAACTCGTTCATCAGCGAGATGCCCGGCCCGCTGGTGGGCGTGAACGCCCTCGCCCCGTTCCAGGAAGCGCCGAGCACCATGCCGATCGCCGCCAGTTCATCCTCGGCCTGGATGACCGCGAAATTGCGCTCGCCGGTCTCAGCGTCGACCCGATAGCGCTCACAGAAGCCCTTGAAGGCATCCATGAGCGAGGTCGACGGGGTGATCGGATACCACGCTCCGACGGTTGCACCGGCGTAGACGCAGCCGAGGCCCGCGGCCGTGTTGCCGTCGATCATGATGTGGCCGCGCGTCTTGTCCAACTTCTCGACCCGCAGTGGCAGCGGGCACCCGAGGTGCTGTTTCGCGTAGTCATAGCCGAGGCGCAGCGCCTTGGTGTTCGAATCGAGGAGCTTCGGCTTCTTGCCGTAGCTCTCCTTCAGCATGGCGTCGATGATGTCGAGATCCAGGTCGATGAGCGCGGCGATCACCCCCGCGTACGCGATGTTCTTCAGCAAGATGCGGTTGCGCACTCCGTCGAAATTTTCGTTGACCAATAGCGCGAGCGGGACGCCGATCACGGTGATGTCGCCTCGCTGCAGGAGGGCGCTGCGTGGCCAGGTGGCATCGAATATCAGGTATCCGCCGGAGGCGACCTCGCGCACGTCCTTTGAGTACGTCTCCGCGTTCATCGCCACCATGATGTCGACCCGGCCGGCGCGCGCAGCGTAGGCCTCGCGCGTCACGCGAATCTCGTACCACGTGGGCAGACCCTGGATGTTCGAAGGGAAGTAGTTCTTGCCCGTGACGGGCACGCCCATCCGGAAGATGGCCTTCATGATCAGCGAGTTCGCGCTCGCGGAGCCCGTGCCGTTGACATTCGCGAACTTGATCACGAAATCGTTCACGCGGTCGGGTGCTGTGACTAGATTCGGCATGGCTCGCTCTCATCCTCGGCGTAGGGAATTTTGATCGTGGACTTTTGCATGTCCCAGGCGGCGGTCGGACAGCGTTCTGCGCACAGCCCGCAGTGAACGCAGACATCCTCATCCTTGACCATGACGCGTCCGGTCTGGGGCAGCCCGGCTGACACGTACAGCGCCTGTTTCGGGTTCGTGGCGGGCGCCTTGAGTCGAGTGCGCAACTCCGGTTCGGCCCCGTTCGGCGCGATGGTCAGGCAGTCGACTGGACAGATGTCGATGCAGGCGTCGCACTCAATGCACAGCTTCGCGGCAAACACGGTCTGCATGTCGCAGTTGAGGCAACGCTGTACCTCGAGCGCTGCCTGCTCGGCGGTGAAACCAAGCTCGACCTCGACGTTGATTTTCTTGAAGCGCTCGATCAGCCCGACGTGGGGCACGAGACGCCGCTCCACGGCGCTGTACTCGTTCTTGTACGACCACTCGTGCATGCCCATTTTGCGGCTCGACAGCGTGACGCCGCGGGGCATGCGGTCCGCCACCGGCTCGCCGCGGCAGTACTTGTGGATCGAGATGGCGGCCTGATGCCCGTGCTCCACCGACCAAATGATGTTTTTCGGGCCGAACGCCGCGTCGCCGCCGAAGAAGACCTGGGGAAGTGTGGATTGAAACGTCGTTTTGTCGACTTTCGGCATGTCCCATTTGCCGAACTCGATCCCCAAGTCGCGCTCGACCCACGGAAACGCGTTCTCCTGTCCGATCGCGAGAATCACATCATCGCAGGGAAAGAACTCTTCCTCGAGTACGCGCGTCGATGTGATTTCCCCGTTCTCGATCTCGTATGCGAGGTGCTCGAACAGCATCCCCTTGAGCACGCCGCCCTCCACGACGAAGCTCTTCGGAGCGCGATTGACGATGATCTGCACGGTCTCCTGCTCCGCATCCTCGAGCTCCCAATCGGAGGCTTTGAAGAATTGCCGGGGCTTTCGCGCCATGACCTTCACGTCCTTGGCGCCGAGCCGCAGCGATGAGCGGCAGCAATCCATGGCCGTG
>Ga0182030_10017432_pt1 | contig 13866 bp, 13 predicted proteins | sample 812S3MmetaG_FD_121299 | JGI IMG/M metagenome (GOLD analysis project Ga0182030, IMG submission 121299) | Permafrost microbial communities from Stordalen Mire, Sweden - 812S3M metaG (Illumina Assembly) | ecosystem: Environmental > Terrestrial > Soil > Wetlands > Permafrost | place: Sweden... | reverse complement strand
GCGGCGTCATGCCGGTGCGCCTGTCTCGTTCGTTGCATTGCCCCCGTCCCACCTGCGTAACCAGTGCCTCTGTCTCCTGGGTGGCCGGCGAAGCATTCACCGAGAGACCACAGAGGAACCCCGCGGCCCCAGGGTCGAAGGCTTTAGGATCCAGCGAACACGGAGAGCGTAGGTCCAGGGTGCCGCAACGAGGAAGACTTGACTACGCGGAAGGTGTGGCGGATGGCCAATTTGTCCATGAAAATCAGAAAGGGAGCCCGCACACAGAAAAGTATCAAAATGAAGGTCGACCCCGAGGACTTATTGAAAACAATAGGGGAAAAGTGTTGCAAAATGCAACAGGCCGATGAGTTGTTGAAAACAAACAGTTCACCTAAAAGGCCGATGAGTTGATGAAAATAAATGACTTAGCGTGATTTCTCCCCTCGAAGATACCAAAAATCGCCTCGAATCCAAGCCATGCCGATAACTTGAAGAAAGGAAATAGCTTATATTGCGCTAAAGGTGCGTCCGCCCAACCTATGCCGATGAGTTAATGAAAGCAAAAGACTTGGAGGAGGAGCCAGGCAGTATGGGCTAGCTGCTGGGTGTTACGGCCTGGGGCCGGGGCGTGATTGCATTGCTTGCCCCTCACTTGTCACTGCCCTTCGGGCTCGGCCCCACTTCCTTCTGCAAACGCGCCACGGCTCGCTGCGCATCCTTGGCATCGGCAGCGTCTTTGGCGGAAGGAAGTTCGTCAAGGTAACGCTGGTAGGCCTCAAGGGCTTTCTGCTTCTCCTTCATTCGCTCGTACACCTTGCCCAACCCCAGGTACGCGGGTGCGTAGTTAGGGTTGTCTTTTAAAGCTTCCTGAAACCGGCTGAGAGCACCCTGAAGTTTCCCTTTGTGCAGATAGACATTCCCGATCTCGACACATTTCGCCGGTCCGGGGCTGGTGTAATTCCAGTCAGGATCGATGGGAGGGGAGGGAATCTTCTCCGGCACCTGAGCGCGTGCGGCGGGCGCAACCCAATAGATCCCAAGAGCGGCCATCAGCAATGCTTTCACCAAACGCTGCATAACTGGAATTTTCCACGACATTGCCACGGGTGTCAACGTTTACGGCACCGCCGTGCAGGGTCCCGTCACAGTCCAGGGTGCCGAATCCGTCCAGAGCTGCGAATGCATCATGTGCGAATAGACCCCTCACCCATCGCCCTGCGGTCCCCCCTCTCCCCAAGGGAGAGGGTTGGGATTTTGATTTTTATCCCTCTCCAGGGGGAGAGGGGGGACCGCAGGGCGGTGGGTGAGGGGGTCGAATACGGGGAACGGTCAGGTTAAATGAACACCGTTGGCTCAAAGATTCAAGCTATTCTCCGCTCCCCTTTCACAACCTTTAAGGGTCGGGGATAATAGGAGTTGAGGAAGCGGTGAATCCTAACCTTCGCGAAAAAGCGGAAGCACTGCCCGCGCAGCCGGGCGTTTACGTCTTCAAGGACGAGAGGGGCCAGCCCATCTACGTGGGGAAGGCGAAATCGCTGCGGTCGCGCGTACGCTCATATTTCCAGGATTCGCGCTCGGCGGATGATAAACGCGACCTCATGCTGGAAGCCGCGCACGACCTTGAGACCATCCTCGTGGACAACGAACACGAAGCGATGGCGCTTGAGAACAACCTGATCAAGCAGTTCAAGCCGCGCTACAACATCCTGCTGCGCGATGACAAGTCGTACCCGTATATTAAATTCACCGCCCACGAGCGCTTCCCCCGCGTTTATGTGACGCGCCGCGTGAAGAAAGACGGGTCAATTTATTACGGCCCGTACTTTCCCGCCAACCTTGCGTATCGAATCGTGGATTTCATTCACCGGCATTTTCGCGTGCCGTCGTGCTACGTGGACCTTACGCGTTATCATCCGCGGCCGTGCTTGCAGTTTTACATCAAACGCTGCCTGGGACCGTGCGTGGAGAACTTGACCACGCCGGAGCGATACGCGGAGGCCGCTCGGGACGCTCGATTGCTGCTGGAAGGCCGCGAAAGTGATCTGGTGCGCAGCCTGCACGGGCGCATGGCGGATGCTTCCAACTTGCTCAAGTTCGAGGACGCCGCCCGCTATCGCGACCAGATTCGGACGGTGGAAGAACTTCGCGAGCGGCAAAAAATGGCGGCGAACTCCGGTGAGGAAGCCGACATCCTGGGCTTTCATCAGGAGGGCCCGCTGGTGGCCGTCAACCTCTTTCACCTGCGCGGGGGCCGCGTGCTGGATCGGCGCGAGTTTTTCTGGGAGGATGTGGACGAATTCAACCCGCGCGAATTCTTCTCCTCACTGCTCACGCAAATCTATCTGGACCAGCAGTATTTGCCGGGTGAGATTCACGCCCCGGCGGACTTCGACGATCGCGAAATCCTGGAGGAGCTGCTCTCGCAACGTCGTGGCCGGCCCGTCCATATTCTTACCCCGCAGGCCGGACCTAAGCGCGCGCTCCAGGAATTGGTGGCGCGTAACGCCCGCCACTCATTTGAGCGGCGCTTTCGCATCCTGCAACCTCACACTCGCGAAGTTCTGGAAAGCCTCAGCGAAGCGCTTGACCTTCCCAAACCCCCAAACCGCATCGAGGCCTTCGACGTTTCCCACATTCAGGGAACCGATATCGTCGCCTCCATGGTCGTGTGGGAAGCCGGGAGAATGAAAAAATCCGACTACCGAAAGTTCATTATCAAGACCGTACCCCAGAATAACGATTTCGCCAGCATGAAGGAAGTGGTGGGGCGGCGCTATCGACGGTTGCAGGAAGAGAAGAAGGCCCTTCCGGACCTGGTGCTGATCGACGGCGGCGTGGGCCAACTCCATGCCGCCGCGGCGGCCCTGGAAGAGTTGGGAATCATCAATCAACCGGTCGCCAGCATCGCCAAACGGGAAGAGATTCTCTATGTCTTGGGACGCGAGAATGAGCCCGTGGTGCTCGATCACCACTCCCCGGCGCTGCATATGATTCAGCAAATCCGGGATGAGGCGCACCGCTTTGCCGTCACTTTCCACCGCGCCCGGCGCTCCCAGCGCGAGGTCACTACGGAGTTATTACAGGTTCCTGGCGTCGGGGAAAGAACCGCTCGCAAGCTGCTCAGTCAGTTCGGTAGTTTGAGCAAACTGCGAAAGGTCTCCTTGGAGGAATTGGCCCAGGTTATAAAGAAGTCCCAGGCCAAACGAGTCTTCGAGTATCTTTCCGCCAAGGAGGGGGGTAATAATAATTCGGCTGGACGGTCTAATATATAATTGCAAGAAAAATAGAATATTGTCTTGTGTTGTCTGTTTCATAATGTTAGATTAGAGACTCGGAAATGGAGGTGTACCATGGCCAGTTGCAATACCGCAACCAAGGTAACGTTTTTCGTCGCAGGGGTTGGGATCGGGGCTGCGATTGCCCTGCTCTTTGCACCCCAATCCGGGGAAGAAACCAGAAAGCAGATTGTTGGGAAGGCACAAGAAGGCAAAGATTATGTCGCCTCCAAGGGCCGCGAGATTCGCAAACAGGCGGAAGATCTCGTGGATCAAGGCAAGGACTTGGTGAGCAAGCAAAAAGCGCGACTGGCAGATGTCTTGGAATCGGGTAAGCAAGCGGCGCGCGAAACTTTTGCACGCTAGCATTGGGGAGAATAGCGATGAGCGATGAATACGACGGTGGATCCAAGATAGGATTTTTCCTGGCCGGTTTGGGAATCGGTGCAGTTATCGCCTTACTCCTTGCCCCGCTTTCGGGAAAAGAAACCCGGGACATGATCGTGGAAAAGGCGGAGGAGGGCAGGGACTTCGTGAAGACGAAGACCGAGGAAATCCGCAAGCAGGCTGAAGACGCGGTGGAGAAGGGCAAGGACCTGGTCAGTAAACAGAAAGAACTGCTTTCGGCCGCGTTGGAAGCAGGCAAGCAGGCGTACCAGGAAGAAAAAGCCAAATCGCAGCAAGGCGCCTGAGGCGGCTGAGCCTCATGTGAGCGAACCATGGAGCAAAATACTGGGCTGACCGTGGCTTTGATTCTGGTCGCGATCGCAGTTCTGATGCAGGCGGGGGCCATGCTGGGGATTTGGCTGGCCGTTCGCAAGGTTCCCGGGCAGATTGAAAGCGTCCGGTCCGAGGTCAAGCAGCGACTCGATCCGCTGGCGCAATCGATCCTGCAGATCGTCAACAACTCGCGCGAGCCCTTGCTGACCATTACCGCGAACCTGGCGGAGATCAGCCAAATCCTTCGCGTCCGCACCACCGATGCCGATCAGGTGGCCGCCGAGTTGCTGGATAAGAGCCGATCACAGATCGTTCGCGTGGACCGGATGGTTTCCGAATTGGTGGCGAAGGTTGAGTCCACCGCGGATTCCGTCCAAAAGGGCGTGCTCGGCCCCATCCACGAAGTCTCGGCGGTGGTCAAGGGCGTGCGCTCCGGTCTCGAGTTCCTGTTCACGCGCCGCCGCGTCACCAACGTGAGCGAAGCGACTCAGGACGAGCAACTCTTTATCTAACGGCCACGCGAGCGGCAGGTAACGGAGCCGGCTGGGGGTTTCTACGCGCTCCATCGCGCGTCTGACCAGCGCCCCCGTCGCGAGCGCCGTTTGTTGCCCTTCCGGCTGCGGAAGCGAGTTTGCCTGGCGGTCATTATAAAACAATGCATACTAAATCAAGATATGCCTTACTTGGAATCACCCTCGCTCTGTTGGCCGCCCTCGCCGGCCTGACGGCATGCAAGCAAGGGGCAAACGCGCCCGCCGCGGAAAAGCCCGCTCCCCAACAGCCGCCGGTGCTGCCCACGGCGCCCGGTTCCATGCCTGACTTGAGCAGCGCACCCAGCCAGGCCGCGGGGGTTGCCTGGACGGTCCCCGCAGGCTGGGAAACTGAGACCGCCCGCCAGATGCGCGTTGCCACTTACCGCATTCACGCCATCGCCGGCGATCCGGAAGACGCTGAATGTGCGGTCTACTTCTTCGGCACGGGGCAAGGCGGGTCGGTGGAAGCAAACCTCGATCGTTGGGCGCATCAATTCACGTCGCCCGACGGCCAATCTCCGGCCCAGCCGGCGAAAATGGAAAAGCGCGTTATCGCGGGGCTGACAGTCTCAACCCTCACCGTGTCGGGAACCTATCTGGGGGCGGGTGGAATGATGGGTCAGGGGCAGGTGAAGAAGCCCAATTTCCGCATGAGGGCCGCTATTATTGAGGCTCCGGAGGGACTGGTCTTCTTCAAGCTCATCGGTCCGCTCAATACCGTAGCGGCGGCCGAGAATGATTTCAATTCCCTCCTCGGAAGCGTGCATCATTAAGAATAGAGCACTGGTTAGTGGCTCGTGATTAGGGCATAGCCACAGTCCTCAAAGGACCTGCGATATCCACCCGCCACCCACCACCTCATCACCATCATAGAATACGGCGGCTTGGCCCGGAGTAATGGCGCGCTGCGGCTCGAGGAACTCCACGATGGCTTCGGAGCCCGGATGCGCTTCCACGTGCGCGGCGCCCCCGGGATGGTTGTGGCGAATCTTCACGAGCGCCTCCACCGCGTCGCCCGGGGCCAGCGGCCGGATCCAATTCACCTCGCGCACCCGGAATCGGCTGCGGAAAAGGTCGCGGTCTTCCCCCACCACCACCCGATTTTTCGCGGGGTCGAGCGCAATCACATAGAGCGGCGCCCCCACCGCCATGCCCAATCCCTTGCGCTGACCCACGGTGAAGTTTTGAATGCCTGGGTGTTCGCCCAGGACGGCTCCGTTGGTGGAGACCACTTCGCCCGCCGACGATTCCGGCCGGAGCTGCTGCTCGGCCAAATAAGCGTCAATGAACTGGCGATAGCTCCCGGTGGGCACAAAGCAAATCTCCTGACTATCCGGCTTCTCCGCCACGGGCAGGCGCCGGGCGCGGGCCAGGGCGCGCACTTCCTGCTTGGTCAATCCGCCCAGGGGAAACTCCGAGTGCGCCAACTGTTCCTGCGTCAGTCCAAAGAGAAAATAGGCCTGGTCTTTCGCACGATCGACGCCGCGCAGGAGTTGGTAACGGCCAGTCTGCGGGTCGCGAAGGATGCGCGCGTAATGGCCGGTGGCGATGCGCTCCGCGCCAATCTGCCGGGCCGTGGTGAGGAATTGCGCGAACTTGATTTCGGTATTGCAAAGGCTGCACGGGATGGGGGTCTCGCCGGCCAGGTAGCCCTCCACGAAGGGCCGCACTACGGTAGCTTCAAACTGCTTTTCCAGGTTGATGACGTAGTAGGGTATGTTGAGGAAATTGGCCACGGCGCGCGCGTCGTAGACGTCGTCGAGCGAGCAGCAGCGCCCGCTGGCGTGGCCCCCCTCGCCCGCCTCCTCACCCAGCAATTGCGGCAGGCGGCGCTGGTTCCAAAGCTGCATGGTCAGCCCCACCACTTCCGGCGGGGAACCGGACGGCTGCGTCGAATTGTTTTCCGCGAGCAGGGCAGCGGCCGTCGAGCTATCGACCCCGCCGCTCATTGCTACTGCGATAGACATTGCTTTCGACCCTGAAAATCGAAACTCGAAATTCGAAACTCGCCGCGATTTTCGAGTTTCGAGTTTCGAATTTCGGCCACTACCGGCTCGTTACTGGATTCCGATAGTGCGGCGACACTGCGCGTAGTTGTTCCACGACTCCGGGCAGAATTCGGAGTGTGGCGTCAATATCCTCATCCGAATTAAAGCGGCCCAGGCTGAAGCGGATGCTGGCGCGCGCCTGCTCGGGCCTGAGCCCGATGGCCGAGAGCACATGCGAGGGTTCGAGCGACCCCGACGAGCACGCCGAGCCCGTTGAGCAAGCGATGCCGCGCAGGTCCATGGCAATCACAAAACCCTCGCCCTCGATATAATCGAACGTCAGGTTCGTGGTGGTGGGCACTCTGTGGGTGCGGTCGCCGTTCACGGAGACAAACGGCACGCTGGAAAGAATACCAGCCTCCAGGCGGTCACGCAGGGCGGCAACGCGACCATACTCTCCCGCCAAGTGCCCGCGTGCAATCTCCGCCGCGGCGCCCAGCCCCACGATCCCCGCCACGTTTTCCGTGCCCGCGCGCCGGTCGCGCTCGTGATGCCCCCCGTGCAGGAGCGGCCGCAGAATCGTCCCTTTGCGGATGTAGAGCGCGCCCACACCCTTGGGGCCATTCAGTTTGTGCGCGGAAAGCGCCAGGAGGTCCACTCCGAGTTTTTCCACATCCAGGGGAATTTTGCCGGCGGACTGCACCGCGTCGGTGTGAAAGTAAATGTCGCGCTCGCGCGCGATGCGGCCGATCTCCTCCAGCGGCTGAACGGTGCCCAGTTCGTTGTTGGCGTGCATCACGCTGATCAGCACGGTCTCCGGCCGAAGCGCGCCGGCCACGTCGGCCGGGTCAATCACTCCGCTCGGGCCCACGCGCACATAAGTCACACTCACCCCGCGCTTCTCCAGCGACTTCGCGGTGGAGAGCACGGCGGGGTGCTCAATGGCCGTTGTCACCACGTGCTTCCGCTCTCCGCGCGCCGCCTCCACGATGCCGAGAATCGCAGCGTTGTCAGACTCCGTCCCGCCGCTGGTGAAGACAATCTCGCTTGACCGCGCGTTCAGCAGTCGCGCCACTTGCTCGCGCGCCTTCTCCACACCCGCTTTGGCGCGCTGCCCGAACCAGTGAATCGACGAGGCGTTCCCGTAATCTTCCAGCATGTACGGCCGCATCAATTCGAACACTTCCGGCGCCAGCGGGGTGGTGGCGTTGTTGTCGAAATAAACCCTCTTCATGGTCCCTTCAGATACCCATCGGCCCGCGTGCGCCGCCGCCGCGATTCTAAGAGATTTGCCCTGAAATTCAGCGTAGCTGACCGACTACGAGAAGTCAAACCACGGAATCCGCCGATCGGTTCGTCGGGCCATGCGAGCCTCCCACTTTGCCGCGCGATGTTATTCCTGAACTGCGCGGCTAGTATATACGGGAACCAGCGAAGAGCCGGAGAGTTACAGACTCTGCGCTCTGCCATGCGCAAAAGGCCGTTGGTGAGAGGGCAGGACCGGGGCTAAGGTATGATGCCAAAGCGCAGAACTGCGCCAGCCAGCCTGAATTCTGCCTTTAGAAGCGCCCGCGAAAATCGAACAGGTCGTCAAGGGAAAGCTGCCAGCCGGGAAAGAGGTTGGAGGTGAGGAGGTGATGGCCAGCGTACGTGGCTTCAACAAGATACTTCGCCCCCTGGAGAGTCAAAACCTCGACGGTCTTGGCCTTAGGGTCAATGAACCACACCTCGGGCAAGCGCGCCTCGGCATAAATCGGCAGCTTGGTAGCGCGGTCGTGTCCTGCCGTGGAAGGGGACAGCACTTCCACGGCAAGGTCCGGGGAACCCGCAATCCAATTCTCCTGAATGATTCCGGCGCGTGCATTGGAAACGAAAATAAGGTCCGGCTGCAATACCGTTTCTTCACCCAGGCGCACGTCCAAGGGCGCTGGGCAGAGCTCGCCCAAATGATTCTTAATGACGTGCGATCCCAGACTTACCGCAAGATTCTGTAGCGTGATTTGATGCCGTGTGGCAGGAGATGGAGTCACATGCACCTCTCCATGTAGGAGCTCATAGCGCTTCCCGTCGCTGGGAAGCTCGCGGAATTGCTCGAAGGTCAGCTTGGGAATGACTTCTGCGCCCATCCGCTTATTATACCCCGACGCGGGTGGCGCATACTTCGCTTTATGTATGCGTCCCACGAACACGGCAAGATCTCTGCCACCGCGTCCTTTTCGCGGCTTTTTCTGGCTTCTTAACGGTCAGTGACACAAAATGCGATGTCGGCGCCACCCGCGATGTTGTATAGGTTCTTGTTTCAAGGATCTGCGTCTATCGCCAGCGGCTAGTGTGTTCCTGTTTTCGAAGCTTGGCGACGAGTTCGGCGAAGGTGCAGGTTTGGGTGTGGTGGCGGGAATATTCAATCTAACGTCTTGGCGCGTCCGCTGACGCAGCGGCTACGGGCCGAGCCTGCCCCGGCCGCGGGAGGAGGGTAGGGCGGGAGCGGCGGTTACGGCGGGGCATTCGCCCACCCCTTTCGGCAGCACCATCCAAGCATGGCGAGAAATGCGGACTGAACCCAAGACGGTTCACCTAAGCGGTTCCGGGGAAATTATTCATCAAGTTGTCTCCGAGTACCCCGTTCGCCCCACGCTTTGTAGGTTCTTGGGGTGAGGGTAGCGAATCTTGGGAACGGTCGGCTTAACTGAACAGCATTGGGGCTAAGCCGGACTTCTCACCACGTTTGGACGATGCTGGACGGGCGGGGCTTACCGGCTGCGGAAAAACCCTTCAATGCTGTCCTCCTAAGCCCGTTCGCTGTCATTCTGAGCGCAGCGAAGAATCTCGCTCTGCCGCTAAGGGTTAACTGTCCGAAAGGTAAGCCACTGGTTTGACCCGTGCGACTCGAAGAGGTTTGACCGTTGCCCGGTTCCCCGCAAGGGGAACACCGTGAGTAGCCGTAGGTGAAACCTCCGGTCACGGTACATTAACAAATCATTCCGGCCCTGAAGGGGCCGAACGGTTCGACCCCTCCGGGGTCGGAAAGATGGTTTAAGACGCGATCCGTGGGCGGCGGGCACAAAAGACGTGCCCTTGCCCACGGCTACTCAAAGGAAACCCCTTCGGGGTTTCGAAGGCGGCCGACATGGAAGCAAATTGAACGTTTCGGTGGACCGCCTTCGAGGTGGCCCTACTCATCAAGCCAACCGCTTTGCGCGGGGTGCGGGGCGAATAGAGGGCGGGAGCCGCGATTTCGGCAGGGCTAAAGCCCAGCCCTTCCAGAGTCGTGGTGAGAAATCCGGGCTAACCCCCTGCGTGACACACTTCCCCATATCGGCTATCGGCTGTTTCGGGTGAGAACATGAATCAATCTGCCGCCGCGGAAGGTCTTCGCTGGCCCGCTCGCCGATTCGGCTCTATTCAAATTCCGAGCAGGACATGAAGTATCCGCAGCGGGGGCAAATCATTTTGCAGCGATGGGATTCGAGGCGGCTGGAGCAGACGGGGCAGAACTGGTTGGGAAATTCCGGGGCGGGAGGGGAATTTGCGGATGGAGAGGTGGCGGGCTTGGCAGGGTCATTCTGCATGATCGTGTTTCCCTCACGCGTAGTGTTCCGCCATGAAGGCGCGCAGGCCCTCGTAGGCGCGCGTGAGCGTGGCCTCATCGGGGAGGAAGACGATGCGCACGTGCTTAGTCCCCGGGGCTTGGCCGAAGCCCGTGCCATGGACCATGAGCACGTGTTTCTCCACCAGCAACCGCTTCACAAACTGTTCGTCGCTGTCAGGGATATCGATTTGGGGAAAGGCGTAAAACGCCCCGCGCGGCGCGACGCAACTCATGTGGGGAATGGCGCGGCAGGCGCGAACGGTCAGGTCGCGACGGGCGCGCAGCTTGCCGCGAACCTCCGCCAGGTGAGCTTGCGGGCCTTCCAGCGCGGGGCGCACGGCAAATTGCTGCGGATGATTCGAGCACAGGCGCGCGCGCAACAATTGGTGAATCCCTTCGAGGTAGGGCTTGACGGCCGCCGCCTCGCCGCTGACCACTCCCCAACCCACTCGCCAACCGGGAACCAGGTAGGTTTTGGAAAGTCCATTGAAGGTTACTACGGGGACGTCCGGCGCCAAGGCGGCCAACGAGGTGTGCGGCTCGCCGTCCAGAATCAGTTTGTCGTAGATTTCGTCAGCGAAGATCACCAGATTGTTCTGGCGGGCGAGTTCAGCGATCCGCTCCAAGGTCTGGAGTGAGTAAACCGCGCCCGTGGGGTTGTTGGGATTGCTCACCACGATGGCGCGCGTGCCGGAATTAATCTTGCGGGCGATGTCTTCCGGGTCGGGCTCCCATTCATTCTTCTCGTCGAGCAGGTAGGAATTGGGCTGCGCGCCGAGCTTGGCGAGAACCGCTGAGTACAACGGGTACTCAGGGCTGGGGGTTAGAACGTTCTCCCCCCCGTTCACCAGCGCGGTCAGGCAAATGTCCAGGGCTTCGCTCACGCCGGCCGTCAGGAAAACACTCTGGACAGTGAGAATCCCTTTGCGCTCAGCTTCCGCGCGGATCGCCTCCACGGCTTCGGGAATGCCCAGCGAGGGGGCGTAGCCATTCCTGCCTTCGCGCATGGCTTTTTCCACAGCCGTAATCAGGTGGGGAGGCGTGCAAAAGTCGAAGTTGAGGGGATCGCCGATGTTCAGGGGAAGGATGGTCTTGCCTTCCCGCGCCAGTTGCTCTGCCAGTACGGCCATGTCGCGAATGGCGTAGCGCACATGCTCAAGCCGCGCGGCGGCGTGGACGACTTGGCGATGATCAACCGATGGGCTCATGGCTATTACCGAATGTGTTGTAGAAAGCCCTTGGGCGCCAAGCATCGTGCTCCGCGGAGCAAGCGCGCCCGCACCTGCTATGATAACTCATCGCACGGGGAAACATTACTGCTGTTTCTTCTTTTTCAACAACCCGGAGAGTCCGCGCACCAGGTCGATAGGTTCCTCGGCGCTGCCCGAGGATGCTCCGCCCTGTCCCGCAGCGCCTTTCGGGAAGAACTTGGGCTTGGCGAAAGTCCCACCCACGGTGAAAGGAAATGTCATTTTGCCGTTGGCAACTTTTCCACCGGAAAGGCCTGCCAAAACAGTGGTCAGCGGATTACTGCCGCTGGCGGCAAGATTGGCGTCGCCCTGGTAGTTCAGGCTCCCTTCACCCGCCATGGTCATGCTGCCGGAGCAGTCCAAATCCAGGCCGTTGCCAATCAGAGCAATCTTCTTGCTCGAAAGCCTGGCGTCCGCAATCTGGAAATCCGCGGACAGAGAAGCAAACGAGGTGGGGTCGCCGTTGGCGGGACCGACGTTGGCCATCCTCGCCAGGTTTCGCAGATTGTCGTCGAGTCGCAAGCTGGGCATCTTGCCATTGCGGATGCTCGCCTGGCCGGAGCCGGTGATACCGACCAAGGGATCCGAGGAGTGAGTGACCAGCCCGTTCAGCTTGGCGGTCCCCTCCAGGGTTCCAGTCATCACACCTTTGGCTTGGGGAAACGCGGTCAGAAAATCCGCGACGTTGACGCCCTTAAGCTGCGCATCGACGCGGTAGTCCAGATTCGCCCCCCCGAAGTTCAGGGAAAGATTTCCCTTGGCGCTTCCGCCGTAGCATTGCAGATCCAGATCGTCAACGAAGATTTGCTTGGGATAGAGGCGGACTCGGGATTTCACCTTGGTCACATTTAGATCGCCAAATTGCAGCGCATCGGCTTTAAAGGTTCCCTGCGCCACCGTCGGCCCTTCGGCCTCTGCGGCGTAGGCAAGGGTGTTGAGCCAACTGGTAACGGCCGCGAGTTGGCCCGGCGCCGATGCGGGCTTCCTCAGCGCTGCGGTGGTAAGGGCATCCAAGTATACCTGGCGCAAGTCGATGGAAGCCCCATGAACCTCGATGAGCGAAGGGCCCGGCACTCCCGACTCCAGCAGGCTTGCCGCTGCAAACTGCCCCCGCTCGACGGTCAGCTTGGAAATGACACCCAGCGTAAATGAAGCGCTACGGTTGTCTCCCGGCGGATCGGGCGGCGGAGGGTCTTTGGCCGGTGAGTTTTCAAAGTTCCATTTGCCGTGAGTGTCCTCCAACAAGTCGAGGGTAAGATCGTCCAGCTCCAGGGAAGTTATTTCCACGTTGTGATGCAGCAAGGCAAGAGGATTAACCACCGCGTAAATCTTCTTGGCTTTCACCAAATCACCCGGAGGGAACCCCGTGGGATTGGCCAAAGAGAAATCATCCACGCGGATGGCGACTTCCGGAAGGATGGTCAGGGCCAGGCGCCCGATCAGGGCGGGTTTTCCGGTCTCCTGCTGGATTTGCGCGGCCACCTGTGGCCGGTAGCGATCGATATCGAAAAGTATGGGAATGATGATGGCCAACCCCACGACGATGAGGACCAGCACGATCACCAGAATGAGCGCAACCTTCTTCCCGGTGGACATGGAGCGTTCTCCTGGGGAATTTTGCAAATGAGTCTCGACAGCCACCCATGCCCCCTCTGCGATCGGCCGGCCTCAAAATCGGCTCTCAAAATATTACACCGTTTTTTCTTCCCGCGCTCGTTCATGGGGCGGGGCTGGATTTGGCGGGAGGGGGAACGCGGGTCAACTTGGCAGTGTAATAGTCAAAAAATGCTTTACCGGGCGGAGCTGTCTGTACGGTCTCGGTAAATTCATTAGGCCCGGTTCGCGCCCAAATCCTTCGAAAGAGCCATCCCGGTGGAGGGGAGTCGCCGCCCTCGGGATTCAGGTGAACCTCGGGCTCTTCTACCGTCAACCGGTAGCGCGTGATGAATCCGGTGCTGGAGAATACCCGCAAAATGAATCCGGTCTTGTCCGGGCTGGCACTCAGGATTCCCATCCACGATTCCTTGGTGGCCGGCACCGTCGGCGTGGCCGCAAGCGAAACCTCACCGCGAAAAACCAGGAAATGTCTTTCCAGGTCGGGGGCGACGGAGAGTTGCACTTCGCCGGGCGGGGTGTTGGGAATGGTCTTGCCCGTCCATCGGCCTTGCAACCAATCGAGCACCGAGAAATCCGGCTGGGTTGGGATGGGGATTTGGTATTGGACGGGGGGCTTGTCCTTGGCAGCCGCAGTGGCGCAGCCCAGCGCGTAGATCAAGGTCAGAATCAGTGCAGGCAAGAGTGCGCCCCCACGAATTGTTATGCGATGCGGCATAGGTGCATGCGGGCGGATTTTCAATTCCGCCTGGAGGTTCCTTGTTTCCGGCACAGGTCGGCGCGGCAGGTGGCGCTAGGTCTTTGACCGCATAAACAGATTCCTTTTATAGCCGAACTTTGCGCGTGCCCTCTTACGGGTGAACTGCCAGTTGATCTTGACCCGATGCCGATTGACCTGACGGTTCCAGGCGCGGG
>Ga0182030_10017431_pt1 | contig 13867 bp, 14 predicted proteins | sample 812S3MmetaG_FD_121299 | JGI IMG/M metagenome (GOLD analysis project Ga0182030, IMG submission 121299) | Permafrost microbial communities from Stordalen Mire, Sweden - 812S3M metaG (Illumina Assembly) | ecosystem: Environmental > Terrestrial > Soil > Wetlands > Permafrost | place: Sweden... | reverse complement strand
CATCTTCGCAAGCGCAAGAAGCCCCGCTCGGAAGGTTCCCTATAGCAGCGCGCTGGCGGCGGGAGGGCTGCGCTTTCAGCGCCGGGAGAGTCCAAAGCGTGAGGGCCACCGCCAGGTCCGGGCGTCGCCCCCGGACAACGTCCGGAGGCCGCGCTCTCATGCGTCGCACGGAGCCAGGCCCCATCCGCCAAGGCTCCAGGCACCCGTCTCCGCTCTTCGGGGTTTCGAACGCTGACGCACTGTTGAGGCGCTAACGCGCCGGTTGCTAAGGGGCTCCGCCCCTCGCGCCGACAAGGGCGCCGCCCTTCGGATTTTGGTTCCCCCGCCGCGCTTCGCTTGCGGTCCCCCCAAAAAAGTTGCGGCGCAACTTCGCAACCCTTGTCCTTGCTACCCCCGGTCTCGGCGACGGCCAAGGGTGCAGCAGCAGTAGTGCTGTGCACCCGAAAAACCAACAGGAAAGGTAGCAGCCCATGACAACAGCCACACACACGCCGGGACCGTGGAGAGTATTCGACGCCTTCGTTGATCCTGAAATCGTTACCGACCAGCCAACCGCCCACGAGACGGAAAGCCTTGTGCAGTTCAAGGGGCAGCGGAACGCTAAGGCCAACGCCCGGCTCATGGCCTCCGCGCCGGAGATGCTGGATGCCTTGCAGCTCTGCGAAGACGTACTTGCCGACCTCGCCCGGCTCGATGACGGGACGCCATCCATTAGCGCGCTCAGCATGGCCCGCGCCGTCATTGCCAAGGCTACGGGAGGCAGGCGATGAAGCGTCTTCCCCAAAAGCGGATTCTATCGTACGACAGAAACATGAAAGCCGAACCCATCACCCCCGCCGAGTACCGCGCCTTCCAGAAGGCGTACGACTTCTTCAACGCGGAGTTGTTCGGCAATTCCCTGCCGCATGTGCTGGTGACCTTGCAGCGCCACGCCAACGCGCGAGGGTATTTTTCGCCCGAGCGTTTTACCGGCCGCATCGAGCATGCGGCCGTCCACGAACTCGCCATGAACCCGGACACGTTCACCGGCCGCACCGACGAGGAAATCCTCTCCACGCTCGCTCATGAAATGGCGCATGTTTGGCAGCAGACCCACGGCAAGCCGCCGACCCGCTGCTACCATGACCGGCAATGGGCCGCGAAGATGAAGGAGATCGGCTTGCAGCCATCCACCACCGGCGAACACGGGGGCAAGGAAACCGGCCAGAGCGTCACGCATTACATCATCCCCGGCGGCCCTTACGCCGTGGCCTACGCGAAGCTCGAGGCGAGCGGCTTTCAACTGCATTGGGAATCGGCCCCGCAAAGCCCGCAGGCCAAGCTGAAGAAGGCCAGCAAGACGAAATTCACGTGCCCGGAGTGCGAACAGAACGCATGGGCCAAGCCTGATGCCCTGCTCATCTGTGGGCACTGCTACGAGGACGGCGAAGGTGATGTTCACCTCATGCTGGCCGAGCCGGAAGCCGCCGGCGATGCCCGCCCGGTTCCTGCCCGGCGCCGGCCGGCAGCACGACACCCGCAGCCGGTTTGAGGCACCCCACGAAGCGTTTGACAACTGATAACATCCAGTTTACGGTGTACGCTAATGATTAGGAGCTTCAAGCACCGGGGCCTGAAGCGGCTCTATGAACGCGGCGACCGGAGCGGGATACGCCCGGACCTGTTGGAGACGGTCGACCGAATCCTCACGGTTCTCGACAACGCCGCCACGCCGCAAGCGCTGAATATTCCCCGGTATCGCCTGCACCAACTCAAAGGCGAGTTGAAAGGGTTGTGGTCGGTGACGGTACGCGCCAATTGGCGCATTGTTTTCCGTTTTGAAGGAACGGACGCTTTCGACGTTGAATTGATCGATTACCACTAGGAGAAACGACATGCCCATGAAAAACCCCGTCCACCCCGGTCAAATCGTAAGGCACGATTGTCTTGAGCCGTTGGGCCTAACGGTCACCGCCGGTGCTGAGGTTCTCGGCGTCACCCGCCAGACGCTCAACAAAATCGTTAACGGCAAGTCCGGCATCAGTCCTGAGATGGCGATCCGGCTGACGAAGGCGTTCGGCAGCACCGAGGAAACGTGGTTGCGGATGCAGCTCGCCTACGACCTGGCTGCCGCGCGCAGGGACCAAGGCAAAATCAAGGTACGGCGCCAGCTCATGCCGCAAGAATTGCGCGCCTGACGAACGGAAGGGTTAGGCCCTTGCCTTCACGCAAATCACCAAACCAATCGCAAGGTGCTCTTCACGGACGGCGCGAAATACGTTCCCGACACAGCCGGCGCCTAGTGGCTCCTTGACGAAATCGCCCTTATTCACCCCTACGACAAGCAGGTTACCGCGGAAGAATTTCAATGCTGGAAGCTCACGGTACGTCCCGACCACACAGCCACCCTCACTTGCGCCGATGGCCACGGCCACGTCGTGTACACGAAGGAGATCAACTTCACGGACGTCCCACTTGACGAGATAATATTCTACTCCGCTAACAACGTGATCTATCTGGCGACCGGCATTGACCGGCCGACGGCTCGCGCAATCAGATCATCGGCCCCGTTCGCGGTCAGTCCTACAGCCTCGCGAATCAGTGCCCCAAATCACTTGCAAATAGGACCAACTTGGTTAGGCTCGCCAAGCCGAAACCAAAGACGAGTGATTTCATGGCCCCTCCGTTCCGGACTGCGAAGAAGTGGATGACTAAAAGGGTCATTCCGGATTACACCAATCAACTCGATCTCTTTTCGGAAGCACCTGAAGAACCGGCACCCGTTGTTAATGCTCCCCCGCATGCTGCCAGGCCGGTTCCTGCCAGACCACAACAGCAGCAGCTTGATTTTGCGGCATGGGGACCGCTACCAGACGACTATGTCCCGCGAACGCTTTCGGCACAACCGGCGTCGACCAGCACTGCCACCGACGCTGCATCCATTCCCCCTCCTCCCGCCCTACCCGATATCCCTGCCCAACATGGGAGGGCAACGGGAGCAGAAACCGGTGATAGGAAAGACGTCTCCGGAAAAGTCTTCGACATCGAGCCGGAGGAAAGGCCATCCCGCGACTTTCGCATAACCGGCGCGCACCGGATTGGACAAGGCAGCCTGCACGAGAAGGCTCGCGACAATATCGCCGCCATCCGCCTTCTCAAAATCCTTGAAGCGGAAAACCGCGACGCCACCCTCGATGAAAAGCCCGTGCTCGCCCGTTACGTGGGCTGGGGCGGCATGCCGAACGTATTCGGATACATGCCCCCTGGCGAGTGGCGAAGTACGGCAGCGGCGGTGAAAGAACTGCTCACCGGGCCGGAGTTTGAATCGGCGCGCGCGTCGACACCGAATGCACATTTCACGTCACCACTCGTCATCGAAGCTATTTGGAGCGGATTGCAGCGTCTGGGCCTTGGCAAGGGCGCGCAGATTCTCGAGCCCGCTATGGGTGTTGGTCACTTCTTCGGCCTCATGCCGGAATCCGTGCAGAGTGGCCACAGGACGGGCGTGGAACTGGATTCCATCACCGCCCGCATTGCCAAGAAGCTCTATCCCGATGCCACGATATTCGCCAAAGGGTTTGAGGAAACGCCGCTGCCGGATAACTATTTCGATGCCGTGGTCGGAAACGTGCCCTTTGGCGATTACGCCGTCCATGACCCCTTGATGAAGTACCCGCTCACGCGCGCTATTCACGATTACTTCTTTGCGAAGTCACTTCAGAAGCTACGCCCCGGCGGCGTGATGGCGCTCATCACAAGCCGCTACACCATGGACAAGCAGGCCGATACCATCCGCCGGCATCTGGCGGAACATGCGGACCTGTTGGGCGCCATACGACTGCCCAACACGGCGTTCAAGGTCAATGCGGGAACGGAAGTCACGACCGATATTCTGTTTCTGCGCAAGCGTGCACCCGGCGCAGAGCCCGCGGGCCACGCCTGGCGTGGGCTTGAGGCAATCGAGAGCCCCGACGGACCAATTGCCGTCAACGAATACTACGCCCGACGCCCCGAGATGATGCTCGGGAGAATGAAGCTCCAGGGCACCATGTATCGCGGCGCCGAGCCGACACTTGAAGGCGAACTCACGCCGGAGTTGCTCACGAATGCCGTCCAATTCCTGCCAGAAGGCACCTACATCCCGAGGGACGATGCGCGCGGCCCGCCGCCTGCCCTGCCCGATACCGATGCATTCGCCGGTATCAAGGATGGCGCTTACGCCGAGCGCGATGGCGCCATTGTCGTCCGCAACGGCAACGGATTCGAGCGTACCGGGATTTCAGGACCGGCAGCCGCCCGCATTAAAGGCATAATGGCAGTGCGCGACGCCGTGCGGCTGGTGTTCAGGACCCAGCTCGATGATGCGCCGGACGAACGTATCAGCGAGGCCCGAAGGCTCCTCAACAACATCTACGATTCCTTTGTCGCACGATATGGCGCTCTCTCGTCCCGCGATAACCGCCGCGCCTTTTCAAACGACCCTGATCTTCCTCTCCTACTGTCCCTTGAAAACTATGATCCCGAGACCCGGCACGCGCGCAAAGCCGCGATCTTCCATCGCCGAACGCTGGAGAGACATAGAGTCGCCGAACATGTGGAGACCGCTGCGGAGGCGCTTGCGATCTCCCTCAATGAAACCGGCGGGGTCAACTGGCCCCGCATGGAGAAGCTTACAGACCGTAGCCCGAAGCAATTGCAGCGCGAGCTTGACGGCCTGATCTTCCGCAACCCCGAGGGCGAATGGGAAACCGCCGACCGATACCTCAGCGGCGACGTGCGCGCCAAGCTCAGAACGGCCGAAGCCGCTGCGACCCTTGATCCCTCCTCCTACGGCCGAAACGTCGCCGCCCTAAAAGCCGTTCAGCCCGTCGATCTCCTGCCCGGCGATATCAGCGCCCGCCTCGGCTCTTCCTGGATTCCGGCCGCGGACGTGAGGACATTCGTCGCCGAACTGCTCGATATTCCCGAACGCACCATCACGGTCAGCCACTCCGGAGCCATCGCCACCTGGGCACTCACCATCGACAGCATGGCAAAATCCAACGTCAGCAACACCACCGCCTGGGGAACGCCGCGCGCGCTTGCATCCGACCTCATCGACGACGCCCTGAACGGACGCACGCCCACCATTTACGACCAGATCGACAAAGACACGCGTGTCGTGAACCAGCAAGAGACCATTGCCGCGCGCGAGGCCCAGCAGAAGATCAGGGACCGCTTCAGCGAATGGATATGGCTGGACGAGGCCCGCGCCCGCCGTCTCGCCCGCCTCTATAACGACACCTTCAACAACATCCGCCTGCGCACCTACGACGGATCGCACCTGACCTTTCCGGGTATGAACCGGGAGCTTCTCCGGCGCAACGATCTCGATAAGCACCAGAAGGACGCGGTATGGCGCACTCTTCAAAGCGACAACACTCTCTTGGCACATTGCGTCGGTGCTGGAAAAACCGCCGTAATGGCTGCATCCGCCATGGAAATGAAACGGCTCGGCCTCGCGGCAAAGCCCATGGTGGTTGTTCCCAATCATCTCGTCGAACAGTGGGGCGCCGCGTTTCTTGCGCTCTATCCTCACGCCCATATCTTCGTTGCCGGCAAGGAGGCCTTTGCCGCAGCGAACCGCCAGAAAGCCATGTCGCGCATTGCGACCGGGCATTATGACGCCGTCATCGTGTCGCACAGTTCGTTTGAGAAGCTTCCCGTTTCGGACGCGACCTTCGAGCGGTTCGTCGGCCGCCAGCTCGATCAGCTTGAAGAGGCGATTGTCGAAGCTAGAGCGGAGAAAGGCGACAACCGCCGCATCGTCAAGGAACTTGAAAAGGCAAAGAAGCGCCTCACCACCCGGCTGAAAGACCGCGCCGACCGCGAGAACAAGGACGATGCCATCAGCTTCGAACAAATGGGTATCGACCGTATCTTCGTCGATGAATCCGATCTTTACAAGAATCTCGGATTCACCTCGAAAATGACGCGCATCGCCGGCCTGCCCAACACCGAAAGCAACCGCGCACTCGATATGTATATGAAGACGCGTTATCTGGCCGAGCGCCAGGGCGGCGTCGTCTTTGCCACTGGCACACCGATATCAAACACCATGGCCGAGATGTACACGTTGCAACGCTATCTCGCGCCGGAGACGCTCAACGCCGCAGGCGTCGAGCACTTCGATGCGTGGGCCGCCAACTTCGGCGAAGCCGTCACGGCGCTCGAACTGGCGCCGGACGGCTCCGGCTACCGCATGCACACAAGGTTTGCGAAATTCGTGAACCTGCCGGAATTGCTCTCCATGTTCCGCTCCTTCGCCGACGTGCAGACAGCCGACATGCTTCACCTGCCCCGCCCGGTAACCGAGGGCGGGAAGCCGCATATCACGGCGGCGCCGGGCTCCCCGGAATTGAAAGCATTTGTCGAGACACTGGTAAGCCGCGCGCAGAAACTGCGCACATCGAAGATCGATCCCTCCGTGGACAACATGCTCAAGATCACTGGCGACGGCAGAAAGGCGGCGCTCGATATGCGCCTCGTTGATGCGGACGTTCAGCCGCACGCCACCAAAGTCCATCGCGCTGTCGACAATATCTACAGAACATGGGCAGCAGGAAAAGAAAAACGGTTGACGCAGCTGGTCTTCTGCGATCTTTCCACGCCGCACCCTGACCGGTTCAACATCTATGACGAGGTTCGCGACAGCTTGATTGCCAAAGGCATTCCGGCCCGTGAGATTGCCTATATCCATGATGCCGAGACCGACCTGCAGAAGAAGACGCTGTTTGACGCGGTGAATGCTGGCCGCATCCGCATTCTCCTTGGTTCCACCGAGAAAATGGGCGCCGGCACCAACGTGCAGAAGCGGCTGATCGCGCTCCATCATCTGGACGCACCATGGCGGCCACGCGACATCGAGCAGCGCGAAGGGCGAATCCTGCGCCAGGGCAACGACAATCCCGAAATTCAGATCCACCGCTATGTCACCGAAGGATCGTTCGATGCCTATATGTGGCAGGTGCTCGAGACCAAAGCGCGCTTCATCAATCAGGTCATGAACGGCAGCGTCACCGTCCGCCAGGCGGAAGACCTCGAGGGCGGCGCCCTCACCTACGCCGAGATCAAGGCCATCGCTTCAGGAAACCCGGCCGTCATGGAAAAGGTCAAGGTCGACACCGAGATCCGCAAGCTCGACCAGCTCCGCGCCTCGCATATCAATCAGCAGCACAATATTCGGTGGCAGGTCAAAAGCCTGCCCGACCAGATCGAGCGCGCCCGTAAATACCTCGCAGGCGTCACCGCCGACATTCTCACTCGCGACGCCAGTGGGGACGAGGAGTTCTCCATGAAAGTCGGCAACCACCTCTTTGCCGTTAAAGGCGCGCGCGAAGATGCCGGCAACGCGCTCAATACCGTGATCATGTCATGGCGCGATGACACGACGGTCCAGGTGCGGGGGCACTTCAGAGGCTTCGAGATATTGAGCCGGGGCAGTGCTCACGAGGACGGCGAGCCAGATCTTTTCATCCGCGGCAGAGAGACCTACAAGGCCAATCTCAATCCTGACAATCCGCTGGGAACTATCGCGAGTATCGAGCACACCCTCCGCGGTCTTGATCGACGCGCCGAGGAAGAACACCATGAAATCGAGCGGCACGAAAAGGCCCTCGCCGATTACCGGGCCCAACTCGGTCGGCCATTCGAGCACGAATCCCGCCTCAAAGATCTCCTTGCAAAGCAGGCACAGCTCAACGCCTGTCTCGATCTCGACAAACACGAGCCTCAAATCGTGGAGGAGCCTCGCCACGCCGTCGACGAGGCGCTTTCCTCGAGCCCGCGTCGACCACCAAACAGCGCTCCCGGAGCGGTTCTCTCGGCGCCACCATGCGCGATTGTTTAGGTCCTTGCCAGCAAGGTTCGTTTTCTGCATCCGCCAGGCCTGGTTCTGGTGACTTTAGCGGGTGACAATGGCCGCCCCAGAGTGTACACTGATCGCGTTAAGCTGGAAAAGAAGGGGTCCATGACCATCACGCTCAATCTTCCGCCTCAAGTCGAAAACGCCTACCTCGCCGAGGCGCAGGCTAAAGGTGTACCGCTTGACGAATTGATGCGCGACGTCCTGATTGCCGGCCAGCCGGCGCTTCCCCCCACCGAAACAGTATTCAAGCAAGGGCTCGGCCTCTTTGGCAGTCCGGAGGACGCCGCCTTGCTCGATGAAGTCGTGGCCATCGCGTATGAGGAAAGACGCCGCCCGGCCAGCTCATCCGACACGCTTTAATCAATGGCCAAAGTTCTTCTGGATACCGATATTCTCTCCGAGTACCTCAAGGGGCATGACGAGACCGTTGCCCGTCATGCCGCAGCCTATGCTCAGCAGTACCGGGTTTTTACCGTCACCAGCGTGACCGTCTACGAGATCGTCTATGGCCTCGAACTCAAATCGGCGATCAGCCAGTTGAAAAAGGCCTTGGCATGGCTTAACCAAAACGAACAGATTACGCCGATCAATGCCGACTACCTTGCTGCCGCCACTATCAAGGCGACGGCACGAAAGCAAGGCTCTATTCTCGAACTACCTGACTGCCTTATCGCCGCTGTCGCCGTTCGGCACCAGATGCCGCTTGTAACCGGCAACACCGACGATTTCCGGGCCATTCAGAAGACCGGGGTCAATCTGACCATCGAGAATTGGCGGGAAGCAACGTAAACGATTCGCCGGTTCACGGTCTGCTGTCGCGAAGCAGTTTCTTGAAGGTCAGCCCACCCAGCGAAACCCTATGCCGCTTTCCAACGGTCGCCAACCTTCGGGTGGGCAGCAGCAGCCACGGTCAGCCCTCCCATGGGTGGACAAGCTTTTTGGATCACCGCGCCGAGGACGAACACCATGAAATTGAGCGGCACGAAAAGGCCCTCGCCGATTACCGGGCCCAACTCGGTCGCCCCTTCGAGCACGAATCCCGCATCAAAGATCTCCTTGCAAAGCAGGCCCAGCTCAACTCCTGTCTCGATCTCGACAAGCACGAGGCGCAAATCGTGGAGGAGCCTCGTCACTCCGCCGACGAGGCGCTTTCCTCGAGCCCGCGGCGCCCACCGAGCAGCGATCCAGGCATTGTTCTCGCGGCGAACCCTCCCGCCGTTGTCTAATTCATATCCCTGCCCGTTGCCTTCATTGCGCGTGTTCTCTTGTACGAGGGCATTCATGACTCCTCTTTGCATCTGACCCCAAAAGTCGGCAGGGCGAAGGCACTGTAGCCGTCGCCGCTTGCTGTCAATGACGGATTTTGGCTCCCCTCCCCCGCCGCTTTGCCAAGCGCGGGCGGGGCTGTCACCCCAAAATCCTATGACAGCTGCGCTCAATGGCGCCGGCAGGGCGTGCCTCTTTTCGCCCCCGCCGTGGGGGTCACTCAAACGAAAAGGAGACCACCATGCCTAACTGGACATCAAACACCATCCGTGTCGAAGGCGCGGAAGCCGACCTGCGGTCCTTTCTGAACGCCGTGAAATGGCAGGACGAAATCTTCGACTTCAATCGCATCATCCCGATGCCCGAACTACTCAAACACACCGGGTCGGGGCACCGGATAATCGATGGAAAGCAAGTGGACGAGTGGTACGTCACCAGGATAGTTTCCGATTCACTCGCCGACGGTGAGATCGTTCGTCAGTTTACGGCGGATGAGGAATCGACGCTCAATACGATCGGGCATCGCAGCTGGTACAGCTGGTCCTTCGACAATTGGGGCACCAAGTGGAATGCCTGTCGCGCGGAAGTTGCGGAGGATTGCGCCAAGGACGGCTATATCGAGATCCGTCTTGATACTGCGTGGGCGCCGCCGCTGCCCGTCTTCGAGAAGATGTTCAAGATGTTCCCGAAGCTTTCGTTTGTCTGCATCTGGACGAATGAAGGCGAACCTCAGCGCTACTCCTACTCCATCGAACGTGATGCCTTTGCCGACGATGCGGACGCCCAGACCAAGGAGGCGATCGTAATTGACACCACCACCCACACGCCCGGACCGTGGGAAAGCAGTGGGCAATTCATCGTTGCGCCAGACCCGAACGGCATTTACCCGGATATATACATCGCGGAAATCGTAGAGACAGACGACGAAGGCCGCATGGCAACGCCAGAACAACAGACAGCCAACGCCAGCTTGATCGTCGCCGCGCCGCTCCTGCTCAAAGCAGCCTCGCTTGTTATCGACCGCTGGGCCTCCGGCAATTTGGCCGAGGCTGTCAGGATGTTGGGTGTCGCCGTCGCCAAAGCGAAGGGAGGCGTAGCATGAGCGACGACACCTCACCCATTTCCAACACCATCATCCATGGCGACTGCATCGATGTCATGAGCGCTATGCCCGTAGGCTCGGTCGATTTCATCCTTACCGACCCACCTTACATGGCCGCCTACAAGAGCCGCGATCGTCAAACCGTCCGCAACGACGACAATGCGGATTGGCTCATGCCTTCGTGCGCCCAGATGCACCGGGTTCTGAAGTCCGATGCCTTTGCCGTCAGCTTCTATGGTTGGCCGAAAGCGGACGTGTTCTTCACCGCGTGGAAACGCGCGGGCTTCCGCATTGGCGGGCACATCATTTTCCGCAAACGCTACGCGTCAAGATCGGCATTTCTGCAATACCGCCACGAATGCGCCTGTCTGCTCCTCAAGGGTGAGCCGCCCCTACCGGCAACGCCCCTGCCTGACGTGATGGATTGGACCTACTCCGGAAACAAGCTGCACCCGACACAGAAATCCATCCACATACTAAAACCGCTCATCGAGGCGTTCAGTGCGCGCGGCGACCTTGTGCTCGATCCGTTTGCGGGCTCCGGCTCCACGTGTGTGGCAGCTGATCGTGCGGGTCGTCGTTACCTCGGAATCGAACTTGATGCAGTCCATCACCAGACGGCTACCGACCGTCTTGCGGCGAACGAACGGAGGGCCGCATGACCGCGATAGACCTTTCCCCGATTCTCAGGAAGATTCGCCGCCGTTATCCCGAATGGTGGCGGTCTGAGCCCGCGCTCCGCTGCTTAAGGCAGGTTTGGGCTGGCGCCAATTGCAACGACGCCGGCGTGTTCGAAGACTTCGAGACGGTCCGGATAGACCTCGAAGGCGAAAAGCAGTGGCACGCCGAGCTGACATTGGCGACCGCCCCGAATGGTTGGCATGCCGTTTCCGCCAGTTATTTGTATCCCACAGGTGGCGGTGGTTCCCTGCCTTCCGTCTGGGACCGCGTAGCTTTCACCAGCCGGCACGAAGCCATCGCGCACGCCATCGAAGGATTGATCGCCTCCTATGAACGAGTCCGCGGCTCCGCCTATGCGCCGGAAACCCAAGCCAGAACCGCGAGCCGGATGCTGGAAACGCTTCGAGGATATCGACAAAGCACCAAACAATTGAGCCTGTTTTGAACGACCGCTGCTGGCAGCCTCTGCGTCTCTTACATCCCAATCTCTTTTCCCGTGACCCCGGAGTGCGGCAGGGCGAAGGCACTGTAGCCGTCGCCGCTTGCTGTCAATGACGGATTTTGGCTCCCCTCTCCCGCCGCTTTGCCAAGCGCAGGCGGGTCAGTCACCCCAAAATCCTATGACAGCTGCGCTCAATGGCGCCGGCAGGGCGTGCCTCTTTTCGCCCCCGCCGTGGGGGTCACTCAGACGAAAAGGAGACTATCATGCCGAACACAACGAAACTCACCAAGGCCGATCTCCATCAATTCACCGGTTCTGAGCACTGGTATCGATACGGCCTCAATCGAAAGGTACTGATCACCGACGGCGCGAAGTACGTCGCTGAAACCGCGGGAGCCTATTGGCTTCTCGATGAAATCGCCATCATCCAACCCTTTGACCAACGCGTCTCTGCGGAAGCGTTTCAACTTTGGAAGCTTGTGGTGCGCGCCGACCAGAAGGCCACACTCACTTGCGAAGGCGGCAATGGGAACGTCGTTTTCACGAAAGAGATCGAGTACACCGATTTTCCGCTCGACGAAATTACCTTATACTTCATCAACAACGTCATCCATCTGCCGAGCGAGTATTGAGCGATGCGCGGTCCCACCGGGCCGGCTCCTGCGCCGCAAAAGCTCTGGCCATCCCTGCAACCCGGTATCGGCGCACACGGAAGGCTGCGGCAGATTCATTCAGATTCACGCGATCGGTCAACGTGCACGTTTCGAGTCATCGATGTCTATTCTTAGGCCAGCGATTTCTGACGTGAGCACGGAAATCTGTTCGCTCATCTTCTCATTCTTCGTTTCTAGTTCCTTAACCGCCTGCACCAGAACGGGTATCAGTTTTGTTTCCTCCGTGCTGCCGAAGGCCTTCGTTAGCCGAATCGCCATTTCCGGGCTGATGCCGGACTTGCCGTTGACGATCTTGTCTGAGCGTCTGCCGGGTGACGCCGAGTTACCTATGCCCCAGCGGTCGCGGACAGGCCCAGCGCCCCAAGACAATCATGCCGGACGATGCGGCCGGGATGGACCGGGTTTTTCATGGGCGTGGCGTTTACTGCTTCAGTGGTAATCGATCAATTCAACACCCTTCGCGTCCTGATACCGTGTTGAAGTGATATCGTCGCTCAGTCGTCGATCTATTCTTTCGAGCCGTGCAACCAGCCGGGCGCTTTCGTCCCACAACTCTGTGTGAATGCCTACCTTCTCCATATCACTTGTCGGCCCGCTCAGCGTCTTCTGAGTAATTAAGGTCTCATTAACAACAGCACGGCATAATCGTGATTCTGAGCCGCTTATTCTTACGATACCAGCGACAAGGAGGCTTTTGTGCCGCCTGTCCGTGAACCTTGCATCGGGGCTTACCATGCGTAATGTGCGTTCATTGTGTTTTACCTTCCTAGCCTCACTCCTATTTGCCTTCGTGCTTTTCTCGCCATATCCGACATGGGCAGCTTGCACGTCTGGCGTAGTGACGGGATGTTCCGCCACCGGACTGACTCCCAATCCCTCCAATTGCCAATGGCGTACTGCATGTGATGGCGACGTTTATGGCAGCGTAACGGCACCCACCCCTGCCCAAAGCATGGGATCACGGATAGATGCTGGACGGACGAATATTCTCTATTACAATCCGGGAGACCCTAACTACACAAACCTTTGCCGTTTTGTCGATAATAACAGTCCATCGACTGCACCGAGCATGTTTGTACCACAAGGCTCCCCTGGCGACTTCGGCAGTTTTGCAGAATACGCTCCCTCAAGCATCACACTCGGATTTTGCACAATCGGTGTAGCTAAATCTTACACAGGCACAGCCCATTTACCTGATGGCTTTTGGATCACTACGGCTGTAAACCCAACAGCACAGCTTCCCACACCGGCAACATATAAGACGGCGACGACGAGTTTTACTCTTCCTACAACACGGTCAAATAGTTCGTTTGTATCGCAGAACTCCGTGATAACAATGCCCTATACACGTTGGGACTGTGCTCCCGGCATGACACCAACAAATAGCTCGTGCAACAAGCGCGCTATCATCGAAACGCAATGGATTAAGTTTACCGCCACTCCTAATGGAGATCCTCGTTGTGCTGATCCTCAGGGTCGGGTTACCGACACCACGGTTAACTGCAATGGCTCATGGGATGGCGGCGCGGTTTCAACTTATTCATGTTCAGTCGACGGCGTAACAACCGGAACGGGGATGCCCTCATGCCTCGCAGGTTATAACGCACCGGTTTCAAATGCTGTTGCTGGTCAATGCGGAACGAATCAATACACATGCGATGCGGGGACTCTGGATCAAAACAGTGAATCTGACCTCTAAAGTGGACCCCATTGTCAAGACCATTTTTCGGTCGCAATAAGTTACGGATCGGCGGGGTCTGATTTCAGGTTAGGGGCGGCCGAAGCCGCCCCGCCATTCCAGCGCTTGAGTCGGCGCT
>Ga0182030_10017430_pt1 | contig 13868 bp, 12 predicted proteins | sample 812S3MmetaG_FD_121299 | JGI IMG/M metagenome (GOLD analysis project Ga0182030, IMG submission 121299) | Permafrost microbial communities from Stordalen Mire, Sweden - 812S3M metaG (Illumina Assembly) | ecosystem: Environmental > Terrestrial > Soil > Wetlands > Permafrost | place: Sweden... | reverse complement strand
GCTTCCCTAACTGAACGCCCCGGCCAATGCCGACGTGCACAGCACCAGCAGTGCCCATGGCGTCACCACCGCCACCAGGGCCCCGGTAAACGACAGTTTCTTGCCGGCCGCCGCCTTGAGTCCCGTAGCCAGCAGCAGAATCGTCCAGATGCTGAACAGATCGATTGAAGTGGCTAGTGCATACATGAACTTCGAACTGCCGTTGGGGTCCATGAAGGCGCCCACGTTGAAAGCCAGGGGGTTCCGAATGTTAAACTCGTCGGGGTTCTTCAGGAACACCACCACCACCGCGAGGATCGACGAAATCACCCGCGGCAACCCGCCCCAAGCCACTACTGCGAAGACCTGTTTGAAACGCAATCCGGCGGACATGATCGCGGTAATGCCCAGCAGAACCGCCGCCACCACCACGCAGTAGATCGGTACTCCGACCACTGGCCCGCCATAGGCGATGGCGGGCGCAAGCTTCATTTGGATCGCTTCGGCGTTGGCCCGTTGCTCGGGCGTCATCTGCTGCATCCGGCTACTCGCCTCGTTCTGCTGGCGCATAATCCGCTCCCAGCCAATGCGCTGGGACACCGCCATGCTGCCTCCGATCGCCGCAAGGATCACCAGAATCACGGGAATGATCCAGGTCGGCCGCTGTGCAATATCCGCAAAGGTCTTCTTCGGCTCGAAAAACACGCCGACGATCCGCGAGAATTCGCCCATTCCCGCGGGCTGAGGGTCCACTGCCGCTGCGTTTTCAGGAGTCATATTAAGGCAGATTGTACAGCATCGAGGGCGCCGTCTGCTCGGCTATGATGGAGACTTCATGCGTCCGCGCGCCGCGTTGCTTCTTCTGTCGCTTTGGTTGTGCGCCTGCGCGCCCCCCGAAGAGAGCCATATGAAGGCCATCGTCGGGGCCGTGCTGATCGATGGTCTCGGTGGACCGCCCCAGAGCGACTCCGTGGTGGTGGTCGCCGGCGGCCGCATTCGCGAAGCCGGCGCACGCTCCACCGTGCTCCTCCCCGCGGAAGCCGACAAGGTGGATGGCTCCGGCAAATTCCTGGCGCCGGCCCCCATCGATATCTACGCTTCCGCCGAGGCGGCCAGCCGCCAGGCCCGCGCCACGCACCTCTGGAAGATGGACCGGGCGGCACTCGATGCCGCTCGCGATGCCGGCATCCCCGTCGTCGGCCATGTCTCTACCGAATCGGGCGTCCGCGCCCTGGTCGATGGAGGAGCCGCCGGCTTCATCGGCATGATGGTCGACACCGAAGAACTCGACCCGGCTCTGGTATCGCGCCTGCGCGACTTGCGCATCTTTTTCGCGCCGGCCCTGGTGAGCCAGGGCGCCACCCTGGAAGTGGCACAGCGCAATACCCGGCGTTTATTCTCCGCCGGCGTACCCATCGCCGTGGCTTCCAACGGCGGCGACCCCAATCGCGAGCCCGAGCTCCTGGTGGACGCCGGCATCCCGCCGCTGGACGCGATTGTGGCGGCAACAAGGAACAGTGCCGCGGCTCTCGGTCAACTCAACGAAGCGGGCACCGTTCAGGCAGGCAAGCGTGCCGACCTGCTGCTGCTCTCCGCCAACCCCGGCGAAGATATTCGCAATCTTCGGAAAGTGGCGCTGCGGATGTCGGCGGGCAACTGGGTGAAGTGAGGAACGGGCCTACCGCGTCAGTTGGGCCGATTGTCTCCTGAGGATGGCATCCTATATGTCGCTGCTGACCACGCTGATGCGCGCGCCAAAGCGCTGCGACGATTCCACGGGACTTGTTACCGAGCCGCGACCGCCGGAGCGGTTTCCCGAGTTTCGCGACAGAAACCAGCGGCGCTAAACGCTGGTGTCGAGCGTAGCGCTGAGCACTACGGGCGCTGTTCCTTGCGCCATTCATGCACGACATCCGCGGATTGTTCCTCAGTGAACTGAGCCCGCCGTCCACGCTCTTGCCCGTAGGCGAGCAGGTCCTCCCACGATGTTTCTCTAAGGCTGGCGCGCAGGGCTTCCTCGGCCAGTTCCTCGACCGTCTTGCCGCTGGCTGCCGCCTTCGCTTCCAGTCCCGCCAGCAGGTCTTCCGGCACATGCAGGTTGATCGTTGCCATGACGCCCCTCAGCTTGAGAGTACCGCATTCTCCGTGCTATACAAATTGGATGCCTGAAATCGCTGGCAGGGATCGCTACTTACTTCCAGGTTTAGGATCTCCCGCTGTAAGCCATCAACGCGGACATAGCAAACCGTCACCGCATTTACGCCGAGCACTGCCGATTCGCAGTATCGGGTCACCGGGCGGCGCATGCCTTGCTTCGTGCCGCGAGCACAATTCTCGCGCAAGCTTCCGCGTCCGACTCGGCTTGATGGTGAACCAGCGGAATCCCAAGCGCGTCGCAAACACAGTCAAGCCGCGTGGGGTAGATCTTGAATACGTCTCGCGCCATTCGGACAGTGCACTCAAACGGCATATCCGGGGGCTCCAGACCACTGATGCGGCAACATGCCTCCAGAACACCGCGATCAAAGCTGGCGTTGTGCGCTGCCAGGGACCCAACGCCTCGCAGCCAACGATTCAATTGCGGCCAAAGCTGGCCGAAGGGCGGAGCGCTCCGCACCATCTCCCACGTGATGCCGTGAACGTACGTGAACACAAACTGTCTGCGTGGCGGCCGGATCAGGCTTGAAATGCGGTCCACAATCCGATTGTTCTCTACCCTGACCAGCGCTACCGCACAGGCGCTATCCCGGCCATAGTCCGCGGTCTCAAAGTCGATCGCGGCAAAGCAATCGTGTCCGTGGCGCCGCACCATCCTCCGTGCCTCCTCGGAGCGATCATAGCAGCAGTATATTAAGATATCAAGGCCCGATTCAATCAATTACTTGAACCACCAGGCGAAGTAGCGGCAGCGGCTCCGTGGGGAACGCCATCCGCGACGCCAGAGCTTGCACCGTCTCGCGAATATAGGGCCACGCAGCAATCGCCGGATAACTCTTACAGAAGGCGGTGAGCTCGGTCTTCAATGCGGGCTTTGCCAGATCGAATAGCCGGTAGCGAACTAGAAATGTCATTTGAATATGAAAGATAAGTTCGTCCTCGCCGGCAACTCGCAACGTAACCGCAAAATCTATGCCTGAGCCGGTGATCTGCTCCACCGCGGAATCCAGGTCGGCAGTGAGGGGTACCGGATCGACTGGCGCATTGGGCGGGCCAGCGCCCTTCGCTTCGCACTCGTACAGCGAGATATCCCGCAAGTGAAGCCTTGACTGAAGGGCTTCAGCCTGCTTTGCTTCTCGCTCTCGCAATCGTATGGTGAAGTCCATGGCCTTAACCCGCCTTGAGCGGTCTCTCTAGCACCCCCCGGGGGTGCTCTTTGACGTTGTACTGGCCCCACCAGCCTCTGCTTGACTCCAGTGGTTGTCTGGCAAGCAGATGGATCGGTTGCGGCGTCTTCATCTTCCGGCCGGGCGCCTCTGGCGTATGACCGGCCCCGAGCGGTTTTCCGGACACCTTCCAACTCGGCGGCTGGGCATGCAGTTTCACTTCTGCGCCCAACGCGTACGCCAGTTCCGCCAGAGTCCGGACCGTCATGTTGGCGCTGCCGCTGAGCAGTTGCGTCACCCAAGCACGGGACTTATTCAATCGCCTTGCCAGGTCCGCCTTGCTGATGTTCTGTTCGTCCATGAGCTTTGCAATCGCCTCCGAGGCTTCAGCCACCAGCGCCTCGACAGACAGGAGTCTCCGGAACTCCGGATCTTCCATCAGAACTGCGTGCTGCGTTTTCATCGCTTCTTCTTCCCTGCAATCGCCAGCTTGATCCGCGGCTGATCTTCTTCATAGATTCGCCAAGCTCGCGCGATTTCTTCCTTTCGAGTCTTGTCCTTCTTCTTGAAAAAACCATGCGTGATTAAAATCAAGTCGCGTTCATTCTTCGCATAGGCAAATGGCATTCGGATTTGGGATGACTTGAATTCGTATAACCCACCCCCTAGGTCGCCGAACTTTTCGGGGTTGTAGAACTTCCCGTGGTCACCGGCAATCTGAAACAGTGCCATCAGTTTAGCCTTGTCCAATTGAGTCAGGTCATCAAAAAACTTGCAGCCTGGACAAGCGCGCGAACACCGTTCCTCGATAGGCGACTCTGCGTGCCACGCATCACCTTCCATGTTAAGCTAAAACTTAACAAAGCGGCAAGTCTCTTCCGGCGGATCGCAAGACACCACCCCAACGGCTGCGGCGAGCAATCTCCGTAGAACCGGCGATTATGAAATCGTCCAATACACCGAGTACCGCTTATCGAACAGAGAATTGATCGCCACCAGCGTGACATCCTTCTTCTGCCCCACCGTATGGAACGTCAGCGGCGCGTCTCCCGGCTTGATCCACGCAGCGGGATCCGCTCCAGCCGCCTGGAATGTGGGAACCTCGATCGCGGGCGCCGTGGGGCGCGGAGCCCGCGCAGGCGCCGCCGCATTTGCCCGCGGACGCGCCATCGCCGGCGCATTCGTGCCGTAAGTCAGTTCGTCGGTGAGCCCTTCGTTGCCCAGGTCTCCGGCCAGCACCAGCGGACCGTACAGGAATGCCTGCGTGGCCGCATCGTCCGGCATCGCCTCCACCGATAGACGCATCGGCAGGCTCATCTCCACCCGGTCGCCGGTCTTCCACGTGCGGTGGATCGTCAGATAGCTGCCCGGCTCCACCCCGGCGTCCAGCGCCTTGCCGTTAATCTTCACCGTGCTGCCGGCCGCCCACACCGGCACGCGCAAACGCAGCGCCATCGCCTGCGGCTTTTCCGACGTGATCGCCAGAGTGGTGCTCTGCTGCCGCGGGAAACTATTCTCCTGCCGCACCTTCAATCCCTTCTCGGCCCAGTTCAGTTCCGAAGGGATAAACAAGTTGACGTACAGACCTTCATCGTCGTGCCAGTAGATGCTGTCATTGAGTTTGGAGTACTCTTCCACGCCCGTCCCGGTGCAGCACCAGAAGCTCTTGTCTTCATTGCAGAAGGTCTTCCACGCGCCCGGCGTCAGCGAGAGGTAATATTGCGTCCACCCGGTCTTCGGATGGATGGTGCCGATGCGCTCGTTCAGCAGGGTGCGTTCGAAATAGTCGAAGTAGCGCGGGTCCGGATTCCAACTGTAGAGGTGCCGCGTCAACTTCATCATGTTGTAAGAGCAGCAGCACTCGGCAGTGGCCACCGATCGTTTCAACTCGGCGGCCAGTTGCCGCGGCGGCATCTGCCAACCCTCCCCGTTGCTGGTGCCGCCGGTCACATACGTGCGGCCGGTGGTCACGGTCCAATAGAAGAAATCGGCCACGTCGTGGAAACGCACGTCGCCGGAGATCTCGTAGCGGCGCGCGGCGGCGATCACCTGCGGCACGTGCGTGTTCACGTGCAGTCCCGTCAGTTCGTCGCGGCGCAGCGCCAGCGGGTTGACGAAGCGCTTCTTGGTGTAGCGGTCGCCCACCGTGGCCCACTTCGCGTTGTTGGTGGCGGCGGCCAGATTGTACAGCGTTTCGGCGATCCCGCCATACTCCGTGTTGAGGATCTGCTGCATGTGCTCTTCGGTCTTGGAGGCGGACCACCGGTCGGCCCATTCCGCCATGCCCGTGAGCACTTCCAGGGCCTGCTGGTTGCCGGCATATTGGTACATGTCGAACATCCCGGCCATAATCTTGTGGATGGTGTAGAACGGCGCCCACGGCAGCGTTTGCTCCACCGGAGGCGGTGGCGCGCCCGGCACTCGTGGAGGCTGCGGCGCTCCGGCCAGCCGGTCCAGCCGCTCGAATAGCGAGAGGGGAAACGCGCTCAGGTATCCGCCGCCCAGTTTCTGCTGGCACTTGGCCAACTCCGCCACCATTCCATCGGCCTTGGACTTGGCCTCATTGTCGCCGGTGGAAGCCCAGAGATTCGCGCTGGCCGAGAGGAAATGTCCGGTGAAGTGGCCGCGCAATTCCGTGGCGTGCGTGCCGTCCGCCGGCCGCTCCCAGTTACTGTTGCCGCCGCCGGGAAAGCCTTCCGAGGACCCCACCGGCAGCCCCGCGTTGGCGCGGAAATTGTACAGCAGACGGTCCGCCCCCAGGCGCGACATGTAGCCGCGATTCCACTCCTGCGCGTCGTGGAACATGCTGCCGGGCAGCAGGCGGACCTGCGTCATGGGGAAGGGATGCGCCTTCGCCGCCACGTCCTTGCGCGTGAATTCGATAGGCACATCGAACGGATTGGGCTGCGGCGGCCGGCCACCCCGCGGTTCCGGTTGCACCGGAGCAGCCGGCGTCTGCGCCGGAGTCTGTTGCGCCGCGAGCGCCGGCGCCATCGCTCCCGCGCCCGCCACTATTGCCGCAAAATTGCGCCGGCTCACCGGACCGATCTGTTGTTTCTTAGTCATGTCCCGTTACCTATCCCTTCTCTTAGGAACTGTCAAGAACCTTGCCTAACGATGCGCATTCAGAGCCGCGACCGTAAGGGAGCGTTAGGCGCCCGATGCGCATTCAGAGCCGGGCGGAGCATTAGTCGGCGATAGGCACTCACCTCACCCGCCACCTTTGCACGCCCGCCGAAAACGTCGCCTGGAAATTCACTTCCAATCGCAGCGCCGTCGTCGTCACCGCTTTGAAACTCACCTGATTGAACTTGTCGCGCTCCACCGCCCAGGCGCCCGCATTCTCCACCGCTTTCCACGCATCGCCGTCCTTATAAAGGATCTTCCACGAGGCCGGTACCCGCACTCCGCCCCGCCCGGTATCGTCGAACCAATAGAGGTCGCTCCCCGACACCGTAACCGGCTTCTCCCAGTGGTATTCCACCCACCCGCCGGTCACACCGCCGGCCCCGCCCGAGGCCGTTCCCGCGGGCCACCAATCGAAATAAAACCGGCTATCGTTGGAAGCCCGCGGGTCCTCCGAATCCTCTATCGGCAGCGGACTCTTCGACCCGCTGGCAGTGACACTCGCCGACGTGGTCAGCGTGGGGAACGGAGCCGGCGTCACGCCCGCTTCCGAATTCGGCAGCCACACGGTCATCTCTCCGCTGCCGCGATTGGCCCAGGCGTAATACGGAATCGCCGTAAATTCCTGCTCCTTTTTCACCACTCCGCCCTGCTCGTCTTTCGAATACGCCACCGCCCGGCCCTTCACCACTTCCACGCCCTTCAACAGGTCCGCCTTCCACTCCGCGGTCAGCGGCACGCTATCCGGCAGCACCAGATTGCGCACCTTCCTGCCGGGATTGTCCACCCATTCGGCGGTATAAACGATGGGCCCGCGCTCAATCGCCACGCGCCCCTGGTCGGCCGCCACCTCCGTGTTGGCCAGCACGCGCCGCACCGGCATGGGCAGATTCAATTCGATGGTGTCGCCCTTCTTCCAGGTGCGCGTCAGGTCGACGTAGCCCTTATCGAGCGTCACCGGAACGGCTTTCCCATCCACCTTCAAGGTAGCCGTCTGCGTCGACTTTTCAGCATAGCGATACAGGTCGCTCGCCACCGGCTCATTGCGCGCCCAGCCGGGGATGCGCACGTGGATGGTCAGCGCGGCGGCCTGGTCGGGCGATACCGTCATCTTCACCGCGCCGTCCCACGGGTAGCGCGTCTCCTGCGCGATATTCACCGTGCGGCCATTGTCCAACTTGATGCCGGCGTTCGACGCCACGTAGAGATTCACCCAAATGGCATCGTTGCGCTCGGCGTATACGTAGCCCGGCACACTCGCCATGAAGCGCGTAATATTTCCGGGACAACAGGCCACCCCGAACCACGGGTCGCGATGATGCTGGCCGCGCGATTCCAGCGGATTCGGATAGAAGAACGTAGTGCCGTCGAGCGAGACGCCGGAGATCAGCCCGTTATAAAGCGTCCGCTCCATCACATCGATATATTTCGCGTCGGCGTGCAGCAGAAACAGCCGGTGGTTCCAGAAATCGTTACCCACCGCCGCGCAGGTCTCGTTGTACGCGGTCATGTTGGGAAGCTGATAATTCGGCCCGAACGCCTCGCCCGAGGCTGTCGCGCCGATCCCGCCGGTGATGTATAACTTCTTGCCGGCCACGTTGTCCCAGATCTTGTCGATGGCGTTCACATACCGCGTATCGCCGGTGAGCGCCGCCACGTCCGCCATGCCGGAGTACATGTAGGTGGCGCGCACCGCGTGGCCCACCGCTTCCGTCTGGTCCACCACCTTCACTTGAGCCTGGTTGTAGCTGAGCGCGCGCCGGGTGTCGCCGCCGCTATAGGTATCCGGACCGCGCACGTCGAGCAGGAATTTGGCCAGGTCGAGGTAGCGCTGGTCGCCGGTCGCGCGATACAGTTTCGCGAGGCCCATCTCGGTGATCTGGTGGCCCGGCCAGATGGTCTGCTTGCCCGGACCGAAAGTATTCACCAGCAGGTTGGCGGAGTGGATGGCGATATCCAGCAAGCTGCGTTTCCCCGTCGCCAGGTAGTGCGCCACCGCGGCTTCGTACAGATGGCCCAGGTCGTACAACTCGTGGCTGTCGACTTGTTCCAGCATCCAGCGCCGCGGACCGCTCCAGGCATGCGGATGCAGCGGATCGATGGTGCGCGCGGTGTACAAATAGCCGTCCCGTTCCTGCGCCGCGGCGATCTTCTCGATCAGGCCGTCAAGGTAGGCGTCCAACTTGGGATCGGGATGCACGCTCAGGGTGTAGGAAGCGCCCTCAATTACTTTGTAGACATCGCTATCGTCGAACGGATACCCCGGCGGCGTATGATTTTCGAACGGCTCGCCGCGCAGCGCTTCGGCGGCGCGAATAAAATTGTCCACGCGCCCGGTCTCCTCGTCTTTCCGAAATGCGAACGGAATGGTCACCGTGCGGTTGGTCTCAATGCGCGGCGCCCAGAAACCGTCGGTCACGTGGACGGCGGTGAAGGGAACCGGCTTCACGGGATAATCGCGCCGCGGCGCGGTCTGCGCGGACACGGGGCCGCAACCCATTGCCAGGATCAACGCGGCCAAGCATGCAATCGCTTTCATTACGGAACCATTGTAAGGCACCTCGCGCTGTTTCGTTATACAATAACCATCGCCTGGAGGTATTTCCGTAATGCTAGCGCTCTCATCGGTGGCCGCCGCCCTTTTGCTCCTCGGGGCCGTCACAATTCACGCCGCCACCAAGGTATCCGAAGCCGATTTCGGCAAGATGCCGGACGGCACACTCGTCAAAATTTTCACGCTGACCAACGAACACGGTTTGGAGGCCAGAATCTGCACCTACGGCGGCGTGGTCGTCTCGCTGAAGACGCCCGACAAAACCGGCCAGATGGCCGACATCGTTCAGGGCTTCGATTCCCTGGAAGGCTATTTGAATCCCGCCGAACCGTACTTCGGCGCACTGATTGGCCGCTATGGCAACCGCATCGGCCATGCCAAGTTCACTCTCGACGGAAAAGTTTACAATTTGCCCGCTAACGACGGCGTCAACACCCTGCACGGCGGGCCGAAGGGCTTCGACAAGGCGGTCTGGACCCCGCGCCAGTTGGCGGATGGCGGCGTGGAACTCACCTACACCAGCAAAGACGGCGAAGAAGGCTTCCCCGGCAACCTGAAAGCCACGGTGGCGTATCATTTGACCGCCGCCGATGAGCTGAAGATCGACTACTCCGCCACCACCGACAAGGACACCGTGGTGAACCTGACGAACCACTCCTATTGGAACCTGAAAGGCGCCGGCAACGGCACTATTCTGGACCACCTGTTGACCATCCACGCCTCCAAGTTCACGCCGGTGGACTCGGGCCTGATTCCCACCGGCGAACTGAAGCCGGTGGCCGGCACGCCGTTCGATTTCACCAAACCCACGGCCGTTGGCGCGCGCATCGAACAGAATGACGAGCAGCTCAAACTCGGCAAAGGCTACGACCACAACTTCATCCTGGACCGCAGCGGCGCCGGCTTGAGCCTGGCCGCGCGCGTGGAAGAGCCCGCCACGGGCCGCGTGATGGAAGTGGACACCACCGAGCCGGCCGTGCAGTTCTATACCGGCAACTTCCTGGACGGCACCCTGAAAGGCAAAGGCGGCCATGTGTACCCGCGGCGCGCGGCGCTGTGCCTGGAGACCCAGCACTATCCCGATTCCCCCAACAAGCCGGCCTTCCCGACCACGGAATTGAAGCCCGGGCAGACGTACAAGACGACGACGGTATACCGGTTTTCGGTGAAGAAATAACCTAACGCTCCCTAACGGTCCCTAACGGTCGCGGCTCGGTAACGAAGTGCCCGCGTGTTTGCAATTAGCTGGTTTCTGTCATGAAACTCAAGAAACCGCTCCCTGGCGGTCGCGGCTCGGTAACGCCGCGCCTGATTCCATGGGACCTGTTACCGAGCCGCGCGCGCCAGCAAGCGGTTCTTGCCGTTTGAAGTGAGTTTCGCGACAGAAATTAGCTCTGGAGGCAGCATGAAACTGGCGATTCGATTGGCGGCGGCCCTGCTCGCCGTGTACCCGCTGGCGGCGCAAGGTACCCTGGCCGATTATCAGCGCGGCCAGGGCCTGCAGGCTAAGGCTCGGGGCTTGGTAGTCAACACTCCAGGCGCCGTCAACTGGATCGGCAATTCCGATCGCTTCTGGTATTCCAAACCGGTAACCGGCGGCACGGAGTTTGTCCTGGTAGATGCCGCCGCCGCGACCCGGAAGCCGGCCTTCGATCATGAGAAACTGGCCTCGGCAGTCTCCACGGCAACCGGCGGCCACTATACCGCGCTGACTCTGCCGTTCGCTCCCCCTGCCGGCGGCCGCCGCGGGGCTGCCACGCCGCCTGTCACCACCGCGCCGCTGACCTTTGCCGATGACGCCGGTTCGCTCGAATTCGGCACCGGCGGCTTCCTGTACAAATGCAGCCTCGCCGACTACACCTGCACCAAAGGTGGGCCGGTTCCGCAACCCGCCGCCGGCCAGGGCCGCGGCGGCGCGCCTGCCGATGAGCCGGACGGCCCGTATGCCAGCCCCGCCATGGTGGACTCCGATTCCATCGACGGCATCGAATATTTGACGCCTTCGCCCCAGCAGGGCGGACGCGGCGCCGGCGTTACAGGCCGCGTTCAACCTCATTGCGCGGGACAGCCTCCTGGCCAGGGACGCGGAGGACGCGGCGGCGAGCCGCAAGTCTGCGCATCCTTCGACGGCAAGTGGGACGCGCTGATCGAAAACTTCAACGTCTTTCTGCGCCCCGCCGGGAAGACTGAGCCCGCTACCGCGCTCAGCTTCGATGGCTCCGAGGGCAACTATTACACCTTCCGCTCCATCGCCTGGTCGCCCGATTCGCAAAAGCTGGCGGCCTATCGCACCCGCCCCGGTTACGATCGCCAGGTCCACTACATCGAGAGCTCGCCTGCCGACCAGATTCAGCCCAAGCACTCGACCATAGCCTACCGCAAGCCCGGCGACGCGCTGGACATCGCCTGTCCCACGCTGTTCGATGTGGCTGCCAGGAAGGAAATCGAGATCGACCGCGCGCTCTTCCCCAATGCCTATTCCCTCACCGCTCCCACGTGGTGGAAGGATGGCCGCGGCTTCACCTTCGAGTACAACCAGCGCGGCCACCAGGTCTATCGCGTGATCGAAGTCGACGCCCAAACCGGCAAGGCCCGGCCGCTGATCGAAGAGACCAGCAACGCCTTCGTGGACTACCGCCCGCTGGCCGAAGGCCTCAGCGACACCGGCAAGGAATTCCGCTACGACATCCACGACGGCAAGGAAATTATCTGGGCCTCGGAGCGCGACGGTTCGGAGCATCTGTACCTGTATGACGGCGTCACCGGGAAAGTGAAAAGTCAAATCACCAAGGGCGAGTGGGTGGTCCGCTTCGTGGATCGCGTGGACGAGGAGAAGCGCCAGATCTGGTTTCAGGCCGCCGGCATGAATCCCGGCCAGGATCCCTACTTCGCGCACTACTACCGCATCGATTTCGACGGTACCGGCCTCACGAAATTGACCGACGCCGACGGCACCCACAGCGTCACCTTTTCGCCCGGCCGGCAGTTCTACGTGGACTCCTGGCAGCGCGTGGATCTGCCGCCGGTAGCGCAACTCCGCCGCACCGAAGACCGGAAGGTGGTGATGGACCTCGATAAGGGCGACGCCTCGGCGCTGCTGGCTGCCGGCTTCCGCCCGCCGGAAGTCTTTGTCGCCAAGGGCCGCGACGGGAAGACCGACATCTGGGGGACCATCGTCCGCCCGATGAATTTCGACCCCGACAAAAAGTACCCCGTGATCGAGCAGATTTACGCCGGTCCGCAGGGCTCCTTCGTGCCTAAGACGTTCAGTGCCGTGTCCGGCACGCAGGCGCTGGCCGAGCTCGGATTTATCGTGGTGCAGATCGACGGCATGGGCACCAATAACCGGTCGAAAGCCTTCCACGATGTGGCCTGGAAGAATCTGGGCGACGCGGGCTTCCCCGATCGCATCCTGTGGCATCGGGCCGTCGCAAAAAAGTACCCGTATTACGATCTGACGCGCGTGGGCATTTACGGGACCTCCGCGGGCGGGCAGAACTCCCTGGGCGGCGCATTATTCCACCCGGACTTTTACAAAGTGGTGGTGACCAACAGCGGCTGCCACGACAATCGCATGGACAAGATCTGGTGGAATGAGCAGTGGATGGGCTGGCCCATCGGGCCGGAGTACGCCGCCTCGTCGAACGTCGACAATGCGTACCGTCTGCAGGGCAAGGCGCTGATCGTCGTCGGCGAAATGGATAGCAATGTGGACCCGGCATCGTCTTTGCAGGTAGTGAATGCGCTGGTGAAGGCCAACAAGCATTTCGACATGCTGTACATCCCCGGACAGAATCACGGCGTGGGCGTGCTGGGAACGCAGCACTATCTGCAGGATTATTTCGTGCACAATCTACTGGGAGTGGAGCCGCCCGATTGGAATAAGGTATCGCTGCCCGCCGAGCTGCCGGCGACCAGTGGGAATTAGCTACGCCTGCCGCACATTACGCCGCTCGCCGGGCTTTACCGTTGTCACCCATTTGGTGAACCGCCCGGCGGTTGGAACTCCAGGAAGGTCGCGGACTTGCGGACCAAGCTCACGGTCAACCGCCATTTTTAGGGTGATTGAAGGCGAAAGCCGCGGCTGATCACCCGCGGTTCGGCATGTACACTCGAGTCTTACCTCAGGAGCCATGCCGGGCGAGCCCGCACCGGTTAGCGTTTCTGTCCAGGAGGTTATTCACGGAGGCCGAGTAGCGCAACGTCCTCCGCAGTCGCGGCGACTCGCAATTCGCTATCAACAGTAGCGAGCGGCAGACAGCGGCGGCGCGCCAGTTCCAGGTATGCCGCGTCGTAGAGAGTCAGGCGGTGGCGTGCAGCCAACTTTGCCGTGGCGCCCCATGCCTGATGGTCGGTCTCCGGATCCACCGCGATGGGAAGGAGCGCGAGATCGGCAAGTGCCGCGTCCCGAAAGCTGGAATCGGACCTGCCCTTTCGAACGCCCATTTCGAGAACGTTGGCAACCTCCAGTCGCCAGAGCGCCGGAACCCACGCCCCGGATTCTACAACTCGCGCAAAGACCACAGAGACCTCTTCCGTGGTTTCGGCGGAGTAGATCCAGGCAAGAGTGACGGAACTGTCGATAACCAAACTCAAGGCCGGCCCTGGTCGCGATCGGTCTTGAGAGCCCCCCAATCGAAACGTTCAGACGACAGGTGTTCCGCACGGGCACGAATGCGCTCCGCGGCCGCCTTCGCCCTCGCGCGATCAATACCAGTAGTGCTGGCAACCAAACGAGCGACGGGTTTGCCGTGTCTCGTGATCACGATTTCTTCACCCCGCTCTACGCGGTCCAATAGAGAGCCGAGGGTGTTCTTAGCTTGGGGCGCCGATTTCCTGCAAGTCTCCTCCTCAATCTAGCTGAAGCCAGCTTAACACAAGGCTGC
>Ga0182030_10017424_pt1 | contig 13871 bp, 11 predicted proteins | sample 812S3MmetaG_FD_121299 | JGI IMG/M metagenome (GOLD analysis project Ga0182030, IMG submission 121299) | Permafrost microbial communities from Stordalen Mire, Sweden - 812S3M metaG (Illumina Assembly) | ecosystem: Environmental > Terrestrial > Soil > Wetlands > Permafrost | place: Sweden... | reverse complement strand
AATCAGAAGCGCTTTTGCAGAAGCCGAATCTCCACGTCCGTTGCCAAGTGCTGTGAGATCGCGTAGCCGACTACGTCGCCCGACTTGCAGGAAATCCACTACTTGCACCCCGGGCTGTTAGGGATGCATTGGAAGAAGAACTGTCTGCCCGGCGCGCTTCAGCCGCCCGCGCCTGGGGTACGACAACCGATACTGACTATCAGATTTCTCGACTGATTATGGCTCTCCCGCCCAGCCAGGCTGAAGCGTTGCTTTTGGAGCACTGGGACCACCTGCAGTTCAGTGAAGTGTTCGTGCAGGCCGCGTTGTATCTCGCAACGCCATCTCTGCTCAGCCATGTCGAGCACGTAGTCAAGAGCTGCCCAACTCCGGACAAACTGTTCAAACATATCGACATGCATTACGGCATTCGTACGAAGGGACGGACGGGGATCACACACAGGAGGCAGTTCGTGGCGCTGGGTCCGTATCTGGACTACATGGAGGACTCGACGATCTACACGTTTTGGGAACAATGTAACGAGCATGGGTGGTTCGACTTACGGCGAAAGCTTTTCGACCACCGCTTGAGTAATAAATACGGCAGAGCTTATGTTGACGAGAATCAGATCATCTCATCACTCGACAAGCTGGTTCTCGAAAAGAACGTTCACTGGATCGATTACTGGATTGAGGAATATCTTAAATCCGGGTTTTCGCCTGCTGATGTCAACACAATCATCGGCAAATGGTTGGCAACACAAACAAGCTTCGCGGCTTTGCAGCTTGGCGCATTTGCCGTCGTCCACGTTGGCCGACGCCAGGATTTGCAAATTTTGAGCGTCCCTTTTGAGCCCAAGGATGCTGCAGATGTTTTGCGTGCTGATACAACGTTTGCCGTCAAACGCCGGAGTTTGGGTTAATAATCACTGACAACCAGTGAATCCTGGTCCGACAAGGCTAGCTGAATACATAACACTCCGCTTGATTTTCACTCATCGTGGACTTCTTCAAAGGCGCGCTTTTGCAATTCCTTCCTATGCTCCGCTGATCGCTGCTCTGACGCAATTCTGCCATCGAGCTTACGGATGTATTCCTTGGCAAAGGTTCTCACCGGCGGCCTATCATCCTGAAGCCAAGACTCCATTTCGGCTTTCTTCCTTTGGAACGCTTCAACAAATCCAAACTCCCCGCCGACAACGCCCGTGTTTTGAAGGCTAATTTCGACTTTGGCGATCCTGGGATCATCTCCAGGAAGACGATTGACCAATGCTTTTAGCACGGGATGCGTGGCTGGCTCACCTTTGTAGTTTTGAAGTATCCCAAGAATGAACTGGACATCGTCGTCCGAACTATTCGCAGCCAAGTCAGACAACAATTTCGCAAACTCGTCTGGGAAAGTGGGAAACACGGCGGCCAACAGCCGCCCGCCGTGAAACCGGAATAGGGAATCTCCGGCATGGAACCAACTGCGAACAGTCTTTATTGCCAATTCAACATCCGTAGAGAGCGGTTGCTCCAGTCCATGGAACTGGTATGGGAAGGCCTCGTAACGCTCTTCATCCTCGCGCTTTCGGTGGAGTCGTTGTCCAATGAATTCCCACACTGTGAGCGGGTGCGTCAGTGCGATGGCGACAAGTATTCTCTCAACCCTATGGTCGATCCTGGAAAGCGTTGATAGGCTTTTCAGCACCAGAGTGGCGTGATCCACCGATAGGGCAGAGAAAAACGCTGGGCCGTCTCGTAAGGACCACCCCCCATTCACCCAACGTGGGTCCTTTCGGGCAAGAAGGTACTCGATGGCTGGAACAAATTCATCATCGACGAGGGGCCGGCTTTGCGGTTCATGTTGTTCAACCGCAAGCAGCAAACACTCGATCACGGCATATTCGTCATTCAGCGAAACGGCCCTGTTTAGCACCTCCTTGATCGAAGCGACCGGCACAGTCTTGTACTTGCGAAAGTGCCGAGCGATCGCATTGAGATGCATTCCATCAGCCAAATAGCGCGTTATGACCGCTCGATAGACTTCCTCTGCGCCGCTATCGGCCAATCCGTTGAGAAACGCGGGCATGAACTTCAAGACGCCCGCATCGCCACGTTCTAAAAACCGCGTCGCTATGGCCGGCTTTGCTTTTGATAACCCGTACAGAAATTCCCCAAAAACGGGGAACGTCGCCAAATCATCGGATTCCGTGGCCGCGCACCGCGCCACCAATTGATGCCATTCGTCCTCTGTCGCATCACAGATCACATCGATGTACTCCGTTACGCGTTCGCGCCGATACTCCTCGGCTTCCGCAAAGTCGAAATTGTCGTTTTCCCAATGTGGAGGGAACACTGACTCGAAGCCAACGAGCGTTTTGTAACGAACAAATTGCTTGTCCGCGTTCAACGAGTCACGGAACGCCAGAATCGACTTCGTCAAATCTTCGGCGATATCCTTGCAACTGAACTTATCCTGTTCATCTTCGGCAAGTTGTCGCGCTATGTTGTAGTGACGCAGGAATTCATGTTCGATGTGCTCAAGGAGATCGTACGGCTTCCCAGCGACCCGTTCACTCAAGCCATCCACAATCCGCTTCGTGTCTCCTAGAACTGTCCAGTATAGGTCGCTCGAACAGTTCGCCCGTATCGGCAGACATGTTGCGACCATCAGGGCAGAGAAGATTTTTCTTTGTTCAACCGGCGACGTCGATTGATCGAACAATTCGAATAGTCCGCTGATTGCTTTGCCTCGGATGGCTCTCAGATCATCGCTCGCCGGCACCGCCCCCGTACTGATAGTGATGGTATCGGCCGAAAATGATGTCCCCCTCAGTTCGGAGCCCAGTAATGCACGCCAAACTGTGAGCAAAAGGGGACGTAGTGCCACACGGTCCTCAGGCCCGAAGTGTGCGATCACATCAACCAACATGGCCTGAGCGGCAGGACCGACCTGTTGCCAGACATGCACGTTGTAGCGAGCCAGACTGTCGATCACTTGCAAGATGTGCTTGCGAATATCCTTTTCTGGCTCATCGCGGAAAATATCTGCGAGGCTTTGGAACGTTCTGTCGATATCCACATAGCGGAGGTCCTGAAGGAGATTGATGGCCAGCGTTGTCACACGTTCCGCCGTGTTGCCGGAAAGGGTTCCAAACGCCGACTCGATAGGCTTCGGCTCGGAGGTTCTAGCTGCGCGAACAGCGTCTACAAGGGCACGGCAAAGCTCCGGATATATACCTTGGACATCGTCGTAGTTGGGAATGAAGTATTCTCTGATCGTGGACAAGATCTGGTGTCTGTCATTGTTGTTGTCGCACTTTGCCAGCGTTTCGAGAGTTCCCCGGTCGAACAAGGCCTTGCCCTGCATCAAGCGCTCGAAGTCGTGCTGTACTTTTTGCAGTTCGTATCCCGCGGGCAGGAGATATTCGTCCATGACGCGCATCATTCGTTTCTCGATGGACTGAAAAGCCTTGGTGCCGAATCCCTTGCTCTCGGGGGCTTTGTACAGGATGTCATGGGACGTTTCTGCCCACGCGTGATTCAAGATTGTCTGGATTTGAATCTCGCATCGCAGGCCCTTGAATTTCGCGTAGTCGGGCAGTGCGATGCGTTGGGCGTTCAGAAAGACCGTGTAGTGGATGGCTTGATAGCGTTGGTGTGCATTTTCGCTGGTAGGGTGATGTATCTTTGTTTCTTTCCAGTCCACTTCAAAATGTTCTGGGATGAGCCGCGAATTCAGAAACCGGTCCACGTCAGTATTTGTGTAAAAGATCAGTCGGACGCCGGCGAGGTCCTTGATCTCCTTCTCGATAAATTCCGATTCAAGAAGACCGCGGCTATGGAGCTTGGGTTTCAGGCTGGCTGCGGATTTCGCGCGACATTGGATTGACTGCGGTCGGGGAACACTGGTCCCGTCAGCAATCGCCGTTTCCAACACGAATTTCACAATCTCGGCAAACTGAGCATAGAGAGGTTCGCGTTTTTTCTCATAGTCATCAAAATTCATGTGGCGCCCTTTTTCTTACCATATATCCGGCTGCTAATCTTTACCAGACACTGCCGCTCCACTTGAAGAACCGGAAGACCGTTATTGGAGGAACTGGATGGCAATCTCCGCTGGCCGGGCAAGCGCCGCAGGTAAAACGGAGTGCATAGCCCAAGCTGGCTTGAGGGCACGGGAAACCAGAAGAAACATCGCGGCGAGCGCCATTTTGTCGGCGCGCTCGGCGTCGCCTATCGCGCAATTACTTCTGCCGACGACCTTCCACAATCTCAATAGGAAAATCCAGGGTACAAGAAAGCGCCGCGAATCATTTCAGCGTCGTTCTCCGAAACCCCACATGCCCGCACAATGTCGTACCAGTGTGCGACCTGATCGCGCATGTCGCCGACGATCTTCTCTGCCTCATCCTTTTCCAGAAGAAAACGCGCGTGCTGGGACAGAATGTTCTTCGCGTTGGCAAAGCGGCCCAAGTCACCGATTTCCATCGCCAAATCGCGGCGATCCTGGCTGACGACCGGAGAGGGCGTCAGGTCGTAGGCCGGCGACAGTCCCCAATGTTCGTCCCTGGCAATGAGAGCGTGATTGCGGGGGTGATCGTCGAGATTGGAAATCAGCGCATTGAAGCATATCCGCCGGAATAGCTCGCGCGCGTCTTTCTTCGGCTCGGTGACGATGCGGCGTAATTCCTCGACGAGAAGCACATATGACCACCGCGTTCTCGTCTCTGGCGCTTCATCGGCGCGCAAGACGGTCAGGCCGCTGACCATGCGCGCGCGCGCGTAGCCTTGCGCGGTTTTTTCCCGGTCGAAGCGCTTGACGAGGAGCACGTCTTTCCCGCCCACTGATTCAATGCGGCTGTCCGCAGTGCTGATCCCGCATTGCCGTGCCAGCCGCAGCATCGCGTGCTCGACCCGCGGATTGTTCCACCGATCATCCGGCCGGTTGAATTTCGCCATCCAGAGTCCGTCGTCGTCCTGGACCACGGCTTTGGGACGGGCGCCTCCCATAGAGGTTCCAAGAAGCAGTAGCTCCTGGACCTGCGGGGCCGCGGGGTCGGCGGGGATTTCGTCTTTGACGAGCGCTTCGGCCAGCTCCTGCAGCTTTTCGAGGTCGATTGTCTGGTTGAATTTCCGCAGAGGGGCAGGCGGTACTTTATTCAAACCGAAGCCAAGCGCGCCTGCGCGGTCGTCGGGCGATTCCAGAAGATAATCCATCTCGCCAAGCTTCGGCTTGCCGGCATGCTTTTCGATCACGCGTCGGCCCCAGAAGTCCGGCCCGGCATCGCGCAGAGCGCCGAATACGCCATTCAGCTGGACCGTCTCATACGTCGCTTCAGAAAGCTTGAGCTCCACCGGATCAAGGGGCACGGCGTGAGGGCTTGCGAGATAAGACCGGCCGTAGACGAACCGGCCGAGCGGGTCCCCCGCGCGGGTCTTTTCCAGCACAAACCGGCCGGCGGTGACGGCGGAGGTGGCTCCTGGCAACGTGATATAGACAAAACACTCGGACGCAGGATTAGAAGTCATTATCGAGGCCTCCGCTCTTGCGCGCGCGCTGGTTCCCCTTGGCCGCCGCCAAGGCGAGGCCTTCCGTGTCTTTGAGGGGATCAGCAAGATCCTCAAATGGCTGGAGCAGGTCGTAGAGCCAGAGCAGGGCGGTGTACACCCCGATGCCCGTGGACGCCTTGCCGCTTTCGGCATCCCTCACGGCACGGGTTCCCGTGCCGATCTTTTCGGCGACGTCCTCGATGGTCAGCGTGCGCCGGAGCCGCGCCAGCCGCAGGTTGCGGCCAACCTTATTAAGGGCCTGTTCCACCTTGTATGGCGGGGCTATCAACAGTTTGTTGCGAGCGACCATGTTCCCTCAAGAGCACGTTAAACCTCATAATGTGCTCTTAAGAGCATATCCAATATAGCCCGCCAAAGCAACCTACATATGCCCTTGAAGGCACACAAAGCGGTTTAATGGGCTCTTAAGAGCATTTTTGTGCCTAAGAAGCAAGGGTTTGGAGGAAATAAGTGGCCAGATCCCTGTTCCAGACGAAAAAGGCCTGCGCGATGAGGCTGAAGGCCTCGCGGTCGAGCGGCTGGTCGATTCTGAAGACCTTCGTCCGTACGCCGGCCTTTCCGGCATATCGGAGATGGCGCTTCCCGCGCTCTTCGAGTTGCGGGGCGGTGTAGATCCGCAACGCGCCATCGAAATGAATAATGGACCGCTTTCCGGGATCATAAATGGCGTGAAGATAGCGCGCGCCGCGGTACTCGACGCACTTGGCCGACGGCAGCTCTTCACATACGAAATGAATTCCGTCGTCCCTCGGCTCCCACAGGAATTCGGTAACCTCGCCATTCTCATTGGGATTGTCAGCGCGCATTTGTCCGTGATGACCTTCCTTCAGCCTGCCGATGCCATCCCAGTTCAGGGGCCTGGCGTAGACGATCATCTTGTACATCGTCTGCGGGAACGAATCGGACGGACTCCAAAGAAACGGGTCTAGGCGGACGCTGACGTGATCGGCGACGCCCTGATCGTAAAACGATCGGAGAAGCCAGTAGGTCGAATTCGGGCTCTCGGTCGTGGAACAGACGGTGAAGCTGAATCCGTTCGTCGCCAATGTCGCATGGTTGTATTGGAAATCAGCCAGTCGAACCATGCCCTCGCCATCCACTTGTGCGTGGCGCAGGCAATCCGCTGTATAGGGCAGTGATGCCGCTGCCGACGACGACGAGGCCGCCATGACATTGAGGCGCCGGCGCGCCGCCTCTTCGACCAGAAGATGTTCGACGACCCAGATGCGCGCGAGGCGCTCATTTTTTCCGTAGAGGAAGGCGAAGGTATTGTCCGCGTATGCGGCCTCGATATCTTCAGCGGGAAGGCTCGCGAGGCAGCGCGAGAGTTCCGGATAAAGGGGCCATGTAGAATCGTTCGCCTTCCTCAGGAGCTTGTCGAACGGTGCGAGCGGATCAGAAGAAAAATCAAGGACGAGATTCTCTGGCAACTTGACCTTGAATTCCGAAACGGTCATCGCGCCACCTCCTTCAACAGCATACTGGCCTGCGCGGCGCGGTATCAATCGCTGAAGGATGACCGTGGCGACCACAAACTACTCGCATTCCACGAATGAGTCCCGAACACCGCTAATACAAGTGTTACAATCCCCTGCCATGACAGATTTGATCGGAATCGTCCAACAGCTTGAGCAGGAACGAGATCGCATTGGCCAAGCAATTCGGGCGTTGCGGGGAATAGGTTCACCGAACGGAGCGCGTCGGCCCAAGCGATTCCTTTCCGCAGCCGCTCGTCGCCGGATCGCAGCAGCACAGAGGGCACGGTGGGCAAAGGTCAAGGCCGGGAAGAAGTAGGACCAATGGATGACTCTCAGAAAGAACGCGCCATTGAGATGGTCGATCAATTGAAGCACGCCGGAACGAACTGCGGGCTTTTGGCAATGCAGGGAATCATTGTGATGCGGTGCCCCGGCTCGCCCTACACCGACACTCCGACCACATTCGACGAAACCGACTTGGAGAACGCGATTACCTTAGGTCTCGTGAGAAAGCAGCAGATCGTCGGCAGCTACGAATGGGAGTATTACGTACCAACGAAATGAGGCGTTCATGATACTCATCAAGCAAAATACAATCGTCCAGCCTGATGGTACCGTCGCACTGACACTCAACGTTGGGAAGGAAAAGGCGGGACAGACCGTGACTATCACCGTCGAAACTGAAGTCGCCCTACCTACTTCGGGTCCGCCTCCCGGAATGCCGAGTCCCGGAAGACCGGGCGGTCGTCCCCCGCACAATCGAATACAGCCTCGCAAGCGATAATTCGCGGTTCAATGTTGGAAGACCTATTGACCATCCTGTCTACCGCAACCAACTGCCCACAGTGACTCCAAGACTGAAAGCAAGCAATAGTCCTGCTACCATGAGCATGGCAATGTGGAAGTAGAGACTGTCTATTTCAGCCTTCGTGGGAAGCCGGGATGCACGGTCATCGAGCCAGTTCATCCGAGGAATTTACCATGGCTTTGGTTTACTACTATTACCCAACCGACAAGACCCTGATTCAAGGATGGCGTTGCACAGTGTGTGAGTGGAAGTGGTTGTTGAGCGGTGCAACTCCCATCGCAGATGTGACTGAGACGGACCGGTTCAACGCTGAGAGTGGCCACAAAGCCCATACCTGTGTTCCGACGCCAAGACCCTAATGAGGGATGTTCTGCTGAGCGTAAAATAACTGCCATCGGATGGAGGGGAGGATTCTCCAGACAGTGTCTGGAGAATCTGGCCTTGCGGCCAGTCAAGGTAAAAACGCGCGCATTTGCCAAAGATTTGCTCGCCCAAAACCCCGACCAAATTGGCGCGTCAAATCCCCGGATAATTGTTCGATTAGCTGTTCGCCGTACTCAGCACGGTGCTCCCCTCCTTGTTCAAACATGAGAATACGGCGGCCGATTTCCCAGTAGGTGGCAGTCATGATCGAGTTGACATTCCGGGCAGTAACGGATCGGGCTGTTTTGAGCAGTTCGACGATTCCGGCGTGGATGTTGTTTTAGTTCTCTGGGACGGTTGTCATCTTCGTCATCGCGATTTCTCCATCTTAATGGCTGGCTCTCTCAGATCTCGATCCCAATTCCCTGGATGGCGGAGGCAGTTGGACTCACTTCCAAAGCGGAAGTTTTCGAGACATCGGCGCCGAGCTGAGGCCCCAGCTTCGCCATGTCGTCAGTGAAGAGTGTTGCTTGATGGCTGGCGCGCGAGATGGAGACGTAGCCGAACCGGGAGTTGAGCAGGTCCGGGTGGACGCTCGTATCGGCATGAACGAGGACGCGTTCGGCGGTCAGGCCCTGGGAGCTGTGACTGGTGACGGCATACCCGTGGTCGAAATGCCGATGCTCATTGGCGTTGAATTCGATCTGCCGGTTGTTGTCGAGGCGGGCGGAGAGATGGCCATCGGGATGGATTGCCTCGATAACGGCGAGGTCGCGATTGGCAACGCCAAGCGATTTGTCGGGCGCGGTGAACTGGATGCGCTCACCTACGGAGAACTCGCGGTCGATTTCGCGATAGATGCTGACGCCGGTGAGACGGCGGGGATCGTAGGTGGCAAGTTCTTGGTTTGATTTCTCGACCGTGAGCTGGTTTGCTGCTGGGTTGATCGCGACGACCGATGCGTAGGCGGCGGCCTGGATTCCGATGGCTTTGCTGCCCCGTGTATAGCGAACTACATCGCGGATTTCGTAGTGACTTGCCCAGGATCGTTCGGCCCCCGTCATGTCTTGACGCTGAACCAGGATACGGAAGGCGTGATCTTCGGGTGCAAGGGCCCCCGTGACTTTCAACTCCTGGCGAACAGCGACGTTTAGCTCGCGGCGGGAAGCATTGTCCGGGGAGACGATGAGCGTGTTCTCGGGTGATTCGACGTAGCTCTTTGCGATGGTGCGAACGCGATCTTCTCGATCGGGGATTTCCTTGAGACGACCCTGCTCTTGGAGCGCGTCGAGCGCAGCGGAGACTTGGCCCGTAGCCAGCAATTCGACAGTGGATTTGAGAGCCGGGTCTTTTTGACGCACGATCTCATCGAGCTTGGCGGTGCGCATCCCGGCTTCCTGCAGTTGCTCGAAAGGCCGCCCCGCTTCGACTCCCTGATGCTGGCGGATGTCGCCGATGAGAAGCATGTGGTCGGTGGGACCAAGCCGCACAAGGAACTCGCGGATCTGGTTCGTGCTGGCAAGGCTCGATTCATCGACAAGGTACAAGTGTTTTCGTCCAGGTGGGTCTGGATTTGAATTGCGCGCAAGAAACCCTTGCAGGGTTCCAGCCTCGATTCCTGCTTCATTCAGTTGGCGTGCCGCGCGGGAGGTTGGGGCAAAACCCTCGACCCGATAGCCCTGTGATTCAGCGACGCTGCGGATCGTCGTTAGCGTGGTTGTCTTGCCCGCGCCGGCAAAACCTTGAATGCCGTGGATGCGGTCGGATGAACCGAGAACATCTTCGACGACGCTTTTTTGTGCATGGTTAAGACGCGGATGTTGGTCGGCGAAGGCGATGGCCTGCGGACGCGAAAGAATCGGTTCGACATGGTTTTGCCCCTGGCGCATCCGACTCAGAATTTCGTGTTCGGCCTCGATGGTCTTAGCGGTCGTAAATTGACGTCCCGGAACGCCCTGCTGTCGTTCGACAATTCGAAATTCTCCGGAAGCCAAGCGGGCGTCAAGATGGGCGCGGACCTGGCCATGAGTGATCTCACCCATACCTCGGCGCAATCCGTCGCGGATAAGGGCGCGTTCGTCCACAACCGCCTCGCGCTCGAAGTTCTTGTCGCGGGAAAAGGTGAGAGATTCTCGGACGCGGTCAACCAAGTTCACGGGCTTTTCTTGATGCTGAAACCGCTCCTGGGCAGCCCGTACAACGGCCTCGGCTTGGTGTCCAAAGTCTGCCGCCAGCTTTCGGTGTGCGGCCATTACCTCGGCTGGCGAATGGATTTCTTTACGGTCGCGGGTCGAGTGTGCGGCGATTTCGGCAGCCTCTTTCCCGGAGCGGCCCGTGCGTTCGAGGTAATCACGAATCTGTTGGCTGCGGGGACTGGATGCGTCGAGGTATTCCTGCGTGTATCCCTTGATCTCGGGCGCACCGCTCCGCCCGGCCGTAATTTCGTAGCCGAGTTGGCGCAGCTTGTAAGTCAGCTCCGATTGATAGATGGCCGTGGCGAACTGCTGCGAAGCAAAAAGGCTGTGCGGCTGAATGGCACGGGCTTGGCCACTATCGCGCTCGGTCACATTGAAGATAACGGTATGGGTATGAAGCTGTGGCGCGACATAGCCATCGACCGGGCGGGCCGTATCGTGCTCAAACTTCGCAGCAATAAACTTGCCCGTGGTTTCGGGCGGATGATTACCGCCGATGCGGGCTTGCGTGTAGCGTTCGAGTTGGTCGAGGGCAACGCGGACGCTCTCACGATGAGCTTCCCGAACGCGCTCATCTCCTCCGACAAGCGCGGTGAGCGAAACAGATTTGGGCGCGGAAAAAGTGGCATCCCATCCGGCGCGATGCTCCATCGTCGTGACGGTCTTGCCGTCGGCGTCCTCATATTTATACGACGCTCGTTGCCGAACAAGCTGCTCGCCCGTTTGCGGATGCTGGCCTTGGCTGAGTTTCGCGAAGTCTTCGGCGGAGACGGCTCCGGCAAGGCCGAACTGCGTGGCCAAGCGGCCTTGCCATTCGCCTGCGATGACGCCGCGCTGCGACCAATAGTTCTGCTCCTTGGCAGTGAATTCCTTCTGGTGGTAGGTCTGTGCCTGGCCTGCGGATAGCGGCTTTGAGATCGTCAGCATGATTGTCTACTCCATCTGGTTCTCGGGAGGTTGGACGGCATATTCCGGCGTTAGAAGATTGCCTTGGATCTCTTCTGGTTCGGTGGGGAGCGGGGTGCTTGGCACGATCAGGTCATCCATTTTCCGCTCGGCAAAACCGGGACCCTTCTCTTCGAGCGCGACGAAGGGAAACGAGAATCGGGCGACATGATTGCCGTATTTCAGAAAACCGCGGAGATCGTCGAGGCCCGAAACCTCGGAAGGCAGAACGAGCGGTTCAGTCTGCCGGTCGAGCGCAAAATTGCGCCCGGTGCGGGAACCGTCGTAATGAGTTTCGCGGAGCCGCTCGATTTCTATTTCTCCGATGGCTTCACTGACCCATTTCGCCGCCCGCGGCTCGGTGGTGCGGAGGAAAATCTTGGTGGCCGGCTGCGACAACATGGCTTCAGAGTCTTCACCGTAACGGGCTTCCATCTGGCTGCGTCCTTGAAAACCAAGGATCACCGGGTTCTGTGATTTGCGATTCTCCGTAATCGCCGTATGAAGCTGGGGCAACCGCTGCAAGCTCGCCAGCTCGTCGATGACAAACCAGACGGGTTTTTGGTCGGGCATTGGTTCGTTCAAGAGGCGCAGAACGAGTGTGTCGATCCACAAGCTGATGAGCGGGCGCAGGGCTTCGCGCATGGTTGGGCGTGAGGTAATAAAGATCCAACCGCGTCGCGTTTCGGCCCACTTCGTCGCCGTCCAGATAGAGGTTGTCTCGTCTTCCTTTGGCAGAAGCCGGAAGCTATCCGCGCTCATGTTGAGAGAGCCGAGAACCCCAGTCCGCTGCTGTGGGGCCTTCGGATCAATCAGCATCCAATACTCGGTTCCCTTGACGCGCCGGTCGATCTCGGCGGGGTCGGACATCCACTGGACCAGTTCTACTGGCGTCGGCAGATAGGTGAGTAGATGCGCGAAAATCTTCTGCGGGGCTTCGACGAAGAAGCGATTGGTCACGCCCTCGGGCTGGTAAAGCGAGACTGCCAGGGCCTTGGCCTCAGCCTTGCGCCGGAGTTCCTTCGATGGGTTCCAGTACGGCATCCGCGCGTCGAGCGGATTGAGCACGATGTCGCCGCGATGCGCATCGTAAAACTGTTTCACAAACTCGCAGGCGGGATCGTAGATGATGGCGCTGTCGCCGCGCGCGTCCACCTGATAAAGCATCTGGCGGATGATGCTCGACTTGCCTGAGCCGGTGTCGCCAACAATGAGGAAGTGCTTATTCTCGGCGTCGCGAGGAATGCGTAACGGGCGCTTGGAATCGTTAGTTGCAATGCCGATGCCATTGCCGGCAACTTCCTTTGTGAACTGGCGTGGACTAACAAGAATCGGCCCTTTCAGCCGTCTTCCATACCGCAGATGTTTGCGCCGCTGGATGTCTTTGCGGATGGAAAACGGGAGTTGCAGTACGAAGCACGCAAGACCAAGCATGAGCTGTGTGTTGAAGAGCCGGTCGAGAGAAACGTCGTCATAGATCCACTGTGCGAGCCATGCGTGAAAGGTCTGGTTCGGGTAATTGCGCGGCTGCTCGCGGAAGAGCAAGCGGAACCCCTGCTGCCTCGCCTGCGCGGAAAGCGCGAGCGGCAATGGCGCGCCCGTGGGTTGCGCGGTCTGCCCTGACCTCACGTCGGCGGCGAGCGCGGGTCGCGCCTGCGACTTGCGGTCGGAAACATAGAGTAACTGATAGGTGCTGGGATGATGCGTGAGACTTGGCAACTCGCTGCGGAGATAGTACGGCAGGTAGTAGCGTTCGAGCGGTGAAAAGCCGAATTGGAAATGGACATAGACAAAGAGTCCGGTCGCTGCGAGCGAGAGGAAGAGCGCGCTGATTGTGTAGAGATAGGTGCGTGGCGGCCAGATCAGTGATTCATTGCGGCCCCAGCGCTGGACGGTTGGCATGACTATTTCTCCTTGTTCTGGCTGCGCTTGGCGAGCAGTTCCTGCGCCTTCGCGGCCTTGGTGGTTTGGACTTGTCGAAACAGAATGGCGAGCTGTTCGGCGACGATCTTGTCGCCGCGCAGCAGCGGTTCAAGCGTGTTCATCAAGAGCATTTGAATGCCAACGAGCTCGGTAAAGATGTGCATCTCCATTTGCTCCTCACCGGGGCCTTCCAGGCTATGCAAGAGCACACCGCGCACCCAGTCGCTGAGTGTCATTCCTTTGGACCATGCGAAGTTCTCAAGGGCCGCATATTCGCTGTCCATGAAACGGGCCGACAGGATGCGGTTCCGGGCAAGCGGGCGTTTGGAGCCATCGGTTGTTGGTCTGAATGCGATCGCATTTTCCATCGTTGAAATCACCTGTTCGTGTCCCGTCTACGAACGTAAACGCCGTATACGGTCAATTCGCGTAAAGGCATCGGTGCGAATGAGTTGACGTTTGTAGACGGGCGTTTACGTTCGTGTACCCTCCCAGGGGTGGAGTGTCGAAAATTCTTCCGGTGCGAAGCACCGTTCTTGCTCCAGTACGAAATTGAATGCAGGATCACGCCTTCATTACCCGTACAGAAGCCGTCGACTCCACCCCGGCTCCAAGCTTCTT
>Ga0182030_10017422_pt1 | contig 13871 bp, 8 predicted proteins | sample 812S3MmetaG_FD_121299 | JGI IMG/M metagenome (GOLD analysis project Ga0182030, IMG submission 121299) | Permafrost microbial communities from Stordalen Mire, Sweden - 812S3M metaG (Illumina Assembly) | ecosystem: Environmental > Terrestrial > Soil > Wetlands > Permafrost | place: Sweden... | reverse complement strand
GAAACTGCGCCCGACGGGTATCCCGCCCAGACCATCAAGGCATACAAAGCCTTCCGCCTTGGTGCGAACACCGCCGGCGCGGGCGTCAGCACGCTGCGCGATCAATACAACGCGTCGCTCGAGATTCTGCTGGCCATCACGGGTCTTGTGCTTCTCATTGCGTGCGCCAATCTTGCCAACCTGCTGCTGGCTCGTGCCAGCGTGAAACGGCGCGAAGTCGCGATTCGCATGTCCCTCGGCGCATCGCGCGGGCGTTTACTGCGGCAAATTCTCCTTGAGAGTGCGCTGCTCGCAGCGACTGGCGCTTTTCTCGGAGCCGCACTCGCGCAGCCGCTGAGCCGCACGCTGGTGAGCTCTCTCGATACGACCGATAACACCATCCACTTGACCATAACTCCCGATTGGCGCGTACTCATTTTCGCCGGCGCTGTGGGAATCGCGACGTGTCTTCTCTTCGGCACACTTCCTGCCTTGCGAAGCTCCGGGGCAGAGCCCCTCACAGCTTTGAAGTCCGGTGCGCGCGGCGTGGTGGGCAATCGCGAGCGATTCTCCGTGCAGCGCGCCATGGTCATCACGCAGATCGCCGTCTCCATGGTGCTGCTAGCAGGCGCGCTGCTCTTTGTGCGCAGCTATCGCAACTTGCTCACACTGAATGCTGGCATGCGCGAGAGCGGCGTCCTTTCTGGAGGATTCTATTTCCCATCGGAGCGCATCAAGCCAGAAAATCTTGGCGTCTTCAAGAATCAAATCGTGGATGAAGTGCGCGCCATCCCCGGCATCGACAACGCCGCCGCGGCAACGAACACGCCTCTTAGCGGTTCCACCTGGGGACATGGAGTGGACGTTGGAAACCTGGACGGACAAAGCCGCTTCACCTACGTCAGCCCCAGCTTTTTCGGCACGCTCGACATTCCGTTGCTCTCGGGGCGTAACTTCACCGATCGCGACACAAACGATTCACCACTGGTGGTGATCGTCAATCAGTCTTTTGTGCGTAGATATATCGGCACAGCATCTCCAATCGGCATACGCGTGCATGTGCGATCAGAACCCCAGTATCCCGAGCGAACCTATGAGATCGTCGGCGTCGTTCCTGACACGAAGTACTCCGACCTTCGCGAAGACCCGCAGGTGCAGGCCTTTGTGCCCATCGCGCAGCTTCCTGTAACGGCGCAGGGTCCCGGCACGGGGATGCTCGTTGCATCCCGCGATCCGGCAGCGGCAGAACAGGCCGTGCGCCAGGTCATGCAGGCCCGCCATCCCGGCATGCAAATCCAATTCACCGACTTTCAGCAGGGAATCCTTGACCATCTTGTCGGTGACCGTATGATGGCTAGGCTCGCCGGCTTCTTCGGCATGCTTGCGGCTCTTCTCGTCGTGGTCGGTCTACACGGAGTGCTTTCGTATTTCCTATCGCAGCGGCGCAGCGAAATCGGCATTCGCATTGCGCTGGGAGCAAGTCGCGGCCGCGTGGTCGCCTCCATGCTCGGCAACGCCTGCGTTATGCTTGCGGCCGGTCTCGCAATTGGCGCCGTTCTCACAGTCTTCGCAAGCCGCGGCGCGGGCACCCTGCTCTTCGGGCTCAAGCCGTGGGATCCGCCAACGTTGCTCGCAGCCGCTGCTTTGCTGGCCGTAGTCACGGTGGTGGCCAGTCTAATCCCGTCGCTGCGCGCAGCGCATGTGAACCCCATCGACTCCCTGCGCGCAGAGTGAAATGCACTGATCCCTGACCACTGTTCTAAGGTGTCTTGATCGTCGTAGCGCGATTCTTCACATAGGTCACGATCCAGTGTTTGCCCTCCTGATCGTAGCTGACGGTACGGTCGCCCTCGTCCTGGCCGTCGGGTTCTATCTTTTGTCCAATCGCCATGCGGGTTTCAAGCTCGCTCATCCCTGCTTTCACCTGGTGTGCGTCAATGGCGGCCCAAACATCCTTCGGCCAATAAGAATAAATGGTGTGTGGATCGTCGTAGTAGAAAAGCAGGTCGGCGAAATAGTGCTCCTCATCGCCCTCGAGCGAGCCGACCGGCGTGGCATAGAGCTTCGTATCCCCAGGCAGTGAGAACACTGCGAAAGCCTGGCGCGTCCCATGCTCCATGCCGTCGTCCACGCTCGCCGGTGCGGCAGACTTCACGAATTTCTTCACATCCATGGGTTGTGCTGCAGGAATGAGGCCGGCCTTCTTGCTGAATTGAATCGCCCCGTTCGCATAAGGGAAGTACGGAATGGTATAGCCGTTCTTCATCCAGATGCGCGTGCCGACGAGCGGCTGCAGGTCTTCGAAATGCTGCGGCGAAAGTGGGCGCACCACGGCCACTTCGTCGCGTGAGAGCGGCTGCTCGGTTTGCGCCGAGGGAGGCGCGACGCCGGGATTACTGCGTTGATGCCACACATACAGCAGGTAGCCGCCGCCCACAATAAGCGTGACGGCGAAAATGCTAAGAATCTTCTGCCAGTTTTTCAAAGGCGCTCCTTCTGCACAACTTCGATGAAGAGAAGCGGCGAAAGGCTGTGCGGGCCCGCTCCGCACAACCTTTCAGGGCAGGGGGTTAGCCGTCTCTGCGGCCGCGCTCGCAACTTGAGGACGCAACGCGTCTGAGTTAAGCTCGTCGGCTCGGCGCAGCCTCGGAAAAAGCGCCGCCCACACCCCAGCGACGCCCAGGGCCCCGATGCCGCCAATGACCGTAGCACGTACCGCGCCCCACCATTGAGCAGTCAGGCCGCTCTCGAATTCGCCCAACTCGTTTGAAGCGCCGATGAAAAGGGAATTGACAGCGCTGACGCGGCCGCGCATCTCCGGAGGCGTACCCAGTTGCAGCAGCGAACCGCGGATGATCACGCTGATCGTATCCGCGCCGCCGCCGATTGCCAGCGCAGCCATCGAAAGCCATAGATTCTGCGAGAGCCCGAACAATACGGTTGCCGCACCGAAAATTGCCACGCAGATCAGCAGCCGCGGCCCGGCGTGTCGGCGAAAAGGGAAGCGCGCCATGGTCAGGCTCATGATCAGTGCGCCCGCGGCCGGTGCGGCACGCAGCAGCCCCAGGCCGCGCGGCCCCTGGTGCAGAATGTCGTGCGCAAAAATCGGCATCAGCGCCGTGGCGCCACCCAGAAGAACAACGAAAAGGTCGAGCGAAGACGCGCCGAGCAGCAAAGGCGAGCGCATCATGTATTGGAATCCTGCCAGAACCACCTTCAGCGAGGCGGCGCGATGTTCCATGCGCCCTGGGCGCACGTGAAGGCTGCCAACCAGAATCAAAAACCAGCCCAGTGTGCCAAGAGTAAATACATACACAATGCCTGCGCCTTCAAGGGCGGTATCCGGGATGAAGTGCTTCAAGGGCAACGTGAAGAGCAGCCCGCCGAGTGCCGGACCGGTGATGTTTGAAAACTGCCATATCGCTCCGCCCCACGTTACGGCGTTGACGAAATGTTTTTCCGGGACCAGATGCGGAATCAACGCCGAACTCGCGGGTCCTGAGAAAGAGCGCGCCGATCCAACCAACAGCAGCACGGCATAGATGGGGTAAACGCTGTGCATTCCCGCGCGGGTCATGAAGAGCAGTGCCGCTGTGCACAGCACCTGCACGCTGTAGCAGACCAGAATAACTTGTCGCCGGTCGAATCGGTCGGCCACATGACCAGACGGAAGAAGGAACACGAGGCCGGGCAAAAAAAGTGCAAGCCCGGTATAGCCCAGGTCGAGTGCGCGGTGCGTGAGCGAATACACCTGCCAGGCCACTGCCACCGACTGCGCCTCAGCGCCGAGAATTGCCGTTACGCGGGCCAGTTGATAGCGGCGGAAATCGCGGTAAGCGAACGCCTCCATGCCGCGTCTGGTTTTCTTAACGGGGGAAGAATCCATCGTATAGCTCTAGCTTAAATGCGCGAGGCGAAGGAATCAGGGCACTTTCCGTCGTCCCACATCGGGTCTTGTAATCAGGGCATGACTTTGAGTCGTGCCGGAAAAATCGACTAAATGCGATTGGGCTTCAGCCCCTGCTAAAGCAGTGTTGAGCAAAATGCTGGACCTATGGTCCTTTTTTCGCCCATCCAGGCAGTATCTCGAAATCTCTCCGCATTCTTGAAATCCACGCCACTTCCTCAACCCGGGGCGGCGAACGCGCCAAAATCTGCTTCCAACACTGGAATGACCTTTTTTGCCCCGCCAGCCCATCATCGGCTATTCCCTCCCTGGGCCCTGCATCTGGGCACGCCTGGATTGTTCGCGACCTCATTCCTTGATTCGTCCATTATTCCTCTGCCTGTACCGGGCACGACCGATCTGCTGCTGCTTTGGCTCGTCTCGCACCGCGGCAATCCGTGGCTTCTTGCGATCGTCGCCATCGCAGGCAGCCTGGCCGGCGGCTATACAACCTGGAAGCTCGGGAAACAGGGTGGAAAGGCCGCACTCGAAAAATGGGTTTCAAAGCGGATACTGGATAGGATCGTGCGACGGGTCGAGCGCAATCCCGTTTTGGCGGTTTTTGTCCCATCGATTCTGCCGCCGCCCATTCCGCTCTCGCCATTCCTGCTTGCGGCTGGTGCGCTGGGAGTCGACCGAAATCGATTTATGACGGCATTTGCTGCCGCACGCGTCCTGCGCTATTCCTTCGTCGCGTGGATCGCCGTAATCTATGGGCGTCACATCGTGCTGGTCTGGGCCGGAACGTTGGAAAAATGGCAGACGCCGCTTGAGATTGCGTTCGGCATTCTGTTTGTAAGTGGAATTTGCCTGGGGATCGTCAAGCTGCGCTCGAACCGCAGAGGGAGTTTCAGGCCCGCTGAGGTCCGGGCAGATTAGCCCGCAGTACGCGGCGAGAGGAACGTGTGTTGCATGAAGGCATTCATTGCATTGTTGCGGGCGGTCAACGTGGGCGGCACAGGCGCGCTGCCCATGTCGGACTTGAAATCGATGTGCGAGAAGGCAGGATTCAAGCAGGTGAAAACGTACATCGCCAGCGGAAACGTGGTCTTCCAATCTCCGAAGACCGAGGCCCAGGTGAAATCCACGCTAGAGGCGGTGCTGGCAAAGTACGCTGGAAAGCCCGTCGGTGTCATGGTGCGGACGGCAGCAGAAATGGCCGCCGTCTCGGCCAATAATCCGTTTTCCGCCATGCCCGGCAATCGCGTGAGCGCTTTTTTTCTTGACGCAGCACCCGCAGCCGATGCGCTCTCTTCCGTTTCAGGAAGAGCGAACGAAGAACTTCGCCTCGGCGCGCGCGAGATTTATGGCTACTATCCCGATGGCATGGGGGTCTCGAAACTCAAAATTCCAGCCGCGAAAAACGGAACGGCGCGCAATATGAACACTGTGGCCAAACTCGCCGAGATGGCTAAGGAACTCGAGTCCGCTTAGCCGGCCGAAAAGGAAATCCATCCGCTTTACGAACCCTCGCCTGCCAGGTCTTCTGCCATGGTCTCGCGAATCGCCAGTAGCCCAACGAAGGTCAATGCGGCCCCGGCCGACAGGTAGTAGCCCACGTATTGCAGGCCATAGTTCCGCGCAAGCCACGTGGCAATGTACGGCGCCAGCGATGCGCCAAGAATTCCCGCGAAGTTGAACGCGAGAGAACTGCCGGAATAACGAACCGGCGTAGGGAAAAGCTCCGACACGACCGTGCCGAGCGGCCCATACGTAAGGCCCATCAAGGTGAGTCCAATCGCCATCATGCTCAGCGCGCCAATCGTGCCGGCCACAAACAGCGGCGCAAGAATGAACCCAAAAAGAAAAATCCCTGCGGTAATCCACAGCATCGCGCGCCGGCGTCCTCGTTCCGCAAGCATGGCGGAAACAGGAATCGTCAGCGCAAAAAATAGCGTGTCGAAAAGCTGCATCAGCAGAAACTTTTCGCGGCTGAATCCGAGAACCGAGGTTCCCCAGCTCAACGCGAACACAATCATCAAGTAAAAAAGTATGAAGGTCGCCAGGCAGAGTGTCGTGCCGGCAATCAGCTCGCGTTTATGGTCACGGAACACCGTGATCAGCGGAAGGCGCACCTGTTCGCCGCGTTGCATTGCCTTCTCAAAGACCGGAGTCTCCGTGATCGTGAGCCGGACGTAGAGTCCCAGAAAAACCAGCACCGCGCTGGCCAGGAACGGCAACCGCCAGCCGTACTCGAAAAACTCGCTGTTGCTCAGCGTTCGCGAGAGCACCAGAAACACGCTTCCCGAAAGGAAGAAGCCAACCGGAGCGCCAAGCTGCGGAAACATCCCATACCAGGCGCGCCGATGCGGCGGTGCGTTCTCAATAGCCAGCAACACCGCGCCCCCCCACTCACCGCCAAGTCCGATGCCCTGGCCAAATCGGCACAGAGCCAGCAGAACCGGAGCCGCATAGCCGAGGGTGTGAAACGTCGGAAGCAGTCCGATGCAGACCGTCGAAAGCCCCATCGTCGCCAGTGCCACCACAAGGGTTCGCTTGCGGCCGATGCGGTCGCCGAAGTGGCCGAAAAGGGCTGATCCGATCGGCCGGGCCAGAAAGGCAATGCCGAATGTGGCCAGCGAAGCGAGCGTCGCCGCCACTGGATCGCCGGCGGGAAAGAAGAGGCGCGGAAAGATCAGGACGGCCGCGGTGGCATAAATGTAGAAATCGAAAAACTCAATGGTGGTGCCGACCAGGCTCGCGAAAAGCACCTGCCGTGGCGTGTTTAAGGGTTTGCCGGCGCGCGCAACGCGGTGGGCGGCCTCGTCTTGCACGGGGGGTGGTGCGTCCATTCAATCTCCAATGTGGGGTCCGGCTGGGGAAGACTTGGCCTGTTCATCGTTATACCGGGTTTGGGGTGACGAGGGGAACCAGCCGGCTTGAAGTAACAGTACTTTAGCGTTTCATGGAGCGAAAGATCGTGCCAGATTTTGCTCGCCCGCTGACGAATTCCAGTGATACCCTTTGTGGACCAGAGCGGCTTCCAGCTTCACGCACCCATTTCTGGAGTGTGTGAGGAGGTACTCCACGATGATCCCGAATACTTCTCCGCCGCTCGAAATGAAGCACTCCTGAAACGTTGTAAACGGCGAATCAAATACTGCCGGCTGAACGAAACCAATCAACGAATCCCCCAAGGAGAAATCATGGTTCGCAAATTTGGCCAGATAGCTTTCTCGGTCCTCGCGATGCTTACTCTCGCGGCGACGAATTCTCAGGCGCAAACCGTGTCAACGCGCCATGTGCGTGAAGCCTCGCGCACGGGCGAGGCACAAGCCATCGGGCGAGTCCCAGCCAGCCAGGAAATGCAGCTGGATGTGGTGCTGCCCGTGCGCGATGAAGCAGGGCTGAAGACGCTCCTCCGCGATGTCTACGACCCCACCAGTTTTGCCTACAATCGTTTCCTCACCCCGGCTGAGTTCACTGAGCGCTTCGGCCCCACCCAGGCCGATTACGACAAGGTGGTGCAGTATCTGAAAGCCAATGGTCTTGAGGTCGTCGGCGGATCCCGCGACGGAATGGAAGTCCAGGTCAAAGGGCCGGTCTCTTCCGTTGAAAAGGCCTTCCGCGTCACCATGTTGAACTACCAGCATCCGACTGAAGACCGAACCTTCTATGGTCCGGATCGCGAACCGACAACGAACCTGCCCTTTGCTTTGTGGCACGTGTCGGGCTTGGACAACTTCAGCAAGCCACATCCGCTGTTCGTCAAGAAGAGCGATTACGCCAAAGCGCACGGGATTCCGGAAGAAAAGGTCGTTACCCATGCGACCACGGGATCGGGCCCTTCGGCTTCGTTCCTGGGTAGCGACATGCGCGCCGCTTATTACGGCGGCACAGCCCTCACCGGCGCCGGCCAGAACCTCGGCCTCTTCGAATACGAAGGCACCGATCTCGCCGACCTCACAACCTACTTCAAAAACGTGGGTCAGACGAACAACGTTCCGGTGACGCTGCTTTCCACCGACGGAACCAGCACCTCCTGCGTGTACTCGCGCGCCGGGGGCGATTGCGACGATACAGAACAGACGCTGGACATGACGCAGGCGATTGGCATGGCGCCTGGATTGCACAGCCTTGTGATGTACATCGGTTCCACCGACACCTCCATCATCAGCGCGATGACCACCCATAGCCCGCTTCCGACGACAATCGGTTGCTCGTGGGGCTGGACACCGGCCGATCCTTCCACGCTCGACCCGTATTTCGAGAAGATGTCGATCCAGGGGCAGAACTTCTTCGCCGCATCCGGTGATAGCTCCACGTGGTCTTCGAAAAACGAGGCATGGCCGGCCGATGACGCAAATGTCGTCTCGGTCGGTGGCACAGATCTCGTCACTGCAAGCGCAGCCGGTCCATGGAAGTCGGAGACAGCCTGGACTGATTCCGGCGGCGGCATCTCGCCCGACGGAATCAAAATCCCGTCGTGGCAGGCCGAAACCGGCGTCATCAACTCTTCCAACAAGGGATCGACGACCCTCCGCAATGGCCCCGACGTTTCAGCCAACGCGAACTTCACCTTCTATACCTGCGCCGATCAAACCACCTGCCTGGCCAACGAGTACGGCGGCACAAGCTTCGCTGCTCCCATGTGGGCGGGCTACATCGCCCTGGTCAACCAGCAACTTGCCAACAACGGCGAATCGACCATCGGCTTCATCAACCCCACCATTTATGCGGAGAACGAATCCGGCGGCGCTTTGACGTCGGCATACTCCACTGACTTCCACGACATCACCAGCGGCACCTCCGGCAGCTATTCGGCCACCACCGGCTACGACCTGGTGACCGGGTGGGGAAGCCCCAACGGAACGGGTTTGATCAACGCGCTGGCTCCGACGAGCACGACACCAACCTTCACTTTGTCGGCATCGCCGAATGCGGTTTCGGTGGTGCAGGGCGGGAATGGTTCATCTACGGTGACGACGACGGCGGTGGATGGATTTGATTCTGCAGTTGCCTTGTCGGCAACAGGGCAACCGAGCACCGTCACGGTGGGATTCAGTCCGACGTCGATTGCGGCGCCGGGCTCGGGCACTTCGAGCGTGACCTTGGCTGTGGGATCGACGACCCCGACCGGCACATACACAATCACGGTGACAGGGACGGGCGGAGACGTGACCCAGACGGCGACGATCTCCCTGACGGTGACCTCTTCGAACCCGGCGGCGTTCACGCTTTCCGCTTCGCCGACGTCGCTGTCGATCACCCGCGGAAGTTCGGGGACGTCAAAGATCACGACGACCGCTTCGGGGAGTTTCAACTCGGCGATCAGCTTATCCGCATCGGGGCAGGGCAGCGGCGAAACGATCACGTTCAGTCCGACATCGATTGCGGCGCCGGGTTCGGGCACTTCGACGATGACAATCAAGACGACAAGCCGGGCGACCACCGGAACGCGCACTATCACCATTACGGCGACGGGCGGGGGTATCACACACACGACAACCGTGTCAGTGGATGTGGTTGGCGGGTTCCAGTTCTAGGGCCAAACCTTGTAGCCTGCCACGAAAGAGGCCCGGACTTGCAGTCCGGGCCTCTCTTTTGATGCGAAGGAAGACCTTGTGGGCGAGGTGGGCTTGAGAGTCGATGAGCGGCTATCGATTATCCTGATCCATGGAGATCGCGGCCCAATCGAACCGGCAAATGCCCAGTCCCTGGGCTGCCGTCGCCGTCACCTTATGCGGAGTCTGCGCCTTCCTTCAGCTCTATTGCACCCAGCCGCTTCTCCCCCTGTTGACCCGCATCTTTCATGCCTCGAAGACAGGCGTGGGCATGACGGTATCAGCAGCCACCCTCGGTGTCGCTCTTTCAGCTCCTATCTTCGGAGCCCTCACCGAACAGCTTTCACGCAAAACCGTCATTGTGGCATCGCTCCTGGGCATTTCTCTTCCCACGCTGCTTGCGGCCACATCCACCACGCTTGCGCAACTGATCTTTTGGCGATTTCTCCAGGGCGTCATGGTGCCTGGCGTTGTGGCCGTCATCGTCACCTACATCGGCGAAGAGTGGCCACCGGAGCGCGTTGCACTCATCATGAGTTTCTACGTGAGCGGAACGGCTCTCGGCGGATTCACGGGCCGCGTAGGCACCGGCCTGCTGACGGATTGGTTCAGTTGGCGGATTGCCTTCGTCGTGCTCGGCGCAGGTTCATTGGCAGGCGCGGCCGCCGTTGCTCTATGGCTGCCGCGGGAACGGCGCTACCCGCCCATGCGGCCCGGCGTGGAACCCCATTCATCGTTTCTCTATCAAGTGCAGGCGCTCTTCCGCAGCCGCCGGCTCGTAGCGACGTTTGCCGTCGGATTCAATGTGCTCTTTTCCCTGGTAGGCGTGTTTACGTGGATCACCTTTCACCTGAGCGCGGCGCCTTACTTCCTGTCCACAACCGCCCTGAGCTCGCTGTTTTTCGTCTATCTGATCGGCCTCGTCGTCACGCCGGCCGCCGGATTTCTGATTACCCGGGTTGGACTGCGAGCTGGAATCGCGGGAGCCATCCTGTGTTCCATGGCGGGCGTGCTTCTCACGCTCGCTCAACCGCTTTCCATTGTCATTCTTGGCCTCACGCTGCTTTCTTCCGGCGTGTTCATCGCGCAAACGGCTTCGCAGAGCCATTTGCGGGTGGCAGCGCCACCGGGCGCGCGAGTCACTGCCGCCGGCCTCTATATGACCTGCTACTACTTTGGCGGAACGGCAGCCGGCGTGGTTCCCGGTGCATTCTGGGCTCTGGGAAAGTGGCCGGCCTGCGCCGCCTTTATCGTCGCCATGCAGGCAGTTGCGTTGGCCATTGCCCTGCTAGGCTGGAAAGTACCTGATTCGGTTTCGCGGCAGCCATCGAAAGAATCCGTGCACCCCGGCGCTGCCCAGGCGAATCTATAGGAAAGCATGTAAGTTCCGTCCGGTTTGTAAGCTTCCCACAACGTTTTGACCGCCGCACCGGCTTGCTCGCCCGGCTGATGAGTGCGGAGCGATCAACCAACAGAGGAGATTCCACTTGTCTGCAGCATCCGCCGCACCGGCACTTCCCGCCGGCACCACCATGACGAACCCGCAGGCGGTCTCACAGGCGCAGTGGAAGCCGCGCGTCAACCCGTGGCTGATTGCCATGACGGTGGCTCTCGCTGCTTTCATGGAAGTTCTTGACACCTCTATCGCCAACGTCGCGCTGCCTCACATTGCGGGATCGCTGGGCGCAAGCACCGATGAAGGCACATGGGTGCTGACCAGCTACCTCGTGGCCAACGCCATCGTTCTTCCACTGGGCGGTTGGGCTTCGAATGTCATGGGCCGGCGAAATTTCTTCGTCATGTGCATCACCATCTTCACCGTCGCCAGCTTCCTCTGCGGCGCGGCCCCGTCGTTGCCGTTGCTGCTTTTGTTCCGCATCTTGCAGGGTGCCGGCGGCGGAGGAATGCAGCCCATGGCGCAGGCCATCATGGCCGATTCTTTCGAGCCACAAAAGCGCGGCCAGGCGTTTGCTCTTTATGGCCTTGTCGCCGTGCTCGCGCCCTCCATCGGTCCCACGCTGGGTGGCTGGATCACCGACAACTTCTCCTGGCGCTGGATCTTCTTCATCAACATTCCGGTCGGCATTCTGGCCTTCATCCTCGTCACCCGCCTTGTCGACGATCCACCGTGGATCAAGGCCGATCGATCGCTTCTCCGCAAAATGGATTACCTGGGCCTCAGCTTCCTCACCATCGCCATGGGAGGCCTTCAGATCATGCTCGACAAGGGCGAAGAAAACGACTGGTTCGCTTCGCCCTTCATCTGCACATTCGGCGCGCTTTTCGTGCTGGGAATGGCGGGGCTCTTCTACTGGGAGTGGAACCATAAGACGCCACTCATCAACATTCGGCTGTTCAAGTACAAGAATTTTGCCATCTGTTGCCTCCTGATGATGCTCGTGGGCGGTGTCCTCAATTCGAGCACCGTGCTGCAGCCCCAGTTCATGCAGCAGCTTCTCGGCTGGACGGCGACAACGTCGGGCTTGGCACTCACTGCCGGCGGGTTCACGCTTGTCCTCGTCATGCCCCTGGCCGGTGTGGCCACCGGCAAGGTGGCAGCGCGCTGGCTCGCCGTGCTCGGCTTCACGCTCTTCTTCTTCACCTACCGCTATGCCGCGGCCATCACGAACCTCGACATGACCTTCGGCCAGTCTTCGTGGCTGCGCGTTGTGCAGATGGTTCCGCTGCCCTTCTGCTTTATCTCCATTACGAACGCTGCCTACGTTGGCATGCCTAAGGAACAGAGCAACCAGGTCGCCGGTCTCATCAACTTCGCCCGCAACATCGGCGGCAGCATCCTGATCGCGGTCACCAACGCCCAGGTCACCAGCCGGGCCATGTGGCACCAGCAGCATTTGCAAAGCACCATGACCTCTGCGTCGGTCGCATTTGCACAGCAGACACAGGGCCTCACGGGCTTCTTCGGTGGCTCATTCGGTGCGGCCAACAGCAAAGGCCTGGCGCTCGCGAGCATTTATAACCAGCTCAACATGCAAGCCCAGACGCAGGGTTACCAGGACGTCTACATGGAGCTGTCGTGGATGTCGATGGGGCTCATCGTTCTCGCCTTCCTGTTGAGTGCAAACAAGCCCGGCGCAGCGCCCGAAGGCGCTGGAGGAATCCACTAAGGCGCCTCGCCATTGGCGTAGCCGAAAAACTGCCATAAGACCCCAAATTTTTCCGCCATACGTTTGCATGCAATTTCGGCTTGTTGGCGCACAATCACTTCAGATCGACTTCCAGGCCAGATCGATTTCCAAAACTCTGGCAGAATTGGCGACGTAACTCCTTATGCATCTAGAATCTGCAAATAAGTCCTCTGGAATCAAGAATTTAGAAGGAATGCCTTGCTCTATCTAACTGAAAACAGGGAACTTCTTTACAGAAATACCTTTTTTTTTATTTTTTTTGAGGATCGATGTTTTGAGCTTGTTGTCAAGCCATGGCTTTGCAGGTTGCCAGAGACCTCGATCTTTTGAAGCTTGGTAATCAGGGGCGACTTCACCGCCTGCTAAAAGGCTTCGATCCCTGAAGCTTTGCAATATGGCTCGATATCGCTGCCTGCCAAAAACCTCGACGCTCGGAGCGTTGTAATCAGGGCACGACTTTAGTCGTGCCGAATGAGTTGCTTACGTTGCTTGAGCTTTAGCCCCTGCTAAGGCGTTTCCGGCCGCACATGCTGAAGCGAGGGCCTCATCGAACCTTCGCAGGAAGCTACCCTTCCGCGATCGGATACTCCTGGTTGAACGGGAAAATCAGCTCCGCTTCCGACGGCACCGGCTTGCCGTTCACCGTGGCTGGCTGAAAGCGCCACGTAAGCGCAATATCCATCACGATCTTGTCGAGCTGCGTGCCCATGCCTTTCACCAGCGTCTCGCTCACAACCTGGCCAGCCTCATTCAGGCTCACATCCACAACAATCTTCTGTTCGGTGGATGGGAGCAGCGACCGATCTTTCACCGGGGGATGCGGCGAGAAGACCGGAAAGGCGGGGTGCCGATCCTCGTCGTCTTCACCGTTCCCGGCCAGCGCGTGACCGGAGCCATTGCCGTTGTGTGGATTGGTGGGCGCACCACCTCCGGCAACCTTGGGGCGGGCGTTCTCAACCGGCAGCAACGACTTATGCGTCACTTCCGGACTCGGATCGGGGTGCCGCTTCTGCGCGTTCAGGTCCATCGGCGGCAGCGGGAACTTTGAGGCGTGCGCGGCTCCGGCGTTTTCCACCATGGAGATGAATTGGTACTGCGTCGTGGGCTCCATCACGCGGTTTTTGAGAGCTTTGCCCGCCACGAGCACGAGCGCAAGAAGCGCACCGTGCATGGCGGCTGAAGTAAGAACCGCGGAAACTCGCCTGTTTCGCTGCGTTGGAACCGGTGCGAAGAACGACGGCATGGTGACCTCCACTCGCGCGGCAACGTCCGGTGAGTCGATTGTCGCACAGG
>Ga0182030_10017421_pt1 | contig 13872 bp, 12 predicted proteins | sample 812S3MmetaG_FD_121299 | JGI IMG/M metagenome (GOLD analysis project Ga0182030, IMG submission 121299) | Permafrost microbial communities from Stordalen Mire, Sweden - 812S3M metaG (Illumina Assembly) | ecosystem: Environmental > Terrestrial > Soil > Wetlands > Permafrost | place: Sweden... | reverse complement strand
CAGCCTGCCGCGTCGGCTCTCAAGCCGACGCATGGAGCGGGAGCCGCTACCACAGCATGTCTCGGCACGAGTGCCGAGACGGCAGCCTAAGAGGCTGCGCCACGAACAGCTTGCGCAGTGTCGGTTGAAAGGCGATGAGAAATCCGGGTTAGAGCGGTCAAGACCGGCGCCGCGCCGCGCGCTACACTGGGCCACGATGCGATACACGCTCTGGATCTTTCTGGCGGCGGGCTGCCTGCCGGCGCAGGTCCGTTTCGCCAAGGACTTGATTTCCGTCAACGTCGACGGCAAGCCGTTCACCGTTTTCCATTACGGCGCGGAAAGCGGCAAGCCGTATCTCGCCCCGCTGCGCTCCGCCTCCGGCAAGATCGTGACCCGCCGTTACCCTATGGAACTCGCTGCCGGCGACAGCACCGACCACTTGCATCACACCGGACTGTGGTTCTCCTATGACGACGTCAACGGCGTCAAGTTCTGGGAAAACGATCCCTCCTACAAGCATCCCAACATGGGGCGGATCGTGGTGCGCAACGCCGATTTCCAGGAGGGCGACCGGTCGGGCACTCTCGCCGCCACCATGGAATGGCGCGATCCCGGGGGCAAGGTGCTGCTGGTTGAGGGCCGCAATATGGTCTTCTATTCCGACCCCAAGCTGCGCACCATCGACTTCGAGATCACCCTCACCGCCGCCGAAGACGTGACCTTCGGCGACACCAAGGAAGGCGCGTTCGCCATCCGTCTGGCCGAGACGCTGACCGAAAAGAAGGGCGGCGCGATGGTCAATGCCGATGGCCTTGCGGGCATGGCGCAGGTGTGGGGCAAGCGCTCCGATTGGGTGGATTGCTCGGGCGAAGTGGATGGCGAGAAGCTGGGCGTGGCCATTTTCGACGACCCACGGAATCCGCGCCACCCCACTTACTGGCACGCACGCGACTACGGGCTGTTCGCGCTCAATCCATTCGGCGCCCACGCGTTCGACCGCGCGCAGCCGGAGAGCCACTGGCAATTGCCCAAGGGTAAGCAAATCGTTTTCCGCTGGCGGGTGGCGATACACCCCGGCGACGCCGAGTCGGGCCATGTGGCGGAACTGTATAAGGAATACGCCGGCCGGGCGCGGTGAAGGCTGCTGACGGCGCCGGCGGCTAGAGAAACACCGCCGGCGAAACGTGGAAGCGCCCGCTCAGCTTGGCGATATGTGTCTTGGAAAGCTCGCGCTTGCCCTTGAGCACTTCGGAAATAACGCTGGCAGTCCCGAAGACGTCGAGGAGGTCCACTTGCCGCAGTCCGTTGGCATCCATCAGGTGACGAAGAACGTCCATCGGGCCGGCGTGGGGGAGAGTATATTCCCTCCGTTCGAATTCCTCGATTAGAAGAGTGAGCAACTCGGCCAGGCGCTTTTCTTCCGGGGAGCGTCTCTTCTTGCGCAATAATTCCTCAAGCACAGCCGTGCAGCGTCGATTCTCCACTTCGGTATGAATGACGTGTGGCAGCGCGGAGCTTAAGAGTTCCGCATATTCACCCGCATTGGTAATTTCGGCGGCATGGCTCATTTCTTCCAGTCTCCTTTGTCGTACTCCGCGTGGGTCAGAACGTGCCTGAGGAGAATCGCTTGGTCTTCGTGGTAGACCTCGGCGATTAGCCGGTACTTATTTCCGGCGATGTTGAAGACCGTGTACGTTCTCTCACCTGCCGGAACCCCGCCGGCATGAGCGTAGGTGCGTCTGACCTCCTCCGGGTTCCTCCATGTAGCGCCATTCGCCGTCCGATACCAGGCATCCAGCGGCAAGATGGCGTCTCTGTGCTTGCGCCCTGCTTCCCATAACTTTTTGCGGCTGATGATATGCAAGCGCCTCCGGCCCGGTGCACTCCTATATTCGCGAATTGCGAAGTCGCTGTCAAAGCCGTATCGGCGGGCGCGCCTGAAGTATCCGCAAGCCGCTCGTCGACCCTGGAGCCGATCGCGGCGCGACTTCGGTGGACCGGGCCTACCCCTACCCCGCGAACCGGTAGCCCACACCGCGCACAGTATGAATGTGCCGCGGATTTCCGGGGTTGTCCTCCAGTTTCTGCCGCAGCCAGGCCACATGGACATCGATGGTTCGCGACGACACGCCGGGCTGGTAGGCCCACACGCCTTCCAGCAGCTCTTCGCGCGATACCACCGTTCCGCGATGGTCGATCAGGTAGCGCAGGAGCTCCATCTCTTTCCCGGCGAGGCTCACCGGCTGCCCGTCTTTCCGGACCGTCCCCTCGCGAAAATCCACTTCCACGTTGCCGAATGCAAAACGCGTCACCGGGGTGAGCTTGTGCTTCTGCACCCGGCGCAACAGGGCTTCGATGCGCGCCAGCAGCTCTGGCGGCTCGAACGGCTTGGTCAGATAGTCGTCGCCCCCGAGCTTCAACCCCACCACGCGATCGGTCAATTGCGATTTCGCCGTCAGCATCAGGATGGCGGTGTCGTTGCCCCGCTGGCGAAGCTCGCGGCACACTTCCAGGCCGTTCTTGCCGGGCAGCATCAGGTCGAGAAGAATCAGGTCGAAGGCCTCGTCCAGCGCGCGTTTGAGGCCGGTGGGGCCGTCCGCGGCGCTGGCCATCTCGTAGCCTTCCGCGGTGAGCAGGTCGGAGAGAGTCATCACGAGGCCCGGCTCGTCCTCTACCAGCAGGATGCGCGAACTCATCCGGCGGCCCCTTCCGGGACGGCCGGCAATTGCAGGATGAAGACCGTGCCTTTCACCGGATCGCTCTCCACGCGAATGTTCCCGCCATGCGCCTCCACGATCTTTTTCACCAGGCTCAGCCCCAGGCCGGTGCCGCGAATCTGCTCCTCCAGGGCGTGCGCGCCGCGGAAGAACGGGTCGAACACCAGGTCCTGCTCGTCCCGCGGAATTCCCGGACCGCGATCGGCCACGCGGATTTCGACCGCCGGCGTGCGGCCGCCGCTTTTTGCCGCGGTGATGCCGATCCAGTTGCCGCCTTTCAGTCCGTACTTCAGGGCGTTGGTGACCAGGTTCTCGATCGCCTGCCGCAGGGCCGCGCGGTCGCCCAGCACCAGTGGAAGGTCCGGCGCGATGTGCTTTTCGAGTTCGCACAACGAGCTTTCGATTAGCGGCTTGTTGGCCGACACCGCTTCGTCGATCACGCTCGAGATATCGAGCGGTTCGCGCTCCTCGATCACCCGGCCCGATTCGGTGGTGGCGAATCGCAGAATCTGCTCCACCATGTTGTTGAGGCGCCCGCTTTCCCGTTGGATCAATGCGCCGTATCGTTCCACTTGCGCGGGATCGCGGGCCATCTTGCCTTGCAGATTGTAGGCCGCCGTGTGGATGACGGTGAGCGGCGTGCGCAGCTCGTGCGAGACGCCGGCCACGAAGTCGATCTGCAGTTCGGCCAGCCGCTGGGTCCGCCGCGTGAAACGAATCAGCGCCGCCGCCGTGGCCACAATCAACAACAGAACTCCCGCCGCGATCGCCAGGTTGCGCCAGCGAGCCTGGGCCACCACGGCTTCCAGCGATCCGGCGCGATGGCGCACGAAAATCTGCCAGCGGCCGGAATCAGGAGGCGCGCCCCTGCCCGGCCCGGGACCGCGCCCGCTGGAGTTCGACCGGCGGAGAAATTGCTGCGGGTCGAACAGGCCAGCCGACGCATCGGCGCTGGCGACGATCGACGCCTGCCGCGGATCGGACTGGTAAATCACCGTCCTGGGTGCGCCTTTGACGACGATCTCAACCTGGTAATCCATACTTCCCCCAGCGCCCAGGTACCGCTGCACGATCTCGGGGAGCAGCACGTCGCGCAGGTACGCCGGGTTCAAATCCAGAATCAGCCAGGCGCTCTCGCGGAGGCCGAAGGGCGTCGCGGCGGGCGCGAACAAAGGCATCTCCATGGTGAACTCCTCGGACAAAGCGAAGGCCGTTTCCGCCGGCGGAGCGGGCGGATTGCGCCCATTCCACTGGCTCGGCGGGGCGAGCCGGGACTCCATGCGGGCTTTGATGGCGGTCCACTCCGCGGGCCATGCGGATTCGTTCATGGTTCCGCGCTGCAGGTCGAGATCCCAGAGTTGCAGGGTTTGCTTGCGCGGGATGGCCATAGCGATTTGGCGAAAGATCTGCGGGTTATGGCCGGCTTCCCATTCTTGGTAACGCGCCACCAGGTCCCGCTGCATCGCCTGCGGGTCGCCCTGGCCATTCGGCGGGATGAGGCCGCCGAAAGTGGCGGTGAGTTCGGTGTTCAAGCCCTGGCTCAAGCGGAACAGCGTGGCCTGCAGACTGCCGTGCAGACGTTCGCGCGCGGCCACGCTCACTTCTCCGAGCCAGCGGTACTGTAGCACGGCCAGCACTCCGCAGAGGGCCAACAGCGCACCCAAGAACAGCCAGGAATCGAACACGCGCCGGCGGCGCTTCTGGGACGCCATAAAAAGGGACACAACTCTCCCGTTCTCTACAGTAGCGCCGCGGCGTCTTCACGCGCCACAGCCGCAACGTAAAGAAAGAGTTAAGAAGGTTAATCTTGGCCTCTGCGACGAAACCGGGCGGCGCTCCGCCGCGCCCCCCCATACGAATATGAGACCCTCACGCAGTTGGCTCTACTTCGGACGAATCTTCGGAAGCTGTAACAGATATCTCTCACCGCGGCGCGGATGTGATGACGCGGCGCAGGCGCCGCCCGCCAGGCCCACGGGGCGCGTGCCCCGGCGAGGACCGGGAAGCGTCTCGACCGGGCAAATCGCAAGCCGCGCCAAGAGAATACGCAGATACTTGTCCGCGAGCCTGGCGCCTGGGCGGGAACCTTGCCTTCTTTTGGGGCTTCTCATGGCCTGGTGCGCCGCATCCGGGCTGATGGCTTCCGAATATCACGGCGCCGTGAAAGCCGGCGGATTGCCCTATCCCGGCGTTGTGGTCACCGCCATACAAGACGGGCAGCGGATGGTCACCACTACCGACGACCAGGGCACGTTTCACTTCTCCGACCTGCCCGACGGCACTTGGACCATCGAGATCCGCACCTTGGGCTTCGAGCCCCTGGTCCGCGAAGTGGGCGTGTCCGCGGGCGCGCCTGCGCCTGAATGGGAGCTGAAGTTTCTGCCGGAGAGCGCTCTGGCTGCCAACTTGGGGACGCCATTGGTCCGCGAAAACGCACCGGCGGCTCCCGCGCGAAGCGGTCAGGCCGGCGGCTTTCAGCGCGTCGACGTGAGCCAGCAGGCCGACACCGGCGTCCTCGCCAGCCAGGGCGCCATAAAAAACGAAGAGATCGCCGACCTCACCCAGAATGCCGCCAATTCCTTCCTGGTTCAGGGCAGCATCAGCAGCGCCCAGGGCATGGGGCCGCAGAACGATTGGGGCCCTCCCATGGGAATGCTCATGGGCATGGACCCCGGCGGCGGACGCGGCGGTGCGGGTGACGCCATGGCCGGCGGCCTTGGCGACGGCCCTCCCGGCGGTGGGTTGGCGACAGCGGGCGGCGGCGGACGCGGTGGTGGTCCTCCTGGAGGCGGCCCCGGTGGCGGCGGACCTCCGGGCGGTGGCGGCCCCGGCGGTCCCGGTGGCCCCGGCGGTGGTGGCCCCGGCGGACCCGGCGGTCCCGGTGGACCCGGCGGCCCCGGCGGCGGAGGCCCTCCGCCCGGTGCGCCGCCATGGGCCGGCCAGCAGAACGCGCGCGCCTTTGGCAACAACCGGCGCGACCCCCGCAATATGTATATGCTGGGCGCCAATTTCTCGCTCGATAATTCCGCCCTGGATGCCCGTAGTTTCTCCGTCACCGGCGCGGACCTGGCGAAGCCTGCCTACGCCGCCGGCCGCGGTGGCATTATGGTGGGCGGACCGCTGCGCATCCCCAAACTGGTGAGCGCCGACAAGCGCATTCTGTTCAGCTTCAACTACGAATTCCAGCGCAATCGCACCGGCAGCACCTCCAACCCCGTGAACATGCCTACGGCGCTGGAACGCTCCGGCGATTTCTCGCAAATCTCCACCGTGATTTACGACCCCGCTACGAACGCTCCCTTTGCCGGAAACGTGATTCCGAAAAGCCGCATCGACGCCGCGTCCACGGCTCTGTTGAGCTATTTCCCGAACCCCAACTTACCTTTCGCCCTGCAAAATTACCAGACCGCCCTCAATGGGTTGAATAAGTCGCAAAACCTCAACGCGCGGATCTCGAATGTTCGCATAGGCGCCAAAGACCGGCTCAATTTCGGGGTTGGCTACCAGTCGAGCAGCAGCGTAACCCCCAACCTGTTCCAGTTCATCGATACGGGCGATGGCAGGGGGTTGAATGCCAACCTCGCCTGGTCTCATAACTTCACCAGCAAGATCGTCAATAACCTGTCGTATAACTTCAGCCGCATGAGACAGGAGTCCGACCCCTATTTCGCCGGCCGCACCAACGTGGCGGCGGCCCTGGGGATCGCCGGCACTTCGCAGGAAGCCGTCAACTGGGGCCCGCCGAACCTCAGTTTCACCAATTTCGGCAGCTTGTCCGACGGCAACTACTCGCTCAACCGCAACCAGACCGGATCCCTGGGCGACAGCTTCACGTGGGTGCACGGCGCCCATAACTTCACGTTCGGTTCCGACTACCGGCGCCAGCAGTTCAACCAACTCGCCGATAACAACGGGCGCGGCACGTACACCTTCGACGGATCGGCCACCAGTTACCTGGTGAACGGGATCGCCCAGACCGGCACCGGCTACGATCTGGCCGATTTCCTTCTGGGAATGCCCACCACGGGCTCGATCCGCTACGGCAATCCCGATAAGTACTTCCGCGGCGCCGCCTACGACGCTTATGGGAATGACGATTGGCGGCTCACGTCGCGCTTCAGCCTGATTCTGGGTCTCCGCTGGGAGTACGCCACGCCGATTACCGAGCTCTACAACCGCCTGGTCAACCTGGTAGCTGCGCCGGGCTTCACGAGCATCGCTGCGGTGAGCCCTGGCGGCGCGCTGCCCAACGCCCTGATCTATCCCGACCGCAATAACTTCTCGCCGCGCCTGGGTTTTGCCTGGCGGCCTCTTACCAAGGGTTCGCTCGTCGTGCGCGGCGGTTACGGCGTCTACTACAACACTTCGGTCTACAACATAATCGCCGGTAACATGGCGCAGCAGCCTCCCTTCGCGGAATCGCTCAGCGTGGCCAGCAGCGGCGGCAATCCGCTGAACATTCAGAACGCCTTCCTGCTGGCGTCCACCGGCGCCGCTACCAGCACCTACGCCGTCGACTCGCACTACCGCATCGGCTACGCGCAAACCTGGAACCTCACGGTGCAGCACGACCTGCCGTTCTCCATGTTCGCCACCATCGGCTACCTCGGCGCCAAGGGCACCCGCCTCGATCAGCAGTTCATCCCCAATTCGGTAGCGCCGGGCGCAGCCGAGTCCACTCTGCCGCACGATTTCACCTACGAGACTTCCAACGGCAACTCCATCGCGCACACCGCCCAGTTTCAGTTGAATCGCCGCTTCCACAGCGGATTCATGTGGCGGGCGTCGTACCAGTTCTCCAAATCCATCGACGATGCCGGCGCCGGCGGACGCGGCCAGGGCAACACTCCCGTGGCGCAGAACTGGCTCGACCTCTCCGCCGAGCGCGGCCTGTCGAGCTTCGATCAGCGGAACAACCTCAGCGTGCAACTGCAATACAGCTCCGGCATGGGGATGGGCGGCGGCACTCTGATCGGTGGCTGGAAGGGCGCCCTGCTCCAGGATTGGACCGTCAGCAGCGGCCCCAATCTGCATTCCGGCAATCCCTTCACTGCGACCGTCGGCGGCAACCGCTCGCAAGTCAGCGGAACCGCCGTTTCCAACACCCTGCGCGCGGATGCTACCGGCCTGCCCATCGAAGCCGCCGGCCTGCTCTTCAATGCCGCCGCTTTTGCCGCGCCGGCATCGGGCGCATGGGGCAACGCCGGCCGCAATACCATCCCCGGCCCCACCGTGTTCTCTTTGGACGGCTCGCTGCAGCGGACCTTCCGCATGGGCGAGCGGCGGAGCGTGGATTTCCAGATGCAGGCCGCCAACCTGCTGAATCGCGTCACCATCACCAGTTGGGGAACGGTGCTGGGTTCCAGCACCTGGGGCCTGGCGTCGAACGCCGCGGCCATGCGAAAAGTTACTTTCAACTTGAGGTTCAGGTTCTAATATGCGAGCCATCCTGATTGCCGTGCTTCTCGCGCCGTTGGGCGTCACCCAACAGGGCGCGCCCGTTTCCGTTACTCAGACACCCCCGCTCGCCGTCAAGAAAACGGCTAAGTTCGATGTAACGACGCAATTAGTCGTGGTCAACGTCGCCGTCAAGACCAAGAGCGGCGATCCCATCGACAACCTGACGGCATCGGACTTTACTATCTCCGAAGACGGGAAACCGCAGCAGATCGAAATCTTCGAGTTCCAGCGGCTGGCGGACGCTCTCCTTCCGCCTCCGGCGCTGGCGCAGCGGCAGGAGGAGGCCGCTCTTCCCGCCGTGAAACCACTGGTGGCGCCCGCCGCCATCGCCGCCGCCAAGCCGGGCGAAATCAAGTATCGCGACCGCCGCCTGCTGGTCCTCTTTTTCGACCAGGCGGGGATGCCGGTGGCCGATCAACTCCGCGCCCAGCAATCCGCGCTGAAATTCCTCAATACGCAAATTACCGCGTCGGACCTGGTATCCGTCATGATTTACGACACCAGCCTGTCGGTCAAACAGGACTTCACCGGCGACCGCGACCTGCTGGTGAAGGTGATCAAGGGCCTCTCCATAGGCGACGTCGGCCTGTCCAACGGCGGCACCGGCGCCGATAGCGAGGGCGATACCGGCGCGGCTTACTCCGCCGATGACAGCGAGTTCAATATCTTCAATACCGACCGCAAACTGGCCGCGCTGGAATCGGCGGTCAAGATGCTCGGCAGCCTGGCGGAGAAAAAAGCGCTGGTCTATTTCGCCAGCGGCATGAGCCTCAGCGGCGCCGACAACCAGGCGCAACTGCGCGCCACCATCAACGCCGCCATCCGCGCCAACGTGGCGTTTTACCCGGTGGACTCCCGCGGTCTGGTGGCTGCCGCGCCGCTGGGCGATGCCACGCAGGCGTCGCAAGGCGGGCAGGGCATGTACTCCGGCAGTTCCATGCGCACCGCGCAGGCCGCCTTCCAGGGACAGCAGGAATCGCTCTACACTTTAGCGTCCGACACCGGCGGCAAGGCCCTGCTCGACCAGAACGACCTCTCGCAGGGGATCGTGCAGGCGCAGCGCGACATGGCCAGTTACTACATTCTCGGCTATTACACTACTAATACCGCGCTCGACGGCCGTTTTCGCCGCTTACAGGTGAAACTGGCGCACAATGCCGCAATCGCCAGGCTTGACTATCGCAGCGGCTACTTCGCCTCCAAGGCGTTTCGGCAATTTACTTCGTCCGATAAGGAGCGCGAGCTGCAGGAAGCGCTCATGCTCGGCGACCCGGTCACCGATCTTACCGTGGCGGCGGAGATCAATTACTTCCGCCAGGCCAAGGACCGCTATTTCGTGCCCGTTTCCGTGAAGATTCCGGGAAGCGATATCGACCTCGCCCGCAAGAGCGGCGCGGAGAGCACCCGGCTCGACTTTATCGGCGAAGTCCGCGACGCCAAAGGGATGCTCCAGGGCACCGTGCGCGACGATATTTCCGTAAAGCTGAAGGGCGATAACGTGGGCCAGTTGACCCGGCACAATCTGGAATACGACACCGGCTTTACGCTGCAACCCGGCACGTACACTTTGAAATTCCTGGCGCGCGAAAACCAGACCGGCAAGATGGGAACGTTCGAGACGAAGTTTGTCATTCCCGACTTGACCGCCGGCTCGAAGCGCCTGCCGATCAGCTCCGTCGTGCTCGGTTATCAGCGCGAAACGCTGGACTCCGCCGTGGCCACCGCCGAGAAAGACAAGAAACTGATTGCCGCCAACCCGCTGGTCGCAGACAAGCAAAAGTTAGTCCCCAGCGTGACGCGTGTCTTCCGCCAGGGCCAGGATATGTACGTGTTTCTGGAGGCCTACCAGCCGGGCGCGGAAAAGACGCAGTTTCTGGTGGCCACCGTGAGCTTCTACCGCGGCAGTGTGAAGGCGTTCGAAACCGCCCCATTGGCGATTGCGAGCGGTCTGAACCCCAAATCGAAAGCCGTACCGGTGAGTTTCACGGTCCCGCTCGCCAAACTGCAGCCCGGGCGGTATATCTGCCAGGTGAGCGTCATCGAGCCGTCGGTGCAGAGACTGGCGGTGTGGCGCTCGCAGATGGTGGTGCTGCCGTGACGTTGGATTCCCGGGACCGACGCGTGCCGGGCGCTGGTTGCCGGCGAGCGACCCAGAGCGCGAGGCAGGTGAGGGCGGCTTCGTGGGAATCGGACAAGAGCGGGCCACGGTCGCGGAACGGCCGCCCCGGAGGACGGCGCGACGCACGCCGCGCCCGGCAGCGAAATGGCGCGGCATGACCGCCTATGCCTTGTGCTTCTTGAGCTTGCTCCCCTTGCGCTTGGCCGCTTTCACGGGGCGCGCGTGTTTGGCCGGCTTGTGGACTACGGATTTGCGCGCGGACTTCGCGTGCTTGACGCCTTTCGATGCCGTGACGTGCTTGACCGCCTTCGGCGGCTTGGGGTGCTTGCCGGCCGCGGACGCCAAACCGCTGGCCAACACCAGCGCCAACACCAGGGAGCGCAGTCTCATAAACTCATGATATTCGGTAAGTGGCTGAACCACAACCACATCTTTAGGAAACTAAACACCGTTAGAATCACGCAACACCAGGAAGCGGCCTGCCACAGACCTTCGGCCCCGCCAGCGGCGCGCGGCGTTCCAGCCACGTAGCCCAGGCCGAACCCCACCGCCAGGCCTCCCATGTGCGCGGCATTGTCGATCCCATTGACCATCACGCCGAATATCAGGATGTACACGGCCCAGCGAATATACATCCCGCGGATGGCGGCGCCCATGGGATTGCGGTGCCGCACTCCCAGCGCGATCATGGCGCCCACCAGCCCGCACAGTCCGGCCGAGGCTCCGATGGAAATGCCCGGATTCCACCAGGCGCTGGCCAAAAATCCCCCCACGCTGGACACGAAGTAGATGACCCACATCCGGCTGGCGCCATAGATGGCCTCCGTTTCCGCCCCCAAATCGAAGAGCACCCAGGAGTTCATCAGGATGTGCAGAATGCTGCCGTGCAGGAACCCGGCGGTGACCAGGCGCCACCATTGCCCGTCCATGTACTGCAACCCGATCTTGGCGCCAAATGCGTACAGCACCCGGCCGTCGATTTCGCCAAAACCGCTGCTCACCCCCAGCTTGGCGCAAAACAGCACCGTCGCCACATATAGCCCGGCGTTGATCAGCAGAAGCAGCATGGTGTTGAAGCGGGCATGCGGGATGAATCCGCCGATCACCGCCGCAACTTGCGCGCGTTCGGCATAGCGCGGACCCACCTTCTCGTTGCAGTAGGGGCAGATCTTGTCTCTATCGGTAATGAACGCCCGGCAATTCGGGCACATGCGGCGTGAATCCATCTCAAACCATCATACAACCCGCACATTCGCGGTTCGCTTGAACCCCACGGCAACGCGGCGGGTTCACCTTATATGTCGGCTTTTCCGGACCTTTTCTTTAGTTCTCTTCGCCACCGTTCCATTCGGCAGTACCATCGTATGGTGATGGACCGCAGAATCCTGCTCCTGGCGGCGTGCCTGCTTCTGCCGCCGGCCTCGCACGCGGCCGGCGATGGCCCACTCGACCGCGCCACCCTTCGCGGGCTGAAGGGCGTCGCTGTCGTCATCGACGTGCTCGATCCGGAACTCGAAAAGCTCGGGATCACCCGCGAAACGGTGCTCTCGCGGCTGTTGGCGCGCTTGCAGGGCGACGGCATCGTCATCGACCCGGGCGCCACCGAATTCATCGGCCTGCGCATCCTCGCCGTGCGCGGCAGCCGCGGACCCTTTGCCATGTCCCTGACCCTCGGCCTCTACCAGCCAGTGCTGCTCTCCCGCGATCACGACCTGCGGACATCGACGCAAACCTGGGAAGTCGAGACCGTGCTCCTGGCCGAACCCAAGGAACTGCCGGTGGCTTGCGGCCAGACCGCCGACGATCTGGCCGACCGCTACGCCGCCGCCTACCGTTCCGGCAACCCTTAGTTCCGGCGACGCCCCATAAGTAGGCTCCCGGCGTGGCTATCCCGTTGGGGGTCTCTGGTATCGTTCGAACATGGCGGCGGAGATTTCGGCGCTGCTCGGCCACTGGCCGCGCCGCTGCGCGCCGTGCGTTCGATAGTCCGGCAACCGTGCGGGATCGGGCTGCACCACCCGGCCGTCGTTCAGGAACAGGAGTCCCGCCTTGCCGGTGGGCATTTTGCCCACGAATTCACCGGCTTCATCCAGCGCCACACGGAGCCGTCCGAGGATTTCCTTTGGATCGAGTGGCGCACTCGTCAGCAGCGCCCGCCATTCGCCGGAGGAGTACGAAGAGTTTCTCCGAATTTCCGCGATCAGCCCTTCCGGCGTAAAGCCCGGGGCCTTTTCCACCGCCGCCCAGATCACCGGGCCCAACGGCAGAATGGTTTCGTGGATCGTCACCAGGTCGACCAGGTCGCGGACTTCGCGGCGGCCTGCCGCGGCCATCGTTTTGTTCATCGCCAGATCAACCGGGTGCAAGACATAGCCGAACATGTCATCACGCATGGTCGGGAAAAAACGATAATCGCTGTCGACTACCCATTCCAGCCGGGTTGCCTCGTCCCCGCGCTGCACAAGGACGGTGTAAATCGCCGGCTCGCGCCGCTGCCACTCGAGCCGGTAGCCGTGCTCCTGAAGAACAGCGGCATCTTCCGCGGCGGCACGCGCGACCCGTTCCTCGCGGTCCTGGAAGACGTCGATATCGCCGGAGTAACGCAGGGCTTCGCGATTCAGCGGTGTACTGCCGCCGACATAGCTCTCCGGATCGCGGTGTGATGCCAGAAGCTGGAGAATGCCGGTCTGAATCTTAGACAGCGGCACGGCAGACCTGCTCGATTTCTTCGGCCAGACGACGCGCCGGCAGGTTGCCTTCCATGCGCAGGGCGCGGGCAACAGCCAGGGCGTCCTCCGGAGTCGGAACCTCGAGCGAGCGCATGTTCCATAACGCCAGTGCCCCATATTCCGCAAAAGCCCGGCGATAAAGGGCCGCGAATTCTGGCGGTTTTGCCGGTTCGGTGGTCATAGGCGCCGCTCCTTTTCAGGGTAGCGCAACGCGGGCGAACTCGGCGGCGTCATCCCGATCCCAAACCGTACTATCAGCCCCGCGGGCGGCGGGTGTGTAACCGTTATGGGGGTAGATCCTTAAAGCGGGCTCCGCACAACCGCTTGCTTACGCGCGCGGCTCAGTATGTGGCGTCGAATCAGCGACAGCCTTCTGAGCCACGACCGTCAGGGAGTGGTCTGCCCCCCCCAAACGTTTTAGTCACCCTCGGGCGGCGATTCGACTAATACCCGCCACGCCGTTTGCTACAATCGGAGATCCCGCCATGGTAAAAACCGAGCGCGAGTATCGCGAAGACATTATCCAGGTCGGCAGGCTGGTGTTTCAAAAAGGCTGGGTGGCAGCCAACGACGGCAATATCACCATCCGCATGGATGCGGAGCGCATTCTGGCCACGCCCACAGGCGTGTCCAAAGGAATGATGCATGTCGACGACCTGATTATCGTAGACATGAAGGGCAACAAGATTTCGGGGCGCGCCGAACGCACCAGCGAAATCGCCATGCACCTGACGGTCTACGAGATGCGACCCGATATCCGGGCCGTGGTGCATGCCCACCCGCCGGTGGCTACGGGTTTCGCCACCGCCGGCAAGTCGTTGAATCTGGCGCTGCTGCCGGAAGTGGTCATCGCCCTCGGCTGCGT
>Ga0182030_10017420_pt1 | contig 13872 bp, 6 predicted proteins | sample 812S3MmetaG_FD_121299 | JGI IMG/M metagenome (GOLD analysis project Ga0182030, IMG submission 121299) | Permafrost microbial communities from Stordalen Mire, Sweden - 812S3M metaG (Illumina Assembly) | ecosystem: Environmental > Terrestrial > Soil > Wetlands > Permafrost | place: Sweden... | reverse complement strand
GGGGGAATTGAGCCAGGTCTCCCAGTACAGCGTGTCCCCATCCCATCGGGCGGTGAGGAACCAAGGAGCGCCGTTGACGGTTTGCGAATGCACCTGGCCGTCGATGGGCCCTTTGACGTCCAGTATCCGCCTGCCAGCCGCATTGTCCACGAACATGACGATGCGGAGCTGCGTCTCGCTCTGTTCGACGATGTAGATTTCGGGAGGATCAGTGCCGTCCAGCTTCCAGGCGCCGCTGAAATTGGGTTGGCCGGCGGCGCTTATGCAGGTGGCGGCCAGGCAAAGAAGAGGTAATAGTCGCACGCGAAGTGTTTTTCTTATTTGGATAATAGCAGGTTAAACTCTCATATCGACGAGGATGGAACTTCACGGGGCAAATCGTCACAGCCGCCTACCGATTGACACCGACGCTTGGCTGAACACGGACCAGGAAGGCTGCGCGAGGCCGGCCCGTTTGTAGGGGAGAACCGAGAGAAACAGCTCCGATTATATGGTTGGAGGTATGCTTGATGGTGGCCAGGAAGCCAAAACGGTAATCCGGGCTAATGAACTCCCGCGTCATTCGGGAAGGGCAGAAAGGAACAACGAGCATGACAAGCGAACGGTCTTCGGTGGCACTCCAGGCGCGTGCGCTTCGGGCAGTAACGGCGCTTGCGATAATTTCGATCTCCTTTGGTTCTGGCTGGCCGCGCGCCTCGGCGGCCTCGCAAGATGGCAAGCGGCAGGCCGGTCCCGGAGCGCCCGTCGTTCGGGCGGAAAACCCGCGCTCTCTCCCGCTGTCCGGGAACCGCCCCGAGGCGAAGCTCATGAGCGTGCCATTGAGCTTCGAGCCGAACCAGGGGCAGTTGACCTCCACGGTTCAGTTTCTCTCTCGCGGCTCCGGCTACGCGCTCTTCCTTACTCCGGGCAAGGTGGTCCTCAACCTGGAGCGGCAACAGCCGGCACCGGCCGCGGCGACGGGGCACACGCCCGCAGCCGCGTCCGTAGACACCCTGGGCATGAGCTTGATCGGGGCAAATCCCAAGGCCAACGCAGTAGGACTGGCCCCGCAGCCCGGCGTGGTGAACTACTTCATCGGCAACGACCCGAAGAACTGGCGCTCCGGCATCCCGACCTATGGCAAGGTCAGCTATCCCCAGATCTACCCCGGCGTGGATCTGGTCTTTTACGGGAATCAGCGCCAGTTGGAGTACGATTTTGCGGTCGCCCCCGGCGCCGATCCCAGCCGCATCGCCTGGCGGATCGACGGCGCCCGCGCGAGCGTCGACGCGGAGGGCAATTTAGCTCTGCGAGGGACCAACGGTCCGGCCAGCTTCAAAAAACCGGTGCTGTACCAACTGGATGGAGACAAGAAGACGAGCGTCGAAGGGTGGTTCGCCGTGGCCGGGAATCAGGTACGCTTCCGGCTTGGCAGGTACGACCATTCCAGGGCGCTGATTATCGACCCGGTGCTGAGTTATGCCAGTTATCTTGCCGGGAGCAGCACCGATCACATCGGGTGGACGCTCGGACCCGGTATCAGTGCGGTGGGTACGTCGCAGGGCCTCGCGGTGGACAGCGCGGGTAGCGTGTATGTGGCGGGCGACACGTACTCGATCGACTTCCCAACTAAGAACCCTTATCAAGGCGCGCCTCCGGCAAAGGGGCCGGCGGGCAGCCCCGTGGCCCCCGGGCAATGGCCTTCGGCCTTTGTAACCAAGTTCAGTCAGGATGGAAGCTCGCTGGTCTATTCCACCTATTTGGGCGGCAACGGCTATGACTACATCTACGCCATCGCGGTGGACTCCAGTGGCGAAGCCTACGTGACCGGTCAGACAAACTCGCCCAATTTCCCGATAACCGCCGGGGCTTACCAGACCATGTGCGACACGGTTCCGTACAACACCGGGCAGCAGCCCACATCAGGCTGCAATTCCTCCAACATTTCGGCATTTGTGACCAAGCTGAATGCCACCGGAACGGGCATTGTCTACTCGACATTTCTGGGCGGCTACACGTACGCGTACGCCACTGCCATTGCCGTGGATAGCGCCGGCCGCGCCTACATTGCCGGCAACGAGGAGGAGTCTTGCAACCCAAGCTATACGTACCAAGGCTGCTTTCCCACCACCAATGGCGCGGTAATCGGTGGAAACAGAACTGTCGGAGGATCGCCGCAATACGCCTTCGTCGCGGCGTTCGATCAGACCGGCGCCCAACTGCTGTACTCCACTATTTTCGGCGACTTGAACACTTCCGGCGGCGGTACCTACGGCACCGCGGTGGCGGTGGATTCGAAGGACTACTTCTATCTGGCCGGCGAGACCACGGCCGGCAAGCTGCCGACCACCACCGGCGCCTATCAGACCAGCGGCGCTCCTCTGGATTCCACTGGAACCTATGTGGGGGCTTGGCGCGGCTTCGTCGCCAAGTTCAATCCGGTGACTTCCGCCGGTGGGGCATCGCTGGCCTACTGCACATACCTGGGGGGGCACACTCAAAGCTTAGGCGACTACATCAGCGGCATCGCCATCGATAGCGCCAGCAATGCCTATATCGCCGGATATACCAATTCTCCCGATTTTCCGGTGACGGCCGGCGCTTATTCGACAGTCTGCGGGCCGAATGGGCAGACCTGCGCGGCGGCCCACGTGACCAAGCTGAATCCTACCGGCACCGGCATCGTGTGGTCCACTTTTGTGGGAGACAGCAAAAGCGATGGGAGCGACGCGTTATTCTTTACGGGCCCCATCCAGTTGGATGGGAACGGGAACGTCTATATCATGGGGCAACCGAACTCGGGTTTCCCATTGGTCAATCCCGTTCAGACGGCCGGAAACGGCGGGCAAATGCAGGTGCTCGTCGCCAAGATCGACCCCACGGGCGCGAACCTGCTGTTCTCCACCTACATCGGTTCCGGCGGCCTCGACAGCGCGAATCCAGCCGGGCTGGCAGTCGACGCCGCCGGCGACATCTATCTCGCCGGCAATACCTCCGGCCCGCACCTGATCACGACTCCCGGCGCATTTCAGACGACCGTCAGCAACAACCCCTGCTGTTACCACGGCTTTGTCGCTAAGATCACACCCGGCGGCCCGGCATTCACGGCCGCTAGCGTGGTCAATGCCGCAACAAGCCAGGCGGGCGGAATAGCCCCCAACGAGTATATTGCAATATATGGCACGGGGCTCGGTCCGGCGACGGGGGCTACCGGGCTGGCAACGCTATTGGGGGGGACCAGCATCTCCATCGGTGGGACGGCAGCTTTTCTGACTTATGCCTCGGATACGCAGATAGACGCATTGGCGCCTTTCGGAATAGCAGGTACTCAAACCACTATTCAGGTGGAGTACAACGGCGTGAAGAGCAGTAGCGTTACCATCCCCGTGGCAGGCGCCTCGCCTGGAATCTTCACGCAGGCCTACGGGCCGGGCCAGGCATGGATGCTGAACCAGGATTCGACGTTCAATTCCAGTTCGAACCCTGCCGCGCGGAACACTTACGTTGCGTTCTGGCTAACCGGGCAAGGTTATGTCAATGCTCCGCCGCCGGACGGCGTCCAACCCGGCCCGCCATATCCAATTCCCGTGCTGCCGGTGAGCGTCAGTCTCGGAGGCGTTCAGTTACCTGCCGCCAATGTGGTGTTTGACGGCCTGATATATACCGGGGAAATTCAAATCAACGTGCTGATCCCGGCCAATGCTCCAACCGGTAGTGCGGTCCCACTGGTTGTTACCATTGGCGGGGCGTCTTCCCGGGCCGATACCACGGTCGCCATCCAGTAAGGTTGTTGCGGACCTGAGCGACCCCTCCGACGGTTCCGCCACTCGGGAGATGGGCCGACTCGCATGTGGGCTGTAACTAGTTTCTGTCGCGAAACTGCCATGCGGCGGAGCAGCAACGCTCCCTGACGGTCGCGGCTCGGTAACAAGTCGCGTGGAATCATCGCAGTGTTTTCCGAGCCGCGCGCGTTAGCAAGCGGTCCATGCCACTTCAAGTGAGTTTCGCGACATGGATTTAAATTCCTATTGCTTTCCCATAGGTGTAGCGCGATACTAATGTGGGAATCCAAGAGGAGCCGTACTAGAGCGGAGGGCAGGCGGCAATGAAAGCGCTGCGTCGCGGTTGGAAACGACTGATTGGCACGATCGCGGGCTCCCGTCACGAGCCCGATCTGGCCGATGAGATCGAAACGCATCTTCAGATGATGACTGAAGACAATCTGAGGGCCGGCATGTCTCCGCAAGAAGCGCGCCGCGCGGCGGTGTTGAAGTTCGGAGGCGTGGAATCGACAAAGGAGTTCTACCGGGATCAGCGAGGCTTTCCCTTGATTCGTAATCTCCGGCAAGACATCCGTTTTGCTTTTCGGATGTTGTATCGAACTCCCTCCGTTTCCGTGCCTGCCGTTCTGGTTCTAGCCTTGGGTCTCGGCACCGCAACTGCCCTCTATGCCATTGTGTACGCGATGTGGTTGCGGCCACTGCCGTACCCGGATGCCGACCGGTTAGTTTCCGTGACAACTTACTTTGCGGGGTACAAACTCGACGCGTTGGCCAGTCCCGATTTCGGAACGTGGCAGGGAACGCGCTCGCTGGGAGCCCTGGCGGCTTACAACGTGAGTAATGCCGCGATGATCGGTCCAGGCGAGACAGTGGAGGCGGGGCGTGCCAACGTCAGCGGTAACCTGCTCGAGGTGTTGCGCATTCACGCTGCCGTTGGGCGCGGTATCCAGCCCGCGGACGACGGCCCCGAGTCGCCCCGAGTCGCCATGTTATCCGAAGGACTCTGGCGGGAACAGTTCGGTGCCGATCCGAACGCGATTGGCCGGTCCACGCGGATCGATGGTGAAGCATACACGATCATCGGCGTGTTGCCGCGCGGGTTCCGCATGCCTGACGAGCGGCGCGTCGACCTGCTCACGCCCCTGGCTCTGGGAGAAGGCTGGCTGCGGCATGGAAGTGGCGCGATGAAAATCTTGTACGGGATTGCGCGCCTACAACCCGGAATCACGCTGGCCAAAGCGCGCGCCGAACTTTCGACGCGGCTATCCAACAGTCGCGCGGAGGACCCGCAGGTTTATCGCGAGGACGTGTCGCTCCGCGTGCTGCCCCTTCAGGAATATGCGGTTCGCGATGTGCGGACGGTTGCCATGGTGCTCCTCGGGGCGGTGGCGAGCATCCTGCTTATTGCGAGCGCCAATGTTGCCAGTCTGCTGGTAGCCCGCGCCAGTGGACGGGGGCGAGAGATGGCCGTGCGAGTGGCCTTGGGCGCCAGTGCATTACAAATCGCCAGGCATCTGCTGGTGGAGGGACTGGCTTTGGGCTCGATCGGCGTGGCCAGCGGCCTCGCTGTCGCGCGCGGGCTTGTGGCGGTGGTAGCACGGCTGCGTCCCGCGATGTTGGCCCGAGTCGAAGGCGTGAATATCAACAGCGAAGTTCTGGCGGTGGCGTTCGGGGTAGGGATACTCTGCTCGCTGGCGTTTAGTTTTGCACCCGTGCTGCGGCTGCCGCGACTACGGCTGCGGCGTGCTCTTGTGGTGGGGGAGTTGGCGTTATCGCTGATGCTCGCTGTAGCGGCAAGCTTGCTGCTGGAGAATCTCGCCAAGCTCCACTCGGTGGCACCCGGTTTCCACACGGAGCAACTGGTCACGGCGTCGATAACAGTGAAGGGCACGCGGTTTGCCGAGACTCCCGTTGAACTGCGGCGGGAACTTCGCGAGGGGCTGCAGCGCACCCCCGGACTCATTTCCGTGGCGTTTGCCGACGCATTGCCACCAACCGGAGCGTCTCGCATTACCGCCTTCAGCCGGGCCGATCGCCCTCTTCCGGAGCCGTTCCAGCGCGGCGAAAACGTGATTGTGCGGCGCGTGGACGCGAGATTTTTTGAGGCGATGGGAATCCCGCTGCTCCAAGGGCGCGTGTTCAGCGAAGGGGAAGAGGCCGGCACCGGCCTGGTTGCCGTTGTGAATCGAACGTTGGCAGACCGGTATTTTGGGGGTGAGGCGCCTATAGGCAAACAGGTGGACGGCGCCGGAATCCCGTGGAAGACTGTTGTGGGGGTTGCCGCGGACACACGAAACGACGGGCTGCGAAACCCGACGCGTCCTGAAATCTATTTGCCGTTGACCGCAGACAAGGCGGCCGGTGGGGGAATCACGGACGATAACGGCCTCAATGTCGTTATCCGTACAGCGGGCGAACCGGCGGCCACGGCGTTGTTACGCGAGAATCTGCGGGCTATGGACCGTGCCTTGCTGGCGCGAGTGCGCATGATGGACGAGCAATGGCAAGATCTGCAAGCCGGGCCACGTTTTCAGGCGATCGTCTTCAGCGGCTTTGCCGCACTTGCGCTGATCATGGCTGGCACCGGCATATACGGAGTGCTCTCGCATGTTGTGGTCCTCCGCCGCCAGGAGATCGGCATTCGAATCGCGCTGGGCGCCCGGCCGGCAGACGTACAAATGCTGGTGGTGCGCGAGGCGCTGATCCTGGCCCTGGGAGGGGTCGCGATCGGGCTTGCAGGCGCGCTGGTGGGTTCGCGCGTTATGGCGAGCCTGCTGTATCGGGTGAGTCCACGGGACCCCGTGACGCTGGCGGCAACCGCCGCACTCCTCGTGATTCTGGCAATCTGCGCCAGCGTCCTACCGGCCCGGCGCGCTTCCCGACAAGATCCGGCACGGACACTGCGAGCGGAGTGAGACACCGCGCACGCGACTCCGGAGGAAGAAGGGCGCTTACACGGTTAGCCCGGTGCGTGCCACGCGGGCACTGCGGGAATATAATCGTGGCTGGTGGGAAGAGAATCGGAGTGCCCAGCCGGCGCCAAAGGAGAGACGAAGGGTGCTACGACGGGATCTTCTGAAGACGGCCGCCGGATTGACCATTCTGAAGAGCGGCGTGCTGCGCGGGCAGACCGCCCCCAGCAACAAACTGAATGTGGCGCTGGCGGGCGTGTGGGGCCGCGGTACGGCCCACTACGACTCGCTGATCCGCGAGAACGTGGTCGCGCTGTGCGACATCAACGACCAGCGGATCAAAGAGGCGGGGAAGATCTTTCCGAAGGCCAGGACCTATTGGGACTGGCGGCGCATGCTCGACCAGAAGGACATTGAGGCGGTGGTCATTTGCACCGCCGACCACCATCACGCCTTCGTCGCCAACTGGGCGCTCGACCGCGACATGCATGTGTTCTGCGAAAAGCCCCTGGGCATCAGCGTCGAAGAGGTCCGTACAGTGCGCGCGAACTATATCAAGCGGAAGGCAAAGCTGGCTACACAGCACGGCACACAGCGGCACGCCTTCCCGAACTTCCAACGCCTCCGCGAACTGGTGATGGACGGGGCTATCGGCGACCTGAGGACCGTCGATAGCTGGGACAGCCGGGAGTTGCCGCGCCCGGGATATCCCGCGGGTCAGGGCATGCCGCCATCGCAGTTGCACTACGATCAGTGGCTGGGCCCATCGCCGCTCCATCCGTACAGCCCGCAATACTTCGGCGGATCGAGTGGGTTCAACTGCCTGTTCTGGAATATGTACCGCGATTTCGGCGTGGGACAGATGGGCGACATGGGAGCCCACACCATGGACCTGGTTTGGAACGTGGTCGACGCGGGCGGCCCGGTGGCCATTGAGGTCGATGCGGAAGTCAGCGACAAATACAATCCCGACATCTGCCCGGTTGCGCTAAAGGTCAGCTTCGAACACCCGGCGAACCAGTGGCGCGGACCGGTGACGCTCGTGTGGTATCAGGGCGGGTTGAAGCCGCCTTCGCCCCGCGGCTATATCGACCTTGAGGAGATCCACAACGGCGCCGTCTTCGAGGGGACGAAAGGGACGATTGTCGCGGACTTTACGACGCGGCTGATCATTCCGAACAACGACGACGGCGACTTCACCTACTATAAGCGCCGCGACAAGGATCGTCTGGAATCGCCGGTGGCAGGAGTAGGCCAACCGGCGCAGGGCCCGCGTGCACCGCGTCCGTTGCCGGCGGGCTTGAAGGCTGAGCCCGACCCGCAGCCCACGGCGAGCGGGTTCCCGGAGGTCCAGTTCACCGACACCGGCCTCCCCGCCGGCCTCGGCTTGCCGAATACCGACGTCGAGGCGATTCTGGAAGCACAGACATATCGAGGCCCAAATGACGCGTCGGCCTCACCCAATGACACCGATCCGGGTATAGTTCAGGGATATAATGGGGGGCGCGATGAGTTCAAGACTTCTGACCGCGTTGCAGAAGCGGTGGAGTTGAAATGGCTGAGAAAAAAACGCCCGAATCCGCTAACTTTTTCGTCGCTTTGCTGAAACTTGCGCTGAACTCTGTTTTTGGTCCTATGGCGAAGAAAAGCATGCCCTTGCCACCGCTCCTTGCAATCGCCCTGCCCGTACTCCTGACAATTTTGCTGATAGCTTTTCGGGGTGAAGTGAAACCCGGCATTTTTTGGTTAGTAGCACTTGTTATTGTCGTACTGCCGACGGCTTATATCGTGAACGCTCGCTTCGGGGGTCAGCCGAACGGCGAGAACGCGCCGCCGATCGGCGAGAACGAGCCGTGGGCTGAAATCGAGAGTCCGAACCCGAAACCTTTCGATAGAGAGATCGAGTGCCGGGGCTCGGCAACCGGAATTCCACGGGATATGCATTTGTGGCTGTTCGTAGAGGAGGCTCGAGAGGAGCGAATGCTTATTTGGCCGAAGGAAGGAGAGGTCACCGTTAATAAGCAGGGCAAATGGAAGCATCGAATATTTGAAGACGGCGTAGCACAACACGTTTCGGTATCTCTATGGATGGCAGACGCGAAGGCCCACGATAGCATCCAAGAATGGCTTGCGGACGGTAAACGGACAGGACATTTTTCCGAGTTGGAAGGGATTCAGGGAACAACCCGTATAGCGAGAGTTCGGGGAATCGTGCTGAAGCCCAGGGAACCATAGGACTGGCGAGACTGTCCAGTTTATGCCACTCAGCTCTCTCCGGAGATCCGGTAGATGAGTTAGTTAGGGACGGCCGGTTTCCTGCCGCGAATATCGGAGCGAAAATGAAAAGCACCATTACGATAAATGCCGGCGGCCGCATGAGCCCGTTCCCACACTTTTGGGAAGTTGTTTTTGGCTCTGGACGTGCCATTTTGACACTGCGCGAGAGCTACCGCCGCGACTTGGACGACATCAAGAAAATTACAGACTTTAAGTATGTCCGTTTTCACGCTATCCTTCACGACGAAATTGGAATCTATAGCGAGGACAACCAGGGTCAACCCAGCTACAATTTCACGTATGTCGATCAGATTTACGACGGCTTGCTGGAACGCGGTGTCCGGCCCTTCATCGAACTTAGCTTTATGCCTCGGCAACTCGCGGCCAACAATGTCAGGCATCCCTTTTGGTACAGGCCGGTCACAGCACCGCCCAGGAGTTGGAATCTCTGGGAGGAATTGGTCTGCGAATTTGCAAAACATTTAATAGTCCGTTATGGCGCCGACGAAGTGGCCCAATGGTATTTTGAAGTCTGGAACGAACCCAATATTGATTTCTGGTCGGGGATTCCCAAGGAAACGACATATTACGAACTGTACGAGCGAACGGCACGGGCAATAAAGAAAGTTAACTGCAGTTTGCGGGTGGGTGGCCCTGCAACCGCACAGGCGGCGTGGGTGGACAGGTTCATCGCCTACTGCGTGAAAGGAAAGGTTCCGCTCGATTTCATCTCAACGCATGTCTATGGCGACGACTCTGAGCGCAACGTGCTCGGAACCGGGCAAAATATCTCTTCAGGTGACATGGTCGTTCACGCTGCTCGCAAGATTTACGATCAGGTAAAGGCGTCGGCGAGGCCCGACCTTCCAATACACTGGACCGAGGTCAACGCCACTTATCTAAACGATGTAAACGTTACGGATTCGCCCTTCATGGGGCCCTGGCTTGCGAGGACGATTCGGCAGTGTGATGGTTTAGTTACAACGTTGGCGTATTGGGCGTTGTCGGATGTATTCGAAGAGCAGGGTGTTCCGAAAACACCTTTTTACGGCGGGTACGGCCTTATGGCAGTAGGCAATATTCCGAAGGCCGCTTACAACGCTTTTAAACTCTTACATCTTTTGGGCGCGGAGAGAATCAGTGTTCGATCTTCTAATGCGTTGGCGACAAGAAGACCAGACGGGTCGCTGGCGATAGCCGTTTGGAACTACGCAGCTCCGAAACACGGGTCGGTGAAGCGAATTAAGCTGGTGATCAAAGGCCTGAAATGGCCTCATCGTTTGCTGATACATGTGCTCGACAGAGATCATGGTTCACCACTAGCAACATGGGTGAAGATGGGCAGGCCAGATTGGCCTACGCGGGAAGAGCAGGCGCGACTTCGGGCGGCTGCAGAGCTCGGTCCGCCAGAGAAGGTTTTCGTAAGTAAAGGCAGCATTTCCTCAGCCACTCTCGAACTTCAACCGCACAGTCTCGTGTTGGTTGAGGCTGTTAGCAGTCGGAGTGCTGCCAGACTTACAGAAAGGCGCGCACGTAGCTGAGAAACAAAGTTCTAATTTGCGCGCGGGATGGCGGAAGTTATTGTGTTCCATGTGCGACGGGGTTGCCCCCGGTGCCGCACAGGCTGGATTGGAAAAAAGAGCTGGTGATAAATCCCCTTCCGTCCACCAACGCACGCGAATCCGCTTGTGGAAGATGTCCCCTTCAACGCAATGTTGAAGTCTTCCGCCGTCGCCGCTCTTTGACCGTGAGGGTCTCCGTAGGGCCCTTCGCGGCTCGAGGTGAACCACACGGCCTCGTGGTACTCGCCCGAGGGCGACATGCGCCCCACTCTAGCCGCAATTTCCGACCTTTACGGTTTTGGCGTCGTGGAAACGGAGATGGGGCCCGGGCAAGAAACACTCTGGAACGGCTGGCGAATCCTCCCCGTTCCATCTGTTCGACGAGTGAATGCGCTTCTTCGGGCTAGTCCGGCCACGATTGGGCAACGGACATTTGTTCAGGTTCCTGTGTCGCAGCGCCTTAAGTTGCAGTATTAGGAATGAACACAGTGTGAGGATTTACCTCCGGCACTCGCACCGCCTAGATGGCGACACGTGCATACTGTGCCGACTTGCCGTAGCTCCCCAGAACCTAAGAATGATGGGATGACGTCAGCCCCGAAGAGATCGCCGGGCCGGACAAGGCACCAATGGCCGTGGCTCGCTGTCAGGTCATCGGGAACGAGACAGCGCGGGCACCCGGCCTTCGAGGCGGATGTCCCGGGACGAGCTCGCGATGCTGACAATTCGCTCGCCTTCCGCGACTTGCCAGGCATGCCGATCGGTGGACCAGTAGGAGAAGGCGCGCTCCTCCAGATGCATCGTGATCCGGCGGGCGGCGCCGCGGGCGAGATCCACGCGCTCAAAACCGGCGAGCACCCGCGGCGGCATCGGTACCGGCGGGCTGGCGGGTGGCGCCAGATAGAGCTGCGCTACCTCGGCGCCCCGTACCGGGCCGGCGTTTCGTACGGTGAAGGCAACGTCCGCCCCGTCACCCGAGCGCTTTACCTCCACGTCCGAATACTCAAACCGGGTGTAGGAGAGTCCGTGTCCGAAGGGGAAGAGCGGCTGGATTTCCTGCTGGTCGTACCAGCGGTAGCCTACCGCAAGCCCTTCGGAAAATTCAACGGCCGGGGGGTTCGGGTTGACGCCTGTGGCGCCGGGCGCGGCAGTGACGGGCACTCGCTCGGGGTGGCCGGCGGCGCGCGCGGGCGCATCCTCCAGGCGAACCGGAAAAGTCACCGGCAGCCGTCCGGAGGGATTGGCGCGGCCCAGTAGCAGGTTGGCGGTAGCCCAGCCACCCTCCTGGCCGGGATACCACATGGCGAGAATCGCGGGGACGCGGAGAACCCAGGGCATGGCCACGGGGCCACCGGTATTCAGCACCACAACGGTCCGCGGATTGGCCGCCGCGACTTTCCCGATCAGCTCGTCCTGGTCTTCCGGCAGCGTGAGGCTGGTGTCGCCCGGGCTGCTCCAGGCGAACACCACGGCGGTGCGCGCGGCTTTGGCGGCGTTCACGGCAGCGTCGATTTCGGCGCGGCGCATCGCCGGTGCGATCCACGCGAAGCGGATGCGCAGTTGCCCCTCACCGATGGAGTACGCGGAGAAGGCGAACCGGTGGAGACCGGCGGTGAGGTGGAGGGCGCCGCGCGCGTTGTCGCGCCCGTCGGTGGTGGGCAGTAGTCCCGACCACTTCTTCGAAGCCCTGCCGGTCCCTCCGAAACCGGGGCCCCCGCTGCGGGCCACCGATTGGCCGTCGATCCGGATGCTGCCCCCGCCTTCGGAGCCGCCGCTCAACACCGGCTGCACCATGAAGGTGTAGTCACCATCCTCCGGCACCTGGAAGTTTCCGTCCCACGACCGTTCGGCGCCGGGCTCGAGCACCGCTTGGGATTCAATGCCGGGAATCGCCACGCCCGTCAGGTCGACGCCTGGCGCGTAGGCGATGCGCGCCGCGGCGGCGGTCCTGCGTAGCGCATCGAGCGGGGACACCAACCGGGCTTCGAATCCGTACGCGCGCTCGCCCATGAACCCGGCGGCAAGTTGACCGGCGGTGGGGCCGATCAGAGCCAGCGACGCCAGGTCTTCGGCGCGGAGCGGCAGCGCGCGGCCTTCGTTCTTCAACAGCACGGCGCCCTCTTCGGCGATCTGGCGGACCATGCGGGCGTCGGCCGCCACATCGATGGACGCGGCGCCTCCCAGCGACTTCCGGCCCAGGTACCCGAAGCGGTCCATCTCGGCAAGGATGCGGGTGACGGCGCGGTCGAGCGCGGCGACGGGGATGGAGCCGCTCTCGATGGCCTGCTTCAGTGGCTCGCGAAAATAGGGCCCACCGGGGCGGCCGGCAAGTTCGCGCCCGGGCATCTCCAGGTCCATACCGGTGGCGATGGCGGCGGGGGTGTGCAGCGCGCCCCAGTCGGAGACGACGAAGCCCTGGAAACCCCACAGGCCCCGCAGAATCCGGTCCTGCAGTTCGGGATTCTGACAGGCCCAATCGCCGTCGATCCTGTTATATGCGCACATCACCGAAGAAACTCCGGCTTTGACCGCGGCCTCGAAGGGCGGCAGGTACAACTCGTGCAGAGTGCGCTCGTCGATGGAGACGTTGTCGGGACCGCTGTAGCCCGCCAGGTGTTTCACCTGCGCCATGACACCCTCTTTCTGAATGGCGGAGATCTCCGCGGCGCCGATGCGGGCGGCGAGGCATGGGTCTTCGCTGAGGGTGGTGTGATTGCGGCGGAAGAGCGGGTCGCGAACGATGTTGATGTAGGGGGTGAGCAGGACGTTCTGCTCCAGGGCCTTGGCTTCCCGCGCCATGACCGTGCCGTACAGGCGCGCGGCTTCGACATCGAAGGTGGCGGCCAGAGCCACGGGCGCCGGCATGGCGGTGGCGTCGCGGTTGACGTTGACCCCGGGAGGACCGTCGGCGAAGCGCAGCGGCGGTATGCCGCGCTCCGGCAAGCCGGCCCAATAGCCGGCCTCGCCGAGATCCCGCGGGTCGCGCGAACCGTGGACGAGGGAAATCTTCTCTTCCAGGGTCAGCCGGCGGACCAGTTCCGCCACGTCGCTACGGCTGGAGGCCCCGGTCCACAGGAACAGCCCCAGAAGGGCGGCCCGCGTGGCCGGCGCCGCCTTGCCTACCACTCGGAATCGCCGGCGCCCCGGTCGAGGTGGAACACTACGGCAGCCACGGTGTCGTTCCAGGCCACTTCGATCTTGGCCGCCCGGGCCGCGGTCTTGGTCAATGTCACGGTGCAGGCGGCCACGGCGGCGGGCGGCTTGCTCATGGTCATGGGCACCTTTCCCACGTCGAGCTTCGGGTCGTAGGCAGCTTGGGTTCCGGTGGCCTTGTTGATGGCCAACTGCCATTGCGCGCCT
>Ga0182030_10017419_pt1 | contig 13873 bp, 8 predicted proteins | sample 812S3MmetaG_FD_121299 | JGI IMG/M metagenome (GOLD analysis project Ga0182030, IMG submission 121299) | Permafrost microbial communities from Stordalen Mire, Sweden - 812S3M metaG (Illumina Assembly) | ecosystem: Environmental > Terrestrial > Soil > Wetlands > Permafrost | place: Sweden... | reverse complement strand
AGTTGTGGCCAGATAGCTTTTGTGGACCTCATTCGATGACATAAAATGCATCTCAGTTGGGGGTGGGGTTCGTCATCATATATTGTACACTAGGGAGAGAGTGCTTGAGAAGGATCTAATACTTGCCATGCTTTGATTTCCATGCTCCGCAACTGCTAATCCTGGATCTTTCTCAACTGCTTCAATTCTGGCCTAAGACATTAGCTGTACAAATGAAAAGAAAAACGAGATTGTGGAAGACTAGAAGAAGCCTTTCAGACAGTCAATTTTGATATCATCACACAGAGTGTCTCCAAGATAAGTGCCATCATAGAAGGCAGCCTGCATAAAGAGTGACGAAAGGACTCACCGAGTGAAAAACGCAGAAATGCCCTGCTGAGGCTAGATTCGAGCGGGAAAAGACAACGACGAGCATGTTCAAGAATTCGAGTCCAACTATATCCCAAACGAGGCCATTATAGGCTGGAACTCAGGAAAATACAGAAGGGGAATGTGTACTTCATACCTTTTTCTAGAAGGCTAACGCCGTTTCTCATTCTCAATCTGCTATTGAGAATATCAGCAAGTTTTTTGGTAGGACACCCCAAACGAATGCGGAATATCAGCTGTGGTGCCATATCAGAAGAAAGATAAAAGAAGTAATGAATTCATAGCCAGGTGAATGGCTCGAGTTTTGGAACATGGATATATTCATCATTAAAGCAAACGTGTAGCAAGAAATATTACGGTAACTCACCCGTACTTGAAGATTGGAAGTTATCGATTGGGAAATATTTTGATCCTGCTAAAGTTTTGTGTTAGCCAGGTGGTAGCAAAGACGAAAAGTTTGGTGTTGAGGAACAAGACCAGTTTCCCTCGGATCTCGGAAATCATCTTATCATGCTACTACAATACCGTCTCAAAATTAGCAAATGGATTATCATGAAAGCAAGGCCAAGGTTTTGTGACAGTCGGACGAGAACTTACAGGAGATGTTCCCTCCACTGAGTTGAAGCATTATATAGTGCGCTGTGAGAATTGAAGTGGGTCAAGGAACTTGGTGTTAAAGATGGATAATATTTCTAGCGTAGCTTATTAGTGAATTGGGGATCATACCATTGAAACGGATTAATAAGAAGGTAATATGACATCAGAAAGGTGTTTGATGGCATTGCTGCAAGAAATCACAGCTTAACAAAGTTCTTCGCGGTATTATGCAATCATCACGTGGAGAAGAAGATGGGGGAACAATTGAGGAGGGACTTACATCAGTGTTGAGTACAAACAAGAATCCAGGTCCACTGAGTTATTTTGAATGAGGTAGTTCGTTAGAGATAGTCATTTAATAACTCAGCTTTTCAACCTCAAATAAATTTGGCAAATTTGGATTTCTGAATTGTGGTCAATGAATTGAAAAGACTCGAGGTGGAACCAAGGGAAGGAATTCGAATGTGGACTCCATTCAGAAAGTAGGTTTGATTTCATTGCTCATACGCGGTAAGAGCCTCAGCATGCACACAAAAGCATCATAGAAGTAAGAGATATAAAAAAAAGAAGAGTAAGAAGGAGAACTTGCGTAGTTTGTTTGTGGTTATCGTTGGTAGATAGTGCTATGGCCTAGCTAGGGGCGCTAAACGGATCAATAATCACAGTTTAGGGTGACTTGTAGAGTTTATGGACCTGACTCAAACTTGTCAGCATGTTGTCAAACGAGTACTCATTCATTTCTTTTAATAATGGCAGGTGGAGTATCACCGCTCAGGAAAGATGAACTCGTCATATCTACAGACACGTTTGATCCAAGTAAATATCAAAGTATAATAAGCACTTAAGGTCAAAAAGGAAAGTGGAAGAGACTTGCTAGAATGAGATCCACGACTTCCGGCCGTTAAGGTTTTGTACCGGCTATGAGTATTGAGGATTGAGGGTATGATTTGGGCGTCTTAGAAGAAGCTATTGGTATTGCTTAGAGGATGGAGTATCTGGGGTAAAGACGTTAGTAGAAGGCCAAACTCAGATCACAAAACAAGAATGAAGGAACTGAAGCCACGCAGAAGAATGAAGAATTGTCTCTATTGTAGTTGGACTTTTGCCCAGTATCAGAGGATAAGCAATCCAAAATATCATCATAGGAAAGCGATGGATACGGAGGGCAAGTGTCATGGATTACTTACCGCAGAAGATTTCTTGATATTTGTCCAAAACGCGAAGGATTGGGCGAAGTGTATTCTGTGTGCTTGAAAAGCCTTGACTGGAATTGTGGAGGGAGGTATATTGGGACGCAGGGTCTACTTATGTGTCAGTAAATCCATCTTCTCAGTTTTAAAGAACTAGCTTTTCAAGTATCCCCTCAGTAGAAGGAATTGTGGATCATAGTCTCAGATATCCAATTCTCAGAAGAATAAACTAATGAGACTCATCATTGCGGTGGATAACTTGCCTCGTGGATGGACAGATGCTGGGAGTAAGTCGAGGGACATGTGTGGAAGAGTTTCTAGTTGAGAAAAAATTAGAACATTAAATCGTAAAACTGGAATCCAAATCATAGAGACGTACCGGAGTAAAGAATCGTATTTGCTCCGAAAGTATTTATCGCAAATTATCTTCATTGTGGATGAGATAGGTATCGAGGGCACGGAAGATGTGAGAAGAGTTGGAAGAGCGGAAGAGCTATAGATACTTGATCTAGATTTGGCCTTGTATTTTCCGTCGTTAGACCGCGTTAATTGATGTCCTCTCGCAGGTCCTGACGCTGCTGCTGTTGTAGTTGCTGCTTGAAAGCCATCACTGCTTTGAGAAGTCAGCGATCTATGGAATACCCAGAAGCCGAAAAGACTAGATTGGAAATCATTCCTATTCAGGTTTCTGTGCTTTTTCTCATAGTTAGGGTAGACCACTATCGAAGAAAAGACATATTTAACTTTTTAGCATCCTTATGAAGGGCATAGGTATTGGAGTGGGGATGAGGTGTTGGAACTCACTTGTTATCTCTGGAAATTCCTTTCGCTGCACAAGGAGCTTGTTCACTGAATTATTATTGACTGTCTGCGTCAGCAAATCCTGCAGCGTGATGGAGAGAGTTAGAGGAAGAAGAGAAATCGTGGTCCTCGGTCAGGAATTGAAATTGTCAGCATAGCAAGTATAAAAACTTGCGTCAATAGCTAATACATGTAATTAAACATCACGAGAGAATTATGGAGAGATGAAGTAGAAGAAAGGTGTGTCACGTACCATGCTATGGGGAAGAGTCGACAGTTCGTCACGCGTGGTGGCAGGCCTGCGAGACGTAAGCAATGGCACGGCAGCTATCTGACGTGACAATAACACGTTAATAACAATGAAAGGGCTTTTTAAGTGTGCCTTAGAAGGTATCGGAAGGTCTCTGGACGTGATATCTCTGCGATTTGGTGAACGTCAATTACAAAAGGTGCTCGAGTCGCAACTACTCAAGCTGTGGCGGTGGTCGATGAAGAGGTGGAAACTTACCTTACCATGATTTCTACGCGTTCCCGGGGTTCATTGAATTCATAAAAAGCTATTGAGATGCATCTTATGGTCTCAATTCGATGAGAAAGCGGTAAATTCGTGAAGTGTCGCGAAGGCCAAAGAGAGGAGGATAAATGTAGAAACAGTAAGGATGCAAAGATTGAGATAACGAAAGATAAATCAAGGGGATACTGGGGAAAGAAGGAGTTTAGAAGAGATCCAAGGTACAATGGACTGCTTTGGAGTTGAGCCTGGATGGGTTGGAGTTGGAAGATGAAAAGATCGGAAGAGTAAACACAAACAAAAAATGCAGGCAGGTACCCGCTTACCTATTTACCCGCACGCCTTTGAGTTTACCTCACGTGCTTGATTTTGAAGACGGTAGGGTGCATTTAATGGGTTATTAGAAGCTTCATTATGCCACTGCTATTGCAGCTTGTAGGTACATATTCTTCAATCTCCCGAACTGAACGATTCCTTTTCCCGTTCGAAATAACAACGACTTCCCTAACTCCTCCCTCTGACCTATAGATGCAATGCTTCGGGAAAAAAAAGATAACTCTCAGTATCTAATTTATATGGCCTGTTCCACTAACAAGGTGGGTCTGCTCAGATCACAGTACTTTTCCATTCGATACCCGACATCCGAGCCGATGCCCAGCCGACACCGAAGAGACAACTAGTTTCGCATCTGCTGATAACTGCCAGTGGCTTCTGCAAAGTTTATATTGGACCTTTCTACATAGATTGAAGCTATTAATGTCTTTTCTATGTTTTTAAAACAATATCAGAAGGATGGATAGGACAGCACATTACGCGAAGGACCCTCCAGACAGGAGGACATTGAGACAGCATGATCACCCAACACTCCTACTTGTTCCAAAAATATATCTGGTGGAGAACATGCTGAGTCCTCTATGAAGACCCTTTGCATATGAGATAGGGGGTCAAACTCCAACTCCCATGATGGTCTGGCAGGACCTCTTGGTTATTTTCTGTTCATCTTTCATCATCACATGTATAGGGACAGCCTTTGTTATAATTCTGATACCGTAGCTACACTATGTTTAGACTCCAATGGCTGGTGCAGTTTATACAGGGGCCACTTATATGCATGCTGCCATCGATGGTCAAACCAACTCGTGGCTGGGGCGAGATGAGAAAGGGGGAAGGGAAAGGGGCTTTGCAAAAGATGTGAGAACTTGTGTTAGGTCTTAGAGCCTACCTCAATACAATGAAAACCAAGATCTAAGGTCTTTTCATCTCTCACATTACCCTGAACGGTAGTTGGAAACTCATTTTACTCTCAAGCAAGCCCGAGTTTCAGATGCTAAGTGTAGACTTGACTCATTGATTTGGTCTTATACAGAATACTTTTCTCTCAAGCTCTTAGCAGCTACTTAAACATCTAGGATATTCCGTTCATTCCTCAATACCAGGATCGTATTCTCAGGAGCACAGCATTTGAAAATTAGGGCGATATTTTCCCTCAAACCCAGTGGCAAGCTTGGAGTACCATTAGATTCAACTTTGACCATAATAGTAATTTATTGCCGCCACTACCACTCTAGCAATCTATTTTTGCGGAAATACAGACCTGCCACAGAACTTCTTCCCAAACGCGTAGATTGAAATCATTCCGGGAATGCCGACCACAGTTAAGCCAGCAAGAACGCTCACATCCTTATGGACACACAAATTGATGAACGGAGGTTGGGCAAAGAGAATATTGCCTGCAGCAGAGGCAGTTCTGATTGTATAGTTTGCTGCGAAGAGAGAAGCTACAAACTTCGGATACGAGAATAGGATGTATCCAAAGACTGCCTGAATCGTCAAGAACATTCTATTCCGATAACGAAGATAGACACGTCAATGAGCGGCACCACTCGGCGAATATTTGAATTGGAGGTCCACGCGAAAACCTAGTGCCTCCTGCTCCCATTCTCGATCTAAGGGATTCGAAGTTGTGTATACCATCCATCTTTTTTACCCCCCTCACAATTGATTGGCTTCAATTCCCGATTGCGCGAATGTAGTGCAAAGGGCGTAGCCATGACATTGGTAAGCGCTTAAGGTAGGTAGGTTGGGAGTAATTCCATATATAGTGTCACGCTGAATATACTTGCAGACGAAGCAAAGTTTACACCACATTGACTCGGATAAAAAGGAGATCTCAAAGATTGGTTAATATGTATACTAGGAAGAGTCGGATGGATTGAAGAGTGGGGGCAGGATTCATAAGAGAGAGAAGACAAAGGTAAAGCTCATAATCAGTGAGGAGATGGAGGCAGGAGCTCTAATAAGACAAAATGTAACATCACACAAATGAGATTATGGTGACCTGTCCTAAAAATATAAAACCACGATGGTGCACAAGAATCAGGTCGCAGAGGTCAATGTATCCATAAAATTCAGACCCACTCTTGTAGGATTTTTTCCGCCTCTTGCTTCAACTTTGCCATAGCTACAGACTGTAGTGCAGGCCCGATGCTAATCCTCGCAACTCCCATCTCCGCCGATTCTTTGACAGTCAAACCCTCTGCAGATAGCTTCTTAGAGACATTCAGTCGCCCATTGAATGCCTTCACAAGCTGAGCCACTTCGTCGCGAGAGATTCCTCCCCGATTCGATCCTCCCCAAACAAAGACAGTGCTGGCACCGGCAGCGAGGTATGCCTGTCCACGAGTGATAACTTCAGAGAGGCTTCCACCATGCACCAGGGTATCACATCTCGCGTTCACAACAAAATCAGGAACTCCATGAGATTGCGCGACAGCGAGGACTCTCTTAATGCGCGCCACGGCCTCATTCACATCATACATGTTATGTGTTGCTTTGTCGCAATCTTCCAGGTTGACTCCGACAACACCCATTTGGAGTAGTGCTGTTATGACCTCTTCCAACTGGTCGCCATACCCATCTTGAATATCGACGGAGACAGGTTTCTGGTATTTCTTGACAACAGAAGTGATCACCTTGGCTGCGGCAAGATTGGCCTCTTGGGTCAGGTTATCATCTTCTACGCCAGCCGCTTGAGCGACGGCATAGCTAGCGGTCGCGATCGCTTTAGCAGTAGGCAGTGATGCCACGGCGTTGGCGGAAGGAGCGTCGTAAACGTTGGCCAAGACGACGGGAGAGCCAGGCTGGTGAAGTGCCTTGAAGCTCTTTGCGAGAGTGTTCTGCATGGATGCCATAAGTACAAAAAGGCCCAGTATGTTTTGAGAATAATAAGTAAGTTGAATGTAGGGAAGAGGAATTGATCGAAATTCCCCGCTCTCGAGATAGCGCCATCATAACGTAAGAAATACATGGGTATGCGCAAAAGATTTACAATCTGAAATCTTGAGTGAAAGTCAGGTAGTAATCAAAAGGGCGCCGTAAGCAAAACCCGAAGCCTTTCGTTCTCCAAAAGCATTTTAATTCCATATTTATTTGCCTATCTCAGCTTAGGCATTTTTACGCGATCATCGTCAATACTGGGTACCTAGCAACCGGCTATGAATTAAGGGGCTTTGTCAGTACATCCATGATAAATGACATTTCGAGACAGGTTCAAATATGCAGATAAATTCAGACCGAATTACCATTTTGCGTTAATAGAAGAATCCTACGAGATTCGCTACCACCTCCAAATCCGGTTGGTTTACAAAATATAAGAAATTAGGGTGAGATTTACTATTCACGGCTTAATACGTGCAGGCCCACGACGAATAAGGTGATCGCGAGCTTGCTGTCACATCTGCCGTGAAATGTTGCAAGCGTCATTTGCAACTTTGAAATCTGTTAAGTATATCTAAAGGGAAAAGCTGACGCCAGTGAACGGCCCGGTCGTAGACATGTACCCGAAGCTACCAGTTTCAATGACTTGTCATCTCCCAACCTATCTAGCCAAGTTCTTTGAAGAATCATTATTGCTTGAGGAAAGATCATTTTTGTTTTGAAACATACCAATAAACTTTATTTTCATACAAGATTCCCCAGACAAAGGCAAACCTCTCTTATTATGGGTATACGCGAGATCCCGATATCTCAGAAAGTGCAGTCAAATTTACTTGTTTTAAAGCCAAGATGAATGGCCCATTTTGTAATCCAAAGCCGCATCGACGAAATTTATTCTTAAAATCGGTTACGGCAAGAGTACTTTTGATTTAGAGCGTGAAGTGTCCGCGAGTGAACGTACCCATGAGTACTATACCGTCTTCACTCAGTCAATTCTTTCGAAGACGTCCGGGTATCTCCCTCCACTAACCCATAGTCACTTAGCTTCCTCGCCGCCGCACTGACACGTTCATTGGTATTTAGAACACTGGTGTTCAAATAGATCAAAAGTAGTGGAAATATTAGCAATTTAGCACGAAAAATATAGAAGAAAAGCAACAAACTCATAGTATGGTGGTTGAGGATAAATAAAATAAGCTTGAGATGAGGTAAAGAACATCAAGCATGCAGTTGAGGTTGAGATATCTTGAAGGGAAAGAGAGTGGCCGGGTCACTGGATTGAAAGATGACATGCTGGAGCCTACACTAGAATGGTTATCTTGAAAGTATCGCTTCCATTTTTGTGCTTAGAAGATGATTAAATATTGCAAGGTGGCCACAGTGCATTGACGTTGTTGAGAGTTAGAGGCCCGAGAGGAGCCAAGCTTTGAGAGAAGCGCTCGTCGAGGAAACACGTCTAAGTCATCACAGTTTAAAAATAGCGGCAGCCCTTATATGAAAGCGCCAAAGTCTATCTCTGGTGGATGATGCTTTCTACTCTCCTTGTGCTCTGCCCAATTCATCTCGTCCATCAACCGGTCATCCAACAAGCTACCACCCTGAGCGTACTTCGCACTCGCACCACGCCTAGCAACAATCATCACTTCCCGAAAATCAGCCCAATGAAATGTTCGAAAGGCCTAACATATAAGGCGCGATTGAATACCGGTGGTAGTTGGGGCAGCAAGATATGGCCAAGGACCTCCTGCCAGGAGGTTCTCGTGGACGCATCTTCTGCCAAGCCAACTACACCGCGCTGATTTGCGATGTACATTCGTACCTCCGCAGCTGACGTGTTGCTATCTTTGCTCCTTAATATATCAATCTATCCATTTAATTGCGCGACTCGTCGATGATGTGAGGATATCATGAATTCTAGTTTCGAGTCGATGTAGCGCAATGCCATCCAACCAGCTTTCCCTAGTAAGGGTTCGAAATCAAAGTAGGTCCCACAGTGAGCCAATCGAAAGGTTTTGGCTGATTGTGGAATGCGTCTTCTACTATCAAGATATCGAGCTGTAGACCTGGCATCATTGTAAGCGTGCTTGCCATTTCAAACGTGGTTGTGTGATTCTCGTTGGAGACTATTGGAAATGGGCAAGCTTTCAGACGCATGTGCTGAAGATTTTCGCTGATGGATCGGGCAAGAGTGGTCACGGTATCAAGCATAGTTGACGTGGATGCGGAGTGGAGGAGGCTGCTGGGCGCGAGAAGAGGTCGGGCCACGCTGTGAAGCTGGCGACAAGTTCGGAAAATACTGGTAATCTGAGCGCCGGAGTCATCAAATAGTTCGATATTGACACCTATGGAGGTTTGCTCTTCAGGGGTGGAGTTTCTCGCAATTTGCAAATCTAGACCCTCTGTATTGACATTATCTGCGGTCCCACCTTCGACAGGGTTGGATCCGAGTCTCCCATCCTGGCTGTAAGGGGTTTCGGTGTCAGGAGGAAATCCGAAGCTGTGATATACCGTTGTAGATCTGAAGAGCTTCTTATATGGTGATTAAAGTACGGGTACTGAAGCTCGAATTGGCTTGAGACTCCATTTTGACTTCGACCGACGTCAAAATGTGGGATGGTGACTGCGGAGATGACATTGAAAAGAGTACCCGGATGCTACGGGTACCAGAGTATTTCTAGAGATAATTTTAAATGCTTTAAATATATTTTCGTTAGATAATCCAGGAAATAAACAGAGCAGGGTGTCCGCGATACATTTATACCTACCTTGATGGAAGGAAGGCAACGAGTAGAAACTTCTCACGTGATGCACCTGTCTTTTCTTAGGTAGAGGGTGCCAGTGAATTGAGTCTTTCTAGGTCTGCACTTAGAGACTCGAAAGACTATTTTATACATAGGTCATCTCTTCATACGCCAGGTAATGCAACCAATCCACCAACTCCGCCCAATGGATATGATTTTCCTTCAGGAAACTTCCCTAACCACCTTTTTCGCAAGCTTTTTCTGCTCTTCCACATTCAACCCTTTGTTATCAGTATCCTGAATAGCTCTTCCAATCCCCAATGTCGTCTTCACACTCTTACTGTCCACCCAAACCTTCCCGTTCCTTCCCACCGCAATTTCAAACGGCACTCCTGCGCTGCCTAACTCTTCAAGTATCACCAACCCTCCCTGTTCCGCAGGTTTAGAAAACATTAACCTCCTTGCCATACCCAATGAGACACTAAATAACATCCCGCCAGTTAATGGACCTAATCCCTCTGACTTTCCTGTAGATGAGGACACACATTCGAGCTCAGGGTCCATGTGTTTGTTTGCCAATGTCACTCGGGCGTAGACCAGACTGCCAGCTGCAAGCATTGGCCTCGTCTTCTTAGTTGCACCTTCGAAAGACAGTTGTGGGAGGGTAGCATTAGGGGTATAATCGCTGATGCTGGCGAAGAAGACGTCGACTGAGGAGTGGTGGATTGTGGCTATTACAAGATCACCAACTGTGGGAATGTACTGCTCCTCCATTAGCTAGATACTTGAGATTGAAGAAGTATTGACATACGCGACCGCCATTGTATTCAACCCAAACAGCATTCTTCCTCGTGTCCGTACATAATCGCCCTGCTACCGTCGGTACGATGGTGCTTGGAGGGATATGCCGCAGGCCTGGTCCCACTTTCAAGGGAAGTTTTGGATGTGACGGAAGTAACTCTGAATTCAGACGATCACCTGGGAGGACAAACGTTTCCGTCGCCATAGTAATTGAGAGTTCGTCGTCGAGTCGCCGTCGTGAAGCTCTTTTCCATGTTCAGATGAAGTCCCTCAGCCTTGCGAATGTGGGGCTCTAAAATCCCACGCTAAGGAAATTTCTTGTCGAAGACGAAATACCAAATCCAGGGACAAGCCCGAGATATTCCAACAACACCAAAAGTCGTATTTCGTCGTAATTACCGCATTGTCAAGATGGCCGCAGAAGGAGAATCAACAAGTGGTCCTACACCAGGAGAGAGACATGCCATTGGTATCTCATTTGGAAACTCCAACAGTTCTATCGCCTATACAACTACAGAAGACAAGGCTGAAGTCATTGCCAATGAGGATGGAGGTCAGTGGTTTCTCAGATGTCTCAGACTCTGAAAAGATCTCTAATAAAGCTCGCAGATCGTCAAATTCCTTCGATTCTATCATACGTTGACGGAGAGGAGTATAATGGGCAACAGGCAAAGCAACAACTCGTCAGAAACAGCAAGAATACTGTCGCATACTTCAGGGATTTCCTTGGACAAGAGTATGATATTTCCTAAGACTGTCTTTGAATTTTGGCTGATTCCGGGCAGCTTCAAGTCAATAGATCCTACTCACTGCCATGCCTCCACACATCCCCAAGCGCACGATTCCACAATCGCATTCACAATCCAAGATAAAGCAGACTCCGAACCCTCAACCGTTACCGTCTCAGAGGTTGCAACCCGTCAATTCAAGCGTCTAGCACAATCTGCCTCTGATTTCTCTGGCAAGAAGGTCAACTCAGCTGTCATCACAGTCCCTACAAACTTCAGCGACAAGCAAAAAGCCGCACTCACAAAAGCCGCCAATGACGCTGGACTCGAAATCCTCCAAGTTATTCACGAGCCCATTGCTGCCCTCCTTGCATATGACGCAAAAAATGGCCATCATGTTTCTGATAAAATCGCCGTCGTCGCAGACCTCGGCGGTACTCGCTCAGATGTTGCAGTCGTAGCTTCAAGAGGAGGAATGTACACCATCCTAGCCACAGCCCACGACTACGAATTTGCAGGCGTACACCTTGACAAAGTCCTAGACGATCACTTCGCTAAGGAATTCATCAAATGGAACACCACCGACCCGCGTGAAAACGCTCGCTCATTGGCAAAACTAAAGCTTGAAGCTGAAGCTACAAAAAAAGCACTCAGTATCGGCACCAACGCGAATTTCAGCGTCGAATCCTTGGCGGAGGGTATCGATTTCTCCTCTACGATCAACAGAACACGATACGAGATCCTGGCAAGGAAGGTCTTCGATGGATTCACGCGGTTGATCGAGAACGTAATCAAGAAAGCTGACCTAGACGTCCTCGACATCGACGAAGTGATCCTCAGCGGCGGAACATCGCACACCCCCAAAATTGCCGCAAACATGATCGCGCTCTTCCCCTCTAGCACACGCATCCTCGCTCCCTCCACAACACCAACCGCTATCAACCCCTCTGAACTACAAGCACGAGGTGCTGCGCTCCAAGCAAGTTTGATCCAGGAGTATGAGGCAGATGATATTGAGCAATCTACTCACCCGGCTGTTACGACTGTCAAGCATTTGACGAACGCGATTGGTGTTCTTAGTATAACGGGCGATGAGAAGGGGGTTTTTACACCTATCATCGCGGCTGAGACTGCTGTTCCTGCTCGCCGAACTATCCATATCGCTACACCTCCTAATGGCGGCGATGTATTAATTAAGATTGTGGAAGGAGGCAGTCATATTAAAGTCACGCAGGCGGAAGCCAAGCCTAAAGAAAATGGTGATGCAGATGACGATGATAGTAGTGATGAAGATGATGAGCCAGAGGAACGAAGAGAGAAAGTTTGGAAGGTGGGCAATGTCCTTGCGGAGACAGCAGTCAGGGGCGTCAAGAAGGGGGGGAAGGTTGAGGTGGGAATTAATGTAGCAGGCGATTTAGGAGTTACGGTCACGGCTAGGGAAGTGGGTGGGAAAGGGGGTGTGAGGGGCGCGTTGAGTGCGCCTTGATTGAGGCGAATCGTGGGGGGTTGTGTTAGGTTGGCGGGGGGGCGCAGAGGTAGATTGCTTTGATGGGATGTGCTTTATGGGGTAGGGATGCTACTTTAGAATGTGTTGCGACTGGGTTTATACATGCATTAGAGCGGAGATAAGAAAAGACATGTTTTCGAATACAAATGAAGTTTTCTGTCTGTATGCTAGCTTAGTGGCTTGAGCATTTATTGTCATGTGTCTGTTCTATTTCCTAGTGCTCGGTGTCGAATCAAATCATATGCCCCTCTCTCTTCTTACCCTAATATTCATCATGTGGCAAGTATCATTTTATTCTAGCTGTGGGCATTGAAGCGAAACTTCAGGTTGGGTGTTGCTGTGAGCTCAAGTGGCCATCAGTGAAGATTTGTAAAGGCTCTTGAATTGTAACTCCGTTTGGCCTGCTATGCCGCACCCCAAGTTAGATACTTGAAGCCTTTGTCTCTAGAATTTTGCGGTCAACACTCGAGCTATAAGAAACTGTGTTGTTCTTGACATGAGGCGAGATCGTCGGTGAAGCTCGTACGAGTATTGATGAACTACCTATGCTGCAGGTAGATATGCGGTGCAACAAAGACGTTGCATGATAAACGAGTCGTTATCTTCTGGTCGGCATGGAGCTGGAGCTTCAGACTGGGGTGCTGTGGGTTCCGGTGAGCTGCCCTTGAGGTCGGGTGGGATGTTGGAATGCAGCATTATCAGGGCAGTTATAACTTGTATGCCTAGTAGAATGACAGGGAGTCGTTGTCTCTAGAATCGTGCAATTGGAATTCGGACTTCAGTCGCAGTTGCGTTACTAATGTAATGCGAGATATGATGGCACGGAATGGTAGCATTCTATGAAGCGAGTATGAGTGCTGACGGAGAATTCTGGAGATAGAAGTGTACCTAGTGGACCGTGGTAGGAGGCATTTTTATTGCTGACATCGGATAAGATGAGGTTTTTGAGACGACATTAATGCCATCAATGGGGTGAGGACGAGTGTTTACGAAGTACGCTGCGAGTGTAGAAATACGGTGGAAAAGAGACGTTGGCTGTTTTTAAAGAAGGTTTCTTTTTCCTCTGGAAGCTTTATGAAAGCTAGTTTGAGACCGAATACATGTCACACTCGTAGTACGTGCTTTATATGGGCCTTAGTTCAGTGCAAATAAAGAGTTGTACAAGTTTATTAGTATTCTAGATATCTAAAGAGAAAAGAAAAAGAAGTTTTTGATCTAAATCTAAGATATTAAGATAAAAGCTAATATAGTCTTCTTATATAATTATAATTTACCTTTTTTCTTATATATTCTATTTTAGAATAATAAAACACTAGATATATATATATATATTTGATTAGTAAAGATCAAATCTAGTATAGCTTACAAATAGAAAAAAAAAATAAAGCTTTGGAGTTTAGTTACTAAAGACT
>Ga0182030_10017416_pt1 | contig 13875 bp, 11 predicted proteins | sample 812S3MmetaG_FD_121299 | JGI IMG/M metagenome (GOLD analysis project Ga0182030, IMG submission 121299) | Permafrost microbial communities from Stordalen Mire, Sweden - 812S3M metaG (Illumina Assembly) | ecosystem: Environmental > Terrestrial > Soil > Wetlands > Permafrost | place: Sweden... | reverse complement strand
CGTTCCTCGGCGGTCAGCTCAAGCGGTACGGTTGGTCGCGGCATCGGTGGCTCTCCAGGGCACAAACGATACCCTGTGAGACACCAAAACGTGACTAAAGTTTATTGTGGGACAGAACACTAGAACGACTCGAGCCACGACTAGGTACGCGCTGCGCGGAGATGTCGTAGACCGCGCGAGACATTGGGCTGATGTCCTCACGCGCGATATGTCGAGTGGCCCCAGGGGTCGAATTGGCACTAAGAGCTACCAACGACAGTACAAGCGTGAGGGCTATCTAGTGCGTGCGCCGCATTGCAGGGCCCTCAGGGCGACGGTTGGCGTTGAGCATCTGGAGGTTCGCCGCGAGGCCCTGTCGCCCTAAAGTTCTTTGCATCGGCGGTATCTCCGGTGCCGTCGTATCTCGCGTGGAGCGGGTAGGGGTAGAGCGCTCGTGTAAAGGCCACGGGCACCTCCGGATCGAGGGGAAAGGTGAGCTCGAAGGCACCCCACCACAACTTGTCGGCATCGCTAGTGCCCTGGGAGGCGTGGTCGATGAGATAATTTGCGTCCACATGCGCGCCGATCATGATCTTCGGGGCCTGGTTCCTTTCGACCCACGCCTCGAGATAGGTGAGATAATCAACCGCGAACGCGCCATCGCCGGCGCTACAGTGGTTCATCCCGGGGACGAGGAACAGTCGAAAGAAGTCCATCGTCGTTTTTGGGCCACCCATGGTCCGCTCCACGGTCTCGTAATAGTCGAAGATCGCGCCCGGGATCTCGAGGGCATCGTTGCCACCTTGCGCCACGAGGAGCTTGCCGCCGGATTCCTTGAATCTGCGCAGATCCGGATTGTCGTCTGTGTACATTGCTCCAAGGCCCAAGCGCTTGAAATCGCGGTCAAAGTCGAAGTCCGTGATTTTCCAGGACGGTCCTGGAGCAGGTCGTCCAAAAAGATACTTGAAGAATTGCGAGACCTCGGCGCTTGAGCTCTCATCGACTTCCCAGCCTAGCTCGGACCCCGGGAAGGGACCGCGTGTCGCGATCGGCACGCCGCTCGAAGTATGTGGGCCGGCATAGACGTTCTTCGCGACCTCGAGTTGCTGCGCGCTCAGACAGCCCGTCGTTTGTCCGGCGCGGCAGGCGAGTACCGAGGGGTCGAATTTGCAACCGATGGGATCGCCGATGATGCCGTCTTTGACGCCGTCGGTAAGATCGCAGGCATGAAGTGCTGCCTCATGGAGAAGCCGCAGATCGGAGCGGTCCAACAGAGGCTTGCCGTCGCTTCCGAGAAGCTGTCGGAACTTCCACACCTGGCGCATGCTTACGTCCGCTTCGCTGGCCGCGTCAGGTGCGATCGCGACGATGCCGTCGAAGTCCCACGGGAAGCGCTGCGACTCCACGAGCCCTTGGTAGCCGCCGGTTGAACAGCCATACATATAAGAGCGTGAGGCCGGTTTGCCGTAATACGCTTCGACCAGTGCTCGGCCGGCGAGCGCTGTCACATGCGTTGCGCGAAATCCCCAGTCCATCTGAGCCTGAAGGTTGTCCTGCCCCCACAGTGCCAGATGGGTGGCCCCTCTATGGCCCATGTTGGATGCGATACAGGCATAGCCGCGTCGCACAGGACCTTTGCATAAATGCAGATACATCGCTCCGCCATAGCCGCCATCACCGACTTCCATGAATTTCCCGTTCCAGTTAACCACTGGCAGATGCATCTCCATGCCGACTTGCGGAAACACGTAGCCCACAACTCGGCAATAACCAGGGTCCTTGCCATGGAAGGGCACAATGCTCGCTTCGATGAGTTGGAACGGAGCATCTTTGATGCCAGTGAAGTCCTTCTCAAGCAGCGCTTCGCACGCGAGCGGTGATGGGATGACCGTCGGCTTCTGTGCGGTTTCTGGCGAAGATGTGGTGGGTGGGACCGCCAGAGCGTTGCCGCCACCCCGCCCGAATACGCTGGCCAGCCCGATCAGACAGAGAAGAAGAAACTGAGCTAAGGGGCGGCTCACGGCGGTGCCTGACGAAGCGTTGATTGTCTTCCTAGTCACGTGCGTAGCATTGCGCCGCATGTCTTCAAGGAGCTCATCCATTCGACCATCCCCCATCGATGATTTGAATGGTCCCGGTCACGAACGTAGATTCATCTGAGGCGAGATAGACGGCGAGCGCGGCGATTTCATGCGGCTCACCGAGTCGTCCCATCGGTTGTCTGCCGACGAAGCTCTTCCAGACCTGCTCGCGGTCGCCCCCCAGCGTCTCCACTCGCGCTGCGAGCGAGGGCGTGTTGACCGTGCCCGGACAGATGGCATTACATCGAATACCCCGCGAGACGTAGTCGGCGGCGATCGACTTGGTGAGCCCGATCACGGCGGCCTTGGTCGCGCCATAGGCACAGCGGTTGACCACACCCTTGATGCTCGAGGCGACCGAGGACATGTTAATGATGCTTCCGCGGCCGCGGCTCAACATGCCGGGGAGGAGGGCCCTACACAGATGGAACATCGAGTCGACATTGATTGTGAATGAGCGCCGCCAGTCAGCGGCTTCGGTGTCGAGAAGCGTACCCGCATGCACGTAACCCGCACAGTTGAACAGCACGTCGGCATCGGGGACCGATGTGGAGAGCCTGGCGAGCTGGATCGCATCCGTTACGTCCGCGACCATTGTCTTGATCGCAGGCACCTCGCTTGAAAGGGTACGCAGCATTTCGGCGTCAATGTCGGTCGCGAGGACATCGGCTCCTTCGCGTGCGAAAGCGATTGCTGCCGCTCGGCCGATTCCGGCGCCGGCCGCGGTGATTACGCAGCGCCTATTTTCGAGTCTTTTACCGTCGTTCACATTAGGGTCCCTTTACAGGCGGCCAAGCTGATAGAACCGGTGTGCATTGGTTCCAAAGATCTCATCGATGTGCCCCGGCGCGAAGCGTCGAACCAGATCATAGGAGACCTCGAGCCATGCGCCGTACTCGCTGACCGCGTTCAGCACGGGCCAGTCACTGCCCCACATCACGCGTTCGGCGCCGAAGGCATCGATGAGGTGCGCGACATAGGGTAGGAGCAGCTCGCAGGAGGATTGCGTTGCGAGGCGGGAGGCCTTTGCGGCATAGGAAGCGTGGCCGGCCTGGGTGAGAAGTCCCGAAAGTTTGCATTGGAGGGGCGTATCATCCGCCAGACGCGCGAGATCTCGGGCCCAGCCATCGTACTCACCGAGGGCGATGTCGGGCTTGCCGGCGTGGTCGAGCACGGCGCGCAAGCGGGGGTGGCGCAGCAGCCTCTTCCGCAGGGGCTCGAAGTGGACGGGGCGTACAAGAGCGTCGAAGGCGAGCTCATTCGCGATCAGCGCATCGAAAGCGGCGTCTAATGAGGGTCTCAGCAGCCATTCGCTGTCTTCTATGTCTTGCACCATGGGGCGCACCCCCTTAAGCTTTCCACCGCCAGCGTGAGTGAGCGCTTCGATGCGTCGGGGGGCGTCGAGAGCCTCCAGATCGACCCAGCCGACGACACCGGCGATGAATGAATGCGCGTGTGCGAGCGCGAGCAGGTAATGGGTCTCGGACTCCGTGGCGGCGGCCTGAACCAATATCGTGGCGTCCACCTTGTTCGCGCGCAGGGCCTCTGCGAGATCGGTAGGCAGGAAATTGCGATACAAGACACCTGCTGCAGGCATCAACCAGCGGTAGTCGCCCCGCGCAAGATCCCAGAAGTGCTGATGCGCGTCGATGATCATCAGACCGGAACAGGCGCGTCTACATCGATGTTGCCGTTGACCTTGAGTCGCTCCCATAGCCCTGGCGGAACCGGGGCTGAAAGACGCTCGACGGCGGTTCGCACTTCCTCGACGTCTCGCAGACCCGCGACGACCGAGGCAACCGCGGGGTGGGCGAGCGGAAATTGCAGGGCGGCTGCGCCGACATCGGTATGTTCAGCGGCGCACAGGCTGTAGATTTGGTTGGCGCGCTCGAGAATCTGGGTATCGACAGGCCCGTAGTCATAGGTGAGTCCGGGTCGATGGGCGGAGCCCAGCAATCCGGAGCTGTAGGGTGCGGCGATGAGAATCGCGATGGCGCGGTTGCGGGCCTCCGTCATGAGCGCGCTGGAGCGGTGTTGCTCGAGAAGCGTGTAGCGACCGGCCAGCATGATGCAGTCGAGATCGATGTGCTCGAGTACCTCGAGGCAGACAGCTTCCTCGTTGACGCCGAGACCAACGGCACCGACGGCGCCTTGGTCGCGCAGCGCCATCATCGCCGGGAGGGCTTCGTCGAGAGCCTGACGCAGCACCTCAGGGTGTCGTGCGCCGTGCGTCCGGCGACCGACGTCATGCAATAGTAGGATGTCGATGTACTCGAGCCCTAAGCGCCGAATACTGGCCTCGAACGAGCGGTGTATGCCGTCGCGGCTGTAATCAAAGTAGGCATCGCTCCCACGCACGACGAAGCCATCGTTCACCGGCTCGTTCCGGGAATCATCGGGCGCGATGAGGCGTCCTACTTTCGTGGAGATGACGAAGCGATGGCGCGGCCAATCGGCGAGGGAGCGCCCGAGCCGCTTCTCGCTCAAGCCGTGACCGTAGAAGGGTGCGGTATCAAAATAGCGGATGCCGCGGTTGAGTGCCTCCTCAATCGCGGCCCGCGCGGTCGCTTCCGAGACCTCCGTGTAGAGATTACCGATGGGCGCGCCGCCAAATCCGAGTGCCGAGACGCGAATGCCTCGGGAACCGATGGTGGGCCGTTCCGGCAGCATGACCTTTTAGCGCTCCAGGACGACGATGCGGTCGATTGTATCCGAGCTGGGAGGAGGCACCTCCAGCAGCATCCCACCCCGCACGGACGTGAGGGAAAGCTTGCGATGCGTGGTGAAGTCGGATGCCCCCTTGACGCCCGTCAGTGTAGGCAAAATGAGATAGGGTTCCTGCCAGTCGAGGATGTGCAGGTAGATGCGCTGTCCGCTCGCAGTGCTCACGCCCCAGCTACGCGGTGCGATGGGCCCCGCCCGCGTTCCATAAATCGTCTCGCCGCGCGTTTTCAGCCAGTCGCCCATTGCTTCGAGTCGCTCAACGAACTCGGGCTGGATCTCGCCTTGCGCCGTCGGACCGACGTTCAGAAGCAAGTTCGCATTCGCGCCGGCGGCGCGTATCAAAAAATGCAAGAGCGTCGGTACGCTCTTGAAGGCCTTGTCCTCCTGCGTGTAGCCCCAGGAGTGGTTGATGGTCTCGCAGGTCTCGAGGGGAAGCGATGAGATGCTGGTCTGATTGAATCCCGCCGCATTCGCCCCCGGCAGATCCTGCTCGAACACCTGGAAGTCCTCGCCCGGGTAGGGAGTGTGATGGTGGTTGTTACCGATGAGCGCTGCCGGCTGCAGTCGATGGATCAGCGCATAGGTCTGCTCGAGATGCCAGTTAGCATCGGGTTTGTCCCACATCCCGTCGAACCAGATCCCGCCGATGTCGCCGTAATTGGTCAAAAGCTCCGTTAGCTGTGCGTTCATGTAGGCAATGTAGCGGTCGAAATCTCCTCCCGCAGGTCGGCCGGTGAAGTGCCCGGTGCGCCCCAAAGGCCAGTAGTCGGTGTTATGCCAGTCGAGCTGAGAGTGATAGAAAAAAAGTTTGACTCCTTGCCGATGCGCCTCATCCGCAAGCTCCTTGAGAGGATCCTTCGCGTACGGCGTGGCATCGACGATGTTCCAACGACTTTGATGCGTTGCCCACATGGCGAAGCCATCGTGGTGCTTGCTGGTGATCGTGATGTAGCGCATACCGGCGCGCTTGGCGAGCGCCACGATGTCGTGGGCACTGAACTGGGTGGGATTGAAGCGGGGCGCGAACTTTTCGTATTCGCTCACCGGGATGCGCTCGTGCTCCATCACCCACTCTCCGCGAGCGGGCACGCTGTAGACGCCCCAGTGGATGAACATGCCGAAGCGTGCGTCTTGGAACCACTGCCGCGCCACTTGATTGGCGGCCGAAGCCTGGTTGGCGGCGGAGGTCGGGTTAACCGGCGAGGTTTGGTCGGCCCCGCGGGGCTGGTTGGCTGCGGAGGTTTGATTGGCTGCCAAGGCTTGATTGACCACAGCGCCTTGAGTGGCCGCCGATACCCGCATCGAGACCAGGAGAAGCACGTTGCAGAGCAGAAGGAGGGCTCCCAGGATCGCGCTCCTCGCGCAGGCGGGTGGGGTCACGACTGCGGCTCCCAGCTCGCGAGCGCACTCTCGAAAGAGAAGATGCGCGTCATGGGCACCCATTTTTCGCCGGGCGCTGCAAACGGCAGGGGTTTTTGGAATGTCCACATCAGCTCCTCCCAGGCCAGCATCCGGTCATTGGTCTTGATGAGTTCGCTGTAGCGGGAAGGGGAGAAGTCCTCCGTCACTTCCATAACCATTACCAGGCGATCACCGCAGCGGAAGATCTCGAGCTCGAGAATACCCGCGGCCCGCAGGAACGCAGGTATCTCCGGCCCGATACGCTCGGGTCGATGCCACGCCTCGTACTGCGTGATAAAGGCCGTGTCGCTCTTCAGGTCGAGCGCATAATAGAGTCGTCGGGCACGCATTTGTTCATACCGCCGTGCTGAGCTTGCTGCTGTAATGCGCGAATCGACATGCGACGGCAAAGCATACGATCGGAACGATCATGGCGCGATGGATGCCGATGGCATCGGAGATCGCGCCCATGACCACCGTGAAGGTCGCGCCGCCAATGATCGCCATGACGAGAAAGGATGAGGCCGCTTTGCGAGCCTCGCCATCGAGCCCGCGCAGTCCGAGTGCAAAGATGGTGGGGAAGTGAATGGACATAAAGAAGCTCGTGGCTACGAGCGATGCGACGCCGATCTCGCCGGGTGCGATGAGAGCGACGGTGACCAGCAGGAGCGAGATGGCAGCGAACACCGTCAAGAGGCGCGCCGGCGGTACCACGCGCATGATCGCGGTGCCGGCAAAACGGCCCACCATAAACAGAACGAGCGAGGCGGTGAGAAAATCCGCAGCGCGGCGCTCCGAGAGGCCGGGTAGGGTCTCCTGCGCATAGCGTATGAGATAGCTCCAGATACCCACCTGCGCGCCCACATAAAAGAACTGCGCGAGCACGGAGAGCCGGTAGTTCCGATTGAGCACGAGTGAGCGCAGCGAGCCGGCATCGGGCGTGGCCTCGCGCTCGGAGGTGGCCACCGGCAAAGGCACAGTGGCAATCAGGCCTGCCCAGATCAGTACCACCGCACCGATCACGAGGTAGGGTATCTGCACGGCCATCGACTGTGAGGCGTAGTACGCCTGGCGGGCGCCCTCGCTCAGAGCCGCGACCTGCGCCGCGCTGAGCTCGGAGCCTGAGAAGATGAAGTGCTGGCCGATGAGCACGCCGGTGATCGAGCCCAAGGGGTTGAAGGACTGCGCAAGGTTCAGGCGTCGGGCTGCACCGGAGGCGGGCCCAACCACGGTGATCAAAGGATTGGCGGCGGTTTCAAGGAACGCAAGCCCGCTGGCGATGACAAACAAAGCCGCCAGGAACAATCCATAGGCTCGCAGCGCCGCGGCCGGATAGAAGAGAAAGGCACCGGCAGCATACAGGCCGAGTCCGACCAAGAGCGCCGACCGGTAGCCGAAACGGCGCATGCACAGGCTCGCTGGAATGGCGAGCAAGAAATAGCCCGCATAGAAGGCGCTTTGAACCAGTCCGGCGCCGAAGTCCGATAGCTCGAACGCCTTCTTGAACTGCTTGATGAGGATATCGTTGAGATTGTTGGCGACGCCCCAGAGAAAGAACAGGCTGACGAGGAGTGCGAACGCATAGACGCCGGTGGCGCGGGCGAGGGACCGGCGAGCGTTGGTGTCGATGAGGGCCTTGCTCACCAGTGGTACGTCACGGCGGCTCCGATCGTGAGGGGCTGCAGAGTCCAGGTGCTGCCGTAAAAGGTAAAGGGCTGGATGGAGTTGTTGAAGAGCAGCGGGTGGCTGTTCAATGAGTTAAGCGCATACACCTGCGCGTCCCACCCGCCGCGGGTCATGCCGAGGTGGACGTTGAGCTGATTGTAGGAAGGGTTGGGAATAAAGAAGGCATTGTAGGTCGGGCTCGCGGTGTTGGTCGTCGGGTTGTAGGGACCGGGATTCTTACTGTGGTAGGTATCGTCGAGCCGCAGGTACCCCTTGTTGCTCGAGTCGAGCGGGAACGTGTACTCGGCTGTGGGGGAGACGATCCAAGGGGCCGCATAGGGATTGATCTGCTCACCATTGGCGACCACGTTGTTGCCGCCCGAGACGATCGTGGTGGCGTTGCGCGCATTGGTATAGCCCATCGCGAGACCCACTTTCAGCGCGTCCATGACGAGCGCCTCGACTTGAAAGTCAAAGCCGTTGCTGGTCGCCCGGCCTAGATTTCCCGTAAATCCCTCAGTGCATGCCGGCACCTGCACGATCTGCTGAATGTCGCTCCACTTGATGTGGAAGGCGCTCACCTGCATGTCGAGGCGCCCGTTCAGGAGGCGATCTTTGGCGCCGACCTCATAGCTCCACAGTGAGTCCCCGGAATAGGTGAGTGGCGCTCCGTTGGGAAAGCCTAGCGCCGCGAGCGCTTGATTGCAGGCCGTGAAGTTGTAAAAGGGTGGATTGACGCCGCCGATGCGGTCGCCCTTGGTGGCGCTCACGTAGAGGAGGTTGTTCTCATCGAGTTGCACATTCAAGCCGTACTTGGGATCGACCACCGTTTGCTGCTCGGTGCCGGAGAATTGCGTGGCCTTCGGTCCGTTCAAGGGACCGTTGATGTAGATGCTGTACTTGTCGGTCTCCCGGGCAACCCGTGCGCCCGCCACCAGGCTTAAGTGCTTGAGAATTTCCCAGGTGACCTGGCCGTATGCGGCGATCTGCCTATCGCTCAAGGGCTCCCTCTCATAGATCGACAGATTGTTCGGTAACAGGGGCTGCCCGAAAGCCTGCGTGATGGTCTGCCCCGTTGCCTGCAGTATCTGCGTCGGCCAGTAGGGTGACCAGACCCACTGGTAGCCGGTCTGGCGCGACTCGTTGTAGAAGAGGCCAACGGTCCACTGGAGCCGCTGATTGGGATTGGTCGAATTGGCGCGAAATTCCTGGGCGAACACGTTGAGGTAGGCCGGGGTCCAGCTGTCGGCGGCCGCATTCGCTGTCGTGGGCCAGGGCTGACCGATGATGACCGGCATGACCGTCGTGAAATCCTGCTGCGCATTGTAACGCCGGTGAAGATACGAGGTGCTGGAGGTGAGGCTGACGCCTGAAAGCGACTCATCGACTTTGAGTGAGGGCAGGTACAGCTGGTCATCGCTCGGCTGCAGGAGGAGGCCCTGGAAGGCGAAGCGGCCGGCATCGACATTCGAGTACGCCGGATGCAGCGAGCTCCAGTTTGCCGTCATGGTGTCGGGGCTGCTGTTCGTGCCGGGGTCGAAGGTGGGAACGTCATTCCAGTAGGTGTGCTGGTAGAACATCGAGGGCGTGATCCGCAGTGATGCATTCGGGGCGAGCGTCAACGCGGCGCGGAGCACGTCGGCATCGCGCCACCCGGAGTCGTTGTACTGCGCGCCGCCCGGAATCGCACTGTCGTGGTCAATGTAGCCTCCCTGGCGCTGATGCCAGGCGCTTACCCGAAAGCCAAGTTCATCCTGAATGATGGGCCCGCCGAAGGCCGCGCCCGCCTCGTAGCTCGGTCCACCACTGTCGGTTGTGGCCAGACCTGCGCGCGCATAGCCGCTGTAGGTCGTGAGGCTTGGCTGTGATTGGATGAAGCGGATGGTGCCACCCTCGGCGCCGGCGCCGAATAACGTGCCTTGCGGTCCCTTCAGGACCTCGACGCGGTCCAAATCGAAAACGAGAGGTGTCGTGTTGGTTCCCGGCACGATGCCGTTATCGAGTCGCACCTGCACTGGGACATCGTCGATGTAGATTCCCGTCGTGGAGTAACCCGAGATCCCGGAGGAGATCCCGCGGATGGAGAGGGCAATGGTCGAGCCTTGCGCCTGAAAGTCAACGCCCGGGGTAATGGCGGCGACGCCCGCGAGGTCCGTGATCTGACGCTGCAACATCTCATCACGCCCCAACACTGAAACGCTGATCGGAACTTTGTCCAGCGTCTCCTCGCGCTTCTCCGCGGTGACGACGACCTCTTGGAGCTGTTCGGAGTTGGCGGTATCGCCCGATGCATCGCTCGCATGCGCCTGCGGCAGGCTCAACAGCAGCGCCCAGGGAGTAAGCATCCTCAACGCTCGGCGCGACTCGATTACATGTTGGGTACCCGACGTTCGACTCATGCGACCTCTCCCGGTGAGCAAGCCGTATCCGGTCTTGTATTTCATACATGGTATCTCACTCACCAATAAAATCAATGGAGCAGCCAGGGTCAACGAAGCTACTCCCGGGCGCACCCACTGGAGACGGAAGGCGCGTGGCGCGCGCGCGGGGTGGAGGATCGAAGAGAAAGGAGGGAGTTCAGTCCGTCGCCGGACTGCTGCCCGCGAGCTTGTTGGAGATCTCGTCGGCCGCCTGGACGAGCGGCGCCACCGTGTCCGGCACGGAGAGCGATCGGACGGTTTTCACGTACGGGATCGTGAGTGCGGCGGCGACGCTCCCCGACTGCGTGACAGGTGCCGAGAGGTCGATGACGCCCTGGACCGCCTGGCTCGCGGCGGTGACGTAACCGGCCTTACGGGCCGCATGTCCGCGGCGCTCCAAATCGATCCACGCACGTCGGGTCACGGCACGCATGAGGCGCGCCTTCCATTCGCGCCTCACCAAGTCGGACTGGAAGGCATACAACACGAGTCCCGAGGTCGAGTCCACCAGCGCCCGGCGGTAACCGATGCGCACTGAGAAACCGAGATCGCCCGGTGCTTCCACCCGCGCCACGATCACCATTTGGTCATCTGATACGACAGCCAGGTGGCAGGACTGTCCGATCCGCTCGGCAAGCCGGTGCATGACGGGAAGCGCGGCCTCGTGCAGGTCGCGGGTGGGTGCCCGCGTCATCCCCAAGGCGAAGAGCTTGTTGGTGAGCACGTAGCCCTCGCCGGAGCTATGGACTTCCAGATACCCATGAAACTCGAGGACCTGGATCATTCGGAACAGCTCGCTCACCGAGCGTTTGAGCTCGCGCGAGATGACATTCAGCGGCATCGGACCGCGGCTACGCGCCAAAAGCTCGAGCACGGCCAAGCCCTTCTCGAGCGCGGGGGCGCGGTATTTCGGGACGTTGCTATCGTTCATCGGTCGTCGGCGGTTGCTCAGCGGCAGGGTAGTGTAAGGTTCCTGTCGGGCGCTGGCGAGCCAGGGCTGCGAGCGGCCCGTCCTAGGCAGACCAGATTGCGCCAGCTGGGAAATGGTACTGCTCGAGCGTTCGGGGGTGCATCTGCGCGGAGAAACCAGGTGCGCTCGGGGCGAGGTAGCGCCCCTCGCGGATGCGCACCGGGTACATGAAATGCTCGTGCAGATGGTCGACGTACTCGATCGCGCGATCCTCCATCTTGCCGGAGATAGCGACGAAATCGGCCATCGCGAGGTGCTGCACCAATTCGCACAGGCCAACGCCGCCGGCGTGCGGAAAGACGCGCACGCCGAACTTGGCGGCGAGCAGCAGCACGGCGAGGTTCTCATTGACGCCGCCGACCCGTGTGGCATCGATCTGGAGCAGATCGACCGCCTGGGCCTGCAGGAACTGTTTGAATACCACCCGGTTCTGAGTGTGCTCACCGGTTGAGATGGGAGTGGGCGCGACGGCTCTACGAATCGCCGCGTGTCCGAGCACATCGTCCGGGCTCGTCGGCTCCTCCACCCAGGCGATGCCAAAGGGGGCGAGCCGGCGGACCCAGGCGATTGCCGGATCGACGTCCCAACGCTGATTGGCGTCGGCGGCAATGGCAATGTCCGAGCCGAGGGCGACGCGGGCGAGTCGGAAGCGACGCACGTCATCCTCGACATCGAGTCCTACCTTGAGCTTGATGGTGCGAAAGCCATCCGCGACCGCCTGCCGCGCGAGGCGCACTAGCTTCTCATCAGCATAACCGAGCCAGCCGGGGCTGGTGCTATAGGCCGGGTAGCCGTAGCTCAGGAGGTACTTGATGCGCTGCTCTTTGCTCGCCGCGGCGCGCGACAGCATTGTCAGCGCTTCCTGTGGCGAGAGCGCATCGCTTAGGTAGCGGAAATCGATGCATCTGGTGAGTGTCTCAGGGGTCATGTCGGCGATGAAGCGCCACAGTGGCTTGCCCGCGCGGCGAGCCGCGAGGTCCCAGGCCGCGTTGATGACCGCGCCGATCGCCATGTGCATGACGCCCTTTTCGGGGCCCAGCCAGCGCAACTGCGAGTCGCCGGTAAGGCTGCGGGCAAAGCCGCCCAGATCCGTCGTGATTTCGTCGATGTCACGGCCAACGACCAGGTGCCGAAGGGCGGCGCAAGCGGCCGTTTGCACATCGTTCCCGCGGCCGATTGTGAACGCAAAGCCGTGTCCAGCGAGCTCGTCGGGCCTATCGGTGCGCAAGATGACGTACGCGGCCGAGTAGTCGGGATCCGGATTCATGGCATCCGAGCCGTCGAGTTGCCTCGATGTCGGAAACCGGATGTCGATGGTTTCGAGCGCGGAGATTCTCGACACTAAGTTATTCCTGAGCGCGGCCGACGGCGCGCAAGCTTCGGCCTGCAAGCGACCGCTCCGTCGGTCTGACGACGCAATTTATCACCTGTATATTTTCATTCCATTAGTGAAAATGTCAAGGAGACCCAAGGTGCGGCGGTGGGAAGGGGGCGGCCGGTTGCGCTTACTGCTCAGGTGCGCCGGGTTTCGTGCGCATGACGGGCACGACGCTCCGAGCGCTGTACCGACGGCCGATGACCCTGTTCTTGCACCAGCGATGGGCGAGCGTGCGCGCTGGATTTCACCGGTACGAGGCGAGCGACGTGACCCCGGTGATTGACAACCTGATTGCTGACAGTTCGATGACGCTTGATCGCCATCGGCTAGCCCAGGAAGCGCGTGAAGCGCTCTACGTCCGATGCTGTTTGATACCCGTCATCCGGGACGTTGAGGATTGGGTACTGCTCGTTATTTATCTGATCGAGCTTCAGGATCGGCGTTACTCGACGAGGTGGTGCCCGCGACGGCCGCGATGGCTGGCTGAACCAGCTGATGCGAGAGGTATCCTGGGCCGATGATGGTGCTGGAGTGGCTGCGCCGTCCGCCCCGCAAGCGATCCCCCAAGGTGCTCGATTAGCGCTCCGAAATCAGCTGGGTCAACCTTCGACGGTCGTTCTGGGGCGATCGGTACCACTGTCGATCTCGGTGTGCCAGTGGCGCAGCCGGGCAGCTGGCGCTTGATCTCGGGCAGAAGATCCGTCGACGTTAACGTCCATGGTCGCTTCTCGACGAATAATGTCTCGATGACGCTACGATTTGCCGAACAGGGTCATGGCATCGCCGCCCTGTCGCCGCCGATCGCGCGCCCGTCCTATGACGGCGGCTCCGTCCGCCAGGTCCTGACGGACTGGGGCCTGCCCCTCATGCCCGTGCACGCCGTGATGCGATCACGGCTGCTTCCAGCCCGAGTGCGGACGTTCGTCGATTTCCTGGCGAGCCGCTTGACAGTGATCTGATTCTGAGCCGGTGCTCAGTGCGCCGAAGGATTTTTCTTACGAGCGGTTCGGACGACGAAAGGCGTTGCCTCATGCTGTTGCTATGCGGCGGTTGATGATTTCGGTTAGCACTCCTGGATTACGGGGTGTCACCGCCGCGTGACGAAACGCCTAATTCTCGGCTGCGCATAATCGTGCACCGCAACTTCGCGTAACGGCCGTCATGTATCAGAGCGTACAGACGACCGGCGTGTCGCATGCTTTGGGAGGGGAGAGTTGGCCCATAGCCGTTCACTGCTAAAACGAGGTGCGGGGGGCT